>Ga0302252_1000110_pt1 | contig 101968 bp, 79 predicted proteins | sample AAG_RA_Leu_MG_FD_193511 | JGI IMG/M metagenome (GOLD analysis project Ga0302252, IMG submission 193511) | Enriched activated sludge microbial communities from anaerobic digester in WTTP, New Holstein, Wisconsin, United States - AAG_RA_Leu | ecosystem: Engineered > Bioreactor > Anaerobic >... | reverse complement strand
AAGGGAGATCTCGCCCACATAGTCGCCGGGGCCGAGAGAGGCGACAACGCGCTCTTCCCTGTTCGCATCCATGACCCTCACCGAGACTGCTCCCTTTCCGATGATGAAGAAGAACAGACCCTTCTGACCCCGCCACAGTATCTTCTGCCCCTTCTTGAAGCCGCGCTCCTTGAACACCTTCCGAAACCGGAGATAATCGCTGTCATCAAAAAACTTCGAAAAATCCAGGCTCTTCAGAGCCTTTTCAAGAAGCCTGTAATCCTCGCTGGTCATAATAGCCTTTCCTTTCCTTCGGCAGGATGGGCTGCCGGCGCTTCATCATCGCCACCGCAACCTTCGTCGTGAAGAATGTTGTGTATGCAGTGTGAAAAATCTTCTATGGTATACGGCTTCTGAAGGAAGCCTTCCGCACCGAGGCTGCGGCATATCAGGATGTCTTCCTGGTTCGAAGATCCGCTCGACACGAGTATCCTGACGTTCCTCCCGCTCGATCTTATGTGCCTGATCACCTCCCTGCCTGAGATGTCAGAGATGGTGAGATCGACTACAACGAGCACGATGGACCCGTTCTGGCGGTCGAAGATATCGATCCCCTCCCTGCCTGTGCTCGCAACCACAGCTTCATATCCGAGCTTTTCGAGAAGGCTCCTGGAAACCCTCCGTATTATCTCTTCATCGTCTATCACAAGAACCCTCCCGGTTCCCCTCTTCAGTTCCCTGCTCTGCATCCTGCTCTTCTCCTGCTGAACTGCAGAGGCCGGGAAAAAAATAGTGAACACGGTTCCCCTGTCAATCTCGCTTTTAACCTCTATGAAGCCTCCGTGGCTCTTGATCACGTTATAGACGATCGAAAGGCCGAGGCCAGTTCCCTTGCCTCTTCCCTTCGTGGTAAAGAACGGCTCGAAGATCCTCTTGATCGTCTCTTCGCTCATTCCCACCCCTGTATCGCCGACAGTGACGACCGAGTAGAGACCGGGGAGCATGGACGTGTTGACCCTGTTCTGCTCATCTATCCGCTTCGGAAAGGTCTGAATGTCTATCGCTCCGCCGAGCGGCATTGCGTCCCTGGCATTCACGCACAGATTCATGATGACCTGCTCGAGCTGCGATCTGTCTCCGTTGATCAGCGGGACATTGGGAGAGATGGCTATCTTGAACGCCACGCTCTTCTCGAGAGTCCTCTCGAGGATCTTCGCAGTCTCCTCTATAAGCGTCCCGAGATTCATGGGCCTCAGCACCTGCGAGTCCCTCGTGCTGAACGACAGGAGCTGTCTGGTCAGCGCCGAGCCTCGGAGCGCCGTCTTCTCCATTATGTCGAGGATCTCGTAGTTTTCATCGTCACGGGTTGTATTTGATTTCATGAACGACAGGTACCCGAGGAGCCCTCCGAGTATGTTGTTGAAATCGTGGGCGATACCGCTCACGAGCGTTCCGAGAGTCTCAATCTTCTGGGAGAGGCGCAACTGTTTCTCGAGATCCTTCTTGTCCGTGATATCCCTGAATATAAGGTGAATGGCGTCTTCCTCGCGAAGCATGACAGGTATTACCGTGACATTGCAGAATATCCTGTGGCCATCAGCCATTTTGAAGGGCATCTCGAGAATCTCGGCCATCTCCTTCCTGGCGAGCGCCTCCCTGAGCTTTATGATCACAAGATCATAATCGTGAGCTTCGAGCAGATCTGCCAGAGAAAGGGTCAGAAAATCCCTGACCTGGTATCCGAGCATCTTGGCAAACCTGCTGTTAACGAAGTTGAAGCTGTCACCCTGGTATATCACGATGCCTACAGGCGAGCTTTCTATCAGGATCCTGTACTGCTCTTCAGATCTCATCAGCGCTTCCGTTCTCTCGGCTATGCCATCCTGAAGGGATCTGTTCATCGTCTGCAGGTTCTCGATCTCCGATTTTTTCCGGCTCCGTTCGTCTTCGAGCTTCTCCACCTTTTTCTCCAGCTCGCTGACTCTGTTGAAGAAAATCTTGCTGAGCGAGTAATACGCGCCTTTCTTCTTCTTCCACCTCACCTTGTATATGCAGTGCGTTCCTCCGTAGACCGTGCCGTCAAGGCTGAATGTGCCGTCCCTGTTTATCTTCCCTATGATCTTCTCATATCCTGAAGAGTGCTTTCTGCTTACAGCGCTCTCGATTATATTGCCGTATTTGTCTATCCTGTAGGATCTGCCCTGAGGCTTGCGGACGTTGTCTATCGTGATCCTGCATATACTGTGGGATACCTCTGCAGGCTCGTATTCCCACAGCAGCGGAACAGACGAAAAGATGCCGCTGTAGAATTCGCAGCACTCACTAGGCATCAGCGCGCCTTCGACGGCATTCCTGACAGCAATATCTATCTCTGTGGGGGAGACAACCGTCACTTCAAACTCACTGAGCGGAGAGTGAGAATGAAGCAGTGGAGGAAGCTTCTTCCTGTAGTATTTCATCGGCGAGCTCATGAGCTTCTGGATGGCCTCGAAAGAGCGCTTCAGATACCAGCTGACATAAAGCGTCCCTGCCATGAACGCGCAGTTCTCATCGCCGTATTCACCGGAGATCCTGGCCAGCAGTGTGCTGAAAACGGAGAGAGGCACAGACTGCGACTCGTTCATGAGGATCTCTTCAGACGGCAGATCATCAAGGAAAGAGCGCGGCGTGCCTCCCTTTTCCCTGACGTATCTTAGAAGAGCGCTGCAAAATACAGTCGATACAGAGTATTCCATAGATTCACTTATTGATGCGGACAGAAAAGGAGTAGACTGCAGGTACTATTCGACAGCACCGGTTGATACCCTTTGAAAGACAGACAATCGCCCCGGAGCGCGCCGGACCGCAGAATGCCCCGGCGCCGGCTTTTCATGAAGAGTGTAACACAGGGGAGATGGAGAGAATGGTGATATGGGGATGGATTCAGAATTTTATATTACCTGGAAGGTATATCTCTCAATTGTTTTACTCTCCCTATCTCCCAATCCCCACCTCTCCTTTATTACACTTATTATTTAGTTTATTTCTCTTGATTAAGAGCGATTAGTATCTTCGCACCTTTTTGGGAGTGCTCCCTTCATGATGCAGATTATCAGGCTACGAGGAAAAGCGGAGGCTCCAGGCGAATTTTACAGTCTGTTACAAATATTACAAAGGAGGCTGCCATGAAAAAGACAGGAGTGTCCACCTTGTTCCTTGTTCTGCTCATGACTGCGATTGCCGCTCTTCTTCTGGTCAAGCTCTGCTGCGCGGCACAGACTGCAGCGGGACCTGTCCCGCCGGACTTCATACTGGAAAAATCGCTTCCAGGAGAAGATCCCTACTGGATGTACAGGCCCCAGTTCTCGCCGGATGCGAAGCATGCGGCGTGTTTCGCGTCATCTTCTCACAGGATTGTCATCTGGAACCTTGAAACCGCCAAAATAGAAAAAGAGATAGAGGAATCTGTCCACGGTATGCCGGGCCTCGACGGTTATACTTACAGCAACGACGGCAAGATGCTCATCCTCATCTACAGGGATCTCCCGGTAGTATGGCTCGACATAGCCTCGGAGAAGATAGTGAAGAAAATCGACGCCAATGCTGACCCGAAGAAGGTGTGGGACTTCACGTTCAGCCCCGATCAGAAGGTGCTTGCGCTGGCCACCAATACAGGCATAAAGCTTTACGATGTAGACAAAGGCATTCAGACGAAGACCTTCCTCGCCGGCAAGGCAGTGAGCGGAGCGGAGATCTGCTATTACAGAACCGAAAAAGGGCAACTCGTTCGGCTTCTCGGCTACGGACTGTATCTCAACAAGGATTCGCAGTTCAAGGATGTGGCCGGCATCATCGACCTCGACAGCGGCAGTGTCCGCCCGGTTCTTAACGATGTCCCGAAGGACAAGGTTAAAAAGGGAGATATGACGCTCATATGGGTCACGTTCGAGAGAGGCGGGGGCTACATGCTCGTCCAGTATACGATACTTCCACCGACAGTCAAAGCCGGAGTCTATCTCGTCAATACGAGAACAGGAAAGTTCCTCGTAAACCACGATCTCGACCAGATGACTCTTTCCTACAACACATACTATCTGTGGAAGCCATACTACGGATACCTGGTCAACACAAAGGACATGAGGCAGAATCCCTACAAAATATCCACAGAGTTCCTCGTCGTCACGAAAGATGAAGGACTCAAGGTGATCGATACCAAGAAAGAGGATAAATACCCGCTTCAGTCGATAACGGTCAGCTCCGATCAGAAATGGGCTCTGATAGCAACGAAGAAATCTCAGCAGGATCCCAGCAAGGTGTTCCTTTACAGGATTGTACCGAAGAAATAGCAGTCTGGCCTCAGGATTGGAAAGGGAGGGCATCAATGGATGCGTCAACTCTGGTAATTGTGGCAGTATCGGCAGCAGTAATAGCAGTTGCGGTGATCATAATACTGACGATGATCAGCAGGAGTTCCGGGCACAGTGATATCACCGACGATCAGTTGAAGCGCCTCGAGAAGGCTGATCCGATGTGGAAAAAGGAAACCATGCTCGGAACCGTGCAGAATACATTTGATACACTTAAAAAGAGCTACGAGACGAGAAAGTCGGAAGTGCAGACCGATATGTTGACGATCAACATATACCGCGATCTCTTCAAGAACGTGATGCCCAATCTTGAGAAACTGGCTTTCATAAAGCAGACATCGCTCAAAAACGCTGAGATAATTCAGGTCGTCTCGAATCCGAAAGTCGAGAGCCAGAACTCATTCACTGTCAAAATGCATCTCGATGGGTCGGCAGAAGAGGATCCGACGATGATGTTCTGGACATTTATCAAGGTAAGTAATAAATGGCTTCTCAGCGAGATCAGCCAGAATCCCGTAAATCCGGGATTCTTCCACCGCAGCAGATAGTTTGACAGCGCCGGTGGAGAGGCGGCACGGTGCTGCCTCTCTGCCGGACTTGAAAATGTCCGGCTCTATCACTACAGGGCGCAGCGCTCGGAGGTCCTGCAATCAACACGCAAGAGAATTCCGCTCAAATGGACCTGCAGAAAAAAAACAACAAACTTGAAAACCTCGGCTATGCCGCGCTTATCACCATGCTCCTTTTAATTTCATCAATCCCTGTGATAACCGGCCACCTGCTGTCGACAGAAAAGCTGAAATTCATGGGTTGCTTGAAGGATCCATGGGATCAGATCGGTTATCTTAATTTCCTTCAGCAGGTCAGGGACGGCCACCTGCTATTTACGAACCTCTACACGCCCGAGTCCACCGAAGCCATACTGTTCAACCCTTTCTTCATTATACTCGGACTCATCGGGGTAAAAGCCTGCCTGCCTGTGGTCTACCAGGCCTCGAGAATCGTATGCGGATTTGCGGCGCTGTGGCTGATCCTCGTACTGGTGAGAAAATCGACAGACGACATCGCCGAGAGGCGCTTCGCTTTTGTGATGGCCGCCACCGGCGGAGGATTCGGATGGATTTTGTGGCTCATCTCAGGGCTCCCGCTCGGGGCGGGCCTGGCCCGCCTGGAGAATCTCTGCCCCGATTTCTGGTATACTGAGGCCTACACAATGATGTCCCTGATGAACTATCCGCACTTCATGTGCGCCCTCTCGCTGCAGATATCGGTATACATAATGCTGCTCATATACTCCGCTTCTGGGAACAGATGGCATCTCGCCGGGGCCGGCGCGCTGACCGCGCTGCTTGCGTCTGTTCATCCCTTTGATTTCATAACTGTCTACGGCGTTTTTGCAACCTATGTAATCATACTGGCAGCGATGAAAAGAACAACCATAAGGAAAGCGCTGCTCGACGGAGCGGTCTTCGTGATCACATCGATCGCACCTATGCTCTACCAGGCGTGGTTCCTGTTCTTCCATCCCGTGCTGACAAAAGTCTGGGTCTTCAATCTCGAGACTCCCGATCCGCTCAGGCTGTACCTGTCATACGGCCTCCCGGCCATCTTCACCACAGTATACGCAGTAATGTTTTTCAGGCGAAGATCGTGGAAAAGCGCGACTTCTGCAGAGCTTCTGCTGTTCTCTTGCCTGATATTCCAGTGCGTAGTGATATATCTGCCTGTCCCCCACACAAGGCGATTCATCCAGGGGCTGCAGATCCCTATCGGCATCCTCGGCGGGATCGCCATGTGGCGATATGCTGTTGCAGCTCTCGAAAAGCGCTCCCGAATCCTGGCGAAGGTCACAGCCCTTCTGCTGATTATCTTCGCCATGGCCTCGTCATTCGTGCCCATGGGAGTAACGACCGGCAGGCTCTACCTGAGAAGATCACAGGAGTTCATGACAGTCGATGAGCTGTCGGCGCTCAAATGGCTCGGAGACACCAGGCCTTCAGGCGTTGTGCTCTCTTCGCCGTTCTATGGGATGTGGATCCCTGGCCTGTCAGGATGCAGGGTTTATCAGGGGCACTGGGCCTTGACCTACGATCTCGTGCAGAAGAAAAAGGACTACAACCAGTTCATAAGGGATTTTAACGACGGCAATATTGACGCAGTGCAGGCTTTTCTTCAGAAATGGAAGATCCGGTGCTTTTTTGTCCTCCGCTCGAAGATAAAGGAGGAGAACGCTCCACTCTTCAACATGAAGGAAGAGTACCGCAACCCTGTCATAATCATCTATAGCTGCGAGTGATAGCGGCAGGTATGCTGCAGATGGAAAAAGAATAGTGAAGGCTCACAACCAGTATTTATGACAAGGAGTCACGGCAATGAAGAAGATAGTCCCCGCCCTCGTGTTCGCAATGCTAATACTCTCGCAGGCCTGCAGTGCGGCAGACGTAAGCGGAGCCTTCAGCGATCGCTTCATCGATGACACGCTCAGGATAGACTATTACCACCTCGGCGACAAAAATGTCGAATTCGTGACGCTGCACCAGATGCATAGATACAAAGGGTGGGCCGGAGGCACGAAAAACCTCATAGATGACGGCCGCGTAGGGAAATACGCCGTCTGCCTGTATGACATGGAGGGGAGAACGCTGCTCTTCCGCCGCAACTACAACAGCATATTCGAAGAGTACCAGACAACGGATGCCGCTCTGAAAGGAAAGAAGCGAACCTACCAGGAATCTGTGGTCGTTCCTTTCCCGAAAGAGCCGGTACTGCTCACGATTGAATCCCGGGACAGCAAAGATGAGTTCCACGACGTGTTCCGGACAGTCATAGATCCTAAAGACAGGCACATATGTGAGAGAGACAGGGACAGGGCCGTGGCGGTAAATATCATAGCAGGATCTGATGACCCGCACAGGAAAGTGGATCTGCTGATCCTGGCAGACGGCTATACAGACAGGGAGCAGGCCAAGTTCCAGAAGGACGCCAGGCGTCTTGCAGAAGTATTTCTCGACGCAGAGCCGTACAGATCTCTCAAGGATCGCTTCACGATAAGGACAGCCTTCAAAGCCTCTGCTGACAGCGGCTGCACCGAACCTGATTTCAGGAAGTTCAGGCGCACGGCTCTGTCATGCAGCTTTGACGCTCTGGGCTCAGAGCGCTACCTGCTCACCGAGAATTACTGGGATGTCATGGATGTAGCCTGTAACGCCCCATGGGACAGCACGATCATACTGGTAAACACGACCCGGTACGGCGGAGGCGGGATCTACAACTTCATGGCGACCTGCCCGTCAGACAGCCAGTGGACCGCCTATGTCTTCCTTCACGAGTTCGGCCACTTCTTTGCAGCGCTGGCTGATGAGTACTACACTTCAAAGGTCGAGTACAACGACTTCCATCCTGTGGACAGGGAACCGCTCGAAGCGAACATCACCGCCCTTCTGGACAGGTCCAGCCTCAAATGGAAGAGCGAGTCCGATGGAGCGATAGAGCTCCCGACTCCGTGGGCAAAGAAGGAATACGACGAGCACGACAGGGGATATCAGTCTAAGCGGGAAGATATATACGACAGGCTTCAGAAAGCCAAGCGGGTCGGCGCGCCGAAAGAGGAGATAGAGAAACTGGAGCGCGAGCAGAGCGAGCTCTCGAAGAAAGCGGCAGCCGAAAGCGACGCCATACTGCTCTCGAGCCCGAACTACGGAAAGGTCGGGGCATTCGAAGGCGCCGGGTACAGATCCGAGGGTCTTTACCGCCCGATGGTGGACTGCATGATGTTCTCGAAGGGCCTGAAGCCCTTCTGCAAGGTCTGCCAGGAAGCCCTGAAGAAGAGGATATTGTTCTACTGCGAATAGCACTGACTGTGAGCGGAGCCTCACAGCGGAATGACAGGGAATCGAAGAAGGACAGGACGGAGCATACCTGCTCATGAAGAAATGGCTGATTGCCCATCTGCTGCACGGCAGGGCGCTGGCCGCGATGATTGTGGTCATCACCACTCTCACGCTGCTGGGCTTCGTGCTCCTCATCACGAGGACTTACAGAACGAGCGAGGATCTGTACCTCTCCCTCGTCAAGTTTGAATCATCTGCGGTGGAGAGGAGATCTGAGCTGTTCTTCAAGCCTGTCGTCACGAACCTTTCCATCATCAGAGAATGGGGCCGGGAGGGGATCGTCTCCATGTCCGATGAGAAAAACCTCAACAGATTCTTCATGCCGATCCTCACCCAGCACAGGGCAATCATATCGATGATGCTCGTGAGCACGTCCGGCAGCGAATACTACCTGGAGCGCGAAGGGGACAACTGGGTTTCGTACCTGATAAAAAAAGGCTCGAACAGGCAGGACGTGACGGTCAACCGCTGGGACCCTGAAAAGAGGCCGTTGATGCGGTGGGTGGTAAATATGGCTCTCGAGGACAGCAATCCGAGCAGATACGAGTGGTACCGGGATCAGACGGCCGGCAGGAGAGACGGCGACATTTTCTGGACTGAGCCTTACCTCGAGCATATCATCAAGAAGCCTGTCATAACTGGCTCGCTGGGATGGCTCATCAAAAACAGCGATGAGCAGTACATCCTTGCGTTCAACTATCTGCTCACAAGCGTTATAACTTCGGTGACAAGCATAAAGCCGGTGAACGACAGGAGAGTTCTGCTGGCTACGAGCGACGATGAGATAATCGATCTGTCTCCCAACCTGGAGCAGGCCGGCACGGCATCCACAACAGCCGATACGGATGCTCTCCTGGGAAAGTGCAAAGACCCTGTCATCAAAGACGCGTTCGCGAGCTGGAAAGAAAAGGGAAAGCCGGAGTTTCAGCCGTACAGGTTCAAGAGCGGCGCATATGACTGGTGGTATGAGTTCCGCCCCCTGCCAGGAGGCAGGAGGAACTCGTGGATTGGAGTGATTATCAAGGAAAGCTCGCTGCTCCTCGATGTCAGGAGGCAGAGCCTGCTGCTCATCCTTCTAAGCTTCATAGTGCTGATCGGCGGATCGGTGATAACAATCCTGCTGATAAAGCGTTACAGATCGGAGATCAGGGCTCTCAGGGAAGGGAAGAAGCTGAATCCGGAGTCTGAGAGCGAGGTCCGTGCGCTTATCAAGAAGGGCGAGACGAGCGAGGTCGAGTTCAAGTCGTCAATGCGTTGGGACTACAAGGACGGAAAGGTGAACAGCAAGCTCGAGGAGGTCATACTCAAATCGATTGCAGCATTCAACAACGGCGAGGGAGGAAGCCTGCTGATAGGAGTGAACGATGAGGGGGAGATCCTGGGCATCGAGCCGGATATGGGAACGATGAAGGAGAAGGACAAGGACCATTTTGAGCTGCACCTGCGAACCATGCTCAATAACGCCTACGGGCTGGAGTATTCGACGAACTTCGTCAAGGTTCACTTCCCCAGCATAAATAACAGCCAGATCTGCCTGGTCAGGGTGAAGAAGGGAGATCGCCCCCTCTTCACCTGCGTGACTGACAGGAGCGGGCAGAAAGTGGAGAAGTTTTACGTCCGTTCAGGAAACTCATCGCGCGAGTTCGCCAGGATGGCAGAGGCGATGGATTATATCTCGACGCGGTTCGCTGTGCCTAAAAAAGCCTGACAGGCCCCGTCACCGCTGCCCGGCCCGAAGAAGCCTCCTGAGCGGAGCAAGGCGCCTTTCCGCCTCGGCGAGCGCTTCATCGCTCCTCGAGAAGCAGAACCTGACCATCTTCCCGGTGCAGCCTCCTGAATGGCAGAATGCGCGCTCAGGAACAGCCGAGACTCCATAGTCCCTTGCAAGAGTATGAGCGAACTCGTGATCATCTGTGAAGCCGAATGGAGTGAAATCGGCCATCATGAAATACGAGCCGCAGGGCTTGAACGCATTGAACCCCGAACCGGTGAGGATTTCGAAGAGCCGCTCTCTCTGCCTGCCATAGAACCGCCTCAGCTCTTCAAAATACGACGGCTCCACTGTGAAAGCATCAGCCGCAGCGTGCTGAAATGGCGTGGGAGCGCACACCGTGAGATAAGTGTGAACCTTGTCCATCTCATCGACAAGAGCCGGCGGAGCCGCGCAGTAACCCAGCCTCCAGCCGGTGCAGCTGAAAGTCTTCGAGAATCCTCCGACAGTCACCGTCCTGTCGGCCATCCCTGGAAACGACATCAGGCTGATATGCTCCGCACCGTCATAGGTGATATATTCGTAGATCTCGTCTGTAACGGCGTATGCATCGTGAGCAATGCAGAGCTCGGATATCAGGGTCAGCTCTTCCCTGGAAAAAACCTTTCCGGTGGGGTTGTGCGGAGTATTGACCAGGATCGCTCTCGTTCGCGCGGAAAACGCGGCGCGAAGAGCATCAGCATCGACCTCCCACCCTGGAGGCTCGAGCCTCACAACCACAGGCCTCCCTCGGGCCATCAGCACGTTCGGGACATAGCTCTCAAAGGCAGGCTCGAAGACAATCACTTCATCATCATCGCGCACGAGGGAGAATACAGCGGCAAAAAGAGCTTCAGCAGCTCCGCATGTTATCAGAATCCCGCTCTCGGGATCGGCCTCTATGCCGTTTTTATGCTTCAGCTTGACGGAGATCGCTTCGCGGAGGGACTGCAGCCCCCTCGTGGCAGAATACTGATTCAGATCCTCCGAGATGGAAATCTCTGCCTTCTTCTTCATCGATGGCGGCGTTGAGATCCCTGGATATCCGGAAGCCAGGTTCAGCGTCCTGTACTGCCTCGCCCAGAGGGACGCCTCGGCCATAAGGGAAGGCGGAAGCGATGATGCGCGGGAAGCGGGGAATGCTGCCAAAGCGGTTTCATCTCCTATTTGACGAGCCTGTTTATCTCGAAGATCGGAAGCAGCACAGATATTACCACAAAGCCTACGACCACTCCGAGGATGAGTATCAGCAGCGGCTCGAGCAGCTGGAAGAATATCGACAGCCTCCTGTCCATCTCTTTCTCGTAGAAGTTGGCAACCACGTTCATCATCTTCTCGAGTTCGCCGCTCTGCTGCCCTGTCTCAACCATCTGGATCAGCAGAGGTGGCATGAAGCTGAGCCTGGAAAGGGCAAGAGAGAGCGACTGGCCTTTCTCGACGCTCTTCTCCACCGATTTCATCTCTTCCTCGAAGACAACGTTGTCCATCACCTCTCTCGATGTCTCGAGAGCCTTCAGCAGAGTCACTCCGCCGCCGTGGAGCATGCCAAGCGTTCTCGCCCATCGGGAGAGCATCAGATACCTGTATGCCCTCCCTATGATCGGGAGCCTTGCCTTGATTGTGTCCTTGATTCGCCTCGGCATATAGCGTATGTAGAGATATACGGCGCCAACAATCAGAATGATGATCAGGATCAGATACTTTTTCAGAAACGTTCCGGCTGCTATGATTATCGCGGTCATCAGCGGGAGCTTCTTGTGGAAGCTCTCGAAGACCTCGACGAGCGTCGGAGCGACATATGTCAGGATGAAGATGATCAGCCCGAAGCTGGCGCACATTATCACGGCAGGGTATACGAGCGCTCCGATGACCTTCTTGATCGCCGCCGACTCCTTTTCGAGAAAATCGGCGTATCTCTCCATTATCAGCTCGAGGTTCCCGACAGACTCACCGGACTCGATCATCCTTATCAGCAGTGGAGGAAATATCCTGTCGCCCTCCATGGCCTTCGCCAGGCTCTTGCCCTCCGCGATCTGTGACCTGATGCGCGCAAACGCCCTGCTGAGGCCCTTGTCTTCGACCTGCATGACCAGAGAGTCCAGAGCACTCGTCAGAGTCATACCGGCGCTCAACAGCGTGGCCAACTGGGTCAGGGAGAAAGCCAGGTTGTCGCGGCTCACCGAGAACGTGCGGACTGCGTGATGGGAGCCCTTCTCCTCCGCGACCTCATAGGGAAAGCAGCCCTGCTTCTTCAGCTTCTCGTAGGCAGTCTTCCTCGAAGGAGCGTCTATGATGCCGTCGATGCCTTTGCCCTGACGGTTGTATGCCTTGTATTCGTATATAGGCATTGATACCTCTATAAAAACCCGTGAAAAGGTAGATTCCACGGAGCCGGTGAAAAACCTTCAGAGAAAGAGGGAGCAGGATATTTCACCTGCAGAGGGAACTATAGCTGGAGGCTCTCGACAGCGCAGCAGCGCGACCGGCGCCGGGGAGACGCCTCTCCGGAAACACGGAACATCTCTCGATGAGGAGGCCAGATATGGCAAAGAACAAGGATAGCAGGCTCTGTCTCGTTGTATACCGCGAGGAGGCGGGGATTGAAAAGACTCTCGAAGATCTCCACAGCCATCAGAAAGAGATCGTGGAAAAGCTCGGCACTGCCTCGCAGAAACTGGGAGACATCCTGGTTGTGCACAGAGACCTTTCAGGCGCCATATACAATGCAAGAACGCTCGATCGTGACTGCTGGACTAAGTCGGACCCGGGTTCGGCCCACCCCGGCAAGGTCTCGGTTCTCTTCCACCCGATGTACATGGAAGTGAAAGCCCTGGAAGAGTATCTCAGGATATGCATTGTCGAAAACTACCTGCCTGTCGTGCTCGCCGATTTCTCCACCGTGGCCGGTAGAACGCTGGAGAGCGACACCTCAACAGTAGGCCGCGAATTCATGAGCCTCAGGAGCGTTATGGAGAATCTGGCCCAGGCTGAAGGTCTCGCATTCCACGAGATCAAGCTCCAGGAGCTGCTGAAGGCCTAGCCCATCCGCTCCCCTCTATACGCAATGGCATTGGACAGGGTACTGGGTGCAGTGAAAAAGAGATTCTCCCTGACCCTTAACTCTATGATGGGATATAAAATTTTCCCATCTTACCGTTCTCTCTATCTCCCCTGGTTACATTCCATGTGAGGAGGAAGAAAAATGATCTCCAGAGATGACGCCATAGCCTATCACAGAGACGGCAGGAAGGGAAAGATAGAGGTCATATCGTCAAAGCCCTGCTGCACACAGAAGGACCTCTCTCTGGCGTATACTCCCGGTGTAGCCGAGCCCTGCCGAGAGATAGAGAAACACCCTGACGACGTCTACCAGTACACCGCCAGAGGAAACCTGGTGGCCGTTGTGACAAACGGCACTGCGGTGCTGGGCCTCGGCGACATCGGCCCTCTTGCCGGAAAGCCGGTGATGGAGGGAAAGGGCGTGCTTTTCAAACGGTTCGCCGATATAGACGTCTTCGACATAGAGCTCGGGACGAAGGATCCTGACGAACTGATACGCGCAGTCGAGCTTCTCGAGCCCACCTTCGGAGGGATAAACCTCGAGGACATCAAAGCGCCTGAGTGCTTCCACATAGAAGAGAAGCTGAAAAAGAGCATGTCCATCCCCGTTTTTCACGACGATCAGCACGGAACCGCCATAATATCAGGCGCGGCTCTGCTGAACGCGCTGTCCATCACCGGCAAGAAGATCGAAGAGATATCGATCGTGATCTGCGGAGCCGGAGCCGCAGGAATAGCATGCGCAAGGCTGTATGTCAGCCTGGGCGCCAGGAAAGAGAATATAACGCTCGTCGACTCAAACGGAGTGGTATACAGGGGAAGGTCAAAGGGGATGAACCCCTTCAAGGAGGAGTTCGCCTCCGATACAGGGAAGCGCTCGCTCGCCGAGGCCATGGAAGGCGCGGATCTGTTCCTCGGAGTGTCATCGAAAGACCTGGTCTCGAAAGAGATGGTCCGCTCGATGGCTCCAAATCCGATCATTTTCGCGATGGCAAACCCGGATCCGGAGATCTCATACGACGACGCGAGATCGGTCAGGGAAGACGTGATAATGGCGACAGGTCGCTCAGACTACCCTAACCAGGTCAACAACGTGCTGGGCTTCCCTTTCATCTTCAGAGGCGCCCTCGATGTGAGGGCCACAGCCATCAACGAAGAGATGAAGATGGCGGCGACGAGAGCTCTCGCAGAGCTGGCCAGGGAGGATGTTCCCGATTCAGTTCTGAAAGCTTATTGCGTCGAGCGGCTCAGCTTCGGCAGAGATTACATAATTCCGAAGCCTTTCGATCCGAGAGTGCTGCTCTGGGTGGCACCTGCCGTGGCCAGGGCGGCCATGGATTCCGGAGTCGCCAGGGCTCCAATCGCCGATTTCGATGCATACCGCAACCACCTCGAGAGCCTGCTGGGAAGGCAGTTCGAGGTGATGCGCCCGCTCATCGGCAGAGCTTGCCGCTGCGGGAAGAGAATCGTCTTCCCCGAAGGAGAGAACCGGAAGATATTGAGGGCCTGCAATCTGATAGCAAGGGAGGGCGTCGCCAGACCTGTCCTCCTGGGAAACAGGGAGAGGATTGAGGCTGCAATTGCCGAGTCGGGCCTCTGCAATCTGGAGGGAGTCGAGATCCTTGAGCCGGCCTCCCATCCCCGCTTCGGCGAATACGCAGGCGAGCTCATGTCCCTCAGGAAGCGGGGAGGCGTAGCCGCCGATGAGGCGCCGGTGCTGATGCTGAACCATGAGGTGTTTGGATGCATGATGGTTCACATGGGAGACGCAGACGGTATTCTGTCAGGCATCTCCCAGTCGAGGCCCGGCATAGTCGAGTCTGCATCGCAGATAATCGGGCTCAGAGGGGGTATCAGAAGCACTGCCGGGCTTGTCCTTGTCATTCTGAAAGACAGGGTCCTCTTCTTTGCCCACCCTCTCTCGAGCGTCGAGCCCGGCAGCGAGGAGCTGGTTGAAACAGCCGTTCTCGCCGCGGATTTCATGCGCCGGCTCGGCTTTGAGCCGAGCGCCGCGATGCTGAGCTTTTCTAGCTTCGGCAGCGTGAGGCACCATCTTGCTGAGAAGATGGGAGAGGCTGCCAGGCTTGCAAAGTCACGGGAGCCGTCTCTCGAGATCGACGGTGAGATGGAGGTCGACCTTGCGCTGCTGCCGGATGTGCTGCAAAAGAGGTTTCCGTTCTCAGAGCTGAGGAACAGGGCGAACCTGCTGATCTTCCCGGATCTTCAGTCGGCCTGCATATCGTACGGCCTCCTGCGCAGGCTCGCAGGTGCGACAGTTGCCGGGCCGCTGGCACTGGGGCTCGAGAAGCCGGCAATGGTATTGCAGAAGGACTGCGAGGTCAATGACGTGCTCAACATGGCTGCGATAGCGGCAATTGAAGCCATGAAACCATTGCGGTAACAGAGAAGAAAGAAGCTCAGGGCCGTGCGCCTTCTTCGGAATCTTCCGCAGGCTCATCACCTGCGGCTTCTTCCGCCTCATCCCCTTCTTCCGCGCTCTCCTCTTCCTCTTCATCAGCAGGCGGCTCTTCATCATCAGGAGAGGCTTCAGTCTCGTCGGCGCCGGTCCTGCTGTCTGTGTCCTTTTTGCGCTTTTCGGCGACTCCGTCCACCATCTCCTTGATCTTCTGGTTGGAATAGAGATACTCGAAAAAGTCCTTCTTCCCGAGCATGAAGACCTCGACACGGTCCTCGGAGACAAGCGTGGCTATTCTCTCCGAGCTCTCCAGAAGGGCGATCTCCCCGAAGAATGTTATCGGCGCGATCTCTCCGACCTTCACCTTCTCGCCTTCCTTTTCGACCCAAATGGCCACGACACCCCTCGCGAGGATGAAGAAGGCTCCTCCAGAGCGTCCCTGCTTGACGACGGCGTCGCCTGCCTCAAAGGTGACCTTGTTGAACTTCAGCGAGAGCTCCTCGAAAGTTCCGTAAGGTATGCAGTTCATGAAGCCGATAAATTCGAAAAGAGTCTGAAGCTCCTCTATTTCGGCAGCATTGAGAGACATGCCGGCTACCCCCCTCCATTCCCGCAGCCCGCTGTTGCATAGGGCAAACAGGATAGTTGATCACAATGTAAAGATTCTTCCTTGTTTCGGCGATCCCTCTCATGAGAAAGAACAGACCTACTGCGTCCGCTCCCTGACGGTCCGGCCGGGAAGAAGCCTATGGAGAGGCTGGAGATCGGACAGGCGCAGTACCAGCAGGCCCCCGGCAGGCCTCTCTGTAAGCCTGCTGTATACAGCCACCGCTATCAGCGTTCCAACCACCGATGTCACCGCCGTCGAAAGCGCCGCGCCCTTAAGGCCCCACATGGGGATCAGGAACAGGCAGAGCACCACGTTGATGCAGACATTCAGCCAGGCCATCAGCGACAGCAGCTCAGGCCGCTTGAGCTGCCCGATGAAGAAGATGGAGAGCACAGTCGCCACAGAAGAGAAAGCCGCCCCGACGACGAGGATTCTGAACGGGTCGAGCGACGGCAGGAAGGACTCGCCGTAGAAAACGGTTATCATAATCCTGGACGCGAGCAGAAGGAGCAGGGCTATCAGAGCAGTGCTCCAGAGGATCTGGCGCGATGCCTTCTCGACGAGCACAGTAGCGTCGTGCGTCGAATGAGAAGCCACCTTTGGCGTTATTGCTATCCTGACAGGCGCGGTGATCTGATTGAACTTCTCGATGAGTGTCAGTGCAACGCTGTAATACCCCACCTTCTCGACTCCGCAGAAATAGTAGATCAGGAAGACATCCACCTTCTTCCACAGCTCTGTGGCGATCTCTCCGAGGTTTCCCCTGAAGCCGAACAGGAAGGCCTTCCTGAAAAGTCCCGGATTGTGCCTGTAGATCAGCCTCTCGCCGGGAGTCGCCTTCATCATCATGAACGTTCCGATCAGGAAGTTCAGCATCCACGCCGTGAAGAGGCCTTCCATCCCTGATTTGATGAAGACGGCCACTGCGATGAGAAGATTCCATATTATCGATGACAGTGACAGCATGGTGCTGAGCCTGTCAATTCTGTCCAGCCCCACCATTATGGAGTTCCAGTACCGGAAGAAGAGACTCAGCGGTAGCACGAGGACCGACCACTGAAGATATGCAGTCGAAGCCGAAGCGAAAATTGCAGGCCAGAGCGCTCGCAGGATGTAGAAGAGCATTATCGCTCCGCCGCCGAGAACAGCAGAGAAGAAGACCGACACGCTGTTCATCTCTGACAGCGTATGTTCCTTCCTGGCGAGAAATGTGCTGTGGGCGAGTCCGATTCCGCCGCTTATAAGATTTGTCAGAAGGGAGTTCAGCGCGATGATGAAATAATACTGCCCCAGAGCTTCGGCGCCGAGATACCGGGAGATTATTATGCTGGAGAGCAGGCCGGTCAGCAGGTAGACGGCACCTGCTCCGTAGCCGTACAGCGTGCTTCTCAGAATGGTAGGGGTCTTCCCGTCACTTCCCATCTCTCTCCGCCCCTCCATCCTCACCGCCCTGTCCCGCGCAGGCGAAGAGATATGCAAGCAGCAGGCCGGCATAAAGGGATCCCCTGTGGCTGTTGAGTATCGTATCGCCCATGTTCATCACCAGAAAAGCGGCGATGGAGCCCAGAAAGCATATGAACAGCTCACGCTCGCCTTTTCTGTGCAGGGTGGAGAGAGATACGCCGATCCTGAGAAAAAGAACGATGAGCAGCGCGGTTCCCACTATGCCGCCGCAGGCCTGGACCTGAAGAAACAGGTTGTGAGGGTGCTCATACTGAAAATGGCTGTTCAAATCGCGCCCGCATTTCAGGTATTCCCTGTTCGAGAAGCCGATGCCGAAAGGCAGATGGCCTGCGATTATGGTCCGGCAGGCGCTCCAGTTCTCGAGCCTCGTGGATGTCTCCCTGTCTCTTGTTATGCTTGTCAGCGACATGAAGCGGGACTGAAACTGGGGCATCACCGTCAGCAGGATGAGGAAAGCCACTGCAGGCAGGACAATAGCCGCGATCTTGACCCGAAGGTCCTTTATCGAAAAAGCATAGAACAGGCAGAGCACGAAAAAGGCCACCCATCCAAGGCGGGAGCTGGTCAGGAACACGCCTGCCAGGTACAGGGCCGTGCACAGGTACAGCAATATGCGCGAAAGGCTCCTTGACGGCGAGATGCCTGTAAGATAAATCAGGAACGGGAAAGCCATAACTATCAGCATGGCAATTATTGTGTGATGCTCAGACGTTGAGTGCATGATGGCTACCTTCTCAGGTATGAAAACCAGCTCGAAGATCCCTCTCATTATCAGCAGTGCAACAGATGCGACGAGAATCCACAGGAAGCTTACCCTCAGGCTCCTGAAGTTGCGGGACAGAATATAGCAGGCTGTCCAGTATCCCAGAATGGCAGGCACGAGCGTCCCCCTGACCTCGGAGAAATCGTGCAGTGACGACCAGAGCGGCGAGACAGCGAGGTAGATGACGAAAAGGAAGACAGGATCGCGCCAGAAAACAGGCTTTCCCCAGTCTCTTACAGCAAGCCTGTAAATCAGGTATATTGCAAAGAGAGGGTATATCTGCGCCGCCGCATTCCCTCCTATGGACAGGATCACCTTGTTTCCCCAGTAGTATGCCGTCTTGCCCCAGAAAAGGATCAGAATGGCAGCGGAGAAGACAATGAACAGGACCCTGAAATACCTCGATTGTTTCGTATCAGACTGTCGGGCCGTTTCCATACAACAGATATTCTGATAACCGTATAAAAAACCTCTTGTAATTGACAGGAGGTACACGCCGGCAAATTGAAATACCATGGAAAAAGGGCTGGAAACAGCAGAAGGAGCGCGGCTATGCTCAGAGGCACCTCTGTCACACTGAGACCTTTTGACTCCACAGAGCTGGATCAGCACCGGCTGTGGATTAACGACAGGGACATAATGTTCTTTCTCAACAGGGCTTATCCAGTGTCTGATCTGGAGCATCAGAAGTGGTACGAAAAAGTCATAGGCGATGACAAGACAGTATTCTTCTCCATATTCGAAAACGTGAACAATACGCATATAGGCGCAGTCTGGATCTGGAACATAGATTACAGGAACAGGAACGCCGAGATCAGAATATTCATCGGTGAGAAGAAGCTCTGGGGGGCAGGTGCAGGGTCGGAAGCCCTCAAGCTGATCTCTAATTACGCATTCAACGAGCTGGGCCTTCACAAGATATACGCCTATGTCCACAGGAAGAACCCGCGGGGGAAGCTGGCTTTTGAGAAGTCGGGCTTCGCAGTCGAAGGAGAGCTGCTCGACGAGTTCTTCTGCGACGGCTCATTCGAGGACGTGTACAGGCTTGCGATGCTGAGCCGGCACAGCGCTCCTGCGCCTCAGAAGGAGCAGGACAGGGAGATACAGGTAAAGGGCTTTGAAGGCTCGAGCTTCCAGTGGTTCAAGCCGAAAAGCTGAGAAAGGAAGTGAGTGAGATGCCGCTGCGCTGCCCTGCCTGCAGGAGCGTGAACATGACTCCGCTCGTGGACCGGGATATAAACCTGGAGATCGACTACTGCAAGACCTGCAAGGGTCTCTGGTTCGACTATCACGAGATCAGAGAGTTTCTCAAGAGTAAGAAGTTCAAGAAGATCTTCCTGCCGGAGATGGTGAGCGCCACGCCTCACACAGATTTCTATTCCATCACGCAGAAAAGCCGGGTCTGCCCGCGGTGCATCGAAAAGATGGACGAGAAGATCCACTGCGGAATCACCTTCGACTTCTGCGGCAAGTGCCACGGCATCTGGCTCGATGACGGGGAGATCAACCTGATCGTGCAGGCTTACAAAAAGGGAAAGAGCGGGGGAGATCCGGAGATCCTGAAAGAGCTCGAGGCCGGATTCAAGGGTGACGCGAAGGCGATGGGCAGCATCTTCAACATAGTGGCGCAGTTCTTCAGGGAGTTCTTCGACAGCCTCGGGAAATCAAATAAAAGCTAGAGTCAGGAAATGAACAATGAATACCAGCATAGTAGAAATCGACAATGTAACACTCCATCTATCCCACCCCGATGAGCTGCCCATGAAATGGGTGGGCCAGCGCGAGCTGGTACTGCAGCTCCTGGCAGCCTGGCTCGTCTTGTCGCCGGCCGATCTCCCGCTGAACCCGAGGCTCCTCGGGAAGCCAGGCGTCGGCAAGACGACGCTCGCCTATTCGACGGCTAGAGAGCTGGGTCAGGAGGTATACATATTCCAGGCCACCATGGACACGAGGCCTGAAGATCTACTGATTACGCCTGTAGTTTCTTCACACGCCGAGATAAAGTACGTCGCAAGCCCTGTAGTGACGGCGATGATCCGGGGCGGAGTGCTGATCCTCGACGAGGGAAACAGGATGAGCGAAAAGAGCTGGGCCTCCCTTGCTCCTCTGCTGGACAACAGGCGCTACATAGAGTCGCTCGTGGCCGGCATCAAGGTCAAAGCCCATACCGGCTTTAAGTTCTGCGCCACGATGAACGACGACGCAAGCACCTTCGAATTGCCAGAGTATATACATTCGCGTCTGCAGCCCCAGATCTTCATAGATTTTCCTGAGAGGGAGGACGAGCTGCTGATCCTGAAGGAGAACCTCCCATTCCTGGACGGCCAGATCCTGGAATATGTAGTCAGCTTCCTGCAGCGGGCCCACAGGAAAGATGAGCCCTACACGGTCCGGGACGGAATCAACATAGCCCGCTATGCCGGAAAGCTGATGAAGTCCAGAAGCTATCCTCTTGATGAAGCGCTCAGGAAGGCAATCACGCAAATCCTCAAGGATGAGGCGCTGATCTATGCCCTCTGATCAGAGCTTTCTGCGCTACGACAACCTCTACATAGTGCCAGTGTGCCACTACCGCATGGAGTTCGCCGAGCACGTCAGAAAGGCTTTTCTGCAGATAGAGCCGTCCGCCGTTGCAGTCGAGCTTCCCTCCACGCTCTCCGGGCAGATAAAGACTGCTGTATCGAGATTTCCTTTCCTTTCGGTGATATTCTACCAGAACGAGAGAGAGGATATGATCTACTTCCCCATCGAGCCTACGGACCCTCTCTGCGAGGCGGTCCGCTCCGGGCTCGAGGCCGGCATCCCTGTCCATATGATAGACCTCGATGTGGACGAGTACCCGCTGATCTATGAGCCGATGCCTGATTCGTACGCAGTCTGCAGGATAGGGCTCCAGGCCTACTGGGAGGGATACCGCCGCTCGAAGGCGCAGGCAGGGCCCAGTGAGCCGGTAAGGGAGGACGAACTGCGCGAGATGGCCATGGCATTCCATCTCCAGCAACTTCTGAAGGAAGGGAAGCCGGTGCTGCTGGTCTGCGGGATGGCGCACGTCTGCGGCATACTGGAGAAGCTCAGTAAGCCGCAGGTGCAGCCTCTCGGCAGAGTGGTGCGGAACAACATCAGGATTTTCAACCTCCACCCCGATTCGATAAGGGAAGTGACAGGCGAAGCGCCTTTCCTGATATCGACATACGAGACCTCGAGAGGAGGGCACAGGCCTGAAAAGAGGGAGCCTGCGCCCAGAGTCATCTCGCTGTCTGACAGGAAGAAAGATAAGGCCATTGCGGGATGGAACGGACCGCCGGTAAGGGAACCGATGCCTGAGCAGCAGGCCGGGCCGCTCTTCGATGAGGAGCAGCGGGCAATCCCTGCAAAGCGCTATATTGTGAGGCCCAGCCCTGGCGAGCATGCGGCGAGAGCCCTGCAGGAGCTAATGAAGGCTCTGGCCAGAAAGCTGAACCTGATGCCTGAGCACTTTGCCGCCGCAGTTCCTGATGGCAAGGCGATCGAGGTCACGCGCTTCATGGATTCTTCCGGCGCCCGAAGACTGGAGATAAAGAGAGAGAACGTCTTCCGCTTCAGGACATCTGAAGACAGGAGAGACGAGCTGATGGCATTCTACTTCGAGCTCTCCGGGCAGGCAGGCCGGAGCGGTGATGAAGATGGCAGAGATCTGCAGTTTGACAGGCAGACTCTGATATATGCGATGGTGAAGAAAGCGGCCGAGTATTACAGGGAGAATACTGGCGAAGAGATCAGGCAGTGGCAGATGAGGACTTTCTTCAAATTTTCAAGAAATTACGCGCTGATAACGCACATGCTGATAGCGGACTTTTACCAGCTCATAATGGCGGCGCGTGGAGTGGCAGACGACAACTTCGCCTACGAGGTGTGGGATCTCGGCAGCTACTATCCCTGGCTCGATACGGGCGGGCAGTTCGAGACGATATACATAAGGGCCGACGAGGTCTGGTTGGGAGGGAAGCGATTCACGTTACGGCGTAAATTCCCGAGGCTTCGTGAATCGCTGATGCGGATACCTGAACGAAGAAAAGAGCTCGAGCCGGGAGACTGGACGAGGGAGTTCGACGACGCGTATCTCTGCTCGTATCCGCCTGAAGACATAATCATCGAAGGATACGGAGCATACCTGAAGAAGAAGGCGATCTCCATACTATCGGAAGAACGGGCCAGGGTCGAGCCTTTCACCAACTCGCTCCTCGACGGCATCGATGTCAAGGAGACGATAAGGAACTGGCATCACGAAAAGAAGATCTTCGTCAGGGAGAACATACACGTCGGGGGAGGCGCCGGATCGGTAGTCGTGATCTTCGACGAGGACAGGAATGACGACCGTTACCCGTGGAAGATGACGTGGCTCGGCGAGCACCACCAGGAGTCTGACATGGCTTTTTACGCCACGAACATGACAGGCAGGATAGTCGGCCCGGGAATCTCCAGGTGCGAATATGGAGGCTTCATGCTGACAGCTCCTCCGCTGCGCCTGTACGATGTCTGGACCGACCCGTTCTACGCCCAGGCGCGCTCCAAATCGGAGGTCCTGCTGATGGCAGCCATAGAGTACAGCGTCGAGAGGCACGTGGTCTACGTGGCCGCCGCTCCGCCAAGGGCGTGGTTCAGGAGCTTCGCGTCCAGGCTGAACAGGAAGATAGTGTATATCCCGATAGGAGCGCTGTCGCCGACGAGCCTGAAAAAACTGAGGGTCTTCCACGTGCTGTCCGGAAGGCACGTAAGAGATATCGCGAAGGATTACATCTGGTAGAGACGGAAAAAGACCGGGCAGGAATATGATATGATGCCGTGCGAATTACTTACACGAGTTACGCATCAAGAGGTGACAGATGAAAGAGAAGAATCTGGACGATGTGGTGAAAGAGTTCAGGCAGTCGATCGAAGAAGCCATGAAAGAGCTGGGCAACATCAGGGAGGACATACCGTCCGAGCTGAAAGACACCAGACAGAAGATTGACAGGCTCGAGAAGTCCATGGAGAAGCAGAAGAAGATGCTGGAAAGCTTTTTCTCGAAGAAATAGCATGGCTTTCGTCGCCATCGCCGTCTATTCCGTATTTGCTCTGATCGCATGCTGGCCTGTCGTTTTCCACCTGGGAAGGAGCCTTCCCCAGCCCTGCGACGATCCGCTGCTGAACTGCTGGATCCTGTCGTGGGATTTAAGCCATTTATTCAATGGATGGAACGGATACTGGAACGGCCCTGTCTTCCACCCATCGACGCTCACCCTGGCCTATTCGGAGAACCTGCTGGGGATACTGCCTCTGGCCCTGCTGATCCATCCCTTCACAGACAACATCATTCTCGTGCACAACCTGCTGATTCTGCTCAGCTATCCGCTCACAGGGATATGCATGTACATCTTCTGTAAGAGGCTCTTCGGAGACAGAAAAGCCGCGTTTCTCGCAGGGCTCTTCTTCGCCTTCGCTCCGTACAGGACTGCCCACGGCTTTCACCTGAACCTGCTTTCGATGCAGTGGATCCCGCTGATCCTTCTTTTCTGGCTTGACGCGATGGAGCGCAGGACATGGTGGAGCTTTCCGCTTCTCGCAGTTACCCTGGCGACTCTCTGCCTCTCGTGTGTCCATTACGGGCTGTTCATGCTCTTCACGATCCCTGTGCTGACAGTCGTATACTGGCTTAAAAACAGGGATTCGGCGAAGGGAGCGGTGGGAGTCGCAGTTGCATGCGCCGCAGCCGCACTGGCCCTGCTGCCTGTAAGCGGCGTATATGGCCTCGTGAAGAAGACGCTCGGCATACTGAACCTTCCTTCCCCTCTCTTCAGCGCTTCCATCGTTTCGTATATCACTCCCAATCCTGGCCTGAACCTCTGGGGGTGGGCGCACGGAATCATAGGGAGAGGCGAGGGAGACGAGACATCCCTTTTTCCAGGCCTGCTGATACTGCTGGCGTCAGTCAGCGCTGCAGTGAAGGTTCTCACAGGGCTGGGGCTTCCTTCCCGGAGCGAGGAACGGCGCTTTTCCGCGGCGCACTCGATATCGGGGTGGCTCGCGATCTGCCTCCTCATATTGATACTGGCAATATCCCTTACAGGAGGATTCTGCATCCGGGCGGCGGGAGTGCAGATAAACGCGCACTCCACAGCGATACCGACGACGATTCTGCTCTTCTTTGTGTTCATTTACTTCATAACCGCTGGAGGCATCAGGGCAAGAGCCTCGGCGCTGTTCAACGCGCTTCCTACGCAGTATCTCATTTTGTTCACATTGCTCGCCATCGGCCTGCTCTTCTCGTTCTACGGCCCGTTCCTGCTGCTCGGCAAAGTCGTGCCGCCGTTCCATACCATGAGGGTGCCTGCCCGCTTTTTCGTGCTGGCCCTGTTTTCGCTGTCGATCCTGGCAGGGCTCGGAATATCGCTGTTTATCGAGGAGAAGCCCGCAAAGGGATGGAAGACGGCGGCATACGCGCTGGCCTCGTTCATCGTGCTCGCCGAATGTCTGGCCCTGCCGCAGAACTTGATCTACCTGACGCCTCCTGTCAGCGGCCTCGCTCCTGCCGTCTATGAAAGGCTCAAGGCTGATCAAAGCTCGAAGGTCATCGCCGAGATTCCCTTCATGCAGAGCAGCATGACGCCCCGGTACATGATGTACTCGGCATACCACGGCAAGAGCCTCGTGAACGGATACAGCGGGATCATACCGAGATACATGGAAGATCTCGCCGCAGTCCTGGATGCAATCCCGTCGCCCAACTCTCTCAGGGCGCTGCGGTTTTTCAACGTTGACTCGGTCATCGTTCACAGGAAGCTCATGAGCCCCCCTGAGGGAGACAGGATCTGCGCTGCGCTCGGCAGCGAAAAGGCTCTGAGATTCGAGGGAAACTATGACGGCTCCCTGCTCTACCGGGTAAACAGAGATGAGCTTCCTGCGGTGCAGGATGAAGAGCCTTCGTCTCTCCCGCTCCCGAGAGACGGCTGGAAGATCGACGCGCCTTCCCGGGGTTTCAGAGAATCGGTGTTATCAGCGCTCGACGGCAAGGTGGAGACATACTGGACGACAGGAAGAGGAGGGCTGAAGGGCGATTCCCTGCAGGTGGACATGAGCAGGCCTGAGCGCGCTCATGCGCTCCGCCTCTCTCTCGGCACAGATTTTCACACTTATCCGAGGGCTTACCTGCTTGAACTATCGGAGAACGGCAAAGACTGGATTCAGGTGAAAAACGAAGACAACAGCTTTCCGCCTTTCCCTTCATACTTCAGGAACCCTGAAAACCCGCTCTTTTTCATCGAGTTTCAGCCCAGGATGTGCAGATATCTGCGACTTACATTGACAAAAGACTCCCCCTGCCCCTTCGGAGCGCATGAAATAGACATCTTCTAGCTATTTTACCTTCAACTCCACGCTCCCGGAGTGGCTCCTGAACTGAGGCGCATACATGCACTCCACATGCGCCGCGCCGTTCTGGTAGGCTCCGCAGTGAACCACCCTGAGCGGATATTCGAACACGTAGGTGCCCTTCGGGAGATAGTCTATGTAGAAATGCGATGCTGTGTCCTTCGTGGACTCGTAGTAGTAGAGCCCGTCCTGGTATTTATATCCGGACAATACGTTCACAGGCTCCAGTCCGCTTCCCCTGTGATCCCACATATGGACGTACTCCATATCGCGGTCCGACCGCAGCTCAATCCTTATCTTAAGCAGATCGCCAGGAGCGAGAGAACCTGAAACCTGCTCTATGACAGGGCCTTTCTTCGTGTTCTTCTGCAGAAACACCGATTTCGACAGCTTGAGCGGGTTCTGCGCGGAAGGCGTAAGGTTCGAGATATCTTCCATATACTGCCAGTGGGCGCCTCCCCAGGCTATCCCCTTGTTCTGCTTCTTCAGCACGATCGAGCCGAAATCGGGCTTCACAGACGGCCCGTCCCATCTCTTTTCATAGAACCCCGTCCCCTCTTCCACTCTGCCAGGATCGACTTTCTCGCCTCCGACGGTGACCTCTACAGGCGGCCCTCCGGCAAGCAGGTCCTCTCCTTTGCATATGAGGGCGTAAATGGCGTCAGCGGTCGCCTTCGTGGTCTTCCAGTCCTGAGTCTCCTTCTGCTTGAGCAGCCAGACCTTGCAGTCCTCGACAGACTTCTCGTCGTTCATTATGATGCCGAACGCCTCTATCATAAGAGCCTGTGTCTCGATGGGCGCCCTGTACCACCACCACGACTGCTCATCCTCGCCCCAGTACATGCCCATCTCCTCGCTCGACATGCACCGCTCCTTTATTGAAGCCATGATGGCCTTCGCAGTCTGCTGATCGCCCAGTCTCCACAGGCCCATCGCGATATGGGCCTGGCTCATCCTGATCCCGAGATCGAGCCAGTGCTTTCTCGCCTGCTCCATGAAGTAATCCACAGCTTCCTTAGACTGCTGCGGGACCGGCTTCTCCACCGCGTAGAAACCTCTGCAGTAAAGATAAAGCGCGACTGTGCTCGTCAGATTGTTGTCATTCTTATGTCCATGAGCCAGTATCTGCTGATATTCCTCAGCTATCCATCGATCGAGATAATCGACCGCCCTGAGCGACGGCGAAATCTCAACTCCGCCTGCCTGCATCTGCTTCAATCTGCCGAAACCGGTAGCAATGTAAAGGGTGATGAACGGATCCGGCCTCCCGCCTGGGAACCACGGGAAGGCCCCGCTGTCGAGCTGCATCTTCGAAAGCTTCTGGCCTGCAGATGCCGTTTCTCCAAGCAGCCTCTTCTCGTCGAAAAGGACTGCGATGTTATGCTTTGCGGCGCTTTCCTGTTTAGCCTCGAGGACCCATGGCGTCTCGAGAAGCAGCACGCTTTTCAGCTCTTCGTTCTTCTCGAGCTGGGAATCGAGGGCCGATGGCTGCTGCTCTTTCCAGATCCTGAAGACATGGGCTATCCTGGGGCTCGATAAGGCTATGTGCCTTGCCAGGCTGTTTGCGTAAAGCCTGTTGAAGACCTGCTCGGAGCACTCGTGAGGATACTCCATAAGGTAAGGAAGCGCCTGCACGGCGTACCACGAAGGATTAGAAGCGATCTGCACCGTGAAGCCCTGGTTTGCTATTGTCTTCGAAGACGCGCTCTTCTTCAGCTTTTCGAAGGTGAAGCTCTTCTCTCCCGGCCCTCTGATCCAGAGAGGGAGTGACTCAGACACGAAGACCCTCCTCGGCAATACAGGCACAGCGCCTTCCTCGCCGTCCCGGTGCTTCCCTGCCTCTGCAGTCGCCCTGAATCCGGCAGCGCAGAGGCCGTCCGGAACATTGATCCTCCATGAGAACCCCTTTGACTGCTTCGCAGGGATTGTGAACTCCTTCGCGATCTCGCCGTTTCCGAGCAGTCTGTCCAGGGACTGGCCGCTCACCGGGTCGAAGAAGTTCAGATTCACTCTGCCTTTTATCTCTTTATCGGACATGCTCACCACTTTAGCGGTGAGCTCGATCTCGTCTCCTTCCCGGAGAAACCTGGGCGCGTTCGGCACGACCATCAGGTCCTTCTGGGTCACCGTATGGCCGTCAACATAGCCGCTCTCCATGGCCTTTCCGTGCGCCATGGCCATGAAATGCCATTTCGTCAAAGCCTCGGGCATTGTGAAGACTATCTTCACAGTGCCGTCTTTTGCTGTGAGAAGATGAGGGTAGAAAAAGGCTGTCTCGTTGAGGTTTTTCCTCACAGCCCCGCCATCTCCCGAGCTCTTTGGAGCGCCATGCGCATTGGAGAGAGGTGGAGCGGCAGTTGGCTGAGCGCCTCCCACTGCGTTTCCAGCCTTATCCATACCTTCTGATTCACTCATCGCTTTCTTTTCCTTCATCGGAGCGGAAGCCGGCGGCGCAGCCTGGAGATCGACGAGCCCCGACGAGTCGGAGTAGCTTGGCATGCGCTTTCCTCCGGCTCCTCCCGGACCCATAGAGTATTCCTCCCTCATGTAGCCAAATCCGGAGAGGCTCTCGGCTATCTCGGCGATGAACGATGGATAGACCCTCTCCGTGACTCCCGGTGTACTGTTCCAGTCTGCGACCCACGCGCTGAAACCAAGATCCCGGTTCGTGAAGCGCTGCTCGATGCTCGTGCAATTTCGGAAGAACCACGGGATCAGAGTCTGCCACTGATGCGGCATAAAGGCGTCGAGCGATTCATCGTACATGGCCGCCACCACCTCGGCGGCCCTCCTCTCCGCCCCGGGGCCTTTTACCTTGAGCGTCCACGTCTCCCTTGCTCCAGGCAGCAGTTTAGATCTGAAAGTCTCGAGGGATACGTCGAATACCCTGTCACTCCAGGGCACATCCACATCGGACCTGTGCGAATAAAGCCTGTTCTCCCTGACATATGTGATGAGAACGGCAAATCCGCCGCGCAGCTCTTTCGTTACAGGGAAATCAATCGCGCTCTGCGTCGAGCCCGCACTTGTCCAGTATCTTTTCAGCAGCCTGTTCTCCCTGTATATCTCGACGCAGGCCTGCCCTTTCCCGTAGCCTGTTCCCCAGAAGGCCTCGAATGTCCCTCCTGCCTCAACGCTCTCGGATCTGCACACATAATACGACGGGACAGTGACCGGAAATTTCCCGATCCGCCTGTTGATCACGAGGAAAGGAACCATGGCGGTGACTTTGTTTCCTGAAACGTCCTTCGACGTGAGGCGCGCTCTGTAGGCGCCTTCCTTCAACGGCACAGACAGCGTGCAATGTCCTTTTGAGTCTGTGGAAAACGCGGTCTTCTTTACGAGATCTCCCTGCGGCCAAGACTTGTAGTCTGTCGACGCTGCACCGCCTGACGGCTCGTCCGAGCCTTCGCCCTCTTCCTCGTCAGGCGGATAGTATCCCGGCCCGGGTGCCTTCAATCCCGGCCTCACAGGCGCGCCGGGCTGGCGCAGGCTGAAAACCTCGACCTCCCCTTCGGCCTTCTGAGGCTCTCCGTCGAGCGTGGACGTGCCGATCGACAGGCTTACAGGCCTGTCTGCGGTCTGCCAGGACCCGGCGCCGATCGAGGCCTCCATCGATGTGTATCCGAGCCTTATCGACTTCCCGTCGCTCCTCGTCTCGCCCGTGCTGTCAGTCACATCAGCCGAGACTCTGAAATTGAATGTGGGCTCTTCCGAGCGCTTCACCTTTTCATCAGGCTTCGCCTGGAACGAGACTTTGAACTTTCCGGCGCTGTCTGTCAAAGCCTTGCCGTGCGCTATCTCCTGCTCCGCAAAGGATGCGCCGCCTCTGAAGAACATCCCCCAGGGAGGCAGCATCACCTGCCTCGTGACCCTGTATGCCACCTTCGCCCCGTCAATCGGCGCGCCGCTGTATGATTCGGCGCTTCCTTCCACAGTGACCTCCTCGTTCAGGGCGAAAGCCTTTGACGGCGCGGCTATCTTGACAGAGAACTTCGGGCGCTTGTATTCCTCCACGGATATTGAAGTGGAGCCATCAGGCGTATCTGACGCAATTGTCATCCTGCCTGTCAGGCGGTCCTTCGGCGCCGTGAAGGTGCCGCTGAACGATCCGAAGTCGTTGCTCGTAAACTCAGACTTGCTGATCTCCTGGCCGTTTGTATCGATAAAGCGCACCAGGACCTTCCTGCCTGAAATCGTTTTATAGCTCTGCCGGCTCTGATCAACGTCGATCAGTATGCCTTTGAAATGGACAGTCTGCCCTGGCCTGTAAATGGACCGGTCCGTGAAGAATACTGTCCGCTGAAAGGCCCTCTCCGCGTCGCTTTGATAGTAGTGATATGAATCGCCTGGCTCGAAATATTCCGATCCCCTGTTGTCGCTTATGTATATCCTCATCCTTCGATCCGTATCTCCGGAGCCGGAAGGGAAGGCGAAACAGCCCGACGAGTCCGTTGCAGTGGAAGAGGCGAGCTTGAACCGTGTCTCGTTATAATCTTTGATTGTATACATCCTGACTGTCGCTCCGGAAACAGGCGCTCCACTCGCGCCGTCGACTACAATGCCTTCCGCGCTGCCGCTCTTCTGGCGGATCACTGCGGCGATTCTGCTCACACAAAGAGAGCAGTGCTCGATACAGTTATCATCTCTCGAAAAGTCCTTTTTCCCGCTCACAAAGACCTTGTACAGACCCAGGGGGAGGGCAGGCAGATCGACCAGGGCCTCCTTCTGCTTATAGTCCTCTGTGGGCTTGAGCGGAATGGTAATCTCTGCCACAGGCTTTCTGGCCAGAAATGCCAGCGCTTCCCCTTCATTCAGGCTCGACATCGACTTTCTGGTGTCGAGATATCTCTTCCAGTCGTCTTTCAGCACCTTTACCGTTATCGTGTCGATGTTTCTATACTGCACGAGCATCTTCGACGGGAGTCCCGGCTGTGCGACGCCCTCGATTCTGAGGGTCACGCTTTTCGCCGTGATGGACGACATGAGCTCGGCGCACTTCTCGCCGCCGTATGACGAAGGGTGGGAGTTTTTCCCTTTTTCGGCGAGCGAGTATGCCTCTGCGTATTCATTTCTGCCGTATGCCCGCGTTGCCAGATGCCAGTATGCGAGGCTGGACAGAGGCGAGGCCGGAAATTTCGATATGATCTCGTTCAGCCTTTTCTCGTAGATCTCTTCCTTTTTGTCTCCTGAGGCGATGTTGAAAACGTAGCAAAGGCGGTTTATGTCTGTATCCAGAAACGCGTCTTTGTCCCGATCATTGACGTGGTAATCGAGGAGTCTCCTGTATATGGTGAGCGCTTTCAGCACAGGCGAATCCTTGTCCGTTGTTTTCGGAGACCAGCCAAGAAACTTCGAGGCGCCCGCAAACGCGTCCGATTCGGCCGTGACCTCGAAAGAGTCTTCAGGCTTTGCGGCATGCTGCTCCGCCGACGTGTAGAAATCGAGAGCCTGGTATGCCACGAAGTCAAAGAGGGTCGGGCGCAGAGCAGGCGCGTTCCCTTCTGCTATCACATCATTGAAATCGGCGGTCTTCATCCTCTTCAACGCGCCTTCATCGCGGAGCAGTGACTGGTATATGCCGTCTATCTCGCCGAAAAGCTTCGGAAGGTCCCAGGTCGTGAAGTCGTCTTCCTTCAGGTTCGAGGTCTGAGTCCTGTTCAGGAACCTGTACCGGTTCTGATTGTAATACTGCCAGTACCATCTTGCGAGAACCGCCTCCATCAGCGGCTTCATCTGCCTTCCGGCCCTGGCGATCTCTTCCTTCATCCTCGTGACTTTTACTTCAGGCTTGTTCCCGGCTATGTTCGATTCGAGAAATATCTGCAGCGTTATGGCTTTGAGCGCTTTGCTGTAGTTCTTTTTAGCCACTTCGATGGGATAGATCTTCTTCAGCTCGGCTATCGCAGTCTGCGGCAGGCCCTTATCCCTCGCGGCCTTTACAGCCTCCCACATGGGCGCCGTGTCCGTATGGGCCAGTCGGTAGTGCTGAAAAGCAAAAAAACCGGCGATCAGCAATGCGGCGAAGATAAACAGAATGACGAGCCTCTGCTTCATGATGGATTCCCCCTTTTTGTCTGCTGCATGAGTATATCTGGGCGTGGATTGTGCGCTCCATGGAGATTCGGAGAAACATAGGCGTACTCCTCGAAATAATAGTGGCAGAATCATTAACACGGCTTACGCATCAATTCGGGTTCTGGGTGTCTGGGGTTCTGGGTTTCAGGCAATTCAGGCAAGTGTTTTTCTTTAAACATTTGTTTTTTACCTGAACCCTCGACCCCTCGAAACCGAGTACCCGAAAGGTCCTATCTAAAAACTAATTTTGTGCGTAACTCGCATAGATAAAACAGATGCTCATTCTTGCGCTGATCGACCTGCATCTGATATACTTGATAATATTTCCAGAAATACCGGCAGGGTATTACAGGCACATAAAAAATACAAACCTGAGCTCTGCAGATCGTCATTAAACCACTGAAAGCGCCATAAGCAAGCAATGATGCCATTTTCAGAGATGGGAGGGGGTGTCAGCCAGGCCATAACAGACTCTATGGGAAAATCATCATGAAAAGGAGTGAATGGAATGAAAACAACAGCGATAATTGTCATGGTTATCGCCCTTTCGATCCTGTCCGCTACGGCCTCCCAGGCTTTCTCGGGGAAAGTCATAGCCGTGCAGGACGGCGACAACATCACAATCATGAACAACAGCTCGGCAGTTACGGTGAGACTGTATTGCATCGCCTGCCCTGCCAAGGGGCAGGACTATCAGGCTCAGGCGATCAAATACCTGCAGGATCTCATGGTCGGGCAGAACGCGGACGTGACCGTAAAATGGCAGGATTATTCCAACCGCCAGGTATCGAAGGTAAAGATCAACGGCAACGACGTGGGAGCTCAGATCACCGGAGCCGGCCTCGCCTGGTATGACAACAGGGTGTACCAGGATGGAGAGGCAGCGGCAGGCCAGGCACAGGCGCAGGCGCAGAAGCTGTGCATATGGTCGCAGCCCAACCCCGTTACTCCATGGGACTTTCTGACGAACCAGAGAGGCATCGTGCCGAATACTTCAGGCCCGATTACCAATATCAGCGGCCAGGGCTACAGCGCCCCGGCTGCCAACCAGGATCTCGATGCAGGAACGTCGTGGGATAACAATTCGCAGCCTCTGGGCTCCGGATCAGGCCCAATCTATGGCGGTTACTATCCGGGAGGCTACGGCGGTGTTTATAACCGAGCCGCGACAGCGGCCCAGAGCGTCAGAGGATCAGTGAGCCGCGGCGGCGGCGGAAGACGATAGCAGAAAGGAGAAAATCACAATGAAGCACAATTATGTTGTTTTTTGCATGGCGATTGCATGCGCGGGCATGCTCCTTCTGTCTGTGCAGGCAGGAACGGTGAGCCCCGCCTATTCTCAGGGGCAGCAGAAAACATTCGCCACTTCCGGGGAAGCCATCCGCGCTCTCGTCGACGCCTTCAGGACAAGCAGCGATCAGAAGCTCACCGAGATTCTGGGCGCCGAGAACGGCGATCTGGTTTCAACCAAAGACAAAGCCCAGGATGCTCTCACGAGGAAAAAAATCTATGCGATGGCCTGTGAAAAGCTTGTCCAGGAAAAGTACGGGAAAGACGGCATTTCGATTGCTCTGGGAAAACAGGAATGGATCTTCCCCTTCCCGCTGGTCAAGGAAGGAAAAGTCTGGAGATTCGACAGCGCGAAGGGCAGAGAAGAGCTTATCAACCGCCGGGTGGGCAAGGACGAGCTCAACGCGATTGCCGTCTGCCATTACTATGTAAAGGCCCAGAGGGAATATGCCACAAGGGACAGGAACAACGACGACATAATGGAGTATGCCCTGAAATTCAGGAGCTCCAATGGTAAGATGGACGGCCTGTACTGGCCGTCAGATCCGTCACATAAAGGCGGCGTGAGCCCGTTCGAGGCCCTCTTCGAGAAATCCCGCAAATATGCGCTGGCCCGTAAGCAGAACGAGCCTTTTTACGGGTATTACTTCAGGATCCTGACAAAACAGGGCGAGACGGCTCCCGGAGGAATGTATGACTATATCATCAACGGTCATATGGTGGCTGGCTTTGCACTGATAGCCTACCCCGCCGATTACGGAGTTTCAGGCGTGATGACCTTCATGGTAAACCAGCGGGGCAAGGTGTATGAGAAGGACCTGGGTGCCGACACGGTCAAGACTGCTGCAGAGATAAACGGGTACAATCCTGACAAGACCTGGAAGCTGGTGCAGGAGAACGGAAGCCTCGCTGCCGATTAAGGATAAAGCGGGAGCCGGAGCTAAAGACCAGCCATTGGGAGAAGATTCGGCCGCTCGGTAACCGGGACAGGATCACCGCGATACCTGTCCTGGTTGCCGGGAGCCGCTGAAGATGAGTTGACACACAATGAGGAGGGCTTCCATGCAGAGATTGATTCCGGTTGCTCTGATGACAGCCATTTTTATCGTTATTTCCATTGCGCATGCAACGCCTTCCGGAACTCCCGACCTCTCATTCGATCCATCTCCTCAAAAGCGTATTGTCGTCTATCAGCTCACCGGAGCATATGCGTCTTCACCCAATGAGTTCCAGCCCACCATCATAATCTACGGAGATGGTACGGTCATCCGCAAAAACGGAGCATATTCACTTTCAGCAGGGAAGCTCGGGAAAGGCGGAGTCGAGAGCATCATCAGGAAACTTTCAGAAAAAGGGTTCTTCCGCCTGAAAAAAACAGGCAGAGAAGGTCCTGATGGCACAGGCGGACGGAGCTTCGTGCTCACCGTAAATCTTCGGAAGGGAAGCCACCAGGTCTGGGCTGAAGACTCAGGCGGCCTGCGAAAAAGCCCCGAGAACTGGGCCGAGATCGTCAAGGCCGTTACGCAGCCCTCTCTGTCGGGCTGGAAAGATTATGTGCCGGGCGCAGTCCTGCTGGTGGCGCACACAGGAACGGCAGGGGTCCCGAGCGATAACAATCAGACCTGGCCATGCGACCCAGCAGACCTTATAAAATCTGCCGCGGCATATCCGAATGGCCTGAAGCTGGAAGGCCCGAAAGCGGCCGGGGTCTGGGAGGCTTTTCAGAAAGCCTGCCGGAAGACTCCTTATGTCATCTGGAAATCCAGGAGCAACAGCTACGTGGATTCTGTTGCTGCGCCGCAGCTGCCATAACCGGGACAGATTTTTTTGCTGCAGGAGAAGCAAGAAAGCGTCATCTCCCCGCACCGCCTTTTCTTACACAATCTCATTCCCTGTTGCTATGCCGTATCTGTTCTGCTATAATAACAGCGCTGACCGCAACACTGTTTCATATGACCGGAGCAACCATGGAGGCCTGTCGTTCACAGATTCCCTTCGAAGAGCCTGACAAGTGGCTGCGCTTTGAGACGCTGCTTGCCGATCTGTCCGCCCATTTCATCAACCTGCCGGCCGACAGGATCGACGGCGAGATACTCGAGGCCCAGCGCCGCGTCTGCGAGTTCCTGGGCATAGATCTCTCCACGGTCTGGCAGTGGACCGATGATAATAAAACCCAGACACTGACCCACCTCTACCGCCTTCCAGGAGCCTCGCCTCTCCCGGAGAATGCAGATGCGGATGAAATCCGGAAGAAATTCGCCTGTCTCAACCCTGCTGACGGAAAGCCTCTCCCGGAGAAAGCCGATGCAGAAACACTGTTTCCCTGGACACTGAAGCAGCTCAGGGCAGGCCGCACAATCCATATCTCCACTGAGAATCTGCCGCCCGAAGCGGAGCGTGACAGAGATGTACGCCGCCTCTTCGGCATCAAGACAAACCTGAGCTTTCCTCTGTCGTCTGGAGGGGGCCCCCTCATCGGAGCCCTGTCGTTTAATCACACGAAAGAAGATCGCACCTGGCCGGATGATCTCGTCAGAAGACTGCGGCTTGTAGCGCAGGTGTTCGCCAACGCCATTGCGCGGAAGCGCTCAGACGAGCTGCTGCGCGAGAGCCGGGAGCGGCTGAGCCTGGCGACGGAATCTGCCGGGATGGGCCTCTGGATAATAGATATCCCCGCTGATCAGATATGGGTAACAGACGGGGCCAGAGAGCTCTTATCATTCCCTGCCGATGAAGCGCCGACGATGGAAAGCTTCATAAGGACCGCTCATGACAATGACCGGGCCCTCGTGAGGGAAGCCATGAAGCAGGCCATGGAGGCAGAAAGAAAGATCTTCTTCGAATACCGCGTTCAGCACCCTGACGGGAGGATAAGCCGGGTATCAACAAGAGGCAACTCCTGGCGCAATGCGGATGGGGAGATTGACAAGATCATGGGAGCGACCATTGATGTCTCGTATCGAAAGCAGGCCGAAGTGGAAGCGCAGATACTCCGCGAGGAGCTCTTCCACGTGACCAGGGTGCTGACCCTGAGGCAGCTCAATGCCGCAATCACACATGAGGTCAACCAGCCATTGGCCGCAATCAAGAGCAATGCCCAGGCGGCCTGCGGCTTCTCTCAAGGGAGACACCGGATCTGCAGGAGATTCGCAGCGCCCTTAACGACATAGTCGCCGATGATAACAGGGCTGCCCAGGTTATCATGAGGCTCAGGGGGTTGATGAAAAAAGAAGGTCCGAGGCAGGAGCCCCTGGACATCAACGATATCATCGATCAGGCTCTGTCGCTGGTGAGAAGCGAAGCCTCGATGAAGGGAATCTCGATTCGCCTGGAAAAACAGGCGCCTCTTCCGGCTTTAGTCGGCGACACCGTCCAGCTTCAGCAGATAATCCTGAACCTGATCCATAACAGCGCCGAAGCGGTAATCAGCGCCCCTGAAGGCCCCAGGGAAATCGTCATCACAAGCGGAATCAGCGAGCCTGGATTCATAACCGTCACTGTCTCCGATTCGGGAACAGGGATTGCGGAAGATGAACTGGAGCGGATCTTCAAGTCATTCTTTACCACAAAGCCTGACGGCATGGGGATGGGCCTTGCAATCAGCCGGTCAATAGCCGAGGCGCACGGCGGACGCCTGTGGGCCTCCAGTAACCCCGGAAGGGGAGCCGCCTTTCACCTGAGCCTCCCGATTCCCCGCTGAAAACTGCAGCGGTTTGTCCGCACCGCAGACCAGCCGGCACTCTCACAGGCAACCTCGGTTCCATGATACCTGAGTCTGCATGGTACACTCAGTTCTTCCCCGAGATACATTCAAACCGGGATACTGCCTCTCCTTTTCATAGCAGGTTGGACCTTGGTCCTATAGACAGGCATTTCGAAACAGGATATAATGATTGCCGGTTTGTGGTTGAGCAACCTGTAACATTCCTCCCGTGCATCAGCGGAATATCATCCTGAAGGAATAAAACGGCCTCTCAGGCCTGATTACAGAGAGCTCTGTGCGCAGCGCATAATGGACACCATGTCCAAATTCAATGATAAGGATGTGTAAAATGAACAAGAAACGAGCCGGAATTTTTAAGGGAACCGCAGTGGCTGTCTTTCTGCTGCTTTTTGCGGCGTACTCTGCAATCCCCGCTTTCGCATCAGACAGCGGCATCAATGAGCAGGAGCAGGTGACGGCAGAAGCCGGCCAGACCGCAGAGACTATCAGCCATGAAGACGGACGTAGGGACCTCGCGGACAGGGAGGTCACTCTCGGCGACAGAAACACAGTCAGGCAGATAAAGGTCACGCTGATCCCTGATACAGCTCCGGTCACTGAGACACAGAACAGCGGCGCACCCGGGGAAATGCCCACTGTGAAGGCTGTTGTAGAGGAAATCAACAGCAACTCCATCCCTTCGCTGACACCGAAGACCATGCTGATTGACAGCACGATACTGGCCCAGAATCCAACGCCTGAGGAGATTGAAAAGGCTAAAGCCAAGGCGATGCAGGAGTATTTCAATAAATGGAAGGTCTCAGTAACGCCTTACTGGTTCTTTTTCAACGCAGATATGGATATAGAGATAGGCGACCGCACCGCGGGCACCAACATCTCTTACGACAAGCTGAGTTCCTCGCTCGACGGCGGCTTCAACTGCAGGCTTGATATCAATAAGGCGCACTGGGGCGGGTTTGTGGACGTAAGCGACTTGAAATTCTCCAAGACAAGTTCTGCACGGTTTCTCTCGAGCTCAATGCAGTTTGAATCCCGGATCTCCCACTACTGCTTCTATTACAGATTCAGCGGCGTTCCCGTGTTTGATATATACGGCGGCGTCAGGACATTCCAGTTCGACACCTCCATAAGGCTTCAGCCCCAGAGATTCCCAATAGGCCTGGTTCCAGGCCATACTGTAGCGGGCAGCACTTCCTGGACCGATCCCATAATCGGAGCCCGCATGATGGCTCCCCTCTCAAAGAATATCATCGTCCTGGTGGGAGGCGACTGCGGCGGACTCTCGGATACCCACAACAGCTACGCGGTTTACGGTCTGCTGAGCTGGGCGCTCTCGCACAATATTTCGATAAATGGAGGCTACAATATGATGGGCTTCGAATATCGGAAGAGCGGAGCGCTGGCAGATAATATAAAACTGAAATGCCGCCTGAACGGCCCGATGCTCTCAATCGGCATAAATTTCTGATGAGCAGGGCGGACGCCTGGCTGGAAACAGGCTCGACAGACGCTCTGGAAAAGAAGGAAAAGGAGTAACCATATGAAACGATCAGCTTTCCGGGCTTTATGCGGCCTGGCAGTTGGAGCGGCGTGCATGACAGCCGCTGGCGCGCAGGAAACGCCGGACAGGACCGTTCTTCCTGTCAAAGAGCCCGATTACCCTCACAGCACGATAATGGATGCGCGGAATGCGACGCCGCCTCCGAGATTCGAGGTCAAGGCGCCATCAGGCGCGCCAAACGTGCTCATAATCCTCGTGGACGACATGGGCTTCGGACAGTCCAGCGCCTTTGGAGGCCCGATAAACATGCCCACGGCAGAGAAACTGGCAAAACGTGGATTGAGATACAACAATTTCCACACCTGCGCCCTTTCATCGCCGTCCCGCATGGCGCTCCTCACAGGCCGCAACCACCACGTGTGCAACATGGGCTCTGTCGCAGAAACCGCCACTGCTTTCCCCGGCAATACGGGAGTCCGCCCCAACAGCGTGGCGCCTCTGGCCATGACGCTGAGATACAACGGGTACTCAACAGCCGCTTTCGGGAAGAGCCACGAAACCGCTCCCTGGGAGGTGAGCCCTTCCGGCCCTACGGACCGCTGGCCGACCCGCTCCGGCTTCGACAAGTTCTACGGATTCATGGGCGGGGAAACAAACCAGTGGGCGCCGGCAATCTATGACGGCATGAACAGGATCGAGACGCCTAAGGACCCAGGATATCATTTCATGACTGATATGACCAATCAGGCCATCGGATGGATGCGGTATCAGAAATCGCTGACGCCAGACAAGCCTTTCTTCATCTACTTCGCTCCAGGCGCCACCCATGCGCCGCATCAGGTGCCGAAAGAGTGGATCGCCAGATACAGGGGCAGATTCGACAGAGGATGGGATAAAGTGCGCGAAGAAACCCTGGCCAGGCAGAAGGCTCTCGGTGTAGTGCCTGCAGACACAAAGCTGGCGCTAAAGCCAGGCGCAATAAAAGACTGGGATAAGCTCAACGCTGACGAGAAGAAGCTTTTCGCCCGCCAGATGGAGGTATACGCCGGGTTCGGAGAGTATGCCGACGTCGAGATTGGGAGACTGGTCGGCGCAGTTGAGGAAATGGGCCAGATGGACAATACGCTGATCTTCTACATAGTCGGCGACAATGGGGCGAGCGCAGAAGGCGGCATGAACGGCCTGTTCAACGAAATGACGTATTTCAACGGCGTGAGCGAGAATGTCAATGATGTCCTGAAGCACTATGACGAACTGGGAAGCCCGGCCACATACGGGCATTATGCCGCAGGATGGGCAGTGGCGGGAGATACGCCTTTCGCCTGGACCAAGCAGATAGCCTCAAGCTATGGCGGCACCCGGAACGGGATGGTCATTCACTGGCCCCGAGGCTTCAAAGCGAAAGACGAGGTGCGCCAGCAGTGGCATCATGTAATAGATGTCGCTCCGACGATCCTGGAAGCGGCCGGCCTGCCTCAGCCGAAAACGGTCGACGGAATAGCTCAGACCCCGATAGAGGGAGTCAGCATGTGCTATACATTCGGCGAAAGAACCGCCAGGGACAGGCACCGGCTGCAGTACTTCGAGGTTTTCGGGAACCGCGCGATATACAGCGAAGGCTGGCTCGCCGGGACAGTTCACAAGGCTCCCTGGGAGGCCGTCCCGAGGGCAACCCTGGAGAACGATACCTGGGAGCTTTACGACACCAGGACCGACTTTTCGCTGGCGAACGACCTGGCTTCGAAAAACCCTGAGAAGCTCAAGGAAATGAAGCAGCTGTTCATAAAGGAAGCTATCCGGTACAATGTGCTCCCTCTCGATGACCGGGGTGTCGAGCGCACGAACCCGACCATCGCGGGGCGACCTGACCTTATGGGCGGCAGGAAGACGCTCACCGTCTATGAGGGAATGACAGGAATGTCGGAGAACGTCTTCATCAACATAAAGAACCGGTCGCACACCATTACGGCCGAGGTGCAGATCCCTGAAGGAGGCGCGAAGGGGGTAATACTCTCCCAGGCAGGCCGGTTCGGGGGATGGAGCCTGTACATGAAAGAAGGCAGGCCTGTGTATACATACAACTGGCTCGGCCTGAAGCGCTTCACACTGGCCGGCGCGGAAAAGGTGCCTTCCGGGAAGGCGACAATCCGCTTCGAGTTTGCCTACGACGGAGGCGGGCCAGGCAAGGGCGGCGAGGGGACGCTCTCCACAAACGGAAAGATTGTGGCACGGGGAAGGATCGAATGCACCCAGCCCAATGGCTTTTCAGGAGATGAAGGGGCAGATGTGGGACAGGATGGAGAGACGCCTGTCACCGAGGACTATGGGATCCCGTCGCCCTATAAATTCACAGGCTCCATCGGCAGGGTCACCATCGACGTGAAAGATATCAAGGCTGCAGACAGGGAAAAAGTCGACAAAGCCCGGAACGAAGCCTCGTTGAAAAAGGCTATGTCCGATTAGGGGAATTGAGAGAATGACGGCTATCAGGGAGGAAAGGGCGCGCTCTTTCCTCCCTTTTATCTGCCCTGCAAAGCAGTGAAAGACTCATTACGGAGGGATTGTCAAAAAGAGCTTGAAACTCTATCTCAGGCAGTGGCAAGACAGACTGCCGCGGAAGGGAGCCGGAGATAATGGAAGACAAGCCAGGAAACGCGCCTGCAGGAATACACCTGATGGCGAAGCCGGCCGGCCCTTCGTGCAACCTGCGCTGCGACTACTGCTTCTACCTCGAGAAGATGGCCTTCTTCAGGGACAGCAGGAATTGCCGGATGAGCGATGAGGTGCTCGAAGCATACGTTAGACGGGTCGTCGAGGCAAACAGGGAAGACCCCGAAGGGATTCTCTTCGCCTGGCAGGGCGGCGAGCCGACCCTCATGGGCCTCGACTTCTTCAGGAAAGCGCTCGCTGTGGAGATGAGACACGCGGCCGGGCGGCCTGTACGCAACACGCTTCAGACAAACGGGCTGCTGCTCGACGACCGCTGGTGCGAATTCCTCTCAAGAAACGGCTTCCTCGTGGGACTATCGCTGGACGGCCCGAGGGAGATTCACGACCGGTACAGGAGAGGAACCGGCGGGGCATCGACATTCAACAAGGTCCACAGGGCGCTCCGCCTGCTCGGCAAACACGGCGTGCAGTTCAACGTGCTGGCCTCGGTGGCGCGCGAGACAGCCCGCCACCCCCTGGAGGTGTACCGCTTTTTCAAGGCCGAGGGCATAGAGTTCATCCAGTTCATCCCGATCGTCGAGAGGATGCCCGGCGGGCCTTCAAAGGCCCTCGGGCTCGAGCTCGGCACGCCTCCCCTGCTGGACAGGACTGAAGAAGGCGAAGTGACTCCCTGGACGGTCGAGCCGGATGCCTACGGAAGCTTCCTGTGCGACATCTTCAGCGAGTGGGTGCGCAACGATGTCGGGAAGATCTTCGTGATGAACTTCGAATGGACGCTCTTCGCGTGGATAGGCGGAGAGGGGCCTGTCTGCTATCTGGCGCGCCGGTGCGGGAACAGCTGCATAGTCGAGCACAACGGCGACGTGTACTCGTGCGATCACTATGTCTATCCGGAATACCGCCTCGGAAACGTCTGCGCCGACAGCGCGAGGACTCTCGCAGACTCGGCGATACAGCGGCAGTGGGGCGCCCGCAAGGAGACCATGCTGACAGGGGATTGCCGCGGATGCGATGTGCTGTCCATATGCAGGGGCGACTGCCCGAAGCACCGATTCTCCGTCACTGCGGCAGGCGAGCCGGGCCTGAGCTATCTGTGCCCCGCCTATAAGCGCTTCTATCGCTTCTCCCGAAAATACATGGAGGCTTTCTCGAAACTGCTCGAGCACAATCTACCGCTCGAATACATAATGAAAGCCGTCGTCGGCCCTCTCGTGGTGAGGCCCGACCCCTCGGACAGCGACGGAAAGACCATCATCATCTCGATAAGGTAGCATCGGCCAGATAGCGGCTCAGCAGTTATGAGCAGCAGTTTGATTTACTTTAATATAACCATTCGATATCAACTTCGCCTGATATCTTATGAAACTCCCTGCCGCCTGTGACGACCTTCATCCCCCTGCCGGCAGCCAGCGCCGCGTGATAAACGATATCAGCAACAGGCAATGACAGGGTGCTTCAGTACACTGAGATCTTTGATTCAAAGGCTTTCTATTGGACCAAGGTCCAATATACAGACAGGCAGGCTTTTGGATATACTGAAGGAAGTCATTGTAAATGAGCATGTGATATCGATGAACAGGGAGGGATGAAATTGAAGAAAACGGCATTGATACTGCTCGTCCTGATTGTCTGCCTCTCTGCCGCCGCCTCTGCCCAGAACTACACAGGCAAGGTGATCTCGGTGACAGACAGCAGCAACATCTCCGTGACAAGCGGAGACACCTCGGCGACGGTCAGGCTGAACTGCGCGGCAAGCCCCGCGGCGGGGCAGCCCTTCGCGGAGGAGGCGCAGAAATACCTGCGCGATCTCCTCGTCGGCAAGACAGTGGAAGTCCGCACTGTATGGGTGGACTACGACAAACGGCAGGTGGCGCTCTTGCTCCTCGATGGAAAGAACGTGGGAGCGTTGATGGCAAAGGCGGGGTTTGCCTGGTACGACGGCAGGCACTACAAAGATGGCGAGATCGCTGCCGCGCAGGCGGATGCGCAGAACAGGAAGGTCGCCATATGGTCGCAGCCTGATCCTGTCGCGCCATGGACGTTCCTGACCGATCAGAGAGGCATCGTCCCGATTCAGTCGAAACAGATAGGCAATATCGGAGGCTCAGGATACGGCGCACCGTCTGCCAGAGGCGGAGGCTATGCAGGCAACTCAGGCGCAAGCAACCAGGCGCCTCCAACGGATGTCGGACCATCAGGAGGTTACGGATACGGCAGTGACTATGTCAATGCCTGGTGCAATGCAGGGAGAGGCTCCATAGTCAACGCTCAGAGCGCCCGCGGAGCGGCGGCAAGAGGCGGCGGAAGATGATGACAGCAGAAAGGAGCTCCAGAATTATGAATAAAAGATACCTGTATCCGATTGTGGCAATTGCCCTTGCGGCAGCTCTGTTTCTGCTGATGCAGGCCGGCATCCCGTCACAGGCTCTCGCGAAGGAACAGCAGAAAGTATTCTCCACTCCCGATCAGGCCATAAAGGCTATGATGGAAGCCATCAGGAAAAACGACGAACCCGCTCTCGTAAGTCTCATAGGCGAAAAGAACAGGGACCTGATTGTGACAAACGACAGGGCGATGGACGCCTATGGAAGGAAGAAGCTGTACAAAATCGCGGCGGAGAAGCTGACAAAGCAGTTCAAGGGAAACAACGAGATCATTCTGGTAATGGGAAAGATCGAATGGCCGTTCCCCTTCCCGCTCGTGAAGGATGGAGCGGGATGGCATTTCGACGGCGACAGGGGCAGAGAAGAGATGATCAACAGGCGCGTTGGCAGGAACGAGCTGAACGCGATAGCCGTCTGCAGGCTATATGTGCAGGTCCAGAAAGATTATGCAAGTAAAGACAGGGAAAAAGACGATATAATCCAGTACGCCCAGAAATTCAGGAGCACGAAGGGTAAAAGAGACGGCCTCTACTGGCTGTCTGATCCGTCGAAAAAAGACGACCTGAGCCCTCTCGGGCCGGCCCTCGTCGAATCGCAGGAGTATACTGAGAGCCGCAAAGAGGGAGATCCTTACTACGGATACTATTTCAGGATTCTCACGAAACAGGGTGAGAGCGCGCCGGGAGGAGCCTACGACTACATCATCAACGGCCACATGGTAGCCGGATTCGCGCTGATAGCCTGGCCATCCGATTACGGCATCTCAGGCGTGACGACATTCATGGTCAACCAGCGCGGCAAGGTCTACGAAAAAGACCTGGGCGCCGATACCTCGAAGGCTGCACAGGAGATAACAGAGTATAACCCGGACAAAACGTGGAAGGTTGTAAAAGAAAAGGGAATGCTGGCCACCGAATAGGCCGCCTGCTACGGAAAACCGATGGAAAACCCTGCGATCAATGCAATCGCAGGGTTTTTGTCTTCTCATGCACAGCGATCCCGATCCGGCTGATTGTCAGGCGCTGGACCGCTTCAGGTTCACAATCAGTATATAGACGCTGAGAATAAAAACCCAGAGTGGGAAAAGCATGGAAAACCACATGCAGAAGCCTGAGCAGAAGAGAAGCAGCAGAGCCAGGGGGTATCCGGCCAGAGCCATCCAGCGCGGGACAATTCCGGTCCGCAGGGAGAGTGTGCTGGTCATTATCATGAACACTGACGCCATCTTGATCCCGTAGACGTTGATCATATTGTACGCCAGCAGGCGTCCGAATGAGTAGATTACCGGTTCCATGGCCGCACTTGGCGCTTTCATGTATATCATTATGACAGCGCCCTCCACCGCTGAAAAACAGAAGAGCATCGCGACGAAGAGAAAGCCGCTTCCGAGAAACACAGTGGAGAAGAAACGGTCTTCAAGCTCCCCCATGCGATCGCGCATTACGCCCATGAACCACAGAAAGGCGATGGCCGAGAAGGGGAGCAGCTGCAGGGCCAGGTGGACTTTTTTCCAGTGGGCAGGAAGCCACTCTCCAGCTTCGTTCAGATCGGACGGGATCGAGAGCCTGAAAACTACGAGAGCAGTCAGAAACAGAGCGGAAAACATTATGCCGGCAATGGCTGCCGCTCGCGGCGTCTTCAATCCGGCCCGGACCAGGGTAATAACGGGCTTCGAATTCCTGTCGGTGCTTTCAGAGCTCATGGCCGCCTCCTGTTTTCTGCCGGGATAATACAGATCCGTTCCGATTCTCACTGCCGGATCCTGCAGGTAAGGCTCATTCTTCTCGTTCCTGTTGATGAAAGCCTTCCTCTCAATAAAGCCGGCCCCGGTCCTTCAGCTGGAAAGCCGGCAGCGACAATACGTACAGGCCTGGAAGGTAATTCTGCCGAGGATGCGAATAGATCTGCAGATGAAGGCTTCTACGCCGCGCATATCTTTCCGCCCTGTCAAGGAGACGCAGTGGACTCTACCTCGCCGATGATCTACATAGTAGATGACGATCCTTCTGTGCTGAAGAGCCTTGCCAGACTGATAAGCACCGAGGGGTATGATGTCACATCCTTCTCCAGGGCCGGCGACTTCCTGGAGCAGACGAAGGTGCATGACCCTTCCTGCCTCGTCCTCGATCTGAACCTCCCTGACCAGGGAGGCCTCGATGTCCAGGACGAGATGAGCCGCCGCAGCATGACGCTCCCGATAATCTTCATCACAGGATACGGCAGCATTCCTGAATCGGTGAAAGCCATGAAGAGGGGAGCCGTCGATTTCCTGACAAAGCCGCTGGAAGGAGAAGTTCTTATCGAGGCCATCAGGCAGGCATTGGAAAAACAGAAGAGCCACAGGCTCGAGGATACTGAGGTCAGCTCGTTCCGGGAGCGCGTGGAATCCCTTTCCAGAAGGCAGAGGGAGATATTCGACGGCATCATCAGAGGCAGGCTCAACAAGCAGATAGCTTCAGCGCTGGGAATCAAGGAGAAGACAGTCAAGGTGCACCGCAGCCTCATGATGGAGAAACTGGAAGTGGAGAACTTCGCAGAGCTTGTGCGGCTGGCGGAAAAAGCGGGCTACAGCAGAGAAGAAGGAGGCGACAGGCAGTGAGATCTTCAAGGACAGACCGGCTCGACTTGATGAAGAACATACAGCTTTCGGCTATTACGTTGATGATTATGCTGCTCATAATCTCATCTGCCGCACCGGCCGCCGCCGCCGCCTCCCCCACTCCCACTCCCGCTCCATCTTCATCTCCAGCCGAGACATCTGCAAAGCCGGCGACTGCAACGCCTTCTCCGAAGGCAGAAGTCGGAACTCCCGGGATTCTGGTTCCTTCTCAGAACATTACGCCCACATTGCCTGAAGCAGCGGCGACTCCTGGACTTCCTCAGGTCCCGCCAAAGGAATCTTTTGACGACAGCCTCGTCAGAAAGTCCAGCGGCTCACCCGTGACAATTGACGGCAAGGTCATCTTCTACCTCAGACGTGGCAGCGATGAATTGCCGGTAGAGCGAAGAGCAAAAGTGGTGTCCAATGAGCTGACTCTTCTGGCTGTCAGCTCCGAAGCCAACCTTGACGATATGCGGACCGAATACAATGAAAAATATAAATACTGCGATATAACATATAAATCAGTCTTTCTGTTCCGGATTTACCCTGAAGACGTGCCGATCGATAACTTTTCGACGCTCGCCATGGCCCAGAAGATCATTCAGTATGTTAAGCTGGCAAAAAAGGAATTCGTGGCCAGGCAGAGAGTGGAGCGCATCAGGACAGGAACGATGCTGGCGCTGAAAGGACTCGGCATAATCATCATCGTGACGGTGGCGCTCATCGTACTGACGAGATGGCTGAAGAAAAGGATTGAAGCAAACAAGATACAGGCCATGCAGGCCCTGAAGATAAAGGAAGTCGAGATTCTCTCGAGAAGCGCTTCAATCCACATATTCTTCCTGGCATACACTTTCGTCATCATCGCCCTCTATCTGATATTTCTGGATCTGTACGGCGGATATGTTCTGAGCTATTTCCCGGACACAGAATGGATCAGAGCCACTCTCTGCGACTTCCCGAGAATGCGGCTGAAAGAATTCGGGATAAAAATGATAGGCTACATCCCGAATGTCATCTTCATCATCATCTGCGTCTATCTGACGAGATTTGCCCTTGGAATAAACGACAAAATCTTCCAGTCTATTGAGAAGGGGATGCTGAAAACGTCTTCATCCTACTATGAATTCCGGGAGATCTTCCAGAAGATTTCCAGGCTGGCCATCTACTTCTTCGCTGCCATCCTGATCATTCCGAACCTTCCGGGATATGATCTCCCGATATTCAAAGGCCTCTCGATTGTCGTAGCACTGATGGTCTCGCTGGGGTCAAGCTCGATAATGTCGAGCCAGATGGCGGGAATCTCCCTGATAATCTCGAGGGCGTACAAGGTCGGAGATCGTGTTAAGATTGGCGAGCATGTGGGAGATGTGATGGAACTGAACCTCCCGTACACGAGGCTCCGAACCCTCACGCAGACCGATGTCGTGATATCCAACTCCACTATCATCCAGAAGGAGATCATAAACTACTCTTCACCTGTCGCGGACCAGGGAAGCACTGTAATTACAAGCACAATAACCATCGGATACGACGCCCCCGGAGACGTGGTAACGGAGCTTTGCCAGAAAGCGGCGGACGCCACGGATAACGTGCTGAAGAGCCCTGCACCTGTTGTATTTCAGAAGAGCCTCGACGATTTCTACGTGACTTATGAGATCTTCGCCTATACGGACAGGCCTTACGACATGCTGATAACGAATTCGAACCTCAATACCAATATAAGGGATTTCTTCGACAAGGCAGGCGTGGAGATCATGTCGCCTCACTACAGCGCCTTCAGGAACGGGAACAAGACTACAATTCCCGAGAGACACCTGAATAAATAGAGCTTTTCTGCACTGCCCGACTCCCGCTGCCCGGCAAGCCATGACAGAGAGATGTCAGTCCTTTACTGAAAAGCAGGCGCGGAATCCGTAGAGATAGGTGCTGCTCTTTGGATCGTTGCCGACGCGGAATGCGCACCTGCATCCTGTTGTGACGTCGTCGAACCAGCCTCCGCCCCGGAATACACGGCTGTCGCCTGTCGCGGCCCCCTGCGGATTGAGGGGAAGGCTCTTCTTGTAGTAATCGGGATCATACCAGTCGCTGCACCACTCCCAGACATTTCCCGCCATGTCCAGGCACCCGTACGGGCTTGCGCCTTCAGGAAACGTGCCCACAGGCGTCGTGCCCTTACCAAGACGGAGATCCACTCTTGATGCTTTGTAGATCGCGCTGTCAGTGGTGACGTTGTTGCATTTGTTTCTGTCCCATTCATTTCCCCAGGGGTACATCCTTCCGTCTGTGCCGCGCGCCGCCTTCTCCCATTCCGCCTCGGTCGGGAGCCTTCCGCCTGCCCACTGGCAGTATCTCCTTGCGTCGTTCCATGTGACGTTGATAACAGGGTGATCATCTCTTCCCGTCAGTGAAAACTTTTCCCACTGCCCTTCAGCCCTGTAGCCTGTCTCACCGACAAACCGCCTGAACTGGCTGTTCGTCACTTCGCACTTGTATATCCGGTAGGCGTCAAGAGTCACCTTGCGCTGCGGATGCTCGTTATCATCTCCCTCGCCTGGCAATGAGCCCATTACGAACTCCCCTGCAGGTATCAGGACCATCACCGCTCCGTCCCTGGGATTGCTGTATTCAGCGAACCCGAGGCTGTTCTGTCCGGATCCTTCAGGAGGCGGGGCCTTGGGCAGCGCCGGAGACCTCAATTCGTGCAGTTCTCCGTCATATTCGGCCCGTTTCATCGGGTCATTCAGCACCGCAAAAGCCTCGTCAATCTCTCGCCTTCTGTCCCCGGCTCCGGGGAGAGGCCTCAATCTCCGCCTGTATTTCCTGGAAAGCGCTTTGTAAGCTGCTTCGATTACTTCCACTTCCGCTGACGGATCCAGTCCCAGAACTCTGTAATAGTCTTTCATGCGCTCCCCCTATCGTGCTGCCCGGACTTCCTGTGAAGTCTCGCTGTGAATGTGATCTTCCATTATCCATTCATTGCCGTCATTCCATGTTCCTCTTTGCGTCCCGGATGGCTGCTGAAAATCACCATTGCGCACATCCATTGGACCAAAGTCCAATAGACAGAACTGGATTCACTTTGTTAAAATAGACGCAGTTTATTTTAATCAAGGAGGAAACAGAATGAGAAAAAGAAGTGCTCTATTAATGGCGATTGCTGTATTCATGCTCTTTGCATTCACTGCAGCAGCATACGCCGAGGACGCCCAGACGCTGTACGTGGGCGGTGTCAAGAAAATCAAGAGCAGGGATTTCGAAGGCGCGATAAACGACTTCGGAGCAGCCATACAGGCAAACAAGGGTTTTGTAAAGGCCTATGTCGGAAGAGGAATGTGCTATTTCATGCTCGACAGGCACAAACAGGCGATTGAAGACCTCAACAAGGCAATCCAGCTGGACCCGGAGAACGTGACCGCCCTCTTCTGGCGCGGATCTTCATACCTGATGGCCGGCGATTCGAAATCGGCGATCCCCGATTACTCGGGAGTCCTGAGAAAGCAGCCTGAGAACGCGTACTCGTACCTCTTCAGAGGAATTGCGTATTTCAGGATCGACAAGCTTCAGGAGGCGATAGCCGATGTCAGCAAATGCATCTCCTACAACCCCAGAAAGGCCGATCCCTATGTGATAAGAGGCATGTGCTACTGGAAGAAGAAGATGCTTGATTCGGCTGTCCGCGACATGAAGAGAGGCATTGAGCTTCAGCCCGCAAACGGCTACTATCAGCTGCTTGCATATACCGCGTCAGCCCTGAACGGCAATGCCTCAACAGACGATCTGCAGAAGTTCTATGGCAAGGATGACGCAAAGAAGGATAAGATCGTTTACCAGGTAATAGGCATGATGCTCGGCAAGGAGACTCCTGAGAACTGCCTGAAGGCCGCTGAAAAGTATGAGCCTGAGAACCTCAGAGGGACGATCGTCCAGCAGACTCAGTTCTTCGTTTCCAGCTACTTCTCCATCAAGGGCGACAAGGAAAAGGCAAAAAAATACGAAGACCTGGCAATGAACGGCGAAAACAAGCTCTTCGTCATTCAGATGATAGTGAAGATGATATTCTACGAGTTGAAAGGCGATCTTGAAATCAAGTAAGAATATCTGGTAAAAGAACAGGAAGGGCAGCCTCAGAAACGGGACTGCCTTTTTTGTTTCGGAGCATTTTGGGCATGGCGATCCGGCATATTCGCGGCCCGGTAATGGACCAAAGTCCAACTATACAGATAGATGCCGTTATAGTAAAATGTGAAATAACGCTGCTGCGAAATGCATACAATACGCCGGGCTGCCCGTGCCGGCATCAGCAGGATGCTGGAATGCATGAGCGCAATGAACAGGAACCCGGAATGGAAGACAAGCAACACACGATATTCATAGTAGACGATGATGAATCTGTCCGCAGATCACTCTCCAGGCTCATCCGGTCGGTGAGCATGAATGCCCAGGCCTATGATTCGGCAGAAGAGTTCCTGAAGGCAGTCCCGATTGAAAGCGAAGGATGCCTCATTCTGGACATGAACATGCCGGGCATGAACGGGTTCATGCTGCAGGAAAGGCTTCTTGCAGCGGATTCACCTCTGCGGATAATATTCATAAGCGCATTCCAGAAGCCCGGCGACTGCGACCTTGCATTGAAAAGAGGCGCGAAGGGATACCTGCAGAAGCCGTTCTCAGATGAGGAGCTATTGACCCTTATAGCGGTATGCGTTGAAAAGTCTCCCTGAAGTAATTGAGGAATATGCCGCGATCAGCCCGCATGCAGGATATGAGGGTACCGGAATTGTATAATAAGCTTCAAGAGACATACAGGCACCGAATCCCGCCACAGGATTTTACAATCAACGAATGCTCATGCGCCGGAAAATCTCTGTTCGATGACCGGCGCAGTAATCAACTGCCATGTTCTTTGTATTGGAGATCGCAATGTGATATTCGCTGATATATTATAGTAACGCTCAAAATCTGATTACTTCAGATTCAGCTTTCCTGTTTCTCAGGACAGGGGGCGTCAATTATGCCGGTAAGTATAAAATAATCAAGATGATAAGGGGGAACAATCAAATGAAGCATGAAGAGAAGACGGCCGAAGAAAAGAGGCTCGAAGAGGCGAGGGAAAAGAAAGCGCCGTGGAAGTTCTGGGGGCCCTATCTGAGCGACCGCCAGTGGGGAACCGTGCGTGAAGATTACAGCCAGTCAGGCGATGCGTGGGATTACTTCAGCCACGACCAGGCGCGCTCGAGGGCATACCGATGGGGTGAAGACGGCCTGGGAGGGATCTCAGACGAAAAGCAGCGCCTGTGCTTCTCGCTGGCGCTGTGGAACGGCAGGGACCCGATTCTGAAAGAGAGGCTCTTCGGCCTGACAAACAGCGAGGGGAACCACGGCGAGGACGTCAAGGAGTATTACTATTATCTCGACAGCACGCCGACCCACTCATACATGAAGTATCTCTACAAGTATCCCCAGGAGGCTTTTCCATATGATAAGCTCGTGCAGTCCAGCAAAAAGCTTTCCAGGCACGACTTCGAGTATGAGCTGATCAATACAGGGGTATTTGACAAGGACCGCTACTTCGATGTCTTCGTCGAGTATGGCAAGGAAGGTCCGGACGAAATTCTCATCAGAATCACCGCCTGCAATCGCGGTGACAGGGAGGCTTCTCTTCACATCCTTCCCACTCTCTGGTTCAGGAACACATGGTCGTGGGATGAAGAAGACTCTGAAAAAATGCCAAAGCCTGAACTGAAAACGGTTGACGGAATAAAGGGGCTCACCGTGGTCAAGGCGTCTCACCACGGAATCGGAGATCGATATATGATCTGCGACGGCTCTGTGCCTCTTCTCTTTACTGAGAATGAGACAAATACCGAGCGCCTGTTCATGCACCCGAACAGGAGCCCGTATGTCAAGGACGGCATAAACGATTATGTTGTCCACGGAAAGCAGAGCGCCGTAAACCCGCAGAAAAAGGGCACCAAGGTCTCACCGCATTACAAAGTTGACGTGGCGCCTGGAAAAGAGGCCGTCGTGAGGCTCAGGATCACAAATGAGGCGCCTGGCTCGTCGAAGCTCACCTCCGTCTCATTTGCCTCTCACTTCGACGAGGTGATGAAGGAGCGTCTGAAAGAGGCCGATGCTTTCTACAATGCCATCACTCCGCAGTCGGTGAAGGACGATGAGCGCCTGGTGATGCGCCAGGCTCTGGGAGGGATGCTCTGGACGAAACAGTACTTCTTCTACGACGTGGACAAATGGCTGCAGGAGCGCGGCGTGGACACTCACTCGTCAGACAGGCGCGGATCTTCCAGGAACAGGGAATGGTATCACATGGTGAACGACGATATCATCTCCATGCCGGACAAGTGGGAATACCCTTGGTACGCCGCCTGGGATCTCGCTTTTCACACAATCGCGCTCGGAATCGTGGACCTGGATTTCGCCAAAGAGCAGCTCATGCTGCTTCTCAACGAGGCATATCTGCACCCGAACGGCCAGATACCTGCCTATGAGTGGAACTTCAGCGACGTGAATCCGCCTGTTCACCCCTGGGCAACGATGTACATCTACAACATGGAAAAGGAGCTCCGCGGCAAAGGCGATATCGAGTTCCTGAAGGCCATGTTCAACAAGCTGATGGTGAACTTCACATGGTGGGTAAACAGGAAGGACCGGACAGGGAGAAATATCTTCGAGGGAGGCTTCCTGGGCCTCGACAACATAGGCGTTTTCGACCGCAGCTCTCCCCTCCCGACAGGAGGATATCTCGAGCAGGCCGACGGAACGGCCTGGATGGCGCTCTACAGCCAGAACATGGTCCAGATCGCCGTGGAGCTCGCAATCCACGACCCGGCATATGAATCGCTGGCCCTCAAGTTTACAGAGCATTTCATCTGGATTGCCAACTCCATCTACAAGATGGGAGGCGAGCATGAAGGCATGTGGGATGAGAAGGACGGCTTCTTTTACGATGTGCTGCGCCTTCCCGACGGCCATGCGAAGAGGCTGAAGGTGCGATCTCTCGTCGGCCTCCTGCCGCTCTGCGCGACGACGGTCTTCACCTACGAGGCTCTGAAAAAGGTCCCCGGGCTTATCGAGAAGGCGTTGAAGCGTGTGTCCAGGCTTCCGGCGATCAAAGAGAGCTTCAAATCGCAACTGGATAGGGGCGAGCAGGTCAGGACGAGGCGGATACTTTCGCTTGTCAGCGAAGAAAGACTGCTCCGGGTCCTTGCAATCATGCTCGATGAAAAGGAGTTCCTGAGCGATTACGGCATAAGAGGCCTTTCACAGTATCACAAAGAGAATCCATATGTTTTCAACGTTCAGGGACAGGAGTTCCGGGTGGATTACGAGCCTGCAGAGTCCACGTCGGGGATGTTCGGAGGCAACTCCAACTGGCGCGGCCCCATATGGTTCCCGATGAACGTCCTGATTGTCAGAGCCCTGCTTATGCTGTACCATTTCTATGGCAATGAGCTCAAAGTGGAATGTCCGACAGGCTCGGGTCATATGATGAACCTCTTCGAGGTCAGCAGGGAGATTTCGAGACGCCTGGTCTCAATCTTCACGAAAAACGAGAAGGGTGAGCGCCCTGTCTTCGGCGGCGCCGGGAAGTTCCAGCACGATCCCAATTTCCGGGACTATGTGCTGTTCTATGAATATTTCCACGGCGACAACGGAGCGGGGCTGGGCGCGAGCCACCAGACAGGTTGGACTGGGCTCGTCGCCAGGCTGATCCATCTGTATTCGTATCTCGATCCCGAAGAGATGCTCAAAGGGAAGGGCATACTTGCCTACGGGGAGCCTTCAGGCTCAAAACACTGAGAACATAATGAAAGGAAACACGCAATGTATAACGGGACAATAAGAATACACTACCCTCTGAAAAACGGAAAGATCGTGCTGAGGACCGAAAATGACTGGGAGAAGGATGTGGAGCCTTCCCGCATCGATGCGTGGAATCACGTCTACGAGTTTAAATTAACCAACAGCCACAACTGCATCGCCTACAAACCCCTCATCAGGGATGAATCCTATGTCAGATGGCAGCCAGGCACCAACAGGGTTGCAATTCTGGATGACTCTGATATTGAGGACGTATACCCCACCTTTGATCCCAACGCAAAGGCTTCTATTACACAGATATTCAAAGTGCCTTCGAAGATCATGAAAAGGGACGTGCTGCTCCGCCTCTATCTGCCTGCAGGTTATGAAGACAATCCCCTCAAGCATTTCCCTGTGATCTACATGCACGACGGCAGGAACCTGTTCTTCCCGGAGGAGGCTTTTCTGGGAAGAGAGTGGACTGTTGACGAGAACATGGAGCTGCTCGGCAAAATGAGCCTCATCGAGCGCACCATCGTGGTTGGCGTATACGCCGGAGACAGGGAGCACGAATATACGAAGCCCGGATACGAAGACTACGGCAAATCGCTCGTAGAGGAGGTAAAGCCCTGGATAGATAAAAACTTCAGGACGAGCAGAAACCCCTGGAATACCTGCGTGATGGGCTCATCGCTCGGCGGTGTGGTTTCTTTCTACCTGGGCTGGGAGTATCCGCAGGTCTTCGGCGCCGCCGTATGCCTTTCGAGCACGTTCGGATGGCGCGACGACCTGATGGATCGTGTTGAAAACGATCCCGTCGAGAACAGGAAGAACCTGAGGGTATACCTGGACAGCGGATGGCCCGGCGACAACTACGAGAGAAACGCAAGGATGATATTCACCCTCCTCGGCAGGGGCTTCAAGCTCGGAGAGGTCATCCATCTCGCATTCCCCATGGCCGCGCATGACGAGAAGGCCTGGGCGTCGCGGCTCCACATTCCGTTCCAGCTCTTTGCGGGACGGGTAAGAAGGACTCACATGCACCGCCAGTTCGCCGAATCGAAGGTCGAGGGAGAGCTGCCTCCGCCTGAGCAGGCGACACAGGAAGAGAAACCGGCTCCAAAGAAGAAAAAGAAATAAATGGATTGGATTGGGACAGGCTCGAATACCGGTTTACGGCTCAGGGCCTGTCCTTTTATTTTTCCATCTGGCTCACTCTTGCGGCGACGAGATATCCGAGCAGGACGGCAAGATAAATCACTCCGAATATGGCTTCCAGATATGTCCAGAGCCTGGCGACATGCGACAGCGGGACGGTATCGCCGTATCCCACGGTGGTGAGAGTTGTGAAACTGAAGAAGAAGAAGTCCATCTTGAGGCGCTCCAGAGAGACCAGGGAGCTGTAGCTGTGCCACGGGACTCCATTGAACAGGAATGAGCCGTGCGAGCTGAGCTCTATCAGAGTGTATATTTCAGACCACAGGCATCCCAGCAGAATATAGATCGAGGCTGCGGCAGTTATATGCTCGTGGGTTATCTCTTCTTTGTGTCTCAGAGAAGAAAAGGCGGCGCATATGATTAAAACCAGCACCAGAAGCCGGATCAGCGCAACAGGGATCAGCAGCGAGATTATATTTCCGGCGAGAAGGTAAGTATCTGTCACTATGATTGCCACTACAAGAACTGCCATGCCAGAAAACAGCACGCGCTTTTTCTTCATCAGGCAGAGACCTGAGATTATGATAGCGAAGAATATCAGCTTCATGAATACGAACGGGCTGCTTGTCTCCTTGATCAGCAGCGGGTAGAAGGACAGATATGTCATCAGCGAGATGAAAAGCCAGGAGGTTGGACGGCCTATGAAATCCTTCAGGGATGTGTGTTTTGAGTCTTTTCCAGCTTCTTTTGTCGTGTTCCTCGTGTCAACACCGGATATATCCGCGACGGGCGTGGAGCGAGGAGCATACCTGGCAGGCTCGTCGGCAGGATACTCAACTGCAGGCGCCGAGACCTCAATATCTATCGAAGAAGTGGAGTAAGAGACCTTCCTTGAAGTTGCAGTCGGCACGGTTTCGGCTGTACCATCCTCAATCGAGATGACCTCTGTTGCAGAGACAACTCCGCAGGTCGTCTGGTACTGGGCTCTGCGGTTCATTATGAAGAGGCCCACCAGCCTGGATACTATTACGGCGATGTAGAGCTGCCCTATTACGGCTTCGATATTGGAGAATCCCCGCGACATGATTGTCAGAGGCGTGCAATCCCCGTAGCCGACTGATGTGAGAGTGATATAGCTGAAGTACAGGAGGGTGGAGAATATATTCATCGCTGTATCAAAGGTGATCACTCCAGGTATGCTGAGGTGCGGCAGCGAGGAATAGGAGCCGGGCCAGGTAAACTCAATCATGTAATAGATGAGAGCCCACATGATACCCATCAAGAAATAGACACACAGGGCGCCGCTTATCTCGTTGACTGTGATACGCTCTGCATCGATTATGTGCGATAGTATTACAACTGTTATAAATCCGAGAAAAACGAGCTCCATGGCCGAGGAGAAGACAATTTTGACGCTGGATGTCCCATTCATGTTCATCACGTCAAATAGGAGGCCGATGACAAGAACGACGATACCGAACAGGATCTTCCATTTTTCCTTCAGCACCGCGGTAAAGCCCAGGAAAATGACTATTCCGAAAAGGATATCCAGAATGATGAGCCCTGAGTATGTCCTGTCAATGTACGGCGAGAAGATGATGAGTATCACGATGCTCAGGAGCATTCCCGTATAGCTCTTCCACAGCGTGATGCTGGCGGGGGTGTTGGTTCGGGGTGCTGCTTTATTATGCCCTTCCGGGTCCACAGCCGCGTCGGTTCCCTGCACTGGAGCATCCTCCACCGGTTAATGCTTCAGGTGCCCAAGTCTTCTGCGATATGAGGCTCCCTCCTTTACCGCTGTAAAAGGACCACCTGTCACTAATTTCCCCGGCTCAGACCCCCACTCCTCCACAAAAAGCAGGGACAATCTCATGGGTCTGGTTCTTCGGAGCATCGATTGTCATCTTCATGGCAGGCATTGGATTGATGAATAATGGAATCATGTTCCAATGCCTGAAAGCGGCAGCCATTCCGGCCATCATCGCTCTGTTCACCAGAGCTGCGACTGCACTGATGGCTCCTTCCTTTATCCGGTCTCTCATCCGACGCTCTCAAGGCACAGTAATAGCTGAAAGGAGGACTCTGTCATGAAGCGCATATCTGTTTTCACAGCTGCGACAGCCTTCTTTGCAGTATGCTGCTCAGGCAGCGCATGGGCATGCTCCCAATTATTTCCACCTTACGAGCCTTCATGGCTCATGCTCTCGATAGTCATTCTTCTCGGAGTCAACTACTATCTGCTCTACAACAAGAGGTACTTCGTAGTGGAAGGCGCGATGGTCATTGTTCTGGGAGCGGCATTCCTGTTCCATAATCCATATATGCATTCCGTCCATGTCATTGCGTCTGTAGTCATGCTCTTGATATTCGCCACTGTGAGGCTTCTCAGAAGGCACGATCTTGCAGAGCTGTTGACATTGAAAAGGTTCCCACTCGCCATATCTTTCGCTACCGTGACCTGCCTCTGGTGTTTCGTTGTCTGCTCACGTCCCATACTTGTGACGAACTGCATCACCGGAGCTTTCCCACTGAAAGACATGGGCACGGCACTGGAGATGTATGCAGAGTACCATAAGGGAAAATACCCTCTGGAGCTTCAGGAGACAGTGCCGGGGTATATTAAGGAGATTCCCAGACTGGCACCTTACCTGAATGAAAAAGACAGGGCGTTTTACGAAAAAACATACAACCTGCAGCTCACCATACAGTATCAGGTAAACAGCACCAGAGACTCATACACGATGACTTTGAAGCCCTGGCCTCATGTCAGCAACTATAATCCTGTTGGGAAATACTATTATAACTCCGAAAACGGGCTGCAAATGTAGAATGTGTTAATGAGCTGGACTGCACAGGCAGAGTCGGAGTGCGGGCTGTCTATGCATGTAGTCAGGCAGAAATTGCATCTGACCGTTCCAATATGCATTTCATCCTGCGATTTTGACCTTTCATCGGACAATCATTCTATTTCCGCCGTCTTCACTGTATTATTGATAGTGACAGAGACAGATACACTGGGACGATTCGAGGAGAAAGCGAGGCCACAAAAATGAGTATGATGATAAACCCGAACAACTTCGGCTCACCACAGGAGATAAAGAAATACGGCGACTTCAAGACGTTGAAGGGATACGTAGACAAGGCTTCAGATACCCTGAAGGCGCTGGACAACGATGATAAGATCGACCTGAGCCCGGCAAAGGGAAATGTTGCAGTGGCGGACTATCCGGTTCTGGGCAGCAACGTGAAATCCACTGGAACTCTCACATTCAGCCCTGAGACAGGGAATGCCTCGAAGCTCGATCTCGAGTCACAATCCAGGGCCGGCAACGCCTTTGGCTATGAGAAGGTGACTACCCGTCTCACCTTCACGCAGGGCGACGATTCACAGATCTATGATTTCCAGAAGCGCGTCTATGTAAGTGATGAACTCAGCGGGCTTGACGATACAACCAAATTCCACTGGAAATACACGGTAAACAACAACGGTACCATTCTTTTCGAGAATCTGCCATACCAGCAGTAAGAAACGGACATAAAGGGAAGGGGCAGTGATGCCCGTCCAATATGAGGATTGTAAAAGGCCTGACCAGACGACTATCTGGCCAGGCCTTATCGTTTATTGAGCTTTATCTGTCATCACTGCAGGCTGCACATGGCGATGATAAAACTGCAGTGATGCCTGATGAAGACGCCTTTCGCACTGTCACCTGCATGAGTCTCTCAGATTTGGATCTCTTCTGGAACTTCCTTGCGACAGGATAATGTTGCATGATATCTGTAGAGACATCGCAGGCGCAGAAAGGGAGACAAAAATGGATACGATAAGAGCGATAAATATACAGGAAAAGTTCGGCAATCTTTTCTCAGTGGCAAAGGTACAGAATGCCGCTGACAATCAGGATGGCCGGACAGAGATAAAAGACACTGTCAGCAGATCGATAGACGACTGGCAGCATCAGGGCAAGAAATACGGCACCCTTACAGCCGCCGCGGCAGGCAGCGTGATAATTCCGGTTGCGCTGGCCAGCGCCGTGCCCGCTCTTTCCATCGTATTCCTCGGCCCGGTGGGAATGTTATCGGCCCTCGCGCTTGTGGCTCTCGAAGAAAAGAACATCGGAATAGGCAAAACAATCGGCACTGCCGCAGGGACAGCCCTGGGAGCCGGAATAGGCCTCCTGAAGTGCGCGAAGGAGCGCATCAGCCCTTCGGCTCAGCACAGCGGAAACGAGAAAGTCACGCTCCTCAAGAGAGCCCCTCAGGGAAAAGCTCCGAAGGAGTCGCTCCTTCCGTCGATACTGCACAAAGCCGAGAAGACTCTGCTCGGACATGTTCCTGCCCGCACGAACGCAGTCGAGCGCTGTGAGAGCATCGGAACGTTCGCGTCAGGAATGGTGATGTCGGCTATGGGACCGGCGCTCGCAGCAGGCCTTCTGGGCGGGCCGGCAGCGATCATGCTCGGCACGGTCGTAGGACCGCTGCTCGGCTTCGTCGCCGGAAGCTTCGAAGAAAGCACTCTGGGCGCAGGACGGTTCGCAGGTGAGATAGCCGGCCACATCGCCGGCAAGGCAGGCGCCCTTCTGCACAAAGGCGGCAGCGCAGGATCTTCTGCTGTAAAAGTCCCAGAGAAAGAGACAAAGCGCGCCGACAGCAATCCGGAAAAAGCCGATTCCGTTCTGGATAAGATAAAGAAGATGGCAGGCGATCAGTTCATGGCCCTCAACAGCGTGATATCAGAGCCAATAATGGGCCTGCTTTTCGATGCAACAGGACTTTTGAACCTGCTGCTCCGCGAAAAGCCCGTCCAGACGATGGAGTTCAACGACCGCCCGTTCCCTTCAGTCAACAGGGAGCGCCTTGTCAATGATTTCATAAAGCTGGCAGGAATCAACGCCCAGTATCAGCAGGAAGACACCGTGGCGAAAGCGCTCTGCGCCAGATTCGACAGACTGGGAATCTCCCACAGGACCGATGCGGCAGGAAACCTCATGGCGACAATCCCTGCGACGAAGGGACTCGAGGACTCGCCGACCATCCTGATGAGCTCTCACATGGACACCGTTTCGACGACATCAGAGAAGGCGATAATAAACGACGGCAGAAAGATCCGCACAAACGAGAAGTGCATCCTCGGCGGCGACGACAGGGCGGGAATAGCCGAGATAATGGAAGGGCTCGAGACAGTGATGGAAAAAGAGATGGCCCACCCCGAGATCAAGCTCCTCTTCACGATGGGCGAGGAAGTAGGCCTGAAAGGCTCTGTAGCGCTGAAGCAGGAAGATATCTCGACAAGACCCACGCTGGGATATGTGGTAGACTCGACAGACAAGAGCTCGCTCTTCCTGACAAACGATTCTATCATAATAGTCCCTGAATCCATCAAGTACAATTACAGCCAGGAGGATCCGCTCGTGCAGGTTGCTCTCCGCTCGATGGCCGATGCAGGAATCGAGCCCCATCCGGTTCACGGGCCAATTCTCGCAGGCGCAGGCACAGACGCGAACACACCGGCGCTGAACACCGGGAACATCAGAAGCATAGCGATAGGCACAGGCGTAAGCGATGAGCACACGCCCCTCGAAAATGTAAAGATAGACGACCTCGAGCAGGTAGCCAGAACAGTCGTCGGAATACTTACGAACAGCGGAGACCTGAAGGTGGACGAAAACCAGAAAGTAGCCCCCAGAATGGCCCTCACAGCGGCATGATAAAATGGGGACAGCTTACCATTATTTATAATTTGTCAACAAACCGGGGACAGCAGACCGGATTGCCCTGAAACAGCAGACATCATCAAGGCCCGCTTCGGGCCTGATGTTATTCTGCAGAAGAGCCATAGAGACTCGAAAGGCCATCTTTTACCGGCACTCGCCTTCATAAACCCGGAAAGTCATCATATCGAAAGATTTCCGGAGTATCTTTCGATAGCCTGTCACATCAAAGTCCGGAAAAGACCGCTGCCAGAAGGATCTCGATGATACTGCGGCAGATCCGCGCTGTTTGCAATTCAGACCATGGATTTACTACAATGGAATCATACAAATCATGAGGTCTGCCAACAATAAGCACAGGAAAGGAAGCGAATTGATGGACAAAAGAGACAGGGCCTTGAGAGATCATCTTCTGTACCTGCTGCGCGGAGGCGGAGCGCACCTGCACTTCAGCGAGGCGATAAAGGGGCTGCCGAAGAAACTGCGCGGAAAGAAGCCTGCAGAAGAATCGCACACTCCTTGGCAGTTACTGGAGCATATGCGCATTGCCCAATGGGACATACTCGAGTTCACAAGGAACGCGAAGCACGTCTCGCCTCCCTGGCCTGAAGGATACTGGCCAGCCACAGATGCCCCGGCTGATGACAAAGCCTGGGATGAAAGCGTGAAAGCCTTTCTTGCGGATCTTGAAGCGATGGAGGCTCTGGTTGATGACCCTTCTACCGACCTCTATACTCCGCTTGCCCACGGAGAAGGCCAGACACCTCTCAGGGAAGCCCTTCTCACAGCGGATCACAACGCATATCATCTGGGGCAGATGGCGCTGGTAATCAAAATGCTCAAGGCAGATAAGAAGAAAGGGAGCTGAGTGGTGAAGAGCTGATTGATGCTCAATATTCCAGACCTGTTCCATATATGCGCATCCGAAGCTTCAATCCTTCGTTGTAAAAGGGCATCAATCACTGAGAGGCTGATGATACATGAACTTTTCCCGGATGCGGCTCATGCAATATCCGCCCATTGCATCAAATTTCTTAGTAAGCATATATCGGAGAATCTCATTGCATGAAAAGCAATAACGGCTCCAGGCAGTATGTTCCACTTTATCTGGTTCCATTCATAATATTGATTCTGGCCGTCCTCATCGCCAGCATAGACTATTTCTGGCATGTCAAGAAGAATCTGACAGATGATGTGATCACACTTCATAAGGAATCCATTGAAACATTCACAAACAGCTTTAATAACATGTCCAGGGAATTTGTCATATCCGCTTCACTGCTTTCAAACTCAACGGTTGTCCGTGAGCTGACGGAAGGGAAGGCGGGCTCTGACAGGTCTCTCCTTCAGTCTTTCAGGACAGATGTTGAGCTGATAAACAGAGAGTTCGGGAATAAAATTCACTCAGTCCGGATCTATGATTCGAGGAAGAGGCTTATACTGTCGTTTCCGGCTGAGGCGAAAAATGGAGCCGGAATAAACGATAGCCTCACAGATCTGCTCTCAGGAAAAGCTGAGACCGAGATGCCCGGGATAGAATTTATTGAAGTCAAAGGCAAGAATGGCTGTACAATTCCATATGTTGTCTTTTTCACTCCTGTCCTCAGGGAAGACAACACAATTTCAGGCCTGCTTCTGTTCCTGGTCGATCTCAAGACATTGACGAATAATCTGCTCAATGACATAAATATAATCAGCAATGATCTGAAACTCGTTGACAGGCCGAGGATACTGCTTGTCTCTTCCAGAGGAAGCATTGTCTACAGCAGCGATAAAGACAGCATGAAGACAGGCGGGGAGAGCGCAATTTTCCTGAAATTGATTGCCGGCGCAACTCAGAACCAGCCCGATAACATCCAGTCAAACGAAGTAAAACTCATCAGAAAAGACAGCCTCTACTATCTTTCCAGCCCGGTTCACTTCGCAATCACATATAAAAAGAGCCTGATACAAGGGCCATCCTTCCTCGCTCTCTTTGTGATGCCTGAATCCATGTTCCACAGGCAGCTCTCCACATCTGTCCTGTCGATTGTAATCGCTTCCATCCTCCTTGTCGCCATCCTCATCGGTCCCGGCCTGTTCATCTTCAGAGCACTCTATTCAATTGAGAGAAAGCGGACCCAGGCCTACGAGCGTGAATTGAAAATGGCCTATGATATTCAGATGAGCTTCCTTCCAAATGTGGATGTCAAAGTCCCTGGATTTGATATCTACTGCATGTCGAGGCCGGCCAGACAGGTGGGCGGAGACTTCTACAATCTGATTCCGCAATCCAGTGACACTTTTTATGTAGTGATAGGTGACGCGTCAGGCAAAGGTGTTCCGGGAGCATTATTGATGGTACTCGGGAAGACATTGATCGATTTTGTCGCGCATCAGGAAAAGGATCCCGCAGAGGTCGTCTCCAGGGTTAACCAGTTTGTAGAAAAGATTTCCGGGGCAGGGCTGTTCATAACAGTTCTCTTCGGCTCCATCGATACTGAAAGAAAGACATTGACCTATGTGACTGCAGGCCATAATCCACCGATACGCTGTCGCAATGGCATCGTCGAGGAACTGGACGGGGGAAGAGGGACAGTTCTTGGATGCTTCCAGGAGATTCATTTCGAGAAAAAGGAGATCAGCCTTGAAAAAGGCGATATACTGATATTCTATACCGATGGGCTGACAGATGTATGGAATGATAAAAGGGAGAAGATCAGGGAAGAAGATATTTGGCAAGCCGTAACAGAGCTGAAAAATCCTACAGCAGAGGAAATCGCATCGAAGATTCTGCAGACAGTGGAAGAGTTCCAGGGACATAAGGAGCAGTATGACGACCAGACAATGATCGTGCTGAAAGTCGAATGACCTGCCGCAGAAAAGTGCTGACAGCTTACCACTTCTGACATGCATTCCGAGAGGGCAGAGGAAGATGATGTCAGTCCGAACCGGGAAGCTCTTTATTGCATTACAAAAGGCTTGCGTGCGTCATGAAAAGATGCTGATGTCACTTCCAGCTCTTCCTGAGCTTTTCAAAAGGCTCATAGTCCCTGAAATCGGGCAGCGAAAAGTCTATGTCCAGCAGGTAATCCCTGTTTCTGGCGTTGAAATCCTTTGCCGCTCCTATCATGAGGCGGGCACACTCCTTTGGGTCCACGCGCCCTTCGCCTGTGCCGAGAGCCGAGAGAGAAATGGAACGGGCTCCCAGCGAGCGTGACAGCTCAAGCGCCTTCATCACTCCGTCGGCAAGACGTGATGGATCAGGGCAGTATGCTCCCTGCGGGGTGTTCTTGATTATCGAGATGATATGACAGATCCAGCGCACACCCTGATTCTTCATCCCGAAAGACTCTGTCACCGCCACGTCGCCCACCTTCCTGGATGTCTTTGCAAGCTCTATCTTAACTGCCTCCAGCAACTGCTCACCTGCAACCACGAGGATCTCCCTTGCCGCGCCTCCCCCCATCTCTCCCGTATCCTTGGCGCCATAAGCGATGACGTCTGTCTTCGCCAGCTGCACAGGTGTTCGACTCAGTGTAATCAGACCGGACATATCACCATCTCCTTGTGAGCAAAAATCCTTTTATCATCTCTTCCAGAGCAGTCTTCTCACTCTCGGATAAATCTCCTCTGCGAGCTAGATCTCCATTCCACGCTGAAAGACTCATATAACCCCATGCGGGAGTCTCTTCAGAACGGTTTTACCACCCTGTCAGATTTGAAAATCTGTGGTATTTAATGAACATTGCAGGATTTTTCCGCCAGGATTGTTGAAAATGAGGAAATTCCGTTGTATATGCAGAAAGATAAGAATAACATCATATTTCACGCTCAAAATTGAGCTGACAGACACATAAACGTTTCACTTTGCCCGGAGGTTGCACATGAAGAGAATGCACTATCTGACGCTGACAATCATAGCATGCCTCATCGCCGTGGCTCTTAATGCAGGCTGCGGCGGCGGGGGGAGCTCAGGCGTCGGAAACTGGCTCGGCTCCGATGATGGAGGAGGTGCAATATCACCGGCAGTCCCATTGCCGTCTCCCTCGCCCACCGGTGGAGGAGACACGCCTGCAAATCCCCACCTGACATCGATTACACCGGCCTCTGACCCTGAAAACGCCGAGAGCGCTGTCCCCTTCACGCTGGCTGGACAGAATCTGGAGAGCACCGGCACCGTAACCTTCACCAATGTGGAGAATGCTGCACTGAAATACACCTGCGCCAATTGCACAGCCTGGAGCAGCAATGAGATAAAGGGCACCGTTACAATGCCGGGCGGAAAGTACACGGCGAGCGTCACGGTCCGGGGTGTGACAACAACTGAAACAGTCTGCTTCTGCAAGGGGAAAGGTGTCTACACCATCACAGTGAACATGCCGAACAGTGAAGGCAGGGATAAAACCGGGAAAGTCATTCCCCGCGGCACAAGGAAGCTCAGGATCACCATTACAGGTGAAGTATTCACTACGCCAATTATTTACACTGATGACGACGGTGATATCAGCGGAGTTCACACAATCACCGACATACCTGTCGGACTGAACGTGGCGACCATTCAGGCATATGACGGTAATGATGTTCTTCTGGCGCAGAGAAGCCACGGTTTTTTCAAGAAGGCAGGCACCGTCTTTGACGCCGGAGAGAAAGACCTCGGGGTTGCCATCAAAAGCGATGGCACCCTCGACCCTCGGAATATCGATATTCCTGAGGGCACCGCCCTTCTCTTCGAGAACCTCGGACCCGCGCCAAGGACTGTCACCATCCACTGCGACGGCAAAACCGACAAGACGCTGACACTGGATGGAGCGAAAGAAAGCTCCAACCCCTCCACGCCTGCAACATTCCCGTCAGCCTACTTTACCTTTGGATATGATGATGCCGGGACGTGGACATATACATCGCCTTCAGGCTCTGGCGCGGTCCAGGTCGGTGACAGGCCGACAATTACAGCCCTGAGTAAAAGAGCATCTCAGGAAGGCGAGGAAATAACGATAACAGGCACCGGTTTCAGAGATCAGTCCAGTGGCTCTGTTACATTCGGCGGTGTTGCGGCATCCTCAATCACGTCGTGGTCCGATACAGAAATAGTCGCAACTGTTCCGGCAGGCGCAAAGAGCGGGCCTCTCGTGGTGACGGCTCACGGACTGTCCAGTTCAAACAATACAGGCTTCACTATAATAAAGGCGATACAGGGCGGTACGTTCACGATGGGGCAGGCAGGTGTCGCCGAGCCGACTCATGCCGTTACTGTCAGCCCGTTTTATCTGGGCAGGTTTGAGGTTACGAACTCCGAATACTGCGCATTCCTGAACGGCAATGGAGTGGGAAATATTGAAGAGGGCGGATGCACATGGTGGAATGCTGACGGCGACAGCAGCCATAACGGAATAATCGATGGAGGATCCGGGGCATCGCCTCGGTATACTGTGAAAGATGGCTTTGCCGGCAGACCTGTCGTATATGTTTCATGGTATGGCGCGGTGGCATACTGCAACTGGGCCAGCACAAAAGACGGCCTCACACCCTGCTATGGCTCTGCCGGAGACAGAGGCTCACCATCTGCCTGGCGCACAAGAAACGGATACAGACTGACTTCAGAAGCTGAATGGGAGTATGCCTGCAGAGCCGGCTCAACCGATGCCTATTACTGGGGAAGTGCTGTTGATGGCGCATACTGCTGGTATTCTGTCAATTCAGGCAGCACCCATCACAATGCAGGCGGAAAAACGGCAAATGCCTTCGACCTCTATGACATGTCGGGAAATGTATGGGAGTGGGCAGACGACTTTTACACCGATTACGCCGCCGGTGCCGTCACAGATCCCACCGGTCCTGAATCAGGCACTCAGCATATTGACAGGGGGGGAGGCTATGACGACAGTGATTCATGCAAATCTGCGTACCGGTCTGCCAATCTGCCGACCTTTCGCGACCCTGATCTGGGTTTCCGCATCGCCCGAACCATCCTTCCCGGCAGTATGTCTGCCATAAAAGGCGGCACGTTCACAATGGGTCAGACCGGTGTTGCCGGACTTCTTCATACCGTGACGATCAGCTCTTTTTATATGGGAAACTTTGAAGTTACGAACACAGAATACTGCGCATTCCTGAACGATACTGTCGGAAATCCTGAGGGCAACGCAACAGAGGGCGGTGTTACATGGTGGGCTGCAATCGAGATTGAATACAATGGAATTGAGGATACCGTGACGGGAACTCCCCGGTACACTGCAATATCCGGATTTGAGAACAAACCGGTTGTCGGTGTCACCTGGTATGGCGCGGTGGCATACTGCAACTGGGCAAGCACAAGGGACGGTCTTACACCGTGCTATGGCAGCAAGGGTGATAGAGGGTCACAGCCAGTCTGGCGCACCAGAAAAGGGTACAGGCTTGCTACAGAGGCTGAATGGGAATATGCCTGCAGAGCAGGCTCACAATCATACTATTACTGGGGAGATGCCATGGATGACGCATACTGCTGGTATTGGCGCAACTCAGGCGGCAGGCTTCACGATACAGGCACCAGAACTGCAAACGCCTTCGGACTCTTCGACATGTCCGGAAATGTATGGGAGTGGTGCAATGACTGGTATGACGTGTATACTGCCGATGCTATCACAGATCCCGTCGGTCCTGAAACGGGCTATGGCCTTGTCGCACGCGGCGGTGGCTGTGACTATGCTGCAGCCAGCTGCCGTTCTGCATTCAGGGTCGACTACGATCCGTCAGCACGTCTTTATGTGCTCGGTTTCCGTCTTGTGAGGACCAGATGATCCTGCAGGAAGGATCAGCGGACGATGAGCGACAGGTCTGTGACTATGGCTTTAGAGGCGCTTTATGAGACCATTCCGGGAAACCCGCAGTGTGACCTCGAATATAGTATTCCCCGTGGCTTGAGGGATATATTGATCGACAGCTGGAAAGAATGGTGGAAAAAAGAGGGAAAGGTCATGGAGTGGAAGCAGGGACCTGATTGCTGAAATTCAACGGCTGAATGTTTCGAAGGCGGTGATTCCAATGTATCTGGCCGAGCTGGTTTTTACGCCAATAAAGACTTCCAAAGGCTTTAAAGAGAAGATGTCCACAGCCGTTTCAAGCCTTATGAGCTCTCTGATGCACAACTACCAGATCAGTGAAAGCGAAGAGACAGGATGGGTAGACGGAGCTTTGCGCGTATATACAAATGTCCCGAGGCCCGATTCACTATCCATGGAGTATTTCTCACCCTGGGCACAGGAAGGCTATGATGAAGTAAGGAAACTGTGCTCAACAGACCCTCAATTCAGAATCTTGAATGACGATGTAAGAAAAAGATTCCCACGCTGGCAAAATTCCGGAAGTCTCGTTGTGGATCTCTTTGCTGAGCACTCACCCATATTCGGCGAAAAAGACAGAGAGCCTGTTCCTCCCTACCTCCTCCCATTGGACCAGAAGATAAAAGAAGAACTTTACTTTCTTCAGAAAACCTATGAGCGATATTACCATATCTGGATAAGCACCACAGTTCTCGAAATCCCTGTATGGAAAGAGATGGCGGATCCGAAGAGCGAAAACTCAGTCAAGGCAAGAGAGCTATGCCGCATAATCGAGGAAGCCACAAATCTGCCTACATACTACTTCCTGGCACGATACTGGGGAAGGGCCAAAAATGAGGAAAACCGCCTGTGCCCGCTCTGCGGAGGCGAATGGTTCAACAGAGTCCGGGGAATCAACCGGAAAGACATTGACATCTGCGATTTCCTATGCGAAAAAGATCGGATAATATCTGTGATCGGGCCGTCTATCAATGATGAGAGGCACGCGCGAATCGGAGAGTACCGGAAGCCCTTATCCAGGCCACAGAAAAGACATGAAAACAGACAAAAAAGCTAAGGACAGACAAAGACGAGCAACTGAAGTAATTGCTGTTAAAAATGACTTACTTTATCCAGATATCTCTGAATGACCATATGATAACATATCTTTTCTCTTTGAACCGCCTTGACATTTTCTATACCGATCGGTATAATCAGATCATCCTGTCAGGATGGCGTGATTATGGACAATCGGACAAACATACTGAAAACGGCTCTTGCGCTCTTTTCGGCACAAGGCTATGAAGCTGTCGGCGTGCAGGAGATTGCCGTGAAGGCGGGAATAACGAAGCCCACTCTCTATCATTACTTTGGCAGCAAGGAAGGGCTTCTGAACGAGCTGCTCGCCATAAACTCCGAAAAGCTCTGCAACGTTCTCAGGGAAGCAGCAGATTACAGGGGCAACCTGCCTTTCACGCTGGAGAAGGTGACGCGGACGTATATACGGTTCGCGGAAAACAACCCTGAGTTCTACCGACTGCAGCTCTCGCTCTGGTTCGCGCCGCCGGACAGTCATCCGGCAAGAGCGGTGACAGGCCATCTCGAAGAGCAGTATCATCTGATAGAGAGCCTGTTCATAAAAGCCGCCGGAAACCACGGGAACATGAAAGGGAGGCACCAGCGCTATGCGTTGTCATTCATAGGGATGATCAACACCTATATTGAGATGCTGTTCAAGAAATACCTGACTCTCGACGACAGAATGGTGCACCTGATCGTCCATCAGTTCATGCACGGGATATTTTCGTAATTTTTTTATCATTCCTATACCGCTCGGTATAGGTAAAATCAAGGAGGAAGAGACATGAAACACTGGTCTTACGAATCAATCTTCTACCATATCTACCCGCTCGGCCTCTGCGGCGCTCCGCAGAACAATGATTTCAGATCGGCGCCTGTCCCGCGCCTCAATGTAATCCGCAAATGGATCGATCATATGCGCTCGCTTGGCGTCAACGCACTTTATCTGGGGCCGCTCTTTGAATCAGCGAGGCACGGCTATGATACTGCAGACTATCTGACTGTCGATCGGCGCCTCGGCGACAACCGGCTGCTCGCTGAACTGGTATCGGAGCTTCACAGAAACGGGATAAGAGTCATCCTCGACGGAGTGTTTCACCACGTAGGCAGAGACTTCTGGGCCTTCAGGACTCTCCTGTCGAGAGGCCAGAGCTCTGAATACTGCGAATGGTTTGACGGCATCGATTTCAACCGCCCCGGCGCCTGCGGCACCCCATTCTCTTATAACTGCTGGAACGGGCACTACAGCCTAGTCAAGCTCAATCACCAATGCCCCTCGCTCAGAGATTACCTGTTAAAAGCCGTCGAGAGGTGGATCGCCGAATTCGATATAGACGGGTTGAGGCTGGACGTGGCAGATCTGCTCGATCTGGACTTTCAGAAGGCTCTGGCCAGGCACTGCAAAAAGCTGAAAGGTGACTTCTGGCTGATGGGAGAGGTCATCCACGGAGATTACCGGAAATGGGTAAACTCCGAGACGATTGATTCAGTTACCAACTACGAGAACTATAAAGGCCTTTTCTCGAGCCACAACGACGGCAACTATTTCGAGATCGCCTATTCGCTCGACCGCCAGTTCGGGCCGTCAGGACTCTACAGGGACCTCCAGCTCTATTCGTTCGTCGACAACCACGACGTGAACAGGATTGCCTCCACATTGAAGGATTCCCGCCACCTCTATCCGCTGCACTGTATCCTCTTCACGATGCCGGGAGTGCCTTCCATCTATTACGGAAGCGAGTGGGGGATCAGCGGCAGGAAGGAGAACGGCAGCGACAATGCTCTCCGGCCCCTCCTCAATATCGACGATTCTCCCGGAGCCTCAGCCAATCCCGATCTGAAGAAGACTATCGCAAAGCTGGCCGGAATCAGAAAGGCCTCTCTTGCCCTGAAATACGGAGGATATCAGCAGCTTCACGTCAGCGGCCGTCAACTGGCTTTCCTGAGGGAATCAGAAGGCGAGAAGGTTGTGGTGGCGGTAAACTCCTCTGATGAGAAGATCAGCCTGGATCTCAAAGTGCCAGGCGCTACAGGTGCTGTTTATTCAGACCTTCTCAACGAGGGAGAGCAGATTACCCCGGTGGACGGCATCCTGAAAGTGGATATCCACCCCTGCTGGGCGAGGATTCTTCGAATGGAATGATATGACATTAACCATCCAGGATATTTCACAGTCGCCGAGCCTGTAATTATGAGAATTTCTGCCTGTTTTATACCCATCTCATCATACTGGAAATCTCAGTCAGGGAAAGCCGCGAAAAAAAGTAGAGCTTCGGCGATGCAGCCAAGATGATTATCCTGAATCCGGTGCCTGCTCTGCATTGAAAAAATGGTAAGCTGTCCCAACTGAATAAAAAAGAACCGAGTTTTTCATCGGCTCTATAATTCAGGGACTTTCGCCTTGCGGCAGAAATTCCGTTTTTATCTTCTTGAAAAGCTTCTGTTGCCGGATGAGCGGCGGTCACCGCCTTCTGTACGGGCGCGAGCTTCGTTCACAACGATTGTTCTTCCGTCCAGCTGGGTGTTATTGAGCATCTTTATTGCCTTCTGTGCATCTTCATCAGTTGACATCTCGACAAAGCCAAAACCCTTGGCTCTGCCTGTGTCTCTGTCAGTTATGATGCTTACGCTGTCTACTGCTCCAGCTGCCTGGAACGACTGAGTCAGTGTCTCCTCGGTGGTGCCGTATGACAGACCACCGACGTATAATTTCTTACCCATTTTGTTTTCTCCTTTCTTATTTGCTTCAGGAGAAAGAGTTGCGAACAATGCTTTCTTCTTTATCAAACATAATAATATACCCAGTCCTGTTTCACACTCAAGACTGGGTAAACCTGTTTTTAATCCAGTGAGAACTGCGATTCGACTCTTTCGAGTATAGCACGTCTTTTTCAATATGTCAATGGATTTGGAAAATAAATCAACTGCTCAGACATATAATGATACTGCCGCCCCGCTGTCTGCCTGTCAATCAGTCCGTATGCATCGATGGATCGGCCCGGTCTCATTCAAAGCCCCGTCGAGTGGCAAACCCTCCATTACCTGCAGAAAGCAATCGAGAAACCCGTTTACTTCTTCCATCGTGATAACGAGCGACGGGTCAATTCTGAAGACGTTGAGGCCTGGGCGCCTGGCGATGATATAGCCTCTCTCGAAGCACCGGGAATATATTGATGATACGATTTCATCTGCAGCGCTCTTTTTGAGCTCGACGGCTATCATCAGGCCTCTTCCGCGAACATCCTCGATGATGCTGAATCTCTCCTTCAGGCCGAGAAGCCTGTTCTTCAGGTACTTGCCCATCTCGGCGCTCCGGGCAGGAATATCATCCTTTTTCATACAGGCAATTACTTCTCTCGCCACGGCGCATCCGAGGGGATCGTTCTGGTGGGACTGCGAATAGTGAAAAGATATCTCATCCAGGCGGCTGATTACGGCGCGGGACATGGCTACTGCACTTACAGGATAGCCGTTGCCGAGTCCCTTGCCCATCGAGACGATATCAGGCTCCATATCATAATGTTGAAAACCGAACCACTTCCCTGTCCTTCCCATTCCGGTGGTTATCTCGTTGATCTGGATGTACCCGTCGTGCTCCCAGACTCTTTCGACAACAGCCTTTATCAATGACTTCGGAGGGAATCTCACGAGGCCTGATGAGCTTCCGGGCTCGAAGACGAACCCTCCGATCCTCTCAAAAGGTATGCCCGCCAACTCTTCGCATTGAGGGTCGCAGGTATCTCCGCAGGTGCAGTCCCTGCATCGCGCCCAGTCAAAGAGATGCCACTCATCAACTATTCTTTTTCCCGAAGATCCGTAAGAACTGAGGAAGGAATCGGACATTGTCAAGAGCTTCGGCTTTCCAGTAATGCGGCGCATCACCTGCACGCCAAACTCGACGGCTTCACTACCAGAGCTCAGGAATATGCACCTGCCTGCAGTGAGACCTGTGATCTCCAGGACCGCCGCTGCAGCTTCGTCGACGACACGGTGGGAGTAACAGTAGCCTGTATGTGCAACACTGTCCGCCTGTCTTTTCAGTGCTGCATTGATGACACTGTTGCAGTGCCCGAGAGACGCGCACCACGTCCCCGATTCAAGATCCACATATCTGCTGCCTCTGCTGTCATACAGGCAGCATCCCTCAGCCTTGACTATATCGCCGATTTTCAAGTCGTGTCCTATGCACCACAACACATGCTCCATCTGTTCCTCCTGTGAAGGCCGTACCATCAGCAGTTCTTCTGAAAACTTGGATAGATTGATGACAGGGCGTCAGTTTTTTAAAGCTCTACTGAGATATTACACTCATCCGGTACCGCTGTAAACAGCCAATTTGCCGTTTTTCAAGCCGGACCGATTCTCCCGGGAGCAATGCGGTGAAGGCAGGCGGTATCCTGCGCCTGCAGAAAGCAGTCCACTACCTCTGTTTCTTCGCGAGAAAAATAGTAAGCTGTCCCCATTTTTCTGTTAACTGTCCCCGGTTTTCGTTTCAAAGACTAAACGCGAATGAGACGAATACTGCGAATCGCACGAATAAGAATAAACTATTTGCCTGGTTGCAACAACGCTTTCCAGTATATTATAAGACAAATCTCAGCAGAGAGCTTTCCCTTCATTCGCGTCATTCGTCCCATTTGTGACATTCGCGTTTTCTTGATAAGTGTAAACTGTCCCCACTTTTTCTCAGGAAAGTGGTTAACTGTCCCTGCTTTTGGTCCCTGGTTTTATCTGGGGGTCGGGCTGGGCGATGGCGAAGGTCTGGGAGACGGCGCCGGCATCGGGGACTTTTCTGGCTCGGGCTCGCCTTCGAGGCGCCTGTCCCTGTAATAGTCGCCGCTTTCCTTCACGATGCGCTCGTACCAGTCCTTCGGATAGCCTGGATGGGTGACCTTGCCTTTCTCGTCCCTGACGTTTCCGTCCAGGTATTTCATAAGCAGCTGTGCGAGAAGCTGCTTCCAGCGGGAGAGAGTCAGCTCGGACTGGCGGATCGAATAGGCTGTCAGATAGTCCCGTGCAAGCTCAGGGGATTGCTTATACAGCGCCTGCGCCGCTTCCTCGACAGGCACCTGCCTGGCCAGAAAAGCCCCCTCGAGCTGCCCCTGAGCCTTCCTGATATCCTGTATCATATCCGAATAGCGCGAGTACGCGTAGTTGGAGACGAAGTTGAAGACCCAGAACGCTGAATCCCAGCTGAACGAGTAAAACGAGCCAGTGCCTGCGGCAAAGCACTTCGGCGCCTCCCTGATCCCGCAGTATATCGGCACGTAGACTGTGCTGTAAGTGTCGTCCACTCCGAACCAGGTCAATCCTCCAATCGGGTCAGGCAGCCAGCTGCGCGACTGGGTGACGAACGAATAAGCAGTCTGCTGAGTCGACGCGGAGCGCTCGTTGAAATACTCCCTGTCTCCTGACTTCCACGTCAGAGGTCGCCATCTGTATGGGAGATGATATGATCCTGCGCCGACGCCGTTCGTCAGATCGAACTCCGTCCCCTCGAAGTGATCACGCATCAGCTCCATCACATCGTGCACTGAGAGCTTTTTATCCGGCTTGATCCAAAGCGGGATGGGCTCTGGAACCTTCCTGTCAACACCGCTTACCCTTTCGATGGGGATCTTTACAGAGGGGGCCGCCCGGCGGAACATCTGCCACACCCGGGCCTCACAGGCCCTCAATCCTGAGAATGTCGGCGGGGCGTAAGCGTCTGCGAAGCTGAAGTCCTCATCCTTCCCGCTGAAATATCCCTTCTTCCTTGCGAACGATATTACATCAGCGGAATAGAGGCAGTTTCCGCTGTCATTCAGAGGGAATCTGCGTATCCTCGACTGGTTGGCATGTCCTGATATGTATCCGTCTGGAATCTTCATTGCAACCCACAGGGCGCCTTTTTCCTTCTTCCCCTTCCCTGTCATGTCCATCATCCAGGCTTCATTTCCATCGGCGACGGAGAATGTCTCTCCCGTTCCTGAGAAGCCGTATTTCTCGGCAAGCTCTCCCATCACCTTGACAGCCTCCCTGGCATTCGGAGCTCTCTGCAGCGCTATCGAGATCAGGCTGCCGTAGTCCATCATGCCTTCCGATTCGAGATCCTTTCTGGGAGAGAAGGTCGTCTCGCTGATTGCAACCTGCCGTTCGTTCATATATCCGGCTATTGAGAAGGTCACCGGAACCTGCGGGATCTTTCCCTTGACTTTTCCTGTTTCCCATTCAGTCACCTCAAGCATGGCACCCTCGGCATTATGGGATGCCGGCTTGAAATAAAGCTCTCCGTAGAGCGTGTGCGAATCTGCCGAATAGGTGATCATCACCGAGCCATCGGAAGATGCGCCTTTCGTTACGAGATAGCTCGTGCATGCAGAGGCGGATGCAGAGAGCATTACGATCAGAGCGAAGATCAGGGCGGCTTCGAATGTGTATTTCCTCACAGAGTTGTTCTCCTTTACGTATGTTCCGTTTTAAAGATCGCGCAATGGTTCTGTGTTCTCCCAGTGAATGAAGGTTCCTCCATGCCGGCCGGCAGAAAGGGGGAAAAAAGCTGGAGACATCGAATTATAGGCTTGACAGACCTGAAGAGACATACCCGAAATGGGAGCAGTCCCATTGTCTTTGAAGAGGAGCCCACCGGTGGTAAAAAAGCAGACCAGGAAAACCATCAGCAAAAAGCAGAACACCACTCTCCCCGATATATCAAAAGGTCAGGACGACAGCGAGCAGACCCTTGATTTCCTATCTGTCGATGTGGCCTCGAACAAAGACAGGCTTCCCAGTGATATCGAGATGCATTTCCTCACCATGAAAAGCCACTTTGACCGCCTGACAGGCAGCCTTCGCTACTTCCTCAACAAAGCAGAGTATCACAAAAAAAGCATAGCCGAAAGCAGGTGCAACGATGAAAGCGAAGCCACAGAAACCAACTCCCCGGGAGGTCTTCAAGGAAAAGACAAGAAATCCGCTGAGAATAAGAAGCTCTGACCTCATCAAGCAGCTGTTCACGAAGATTACATATTTCAAGTCGCAGGATCACGCGCTGATCTGCGGCCGGGGATGGATACACAAGAGAGAGGTAATATTTCTGGGCCAGGAGAAGCCCAAGGGCGACGATCTGGCTTACGCTCACAGAATCAACTTTGGAATGATGAAGCCGGAGGGCTACAGGCAGGCCATAGAGATTCTGTCTTACGCGGAAGACAATATTCTGCCTGTCATTACTTTCATCGACACGCCCGGAGCCGACCCCAGCACGGAGTCGGCCAAAAGCCTCCAGTCCTGGGCAATCTCGGACTGCATAACGAGGTTCTGCACCGTCAAGACTCCCACAGTCTCCCTCATCCTGGGAGAAGGAGGAAGCGGCGGCGCGCTGGCCCTCCAGGTAACAGACAGAAGGCTGATGATGGAGCACGCGATGTACTACGTGATCGCTCCTGAGAGCTGCGGCTCGATCATCTTCAGAGACAATACGAAGATCGACGAATCGATAGAGCTTCTGAGGCCGACAAGCAAGGACATATTCGAGCTGGGGATAGTCGACGAGATAATCAGGGAGCCGGACGAAATAGAGGAATATGAAAAATATGTTAAAGCAATCCGCCCTGCCGTTATCAAGGCCCTCAACGATGTTCTGAAGATTGACATGGACCGGCTCATCGATCGCAGACGAAAGAGGGTGCTCTCATACGGTATCCACAAGAAGCAGGGCATCATCTCGCAGGTCGTGGACTTTTTCCAGAGGGAAGGCAGCTCGACCCAGTCAAGCAAGGCAAAAGTGATAGACTCGTCGCAGCTCAGCGACATTCTGGAGATTGCATATCTGCAGAGCAAGAACATCGATCTGACGAAGCCGCACATCCTGTGCGAGAAGGTGGATGCAAGGGGCTGCGGCCAGTACATCCCCCAGGATGTCTACCTCGAAAACTCCAAGTCGTGCCCGCACTGCGGCAAAGGAGAGACACTGACCGCAGATGAGTGGATCGATCTGATATGCGACCCGAACACTTTTACAGAGTTCAACAGCAAGATCACGGTCAGGGAGCTCTTCAACAAGGAGGATCTGAAGCCCGACTATCTGAAGATGCTCGAAAACACCGAGATCCGCTCGGGAGTGACAGAAGCGCTGATGACAGGCGTGGCCAAGATAAACGGATACCGGTGCGTTCTCGTGCTGTCCAACTTCAACTTCATCGGCGGCTCGATGGGTGCCGCACTCGGCGAAAAGTTCCACAGAGCCGTGCAGTTCTGCATGGCCAAGAAGCTCCCGCTCATCTCCATCTGCGCATCAGGAGGCGCCAGAATGCACGAAGGCACCGTATCGCTGATGCAGATGGCCAAGACGAATATGGCGCTGACTCTGCTCAAAGAGGCAAAGCTGCCTTACATATCCATCCTCGTGCATCCCTGCACGGGAGGAGCGCTTGCCAGCTACGCGACGCAGGGAACGATAAACATAGGAGAGGAGAACGCCCTGATCAGCTTCGCTGGGCCGAGGGTCACACAGCTTGCAGGAATCAAGGTGGATCCGCAGGTCACGATCTCGAACTATGTCTACGAACGCGAGGGCCTGAACGAGATAACGAGCAGGAAGAAGATCAGAAAGCCTCTGACCCGCTATCTGAAATTCTACTACGAGACGCACGAACAGCCAAAACAGAGCCAGTCAGCGTCGAAGAGCGAAGCAGGATAGCCGGGAGCGGCCGGGATATAGAATGAGGATGAGAGCAGAAAGACAGGAGGTTTCCTGTCTTTTTTACTACGCTTCGCCTTCATCTTTCTGGCGGGGAGCATACTGCGATCTCTCAGCTGGCACTGCGCCGTCTGCTCTCGGATCTTCTCCATCAGTGAGCTGCCGGCTCCCTGCTGATGCTGCGCTCTCTTCCACCTCATCTTCCATGATATCACTGTCTTTTCTGCGGAACAGCAGGTAGAAGATATAGAATGTCAGCCCGATGGCCGTACCTGCGAGGCTCCAGCAAATGGAGGCCAGATCGATCTGCGCGATAAGCGCTCCGCATAAAACGAGGGCAAGGACCGGCACTGCAAGGCCTCCAGGCGAATTGAACTCCGACGGTGTCTTTCTAAGCTTCATCACAAGCGCTGCCATGCATGTAGGCGTATACTGCCAGAGAGCCGCGAGCACGCTCAGCTTCAGGAGGCTTTCGAAAGTGCCTGACAGGGCCAGCACGCAGGTGAGAGTACTGTTCACTATTATGGCCCTCCACGGAGTGTGATATGTCTCGTGGACCGCCTCCAGCCAGGCAGGAAGATATCCTCCGCGCGCCAGCGCATACAGGGCCCTGGGGCCTGTGAGGGCGATCGACGAATTGATGCCGCCTATCGACAGAAGGCCTCCAACCGCCATGAACACCGCTCCTCTGCAGCCGAAAACCTGCTGCGCGGCATCTACGAGAGGCCTTGGCGATGAAGCCAGGTTTGGATAGACTCCAACTGCCACTACCTGGATCAGCACATAGACCAGGGCCGCGCCCATCAGCACCGAAAGGAGCGCTCTCGGCACGACCTTTCTCGAATCGACTCCCTCGCCGGCCGGGAGAGGTATCTCCTCAAAGCCTGAAAAGGCGTAGAGCACTATGATCATCGCCGCGCCCCAATCCTGCGGCGTTCCCTTGAAAAAAGGCGCGAAATTGTCAGCCTTGATGAAGAAAAGACCTGCCGCTATGAAGATGAAAAGAGGGACAAGTTTGCTCAAAGCAAAGAAGTTGTTAGCCATGCTCCCCTGCCGGACGCCCCGGTAGTTAAGAACGCTCAGCACGAATATGAGAAGGAATATGACACAGGGCTCCTGATATTTGAAAGAAAAGGGAGTCAGCTGCTGCCAGTAGATGTAGAACCCCTTTGCCACGGAGGCCCATCCCACCAGAGACGAGAGCCAGATCTGCCAGCCCACCAGGTATCCCATAAAAGGCCCGAAAGTCGACCTGGCATAGAGATAGGCGCCTCCAGTCCCTTCGAACCTGCCGGCCATCTCGCAGAAACAAAGGCCTATGAGCAGGCAGAGAGCTCCACAGAGGATATAGGCTATCGCTCCGGATGGGCCGAGCCTGCCGCAAACGAGAGAGGGAAGCAGGAAGATGCCTGTGCCGACGACGCAGTTGATGCCGAGGCAGAGGAACTCAAAAAATCCGAGAGAACGGGAAAGATCGCCCTTCATTGAAATAACTCCGTTATATGCCTGAGATGATAGTTCCCTGTAGTCAGGTCAGAATCCTGGAATCCCGACCGGTCGGGAAGATATGGTCCATTCATTGCAGGTAATGCTCAAGCCTCAGGACATGAAATGTCATACACAGCATCACGATGCGAGTAAGTATCTGATGGGAAAGCTCTTACAAGCAGGAAAGGGAGCCGGTTTTCCGACTCCCTCTCTTCTATATACTGTACTTCAGATGTCTCAGTCTAGGAGAATGGGCAGGCCCCTGCTCCCCCTCCGGTCAGATTCTTGAACTGGTCCATCATGCCGCTCAACTGATTGGCTGTGGTGGCGTCCTTATTCTGATCCTGCTGGCCCATCACCTGCGCCGGATCTATCCCGGCACCCTGAAGGGTCGTTTTTACCATCTGCTTGGTATCATCCTGAAGCTGCGTGCCGCTCTGCTCGGCCTGCTTATAATCAGTGACAAGCTGCTGTATCGATGAACTGCCCTGCACTGCTCCGGGCTGGCCTACCTGGCCTACCTGGCTTGTCATCTGGCCGGGCATGCCTATCTGGCTTGTCATCTGACCTGCCTGGCCTGCCTGCTGAGGCGCCTGTGCATTCTGACCGCCCATTGCAGCAGCTGTCTTTTCCTGGTTGATCTTATTGCAATCATCCTTGAGCTTCTGATCCCAGTTCTGTTGACCCGCACCTGGCTGACCAGCCTGCTGCGCGCCTCCAGCCTGCTGTGGCGAACCGCCACCTGCCTGCTGTGGTGAACCGCTGCCGCCACCTTTCCCTCAACCACCGCCGCCGCCCTTGCCCTGGCCGGCTTGATCTGCGTTGCCGCAGTCTCCAAGCTTCTTTTTCAGAGCCTCGACCTGATCCTTCAGACTCGAGATTTCCTTGTCCTTATCGGTCTTCTTAGGATCGTCGGTCTTGTTGGGATCGTCTGTCTTGTTGGGATCATCTGTCTTGTTGGGATCTTCAACATCCTTCTCATCACCGGCTTTTTCTGGATCGCCGGTGGTGTCGGGTTTATCAGGATCATCCAATTCATCAGATTTGGAAACCTTGTCTGATTCGTCTATCTTCGCAGGTGTTTCTGTTGCCGCAGGTGCCGCTGGTGCTGCCGCTTCCTTTACTCCACCTCCCGGACTGCTGCTGCCGCTCATCTCACTGACGCTTCCGCCGCCGCCGCCGCCTCCGGAGCCAACAGCTCCAACTGCTCCAATTGCATCATCGGACATGAACATCGCCCCTTTCCATCAGATTTTTAAAGGCTGAACCCTTTATCCTCATTCACCATCATACCCGGAAAGTGTTTTCCTTCGTCTGGCCTATAATAATAATAGCAGAAGCGCCAGGCCATTGAAAGGGATTAATGTTAACACTTTGTTTCATATGTTGCTGAAACATTGCCGGAAAAACATCATATATCAATGTACCGAAAGTGAACGACCTGCTGAAATACAAAGGGAGCCGGTCTCCCGACTCCCTCTCTGAAACAAATCATACTGCCTGTTTCTTCACTGACTGCTGCCAGTTCAGATCATCTGCTGCTGGTTCATCTGACCCAGCGGATTCACCATGCCAGCCTGCTGCTGCTGGTTCTGCTCGCCCAATACCTGACCTGGATTGAGCCCTGCGCCCTGCAGAGTCGTCTGAACAAGCTGCTTGGTCTGATCCTGAAGCTGTGCGCCGCTATTCTTCGCCTGCTTGTAATCGGTGACCAGCTGATTCACCGATGAAGAGCCCTGACCCGCTCCGCCCTGACCGATGGATTGAGCTGTAGGCTGGTTGCCTGTAGGCAGAACCATTCCGCCCGGTGCTCCTATCGCCGAAGTGGCAGGAGTGCCTGGATTGTTATAGCCGCCCATCTGGGCGCCCTGCTGAGCCATCGTGCCGCCTGCGCCGCCCATCGCCGCAGCCTGCTGTTCCTGCTGGATCTTATTGCAGTCCTGCTGGATCTTCTGATCCCAGTTCTGCTGCGCCGCGCCTGGCTGCTGTGCCTGCTGTGCGCCGCCTGCCTGCTGGGGTGAGCCGCCGCCGCCTTCTCCGCCGCCGCCGCCGCCTTCTTCCGCCTGCTCGGGCTCCTTCGCCTTTTCCTTTTCTTCGAGCTGCTTCTTCAGATCCTCGACCTCTTTCTTCAGATCCTCGATCTGCTTGTCCTGATCGTCGTTCTTATTTGTTTCATCAGCCTTGTTGGGATCTTCCACCTTCTTGGGATCTTCTGCCTTCTTCGGATCAGTGACCTTCTTGTCTTCAGTCAGCTCGTCCGACTTCGACACCTTGTCCTTTTCATCAATCTTCGCATCGTGATCGGCTTCCTTGGTTTCAGCCTTCTTCTTTGCGTCTTCCGCGCCGCCGGCCTTGTGAGCCTGATGGGTACCCTGAGCTCCGCCTGCGTGGTGGGCGCCTGAATGTGATCCTCCGATCTTACTGACCTCGTGATGTGACATGTAGATTACCCCTTTCGTTAATTTTAAAGGTTACACCTTTTACTCTCCCCGAATCAGCTATCCCCTGGAAAGTGTACTCCTTGCTTACCATAATAATAACAGAAGCTCAAATCCATTGAAAGAGGTTTTTGTTAACACTTTGTTTCATTTGTTACAAAGATATTGCCGGAAAATAAAGTTATATCAATGCACAAGAAGCGATCGACCTGTCATCTCCGCAGGCTGGGCTATGCCCAGCAACTCCAGAAGCGTGGGAGCGACATCGGCAAGTCTGCCATCACGCAGGCGCGCTCCGGGATGATTGAACAGGGAGCATGTGACGTCGAAAATCGTATGGGCTGTATGCGGTTTGCCGTTGTTGCGCATCTTTTCACAGTTGCCATGATCAGATGTAATCAGCGCACATCCGCCCAGTTCCCTGATGCGCTCCAGCACCCTGCCAAGACAGGTATCGACAGTCTCCACCGCCTTCACTGCCGCGTCGAGAATTCCGGTGTGGCCGACCATGTCTCCGTTGGCAAAATTCAGTATCACGACATCATATCTGGGAATGGCCTCCAGAAGTTTCTCTGTCACTTCCTTCGCGCTCATCTCCGGCTGCAGATCGTATGTGGCCACTTTCGGCGATGCCACGAGGATCCTCTCCTCTCCAGGAAACGGCTGCTCGTTCTGCGCATTGAAGAAGAAGGTCACGTGGGCGTATTTCTCAGTCTCGGCTATGCGAAGCTGCTTGAGCCCTTTTTCTGAGATCACCTGCGCGAAAATGTTGTGCAGTTCAACCTCGTCGAACGCGACGAGATAATTTCCGCCTGCATAGTAACGGGCAAAGGCGGCGTAGAGAATATCCACCTTCTTCCTCGGGAAAGACGCGAACTCTGCGTCTGTGAAAGCGTGGGTCAGCTCTCTTCCCCTGTCGAGCCTGTAGTTGTAATGCAGAAAAGCGTCACCATCCCTGATTCCGCTGAAATCTCCGACAACGACGGGCTGTATGAACTCATCTGTCTCACCGCGGGCATATGCGTCCTCGAGAGCCTTGAATATGTCGGGAGCCTTGAATCCTTCAGCATTGACGAGACAGTTGTAAGACTTCTCGACTCTGTCCCAGCGCTGGTCCCTGTCCATGCCCCAGTAGCGGCCGTGGAGGCTCCCTATTTTGCCGACGCCTGTCTCCTCCATCCTGTCGACGAGCTCCTTTATGAAGCCTCCTGCGCTCGTGGGGGGCGTATCTCTGCCGTCAGAGAAGATATGCACGACCACCCGGTCAAGACCCTTCTCCCTGAACATCTTCAAAAGCGCATAGAGATGCGTGTTCATGGAATGGACGCCTTGATCCTGCAGAAGGCCCATGACGTGAAGAGTGGAATTGTTCTTCAGGCAGTGGTCGATGCATGCCGTGAAAGCCCTGTTCGAAAAGAACGAGCCGTCCTCTATCGATTTGTCTATCCGGACCATCATCTCATCCACGACTCTTCCTGAGCCGAGGTTGAGATGGCCCACTTCAGAGTTTCCCTGGAAACCGGCCGCCAGGCCCACATCCAGCCCGCTGCATTTCAGCATCGATGTCGGGCACTCGGCAAGAACCCCGCTCATCACCGGAGTCGCGGCCAGCCTCGTGGAATCGCCCTCACCTTCGACATCGCTGCTCGGGTTCACCCCCCAGCCATCGCGTATAATCAGACATACAGGACGCATCATCTGCAGTAATTCTCCTTTCAATTGCTGTATTACATGGAACTATTCTGAGGTAATATCCGCCTGTTCCCGTGACGGCAGGCAGATGCGTGGAATCCTCGGAGAGGCTTCTCAGCGGCCCTTCATGATCTTTCTGATGCCTTCGATATAGTCATAGAGAAGCTTCTTATGATCATTTGAAAGCTCGACGAACTTCAGGCCAACCCTCGCCTCGCCCGGCATCGACTCATCCACCCACTGGACTTCTCCTGTCAGGGCTATCGGGTCGGCGTGATAGTCGTCGAGATCCAGCTTGAGCGATATTACATCGCCCTTCTTGATTCCGCCGCCGCATGTAAACTGCAGGCCTCCGCAGCTTATGTTCTTCGTGAGAGCCTTGTAGCCTTTCAGGTTCTTCGATACAACCGGCAGAATCCTGTTCAGGCGGAAACACTCCCTGCGATCGTGATAATCGACAAGCTCCTGGAGCTGCGTACTCTCGACATCCTTCAGATACTGGTAAAACTTGCGAAGGCTCGGATCGTTTTCGCTTGCAAACTTTGCCTTGTAGAGGTACTTCTTCTCGGCGAGCTGCCCTTTGTTGACAATGAGAATCCTGGTGTCGAACGTTTCGAAGATATTCTTCTTTCGGATGGGATGGTAGTTGATTACGATTGTCACATCGCTGTTCTCCTGCAGATTGATGCCGGCTTTGAAGATGATATCGTCTCGGGTGATGTGCTGGATACTGATTGGAGAGTCGGGAGGGACAAGAGCGTCAATCTTGCAGAAATCAAGAGAGAAGCACTGCGCCTGCTTCTTCCCCTTCTTCGCATCAGATTTGCCGCTCACGATTTCCAGTATGCGCTGAAGCATCGTCTGCTCCTCTCATTCTGTCAACCCAATTATTATAGACAAAACACCAACATATTACAACTGTTTGGGATTTTTTTTTTCGATGTGGCGGCGAGTGATTGGAGAATAAAAAGAGGATTTTTTCAGCCTGTGAAGAAGTCATCAGAGCCCAGTTTGCATATATCACCGACAATTCACGATCCACACAAGGCTATTCTGTTATCTGTTTCTACGCAGCGCATCGTCCAATACCCCGAAAGTCGAACTCATTCTTTTTCCGCAGAAAGACAGGTAAGCCTTAAGGAGGTAAAGATGCAGGCGCTCATGGGCATATTCACAGGCGGTATGATGATAGGGTTCCTCTTTGTCAGTCTCTCGGCAATCTCCTGGCTCTGCGAGTGAAGCGGGAGACTGTGAGCGGCATGATCGCGGAAAACGCTTATTTCCCATATATGATTTCAATCAGTGCCTGGCCGAACTGCCTGGCGGATTCAGGGCCGTCAGCGGTCACAATCATTCCATCGCGCTCTACAGAACCACCCGTATAGACAGCTCCTGATTTCTTCAGCGTGTCCGCCTCTGATGAAAACACGGTGGCTTTCTTCCCCTTCAGCACGCCGGCCCGGGCCAGAATCGAAGGGGCCAGGCAGATCGCTCCGAGCACCTTTCCGTCCGACACGGTTTCCCGCGCAATCCTGTGCGCCCTGTCGTTGTTGAAAAGAGATGCGGCTCCGCTTCCCCCCACAAATACCACTGCATCATAGCTTTTGACATTAACTTCTGCAAGAGAGAGCCTGATATCGACCTTCGCCCCCAGCATGCCGGTCGCTTCGCCCTTCACATCGCTTGCGATACTGATCTGCGCGCCTTTCGACTCGAGCATCTGTGTCGGGATTTTAAGCTCTTCATCTCTGAAATTGCTGTGAGCTATTATGAAAAGAACCTTTTTAGCACCTTTCTGTCCTGCATGCACCGGGCCGGAGCCTCCAAAAAGGAGCTGAAACAGCAAGGCCAGCATCAGTGATAAAATAAAATAACGCAGATGCAGAAATCCAAACATCACGGCAATCACCTCTCTCAGGGAAGGTTCGTGATCGACAGCATCAGTCTGCCTGGATCACGGATCGATCCTAACTTGCCAGTAACTCACCTTCCAGCGCCTTCCTGTAACAGTCAGGGCAGAGCCATCTGATCTCGGCCTTTGTCTCCATCAATCCCTCGACCCGGCTCGTCCTGGAGGCGCAGATGCTGCAGGTGAATACCTTAGAAGTGGTGTAGCAGGAAATCTCTCTCAACTCAGTCTTCATAGCGAACCCCTTGTGTACTGACATCGGGAAGATGATCTGGTTCTGATGGCAGCGCTGTTGTCTGTCTGTATGATGTCAGTCTTGCTCTCATGAGTATAGCAGAAAGCCATACATATCGTCAATTCAATCCGGTGGGAAAAAATCCTTTATTCAGCAGGCAGCTTCAGCGTGTCCATCACACTGCCTGCAGGCCTGTCTAGGCTTTTACAGTGTTGAAAATCTCCCTGTCCACCTGAAGGCTCTTATCCCTGCTCTGCACTGCAGGATACTGGCTCTTCAGCTTGCTCAGGCTTATCGAGTCCGAGGGTATGTCATCGTTTATTATCTTCATATATATCGCCTTAAGAAGATAGAGCCAGTCCGGATTGAGATCGCAGGTGAGATCGAGCTCATCGGTCTCGACTATCAGCTTCTTGTGAGGATACTCGACTATCCATCGCTCGTAGCTCTCGAGGAGCATGGCCATATAATCGCGCCCTATGCTCTTCTCCATCTCACGGCCTCTACGATGGATGCGGTACATCAGCGTATCGAGACTGGCCCTCAGATAGATCATCAGGTCAGGCGCCGGGAGTATGTTTGTGAGGACTTTGAAATGCGGAATATATGTGCGATGGAACTCGTCGTCATCCATACTGCCGAGCCTGTGCAGAACGTCGGCGAAGATGGCATCCTCGTAAATCGAGCGATCCGCTATGATGCTCGTGCCCTTAACAACTGAGCGCTCGTGCTTTTCATAGCGGTCCCAGAGGAAATAGGCCTGCGTCCTGAAAGCATATTCGCGGGGGTTCGAGTAAAGGCCCTTGAGATAGGGATGGCCTTCGACTGTCTCAAAATGAGGCTCGAAATCGGTAATCTGTGAAAAAATTCTCGTTACCGTCGATTTTCCAACGCCAATGGGACCGCTTATTGCTATAAACATCTGCCTGTACAATACCTCTGCAATATTACTGTCGCTATCTCTGTATGTAAAGCGTATCCAGCCAGAGCGTGTTCTCCTTATAAGAAGGGTTCTTGGTTATATCTCTGAACTCTATATACCCTCCAAAACGGTTCGAATCCATCCGTCCCGTGTATCCGGCGAAATTCTTGAAATCATCGGGTTTGAGCGTGTAATGAGTCCATTTGGTGCCTACCTCGACCGGCACAAGGAACTCGAGCTCTCCCTTCTTATCCTGGAGTCTCACGCCCACCTTGCACTTATTCTTCGCCTTCGCCCAGAATTTGAGCTGAAGAAGAGCCTCCAGGCCGAAATGCTTGCAGAATACTCCAGGTGGGCGCTTCCTGTCAGGCTTGTAATCGAACTTGAGGCAGCCCCAGCCTTCCTTTTTTTCATTGAAGTCAATCGAAAGAGTACCGTTGGTCGGATTCAGGAGCTCCCAGCCCATATAGGATATGTCCCACTTGATAGTAGCCTCTGAAGTGCTGAGACTCACGGGAAAGCCTCCACCAATCGACATGATCAGCACCCAGATCAGGCCGATTGTCACTGCCACCCAGAAAATGAAATTCAGAATTCTTCTGGTCCATTCCATGAGCTTTTACCTTCCCTGTCATAGAATCAAGCCGGGTTTTTCCCGGTAAATAATTCCAGCATGATCATGAAAATCCTCTTTGGAGAGGAAAAGAAGCCTTCAATAGAGAAGGAAGTCGCTTCAGGCGAGGGCTGCATAAAGGAGGACAAACGCGATGGAACCATATGACGTGATAATCATAGGCGCAGGTCCTGCGGGGCTGACAGCGGCTGTTTATACATCGAGGGCCGGGCTCAGGACTCTTGTGCTGGAAAAGAAATTTCCCGGCGGACAGGTAGCTCTGACGGATATGGTTGAAAACTATCCGGGATTCCCGGAAGGGGTGGGAGGCTGGGATCTCGCGAACCTGATGCACTCGCAGGCCACGCGCTTCGGGGCGGAGCTGAAGACAACCGAAGTGCTGGAAGTCCATGATCACGACGGGACAATCAACAAGGATGTGATAACAGGCGACGGCACTTTCACATCTCTCTCCGTGATCATCGCCACAGGCGCGGAATATAAAAAACTGGGCATTCCCGGCGAGGCGACGTTCTACGGCAGAGGAGTCTCACAGTGCGCAACCTGTGACGGCGCGCTTTTCAGGGACAAGACAGTCATAGTCGTGGGCGGAGGAGACACTGCAATTCAGGAGACCCTCTTCCTGATGAAGTTCTGCAGCAAAATCCACCTCGTCCACAGACGGGACCGGTTCCGGGCCGTCAAGGCGCTGCAGGACAAAGTGATAGCAGCAGAGGGCAAAGTCGAGATCCATTTCAACTCGGCGCTCATCGAAGTAATCGGCGAGAAGAAGGTGGTCGGCGGCGTGATAAAAAATGTCGTGACAGGCGAGCAGACAAGACTCGAAGCCGACGGCGTATTCGTCTTCATAGGCCTCGTTCCGCTCAGCTCTTTCCTGAAGGGGTGCGTGACGATGGATGAAAGCGGATACGTTATAACAGACGAGGAAATGAAGACTTCCAGGAAAGGCATCTTCGCCTGCGGAGACGTGAGGAAGAAGAACCTGCGCCAGATAGCGACGGCCTGCGGAGAAGGAGCCACGGCGGCCGTGAAGGCGCAGCACTACATAGAAGACTTGAAAGGCACGTCGTACGACCCGATGTGCTTCATGTAATAAATAGTTTTAGGAGAAAAGATGTTTACCCAGCATGTAGTAGAATGGTGCACACACGTAATACATACGAGCGGCTATGTCGGAGCGGGATTCCTGATGGCTCTCGAATCGATGATAGCCCCGATCCCCAGCGAGGCAGTGATGCCGCCTGTCGGAATCCTGGTGAAGAGAGGGCTTTTCAACCCGTGGCTTGCCATCCTGGCCACATCGATCGGCTCCATAACCGGCTCGTTCATCTCATATCTGATGGGTTACTATGGAGGGCGCCCGCTCGTGCTGAAGGTGGGCAAATATCTCATGCTGGACAAGGAGCACCTGGAATGGACTGAAAAATGGTTCGCCCGCCACGGCTTTGCCACCATATTCATAGGAAGGTTCATCCCTGTAGTGCGGCATCTTATTTCCATACCTGCCGGCCTCGGAAAGATGCCCCTCCTTCCCTTCATGCTCTACACTCTTACTGGAGCCACCATATGGAACAGCATCCTGCTGTTCATAGGCTACAAGTTTGCAACACATGAAAAGACGATCTGGGAGATCTCGCACAGGCTCCACATCGATGCAGTCGTTTCAGCTATCCTGCTCTTCGGCATCGGCTTCGTGCTGATCAAGCATCTGCAGTCCAGGAAAAAAGCCGCCGCCAGGGAAGCCGGCGCAGAAGCCGAGTAAATCCGGGGCCGGGGAAAAATTAACATTTTGTCTCCTCCCTTCAGACTGCTCTCATGCTATCATTATCGTGGGAAGGAATTTTCACAGCCGGATCAAGGCGATTGAGGCCTCGGACTGTGCGGGTCCTTTATATTCAGGCATCTTTATTGAAGCAGGAAAGGGCGTGCAGTTATGGATATAAACAGGATCGGCCTTACAGGTGGAGCCCCTATGGGAGGCAATGCACCGGCTGCGGGCAGGAAAAAGAAGCACGACACACCGGCTGATTCGGTCACCATTGGAGGCGGAGAGCCTGCCGAAGCTCACACAAAGGCTTCTGTAGCCGCCAGATTCAGGAATGTGACAGGCGCGGCGCAGGGAGTCAGCATCGACGCTCTTTCGAAGCTCTTCGATCAGAAGGCCGGGCCGCTCTGGTCCATAAACTTCCCGGCAGTACACGGCAGCTCAGGCGGCATGAAGATGCTCCCGGACGGCTCACTTTTCGCTGTGGGCTATAAAACTGTGGCCCGGTACGATACGGCGACCGGCAAAGTGGCCTGGCAGAAGGATTTCGAGCACGAGCCGTCTGCAGGCTATCTGACACAGGGAAAAGATGGAACGCTGCTTGTGATGCAGAGCTATGACAAGCTCGTCGGGCTCGACCCGGCCACCGGGAGAGAAAAGTGGAGCTATGACTGCAACAAGACAGGCCTGTGGGACCCCAAGCCCGAGATCGGTCCCGACGGAAGCGTCTACACGTTCAGGAAGGACAAACTGGCGGTTCTGTCGCCTGATGGAAAAGAGAAGTTCAAGTGCAGCGTGGGCAAATACTCTCCCTCGATAGCAGGCATCGATACTTCAGGCCAGTGCGTAGTGAAGAGCGGCAACGATGTGGCGGTGCTCTCGCCAAAAGGCAAGGAGCTCTGGAGAGCCGAGGGAAGAAACAGCGAGTTCTTCCCTGAGGACAGAGATCACGTCTTCATACCGGACAATAACAAGATGCAGGTAAGGGACAGAGAGACCGGGAAGGTTCTCTGGGAGAGGACGAATGAGGACATGGGGCTCAGCGTCTTCAACATACTCGGCGCAATGGACGGGAAAGTCCTCGTGACGGACAATCACAACCGGACTTCGCTGCTGTGCATGGACACATCGACAGGAAAGACCTTGTGGCAGAGCAAGCTCCCGCCGAGCCTCGAAAGCCGCTACGTGCAGGTCTTCCCTGATTCAGGGCTCGTGACGGTCAGTGAGGGCGGGAAGTTCTCAGTGCTGGACATGGACAAGGGAACACCGAAATGGTCTCTCGACCTCCCTTCCGGCGCGAAGGTCAGAGGCGAGGCGGCTTCGCCGAAAGGCAATCTATTCGTACAGATAGACAAGACGATATACGGCCTCGACGCTGCAACAGGCAAGCCCTTCTCTCAGAACGAGGGCTTCGAGAACCCAGGCTCCCTGAGCGTCGCGCCGGACGGCACGACTGTATTCACGCAGGAATACGGATCCCTCAAGGTTACAGCGCTGGACGGCCGCAGCGTGGAAGGCAAGGTCGAGCAGGTCATGAAGGAGATAAAGGAAGACGACGGCAAAGCCGAAAACGCTCCACGCACGGAGGTGCGCGTCGAAGACGAGTTCGTGATGATAGACGGCATCCGACTCGACAAAAAATAGGGACATACTCTTATATTAACCATTCTGTAACATCTGCAGAGCCGCAAATCCGCTGAGGGCTCTGCTCTTTATTCTATCAGCCTCATCAGATCGTGAAGGGCAATTCTGCCTCTGCCTCCTCCTTCGTCCTTCCCTGGCTTGAAACACAGCAGATTCCACCTTCAAATTGAAAGCCTGTCTGCCGAAATAAAAAAGGGAAAGCCCGAGATACGGCAAAAAAGATATAAAGGGAAGGAGTGGTGAGCTTTGACAGCATGCCGGATACTGACAGTTTTCCTTCTCCTCGTGATCCTCATCATCTCCGCCAGCCCATCCCCTGCAGAAACTGAAGGCAAAAAGACAATCAGAATCAGCGGCTCCTATGACTTCCCTCCATACAGCTACGTGGATGAAAAAGGGAAACAGACAGGAATGGCGACAGACATAAGCAATGAAATATCAGGCATCATCGGAATGAGGCTCCAGCTCACACTCAAAAAGTGGACCGATGTAAGAGCAGATCTCGACAGCGGCCAGGCAGACGCCGTCCAGGACATGTTTTATTCAGAAGAGAGAGACACTGCATATGATTTCTCGCTCCCCTGGCACGACGCCGCTCAGGTCATCTTTTACAGGAAGGGCTCCCTGCCTGTGACTGAAACCGGCCTGGCCGGGAAGAAAGTCATCGTGGTAAAGGGAGACATAGGCCACGACTATATGCAGAAGAAAAAGACCGAATCGAAACTGACAGTGGCTGATACATACCCGCTTGCAGTGCAGATGCTCGAATCAGGGCGCTATGACTGCATGCTGATGGAGCGCCTCACAGGGCTTTACTGGATCAGGCAGCTGGGGTACAGGGACATGGATTTCATAAAGGAGCCTCTCTTCTCGCTCAAACTCTGTTACGCAGCCAGACAGGGTGATGACGGGACCATCAGCCTGCTTAACAACGGCCTGGCAGTTTTGAAGGCGACGGGGCGCTACAGGGAAATCAACGAAAAATGGATGAGCTACCTGCTCGGCCAGGAAGTAAAGTCAAAGCTGCCTGAGAGAGTCAACGCCAACGTGCTGACGCCGGAAGAGAGAATATGGCTGGATGAGCACAGGAGCAGCATAACCCTGGCGCCGCAGCCGGCCTGGCCTCCAATCGATTTTATAGATGAAAGCGGAAAATACAGCTGCTTTACATCCGACTATCTCGAACTGATACAGGAGAGACTCGGATTCCGCTTCAAAATCATAAGATGCGCCTCCTTTCAGGACAGACAGAAAAGGGCAGTAAACAGGGAAGTCGATGTGCTCACATCTCTGCAGAAAACTCCCGATCGGGAGAGATATCTGGACTTCACGAAGCCGTATTTCACCATTCCCTGCGTAATAATAACGCGGAAAGACAGTCATGGAACCTATACTCCTGCAGGAATGAAGGGGATGCACGTGGCGTCTGTCAGCGGATATGCGGTAAACGATTATCTGCGGGAGAAATATAAGGGCATCGAACTGCTGGAGGTGAGCAACGACGAGCAGGTGCTTCAGAAAGTGGCATTGAACGAAGTTGATGCCGGAATCTGCGACCTGGCGGTGGCGCCTTATCTGATAAGGAAGGGGGGCATATCGAACCTCAAAATGGCGGCTGAGCTCGATTTCGAGTATAACCTGTGTCTTGCATGCAGAAACGACGAGCCTATGCTGATGCGGATACTGAACAAGGGGATCGGGCTCGTGACAGAAGATGAGAAGCGCCAGCTCTTCGACAAATGGGTCGGAATCAGAAGCGAAAAAGGAGGCTGGAGACAGGCCGCGCGATACATAACGATCGTGGCGGGTCCGCTGCTTCTGGCCCTGTTCGCAGCGCTGCTGTGGAGCTATTCGCTCAGGCACATGGTGAGGGTAAGGACCAGAGAGCTGCAGCTGAGGCAGAAAGAGATTGAAGAGCTGAACGCCGATCTCGAGCGCAAGGTGGAAGAGCGCACGAGAGAGCTGTCGCTTTATACTAATGAGCTGGAAGCGTTCAGTTACTCTGTCTCGCACGACCTGAGAGCACCGCTGAGAAGCATAGACGGATTCAGCCAGCTGCTGCTCGAGGATTACGATGACAGGCTGGATGACAGGGGAAAGGATTACCTCGCCAGAATAAGGGCCTCGAGCCAGAAGATGGGATCACTCATCGAGAGCCTTCTGAGGCTCTCGAAGATAACCCGCAAAGAAATAAGGATGGAGACTGTCGATCTGAGCAGCATGGCCGATGCAATCCTGAAGGAACTGACAAACAATGATCCGGTGCGGAAAGTTGAACTGATCGTACAGCCCGGAATCAAAGTCCACGGCGATTCAGGCATGCTGAACATAGTAATGAGCAATCTCCTGGAAAACGCATGGAAATACACACAGAAGAAAGATGCCGCCAGAATAGAGTTCGGATCCCGTCAGAATGACGACCGCGTTGAATACTATGTCAAGGACAACGGGGCAGGCTTCAATATGGAATATGCAGGCAAGCTCTTCTCTCCCTTTCAGAGGCTCCATACCCAGCGAGAGTTTCCAGGCATAGGAATAGGCCTCGCCATTGTCCAGAGAATAATACAACGTCATGGAGGCGAGATCCGGGCAGCGGGAGTGCCTGAAGAAGGCTGCACCTTCATCTTTACCATACCTGAGTGAAATCAAAAGGCAGGAAGAGGCGGATATGCAGCACTCTCCACGATGAAGTCGGAGGCACAGATGAAGATCATAACACTTGCAATGGACAGCAGGATCTATTCCAGCAACGCCTATCTCGTGCTGGGAAGCTGGAACCGCCTGGAAGATGTAAATACGCTGGTCGACACCGGAAGCAATCCAGGCATCATGGAGCAGATTGCAGGTATCAACACTGGCGTGGGGAAAAGAGCCGTGGAGCAGGTGGTGCTCACTCACAGCCACTATGATCACAAGGGCATGCTTGAAAGGCTGGCTGACCGCTACAATCCTTCAGTCTTTGCATTTGCATCGTTCGAAGGCGTAACTGGAAAGCTCAGGGACAATCAGATTCTGCAGATGGGTGATCGCTATTTCACGGTCCTTCATACACCCGGTCACTCCAATGACTCGGTGTGCTTCTACTGCGCCGATGAAGGCATCCTGTTCTCCGGCGACACGCCCCTTCATATAATGACGACCGGTGGGACATATATTCCTGAATACGTGGAAGCTCTTGCCAGGATTGCAAACCTCGAGATCTCGGTCATCTATCCGGGCCACGGAAAGGCTGTCACAGAGAATCCGATGGACCTGATAAGAGAGACGCTGAGGAACGTGAGGAAAAGCGCAAGCCAGCGACGGCAGTAATAAGAGTCAGAGATGCCTTTCTGCATCTCTGGCGGGCATAACGAACTTACAGGAGGTCTGTGCATTTTGAGCAGCCGACCGGAAGCCAAATCAATTTTTACCCGATCTGCATTGCAGTATTGACACTTCAGGCGCTATAATAATCAGGTGAAGACCGTCAATAACTCGTACCTTCGCCAAGTTGAATTCTCTGTCATAGAGAAGCTGAAGAGATGGGTCCCCTATTTCATCGGCACAAAAGCACTCACGTATCTGAGCCTCCTGTGCTCGATGCTGATGCTGGGATGCTACATGATGGCAGCGGGAAACAGGCTGTTTCTGATGCTGGCAAGCCTTTTCATCCTGGGTGAGTGGATATTCGACTGCCTCGACGGTGCCATCGGAAGAGACAGGAAGGAAGGGTATGTGAGATGGGGCTACTATATGGACCATCTCTTCGACTATCTCTTCGCCTCATTCATCTGCCTGGGCTTTTATCTATATCATCCCCAGCCGGTCCTCGAGCTGTTCTTCTTTACGATTCTCGCCTCAGCCCATATGGTGAGCGCCTTTCTCTTTCATGACGCCCTCGGCGGCAAGGAAGGCCTCCTGGTGACCTTTCTGAAGTTCTCACCGATCGAATTCAGGCTCTCGGTAATCCTCTTCAATACAGTGCTGTTTTTCTTTCCGGACTTCGCGGACATCATCTTCATCCATGTTATAAGAGCTGCCAACATCCTGATGGCGGCAGCCCTGATTGTCATACTGCACATCAATCAGAAGCGCCTTTCCCGGCTGGACGAATCGGAGAGAGACAGGTAGAAACAAGAGCAGAGAAAAGAATACACTCTATAAAACTCATGCTTTCTCAGTTGGAAAGACACTGAAATCACTGTCCACAAACCGGCATTCAATTGAAATGATCATCCTGAGTGGTGCAGGTAATACCTACAGCCCGCTAATCATCTATTACCTGGTATCCCGACTCCCAGTCGGGAATCTGCATCCAATCCTCTCAGCTTTGACCAGATCTTCTCTGCAGGTGATCTTTATATTATCCTCGCTCCCCTCAACCAGATGAACTGAGCATCCTGACTTGAAGAGTATTCCCACTATCGAGCTATACTGTGTATTGCCCGGGTCGGCATACCCAATGGCTTTGCGCAACTTATCCCTTGTGCTTATGATCGGAGTCTGTACTCTGAAAAGAAAACTGCCGTGAACCATCTCGCCTACTTTGTTCTGCTTTGCAATAACCAAAGCGTCGCTTGATCGAAAGGGTGTGCACAGGGCCACTGCCGGATGGCAGGCAGAAGCATCAAATAACTTATCAATCAATTCTTTGTGAATAAAAGGACGAGCTATATCATGAACCAGAATACTCTGATAGTGCGCCTTTTCGACCAGAGTCTTCAAAGTATCAAGTCGAGATTGGCCTCCAGCCATAATACAAATATTATTATTGCCAACAATCCGTTTAGCCCTCTCGAGATCCTTATCACAGACACCTACGATCATCTCATCTGCATATGGAGTGAAGCAGGCAATTGCCCGTTCGAGCAGGGTAACTCCCTTTATTTTAATGAACGACTTGCACCTGCCTGCCATTCGTATTCCACGGCCTGCGCCGAGTAGCACCACAGTTGTTTTCATGAGTTGTTTTCCGTTAGTTGCTGTCATTTTTCGAGAATATGCAGAACAAACCTTTTATCACTTTTTTCAGCGGAGGATTCTTATCCAGTTGTTTTTTCATTGCCATGAGAATTGCATTATCAGTATAAAATTTCCTATTCGCAGCAACTTTCATGGATTCCAACTGATGATTCAGCGAACTGTCCCTGGCAGCCATATGCCAGATAGAGTCAATCCATTCAGCTTTATCTGCGGAAGGATTGAGCAGATCACGTATTCTCTCAGCAGTATTGAAAGCGGCTTTGCCAAATGTGTTACTGTCAAACAGAAGATCCCGATAGCGCGCCCTTATGCCCTGATTCTCCAGTGGGTTCATCAGGCAAGCAGACACTGCATCCGGGATCTGTGAAACGCTTTCCATGGTTATTCCGCAATCCCGCCATTTCCATTCTATCCCCTCAGGATCATAGCGCTCCCTGTCTGAATGCCGCGAAGGATTATCAATAAGTATAATCGGCTTATCACACAGCAGAAAGAAAAAGATCGTGCTGGAGGCATCTGATATCAGAATATCGACGCTTGTAAATAGTTCAAAAACACTGGTATGACAATCTTCAAGCAGATGAACTGAATGATGACGAGCAGCGGCTTTTCTGAGTATATCCATCCATTCAGGCTTTCTTACAGGAATATGAGGGTGCGGCTTAATCACTATAAATATATCAGGATTCTTTTCAATTACAGTGTCGATCCAATGCTCTCCCAGAACATCAACAGAGCCGAGAGATGCGTTATATGTCGGTGCATAAAGTATGACAGGTCTGCCGGCTGATGCTCCACAAAGCCACTCGGAGCTGCCTTTCAGTGGAGGCTTATTGAATATAACGTCCGTCGGGATGAAGCCGGTTACCCAGAAACCGCATCTAGGCAACTGCTTTTTCCGGATGAAATCCTCTTTAACCCACTGAGAGGTTACACAGGCGAAATCGGATTGAACGATGCTTGAAGCTGCATAATTCTTGCTGATTATTCCGTGGCGTGTCCACACTATGATGGCATTGGGAAGCGATGATCTGAAAAGATTTGACTGAAAATCTGACAAGACAACAATATCAGGAGAAAAGGCTATTATATCATCCTCGCTGTGGCTGTAAAGACAGTCAAAGTCATCTTTCAACTGATTGAATAGAGGCTCCAGCATGGCATTGTGAAACACACATTGCCTGTAAAAAGCGATTCGTCTTTTCATATACAGTAATCGCGAAAGCCATTAACCTTGTATGTTCACCTTCCGGGCATTTGTACAAGCATTTTCAGGTGGACATACCTGATGCTTCTCATGTCATGTAATAATGCCCGCAGAAAGCAATTCCACTTTTTTGCTGTCATACCGCTCCTGTGATATATCCACATATAGTTCAAGAATCTCCGGGCATAGGCCTTCTTTTTCAACTGTCTTATCTCATCAGGGCAGTCCGGATCTTCAAAGATCAATTTATAGACCTCAGCAACATCATCCAGACAGCCGGGATCCTTCATCATGTTGTTATCCAGGTGACGCTTGATAACAAGAGCTTCCTCAATATAATCTGCTTCGAAATACCTGGCAATCCTCATCCATAATTCAGTATCAGATGATCGCCTGAGTGACTCATTGAAAAGCCCCACTCTTTCAATACACATTTTTCTTATCAGAACCCTGGAAGGCGAAGCCATTCCTTCAGAGAGCACAAGGTTCTTTAAGATATTGCCTTTATGCATATACGGATGATAGAATGTGGAAACAATGCTGCCGGATATTTCCTGGACATATACGCCGCAGAAAATCATCCCGACTTTTTCTGGCAATGTCTCCAGAAGATTCACCTGTTTCTCAAGCTTATCAGGCATCCATAAATCATCTGAATCCAGAAAAGCAATATAGTTACCAGAAGAAATGCTGATACCTGCATTCCTCGCAGGCACTCCCTTATGCTGCTGCGGAAGGTATATTATCTTATTTCCATAACGCGCCGTGAGCACTTCCCCCGTGTGGTCACTGCTTCCATCATCTACCACAATTATTTCAATATTGTTATATGTTTGCTGCAATACACTGTCTATCGCCTCAGTTACAATTTCTGCCCTGTTGTATGTTGGAATTATTACACTCACTTTTGGCATGGGATATAAGCTTCACTATGATATTCATGCTTGAGCACTCATATATGCAATGCTGAAGACAGTTATTAAGACTCTATTTCAGTTTTCCACTTCACGTACGGGGTGTGTTAAAGTATTCTCCCCTGTTGCCACTGTGTTCCTGGTTTGATGACATTATACCTGCGGGACAGATAATTTCACAAATACAAAGGTATGCAGAATTTAAATCGTTAAAGGAATACCTCCAGCGTGAATCCAACTATTCATAATGGGCATGGGGCCGAGTCTCCAATATTATATCGATCTCATCACTGTGCTTACCGCCAAGGATATTAAGCTCAGATACAACAACAGCACGCTGGGCTATCTATGGTCTGTCGCAAATCCGCTGGCCTTTGCGCTCGTGTACTATTTTGCCTTCAAAGTGGCGATGCGCATCGATATCCCCGATTACTCGATTTTTCTCATATCCGGCCTGTTCCCGTGGCAGTGGCTCTCCAACTCCCTGTCAGTGTCTGCCCTCACCTTCGCCTCGAATGCATCGCTGATTAAAAAGGTATACTTTCCCAGGCATTTTCTCGTGCTCTCAGTCGTCCTCCAGGACATGCTGCACTTCGTGCTCACAATCCCTGTCATCACGCTGTTCCTGCTGATGCATCACAAGACGCCTCACCTCTCGTGGCTCTACGGGATCCCAATCCTTCTCGTCATCCAGTTTTTCATGGCGTACGGCATATCCCTGGCAATAGCCTCACTGAACCTGTTCTTCAGAGACCTGGAGAAACTGGTGATCATCTTCACATCGATAGTATTCTTCTGCACTCCCATACTGTTCGATCCTGAAATGATCCCGGCCAGATATCATTTCATCGTTCATGTCAATCCCTTTGCGCCGCTCATGATAAGCTGGAGAACACTTTTTCTCCATGGAACCGTACGGGTCGTCCATATCATCGCCGGCCTCTTTTTCGCGTTCTGCTTTTATTCCATCGGGACTCTGCTGTATAAAAAGCTCTCCTGGAGGTTTGCTGAAATCCTGTGAGCACCGCGGTGTCATTCGATCACGTCTGTAAGCACTTTACACTCTTCCTCCGCAACACAGGGGGCCTCAAGAGCTTTCTGCTGAACCTTCCGAAACGCCTGAATGAACTGAGAAGCAGGAAATTCGAAGTGCTCAGCGACCTGACCTTCGAAGTTCGTCAAGGAGAAGCTTTCGGCATAATCGGGAGAAACGGCGCAGGAAAAAGCACAACACTGGGGCTCATCGCCGGCGTTCTGATACCCTCGTCAGGGCAGGTGACAGTTAAAGGCAGGGTATCGCCGCTGATTGAGCTTGGAGCCGGCTTTCACCAGGATCTCACAGGCCGGGACAATATAATGCTGAATGGCGTTCTGATGGGACTGACAAGAGCGGACGTGAAAAGAAAGATGAACGAGATAATCGAGTATTCGGAGCTCGGCGAATTCATCGAGCAGCCGCTCCGCTGCTATTCGAGCGGCATGGTGGCCCGCCTCGGCTTCTCAGTAGTCTCACAACTTGAGCCTGAGATCCTCCTCATTGATGAAGTACTCGCTGTAGGCGATCTAGAGTTTCAGAAGAAATGCCTCACCACAATGGACGATTTCAGGAAGAGCGGCGTGACGATCATCATGGTATCTCACTCGATGAAAGACATCACCAGCCTCTGCAGCAGGGTTTTATGGCTCGACAATCACCGAATGAAGATGATCGGCGAGGCAGCGGAGGTAACGAGGTCTTTTGTTGAATCGATGGGATAGACCGAATCATCTGGACAGGATCACACGTTTGCATGATGCCGGCACAGATGTTGAGTATGGCGAAAACTGTGTGAAACAGTGACGAACGTCTGTTACTCTGCGGAATTTTCAATGGTTTTCATATGCTGTCAAAACACTCTATTCAATTGGCCTGTGGTCTTTTTTAAAGCAATTCAATAATCGCTCAATCATAGTTTGGTCAGGATCTTGAATCTGAAGGCGAATCAACGAACGTTCAAATTTCTCATCATCTCCCCGCCTTTCCATCTCCACCTTTTACACTCCCAGAAATAACGCCATTTCTGATGAAGAATGCCGGCAGCCAGTTAAAAAACGATGACTTCTTAACACTTGAAGGCTTCCCACATCACTAAAGTGTGGCCGCGCCCTGTGGTGAAGCGTCAACAAAGCAGTCTCGTTTCTGAAAATCAGCTGGTGATAAGTGAATAAACTCGTAATCAGTTTCTTCTCTTATTGTTCTTTCGTTACAACTCACCTGACTCTATTTCATTAACCACAGGATCACAGGGTGATTCCACTCACAATATCAGGATGCTTCTGAGATTTAATATTCTCTTCAATGCCCCTTTTATAAACCTCAGCATACGCTCGCGAAAGGTTTTGCTGTTTACATTGGCCAATTCATAGCAAATCAAATCGGATAACAATAATAATAACCTGTAAGGCTCCCTTTTAATAAGCTTCATTATGATCTGCCTGCCCTTACCATTCCTTTTCAAGCCATAGCTTAGCTCAACAAGACGTTCGAAGTGCATTCTGAATAATCTCGGGTATTTTTCGACAAAGTCGATATTATCATTCAATATTCTTTCGTGAATCTCCAGACGGATGCCATCATTACTCTTGCCGGTCAACCGGAGACTCTGATGATGATAAATTTTTACCAGGACTTCAGGTATAGTTGCAAAACCAAATTTCTGCACGAGTTTAAATAATAAATCAGTATCTCCACAGACTCTATATGCCTCGTTATATAATCCTGTGACAGAGACGCATTCACGTCTCAATGTGAAGCCGAAGCCCTTTCCGATAGTCGTTGCTTCTATATAGGCATCTTCCTGTGATAAGATGAAAGAAGGCCAGACCCTGTCATACGATGACATCTCTCCTTCACCTGTCTCTGTGAGTATTCTCACGCCTGTCCATATGAATTCTATATCAGGAGAGGCAGATTCAAAAAAACGATACGTTTTTTCCAGAAATAACGGATAGTATTCATCATCATCATCTAAAAACGATATTAAAGCACCCTTTGAAGCTCTCAGACCGGTATTACATGCAGCATAAGTCCCTAGATTCTTGTCGTGTTGGATCAATCTAATTCTTAAATCGTTAAACTGCCGGACGATATTGCAGGTGACGGGTTCATTGGCATCATCAACGATGATAAGTTCAAAGTTACTGAATGACTGGCCTAAAACACTTTTGATTGCCCTTCTTAACTGGGTTGGCCTTTTGTAAGTCGGAGTGATAACAGAAAAAACAGGATCCTTCATAATAAAAGTGCAACTGAATCCATCATCAATCACCCGGTTATCGATGCCAGGTTTTCTCTTCTCATCTATGAGAAGAGAAATGTTATTCCGTTCATTATTTATTAGGGGACTTGATTTCTCCTGCCTCAGCATTCAGAAGGTCTGTCATTAAATGAAGCAGGGATTCCAATCATTGTTGACAAACGTAAAGGGAATAAAAAACCTTATACATAGTAAAAGACAGCGTAAAAGTCTCATGAAGAAATGGTTTCAGCGTTTACGTGGAATTATAAACCGGCCTGAGAGCCAATACTCCAGCCGGGAATATGAAGCCTCAGGACCTCAGGAAGAAACTGATGCAGGTCCAGATCAACTGTCAGGCAAAACGATTGTCAGGTTCATACACGTATCGCACGATACAATAGGCGGGTTGCAGCAATACATAACAGACCTGGACGAAGAGCTTCTGAAGCGCAATAGAGACCTGACTCTCATCTATCTCTATCCTACAATAAATCCTGATGATACCACTGTCAGAAAAACTGCAAAAGGGAAAGGTGCATTAGTCCAAGTTCCACTGCATGTCGTGCCAGATATAAATGTCACTCATGAACACACTATATCATTTATTTTCCGGATAGTTCGCTTCATCATTAATTCTTTACATCTTAAAGAAATTGTTTTTAATCTGGTGTTTGATGAGCTGTTTGTTCGATTATTCCTCAAACTGCCTGTATTCCGGGAGCTTTATCAACGATCCCTGAAACGAATGAGAAAGATTCCTGAAGCACTATTGATTCAGGCTTTAAAGTCTGTTGCAACAGATTATAAAATTGATGTTGTTGTCATGCATTCAGTTGACATCGCTCTTGACAGTGAAACATTATTGAACGTAATGCACGCCAACAGTATTCCAGTAGTGTTAATGAATCATGGAACGAACCGCAATTTAAGTGGAGTATCTTCAAAAACAGTGCTTCCGGAACTTCATTCTGTTGTGATCAAAAGGCTTGTCACAGGCTGTGATGCTGTTGCCGGTGTTACAAATGTTGGTGCTCCTCTAACAGTGAAAGAAAAATACTCATCTCTGTATGATGGTATAAACATAGATTTATTCCACCCATCAAAGGCCGATGGTCAAGCTGTTGCTGAAATCCGGAGAAAAGCCGGCTCTGCATTCATCGTTCTTCTGGCTGCACGCATCTGTCGAACAAAAGGCCAGATTGATACACTTGAACTGGCACGCCATTTCAGGAAAGGCGGAATACATGCGAAAATAATCTGTGTCGGCCCTGTAAACGACATTTCCTACAAACAGAAAGTTAACGCGATGATTGAGAAATACGAACTATCTGAATACTTTGATTTTACCGGAGGTGTGACGCAGGAAACAATAAGAGACTATTATGCCGCAAGTGATGTTGTTATCCTCCCTTCGCTGAGTGAGGGATTGCCGAGGATGATTCTGGAAGCCATGGCTATGGAGAAACCTGTTGTCGCTTATGGCGTTGATGGAGTATGGGAAGAGATTGTAGATGGCAAAACGGGTTATATCATTCCTGTGACAAATAATCATAATTTCAAAGCTGCTCCGCAGCTTCTTGCCTTTAAAGTATTAGAACTTCTGAAGGACGTGAGCTTTCGGGAACAGTGCACAAACCCATGAGCGCAAAAAAGAAATTGGAGAAGATTGCTGCGTAAGCTATCTACGAATCAGGAGGAGAGTTGTTGGTTCTTGTGAGCGCTTTCGGATAATTCC
>Ga0302252_1000107_pt1 | contig 103722 bp, 95 predicted proteins | sample AAG_RA_Leu_MG_FD_193511 | JGI IMG/M metagenome (GOLD analysis project Ga0302252, IMG submission 193511) | Enriched activated sludge microbial communities from anaerobic digester in WTTP, New Holstein, Wisconsin, United States - AAG_RA_Leu | ecosystem: Engineered > Bioreactor > Anaerobic >... | reverse complement strand
ATGGTGGAAAGATCTGGAAAATCATCTTGTCCATGAGTTCTTAGATCCTAATCGTAATCGGACTTTGAGGCTGAATTATGGTCGGACTTAACCGAACACCAATGTAACATCATGAGGCTCAAAAGCTGGAAAGGAATCAAAAAAGTCCCTCGTCGGGGGCTCTTTTCCCCTTTGCAGTATGAGTTCATGTCTGTCTGTCACCGCGTACCACACATGTCTCTTTTTCCATGCATTGACCAGAAAGCGCCCAACCATGAAATAAAGACCGGGGATGGCAATCAGAAGCATTACCATTACACCGGCGTGAAACTTGCATTCGCTCTCTGTGGACAGGGGGGCAGCGCTCTCGCCGGTATTGAAGGATACCAGCAGTCTCCCTGAGGAGGGATAGGCGATGAGCTGAGTATCGACGCCGAAGACCCTGGATATCATCTGTCCGGAAAAAACGGCATCCAGCGTGCCGTGGCCTGCCGTCAGGCCCTTGCGCAGGTAGAGAATTTCATCGCAGTAATGGGAAGCGATATTCAGGTCATGAAAGGAGGCTTGGTCAGACAACTCCGGGGAGATGAAGAAGAAGGAAGCTTATGATGGATCGCAGGTCATTGAGCCGGTGCTTTACCCGGAAGGCAATACCCATGAATCAGCCTGGAATTTATTTCAGGACAGAATAATCAACTTTATATATAACAAGAGGGAGATGGAGATTATTAACAAAGGTTTTACAAATATTCAACTCTTTGTTCACTTTTTGGCAATGATCTGCCAACATCTCCGGCGCATAATGGAAGTAACGAACATTCAGGAGGAATCTTTCGAGCCAGGGTTTCTGACCAGCAGTGTCTGCCCTGGTTTTTAATCTGACGCAGAGTGAGGCGCCGGCCTCGCATTCAGAGTTCTCACCGTCAAGCGCCTTACCGGATCGCCAGAGCACCAGATCCTTTTGTAATGAGACTGAATATCTCTCATTTTTCCTGCAGGTTTATCCCGCCAGTTTTACGATGATGCCCGTCCTGTGGCGGGTCTGCAGATCTGTCCATGTCCCCGGTCTTTCAGATATCATCTCTTTGTCATTGTGTTTCCCGCTTTCAGGATATGGCTCCATTTATCGACGAAAGGAGGTACTGTTTCCAGAAAACCGTAAAAGACAGAAAGATAGAAAGACAGAAGGAGGAGAATCATGGAAAGGACCAAGGTTTTTGCAGGCTCGAGGTTCATTTTCATCAGACCCGGCGAAAGAGAAGGTCTTAAAGGCGAAGTTGTCAGGCCCGCCGGCAGCGCGTCAGAAGAACGGATTCCGGTCCTGTTTTCAGAGCCGACAGTAGTGGCGAGGCACTGCCAGGATCTCTGCCTCACAGGCTATCCGGCCCTGACGGGAACCACTATGTCTGTGTGCCATCACCTCAATGTGGTGACTGACAGAAAGCTCTACAGGAAGAATGACAGCGTGCACATCTTCGTTTTCGCTCCGCATTTCCGAGGCAGGCCTGCAGAGGTGAAGATTTTCAGGAACAGGCATGTTATTCACACCGCGGCGATAACGCTCGGCAGCAGTGGCACTTTTCACGATACCCTTCATTACATGGCCGACGGCTCGTACTCAGTATCTGTGGAAGCCGGCAGGACCAGGGCCTGTGCCGCATTTACGGTGGCAGAATACACTCTGTCCTTTCTGCAGGCTTCTCTGATGTCGCATGTGAACGACAGAGGGACTCTCAGATTCGAGCTGCTGGCCATGACGAACGATATCCCATTCACAGGCCGTTTAAATGTCGGACTGTTCTGCGAATTCTGCAACAGGGTGGTGGAGGAAGCTGAGATCAGGGCGGAGAACGGGAGGGCTGGAGGCTCTCTCGTTCTCTCCAGCCATTCAGGCGCTTTCAGCCTCGTTATTACCACGCCTGAGGGAGACTCAGCGACGCTCGCTGTGCCTGACACGGAGCTGTTCTCACGGACAGGGAGCGATATCGTTCTCTCCGTGGTGGGAGAGAAGCACACCGCAGCGCTCATGCCCCGGGAATACGGTGAAAAGCGTGAAAGAGGCCTGTATATCCGCAGGGAATGCTCAGACGACGGCTTCATCAGTCTCGGCTCGATAGTTGGAAAGAGGCTCACTGCCGAGGTGAATGTAGATCTCGACCATTTCGTCATGTGCTTTTACGCGCCCGCCACCGATTCGTTTTCGCAGATTGAGAGGCGAAGGGTCAAGGCCGGAGACAAAGTCGAATTCGATGTCCCTCGTCCTTATGCCGCCCTCACAGTCGGCGGGATTGGAAAGGAGTGCCACGAGGCGCATGCCTGGCTCATTCATCCCGCAGGGATGGAGCTCTCGATAACTGCTCCGGATAAAGCCAGGCCGGGGAGTGAGGTTGAGATCGCCGTATCATCAAACAGGAAAGGGATGCTTATGTTCGTAGTCGCCGATCACCGGCTCGACAGAGAAGATCCGCTGGAGAAGCTTGCGGCCTCAACGTTCCTGCATATGCAGAGGAGCCCGGGCTATCTGCGAAGAGGCCAGGCAGGCGAAGTGCTCCCTGTCGAGCCTGAAGACTGCCGGAGCTTTTCCCGGAAGCCTGTGGAGCTGATTAAGTCAGCAGTGAAGTATTTGGGGAGTGTAATCGTCGGAAGGAGAGATGCCTCTGCCGGCTTTGATGCCATGCCTGGAAAGCAGATGGCCGTCTCGTTCTCCGATTCCGAGAGATCCGGCAGAAAGCCTGAATCGGTCGTGCAGCTGATGATGGCTTCCCCGTCATCCGGCCGGGCCGGGCTCGAAAAGGTCAAAGGAGCCGGAATGCCTCTGAATCTCGTGGAGGAGCTGAACGGCGAGCTCACGTCCCGTCTTTCATTTCCTGAAGTGGTGCTGGCAGAGCTTGTCGAGTTCGACGGAGAGCTAAGGAGAAAGGTTGTTCTCGGTGATCAGATCGGCGCCTTCGACGCGTTCGCATTTCTCATCGACGGCGATGATTTCCTGAGCGCAAAGTCGGTGATCGAGACCTCTAAAGATGCTTATGTGGAGCTGGATATCCCGTCGCTGATATCCGAAGGCGATGAAATAGTCGGAAGAGCCATGGTCCGGTGCCAGGGGAAAGGAACCGTATCTGTTCGGTCTTCTGTCGCCTCAGTCGAGATGGAGGTCGATGGCGCCAGGTGCGTTAAAATTCCGATCAGGTCGGCAGGCGAGGTTATGGCAGAGCTCACCTGCGGCGCCTTAAAAGATGTTACGAGCAGGGTCATCTACCGGCCCGGCAGAGAGACGGTTACTGTGTCCGAGCTGCGCCGGCTGAATCCGGGAGAGTCGCTCGAAGCGGAGAGGGTAGTGGTCTATCCGAATCCAGCTTATCTGCTCGAGAGCACCGTGTCGTCTCTGATACAGTATCCCTTCGGGTGAGCGGAGCAGACAAGCTCGAAGATCTATGGCCTCATGCAGGTGTACAGGGCCATGGAGAAGGGGATACTGAGGAGCGCCATCGGGCAGGTGGAGCTGCTGATCAACCAGGGGCTGGAGCAGATGTCTCATTTTTACAGGGACGGACTGTTCAGCATGTGGAAGGGAGGAGCGCCCGATCTCGAGACAACTGTCATGGTTCTCAGAAACCTCGCTCCTCTCGGCAGAGAGTCTGCCGATAAGCCTGGCATCCGCATCATCGATCGCGCCGTCGATGAGCTGCAGAAAAGAAAGATACGCGACAATCTGCTTCTGCCATATTCACCTCTCTTTTCCACGCCGATGAAGTCCGTCAGGGATGCCGCACTTCATTATCACGCAGGCATGCAGAAGAGCGAGGCGCTTAGACTGATAAGGGAGAGCGCAGTAGAAGAGGAGCAGTCGCTGAGATGGAGCGACCCGGGCTGCTGGGCAGGGGATACTGAGGCTACATGCCACGCCCTGCAGGTTCTGGCGGCGCAGGGAGAGGATGAGATGGTAGAAAAAGGATTCCGATTCCTGTCGACCAGGCTCGTAAACGGCATGCTCTTCTCGACATCGGATACCTGCGCCTTTCTCGAGCTGCTGTGCCGGCTCGCATGGAAAGGCTCGACAAGGGCGGTTATCGATGGAAGGGAGCGCGAAGTGGACAGCACAGTGACCTGCACGACCGTGAAGGCGATCGACAGAGCCCTCGTGCGTGTCGATTGCCGGAAGGAAGTAGACTACCTGGACGGATGCGATCTCCGCAGCGGAGTGCTGAAAGTGGACAGGACGTCCCTCCAGCCGGGCGGGAGAGGCGTCATTGAGATTACGCCCGCTCAAAGCTCGATTGCCCCGATTGCGAGGATATACCTGCCGGGAAATATTGCGCTCGTCACGATGGGGGCGGATGTGCAGAAAGCGGTCCTCCCGATAGAAAACGGCTCGCTGCGCCTCGAGTTCTACGCCACCAGAAAAGGCAGCGGCCTGCTCCGCACAGCCATCCACGACATGTACAATCCCGCCATCAGAAGTGGGGACAGCTTACCAATATTTACAAATTGTTAACAATCAACAGGGCTCTTCGAAGATCAAAAGTCCCGTTTCGCTGGAGCCGGCTCTTCACAGCGTGAATGTGCATCTTGATGTGAAATGAAGCCTCTTGCCACTTTTGTCTTTTCCACGGTAAGGGAATCGGATATGATCTTCTCGAGAAGACAAAAGGAGGTCACCAATATGGACATGGCAGTCAGGTCGTTTCAACCATATGCAATGCAGCAGTCGAGCGGGTCGTTGCGCTCGGCAGGCGCTGGGAATACGGGAGCACAGATTCTGCCTCAGCAGGATTCGGTGCAGCTCTCCTCTGATTCCGGCGAAGGCGGCGGGATCAATGAATCTGTCAAGAGCTTTATCGGAGCATCTGTGAAGATGTCGGCAGGCGTGCTCGGCGGAGCGGCCGGGCTGGTTCTCGCGCCATTCGGGGGGATAGCTCTGGGAGCATACAGCGGGATCACCGGAAGAACACATTACAGCGTGGGACCGATTGAGGAGCCGGGCCTGACCGGCGCGGCGGTTCACAAAAAGATACTGAAAGGGACCGGGAGCAAGGCTCTTGCAGTTGCAGGCGGAGTGGCGGCCGGAGTGCCTGGAGGATTGATTCATGCACTGGTCCTCTTCCCGATTCTGGGCTTTGTTTCATCATACGAGAGAGCGGACAGCTTCATCAAAAAGATGTCTGGAAACTGAGCCGTAAAAAGCAGTCAGCTGCTGTTAAAGTAGTAAGCTGTCCCTGCTTTATACTGTAAAAAGTAGTTAACTCTACCTGTTTTCTGTATTGACAGGACGGGTGAAGGGTGGTACCATATTGGGGAGGAGGCTCGACATGGCGAAGAACGATAAAGGCAGTCCTGTTCTCAGACTCGTTCCCAGGGCGCTCTTTCTGCTGGCCTGCGTCGCAGCTGTCGCGTACGGGCTCGGAAGGGAGAGATACCAGGTCTATTCGATGTCGGGCCAGACATCCAGGACGATAAGCGGTCCTGAGTTCACCGAGGTGGCTTCCTTTGACGGCGTGATGACCGTGGAAGGGAGGCTGTACGATATCTACAGCCAGGCGGGCCTCAGCGTCAGGACGAACGAGAAAGGCGAGTTTCTGACAGGTGTGTCGTCTGGAGGCACGAACAAGCCGAAAGGCTGCGCCACCTGAAAATAGAGCTGAAAAGCGGTCCTGAGGTTCAGGGCCGTTTTTGTTTTACAGGCCGCTCCTGCGCTTCGGAGGCATCTTCCTGTCCCCTCTGGGCTTGTCCACCTGCTCGACTCTCCTGTAGAGCCGGTCCAGCGCCGCTTCGGTTGAGCCCAGGAATGATACGAGGAGATTCTGGTGGGCGGTCTCGAAGGTAGAGCGCTGCAATCTGTTGTCCAGATAAACGAGGCCCCTGGTGATGCTCTTGATCGTCACAGGCACGCACAGAATTGAATGAATTCCCGAGATGACAACGCTCGTCGTATCCTGAAAGCGCGGATCCTTCATTGCATCGATGGTGAGGACAGGCTTTTTCTCTTCAATCACTTTGTTGATGACGGTCTGGCTGATGTCTGCAGTGGTTGAAACCAGATCAGGCTTGATGTTGTATGCGCCGTATACCTTCAGATCTTCAGTCATCGGCCTTTTAAGCATTATGAAGCCCCGCTCTGCCTGAAGCGACTCTGCTATCGACGATACATAGGCATCGAATATCCTGTAAATATCAGGGATGCTGTCTATGCGGTTTATTATCTCCTCCATCATCGAGGACTGTGAGCCGGATGACTTGTGCTGATCCATTTAGCCTTCCATCTGTTTTATCGATTCTGTTGCCTCTGCGGGCAGGAACCGGGTCTCCCGGTAAGGAAAGGGAATGGTACTCCATATTATTCATAGTGGAGAAAACTCCTTTTTTTGCGCCTGCGCCTGCCGGAAAAGCCGCGGCTCGCGGTACCGCGCCAGGTATTGCGTGCCGGCAAACCGGAGAGAGAGAGGAAAAACATGGCACTTGCAATCAGATTCGCAGAAGAAAAAGATCTAGACATTCTGGCGTGCCTGTGGATTGGACTGATGGAAGGCAGATTCGCCGAGCTGTCAAACCTCAAGATCACCCCAGAAAACGTGGAGCGGTGGAAAGCCTTCGCGAGGAGCTCGGTAAAGCACAAGCTCATCAAAGTGGCCGAGCTCGAAGGGGAGATCATCGGATATGTCTTCATGAACATAGGCATGCACCCTCTCGAGACCATATATAAATGCGCCAATATCCTGGACCTTTTCATTTCGGAGAAGCACAGAGGGAAGGGATACGGGACGGAGCTCATGCACGATGCAATGAAATATATGAAGAGCATAGGTTATGAGATGGTGGCTCTCAATGTGCTGGCTGTCAACACCGGAGCGGTCAAGCTCTATGAGCGCGAGGGCTTCGAAAAGGTTTTCTATACGATGAAGAGGCCTCTGTGAGCCTCCGGGAGTCTCTGCTTCATCGCAGAGGCTACCGGCTCAGCTCTCCTTTTTCTTCTTCACCAGCTTCACGGTGATTCTGTCGCCCTTAACGGCCACAACCTTGAAGATCCCTATCTCAGGCCGCTCGAGCAGGCCTGCGAGCGTTTTGGCCGACCCGGCTGAGTACAGGGCTACTGGCAGCTTTCCCTTTGCTACCGCTCCGGCAGTGGCTTTCCTGATCTCGTGGATCAGCTTCAGCCTGTCAGTAACTGTCTTTCTGTCTTTTCCCTGGCAGTCCAGCACCTCGAGGTCTATATGGCAGAGCTCCTGCACAGGCGGAAGGCTCTCCATGAGACCCTGCATGATATCCCACGCTATCGTTCCCGTGAATGTGGCGATCAGCTTCTCGACGGCATCCGCGCCTGCCAGGGCCGGGCTCCTCTGGATGCTCGTGCTGTTGCCCTCTCTTGTCAGAAGGAGCTTCCCGGACTTTGCCTCATATACCTTCAAAGTGCCGTGAGCGCCGCAGGAAACGATTCCCTGCCCGACTTCTCCGAGCAGAGCCGTTTTGACCTCTCCGGTCATAATCAGGTCCACCTCGAGCTTGTCTGCCAGCTCGCGCATGGCCTTGATGTCGCCCTGTCCGGCTTTCCTCGCCAGCTCCTGGATATGCAATTCGCCGTATCCATTGATGGATTCGTTGGTAACTACAAGCAGGTGCCCCAGGGCCAGGGTCCTTTCGAGCGCCTCTGAGGCGGAGGCCCCTTGCTGGGCCTCTCCGAGCGGGCTCTGCTGGACGAGGACTACGATCGATGGAGCGTCAAAGTCTGCCCACTCGAGGGCCTTTTCGAGCTCCTTTTCCGCTATGTCACCTGCTCCGTGGGGAGTCACGAGCTTCGAGATTATGCCCTTTTTCAGCGCCGGGATTGTGGTTTTGCCCATGGTGTCCGCCAGTATAACACTGCCTGAAAATACCGAGACGTGGGTATTGCCGTCTTCCCTGTTGATCGTGATCAGCGCCTGAGCATGGCCGTTTTTAGTTATCACCTCACCTGCAGCTGAGTCTATAATCAGCATCCTGTCGCCGCGCATCTCTGCGAAAATCTGGCCTTCTGTGGCGATGACGAGGTCCCTTCTGCGGATGAGGGCCTCAGAGCTCCTCTGCAGAATAATCTGGCTGCCGTCAGGGAAGACCATGGCGGCGAGGCCTGTCGCGCCTGTGCTGAGTATGTCGCCTTCAGCTACGGCATCGCCTTTCTCTGCCTCTATGGTGGTTTTCAGCGCGCACTTGTAGAGCTCGACAGGGGCGCGAACCCGAATGAGCCTCCCTATGACTCTCTCTTCGGCCCGCGATTCGCCAGGGCAGGCAAGAACGGCTATTGCCACCAGGATTAATGCGATGACAGCGTTCTGCAGTAATGCCATGCGGCTCTCCTTGTAATGTCTGTTGTGTGCCACATGTATTCTTGAAAAGGCCTGCATACCCTTTTTGTCACCTCCGCTGAAGTGACGGGGGAGAGGAAAAGAAGGCCCCCCCATAGAAGACTGTTACTCTGAAGTGAGGCACAGATAGATGGAATTCTCTGTAGTTTCGAATGTAATAGAATATTTCTACCGCTTTTCCTTCTTCATAGTCCTGCTCTATTTCATCTCCAAATACTCGGCGTTCAAAAGGCTTTTCTACAAGAAGGATCTCTCGCGCAGGCAGGAGCTCTTTCTCATCATGCAGCTCGGAGTCATATCTATCATCTCGTTCATGATCTTCCGGGAGGTGGGCGCCCCGCTCTTTCTGCCGCTTTTCTTCGGCGTATACAGCGGATTCGCCGTGGGCATAGGAACGAGCATTATCCTCGCACTCTACCTGATCGTGGTGGGGCAGCCTCCTATAACGATCATCCTCTGCTTCCTCGCAGGCCCGATAGGGGCGCTGATGGGCACGAGGATTCCGCCGGGCGCAAAGAAGCCGTTCTATGTCCCGCTTGCTGCCGGAATAATAACGCTTCTGGGCTTCTGCAAGAATGAGAAGCCGTACATCCCGTTCATAGAGCTGGTGCCCACGATGATCACCGACGAGAAGATGTGGCTTCAGCACATAGTTCTCGCCCTGCTCGTCTTTGTGGCAGGCTGTTATCTGCTGCTCGTGCTGCTCGAGATGATAATTGCAGAGGAAGACAGGCGTCTGGCCATGCAGACAAACAACATCCTGACCCTTGTGGCGTCAGCGCTTGATCAGATAAGGAGGGGCATGACCGTAGAGAGCGCCAAGACCATATGCCAGAGTCTCCAGAAGGCTCTCGACATTCCCGGCGTATGCATAATAAGCCGCGACGAGATACTGTACTTTCCAGGCCCTGTGCCTCACATATATCCACAGAGCACTGAGACATTCAGGAACATACACCGCAGGCTTTTCGATGAAGGCCTCGTCTTCGAGGGCAGCCACAACCTGATCTTCGGCGAGTGTCCGAAAGAATGCGATTTTACCAGCATATTCCTGCTCCCTCTGAACGACGGGTCGCGAATCGTTGCGTCGCTGGGATTCATCCAGAGCAGGAAGCAGGCTTTTTCGAGCTCGGAGCAGAACCTGGCCAACGGGCTTTCTCTGATCATCTCGAGCGAGCTTACGAGGGAGAAGCTGGAAGAGCAGAAGATAGCTCTCGAATCAGCCAAGTTCAAGCTGCTGCAGGCCCAGATAAACCCCCATTTCCTGTTCAACTCCCTCAATACGATAGCCTGGATGACAGGCAAGGATCCGGAGAAGGCGGAAGAGCTGATTCTGCATCTCTCAAACTTCCTGCGCCAGAGCTTCGATCAGAAAGGCGAAATGGTGACGCTCAGAAAGGAGCTCGAGTATCTGAAATCGTATCTCTTTATTGAGCAGGCGCGGTTCAGAGAGAAGCTGACAGTAGAATACAAAGTCGATGATGAGGCCCTCGGGGCTTCCATACCTCCGTTCCTTATACAGCCGCTGGTGGAAAACGCCATCAAGCACGGGATCTCGAAGAAAAAGGACGGCGGGACTGTGTGCATCGAGGTGCAGGCCAGCCCCGAGGCTGTCAGGGTGGCAGTCAGCGACAACGGCGCAGGGTGCACCCCTGAGCGCCTGCACTATGTGCTGAATCCTCCCGCAGTGGAGAAGGAAGATGCTCCCCGCAGAGGAATCGGCGTTCTGAACGTCAAAGAGAGAGTCCTGGCGCTCTTTGGCTCTTCATCGAAGTTTGAAGTCGAAAGCACGCCGGGAGTGGGTACCACGGTAAGCTTTTTCATATCCAAAAAAGGAGGGGGATAGCAATGTCCGAACTGAAAGCACTTGTAGTAGATGATGAGCTGCCTGCGCGCGAGAGGCTTATGTCAATGGTTTCGAAGTTCCCTGATTTCAAGGAGATACATGAGGCCACATGCGCCGAAGAGGCGCTTGCGAAGATAGAGGAAGTGCATCCGGACGTGGTTTTCCTGGATATCCAGATGCCGGGATGCGATGGAATAAGCCTGGCAAGGGAGATAATGGCGGACGAGGAGCCTCCACTCGTCGTCTTCGTCACCGCATACGACAAATACGCGATAGATGCCTTTGAGGTGAACGCCATAGACTACGTGCTGAAGCCCGCCACGAAAGAGAGGCTCACCACGGCGATAGACCGCATCAAGGATATCCTGGGCACAAAGGAGACGAAGGGAAGCTTCATCAGCGAGCTGAACTTCGCGCTGAGCAAGATCCTCGACAAGAACGAAGACAAACTGGCGCGCCTGACGCTCACGCACGAGGAGTCTGGCAACAGGCTCATCGTCGAGCCCACAGAGATATGCTGGATCTACTCCAAGGCGGACAAGACATACGCCAGGACCGAGAAAGGCGAATACCGGGTTTACGAGACGCTGTCGAACCTCGAGAGCCGCCTCCCGTCTGATTACTTCCTGAGGACCCACAAGGCTTACATAGTAAACGTCAAGCAGATTCAGGAGGTAATCCCCTGGTTCTCAGGCACTTATAATCTCAAGATGAAGGACGGCTCCACCGAGCTTCCGCTGAGCAGGAGCTATGTGGCGACTTTCAAGCAGAAAGTGGGATGGATCTAGGGTGAGATGAGCGCCATCGCTTCAGCGGGGCTGTCTGTCACTGTCACCAGTGACAGATCGTCAAGGGCTATCAGCATTCTGCCGCCTTCGCACATGGTCTTCCTGAGCGCCGTGACAAATGGCGTCCAGTAGCTTTTCCCGAGCAGAATGACCGGCTTTCTTTCGATTATCCCGTTCTGCATCAGGCAGAGTATGCCGAACAGTTCTGAAAGGGCATGCACATCTCCTGGAAGCGCTACGAGAGCACGCATCTTCTCCGATATGAACGCCTTGTGAATGACAGCGCTGTCCACGGAGACAGTCTTGATCCCTGCCGCGTCGGCCGGGATTTTGTCGCTCCTCTGCAGAAAAGCCTCGATCTGCGGCCTGCCTGAGCCCTGCGCAGCGCCTGAAGACACGAGCTTCGCCATGTTGCCGCCATCTCCCGCCCTCATGGCGATTCCCCTGTGCGCGCACTGCATCGCAACGGAAAGGGCGGCGGAGTATGCGCTGTCATCAGCGTAGAGCTTCGGAGAGCCCAGAAAGACAACTGCTTCGCCGGCTTTGAGGTAATATCCGGCTGCCTCGCTGAGGTCTTTTTTCAGACCGGATATCTCCTTCCCGCGATAGATTGCCAGATCAGATGAGCTGTCTTTTCCGGCAAGGATTGAGATGATCTGTGAGGGTTCGTCTGTTGCCGAGCCTGATACCAGCGACATCTCGCCGGCGGTGATGAGCCTGCGCGCCTTCACGGCAGTCCCGTCGAGAACGTCGAGCTGCTCCCGCCAGAACCCGCTTCCCACCAGAGCCACAGGCCCGTTCACCTTCCTGCGGCATTTCAGATCCCACAGCTCATAGAACTCGTCCATCGTGCCGAAGCCTCCCGGAAAGAAGCAGAAGCCCCTTTTGTTCTGCATCAGGGCGAGCTTTCTGATCGGAAGAGTCTCGAGCTCAGTGTAGACTTCAATGGAGGGATTGGCTCCCTTCTCGTTTGGGAGCTTTATAATGAAGGCCTGCGTTCTGAGGTCGTCCAGGGAGGCCTTCAGGGACATCGTCGATCTGACGGCTTTGAAGGGGTTTGATTCGCTGCAGGGCCCCTCTTTCCGGCCTTCCAGGAAGCCCCTCGGCACGAACTCCATTATCCCTCTGCCTCCGCCTGTGCAGACAGGAACTCCGAACCGGCCCATCATCTTTCCTGTCTCGATTGCCGTTTCGCAGACCCGGTCGCCATCCTTGATCCTCGAGCCTCCCAGGAACGAGACGGCAGGCGGCAGATAGGCGAGCGCTTCGAACGTCCTGTCTATGTCTTCCGACAGCAGAACCGCCTTCTCGGCGATCTCGTTCTTTTCAGCGGCAGATGGGGCAGGCCGGCTCTCTGAAGGCCGGGTGCGCTGAGCCGCAGCTGTGAATATCAGAAGGAGCAGCAGGCAGATTGCAGTATGCCTGATCGATCTGGAATTTGAATTTATCATAACGGCGCTGTTTCTCCTTTTATTATACTGCCCATCTCTCCTTCGCCCAGCCTCTCCCTTATTACACAATATCAGGTTTGAATTCTGCCTTGTTTCACTGGCATTGGGTTTTACTTCAGCTCTATGGCAGATAGCGTCAGGTGGCTTCCTCTCGCCGTTATCCTCGCAGAGCCCGGGCTTCCTTCAGGCCTGAGCGATGCAGAAGGGCCCTCCAGCAGGATCGCCACCCTGTATTCGTCAGGAGGGAGGTTTGAGAAGCTGAATCGGCCCGATGCATCGGTAACTGTAACCGCGTATATATCGCGGAGGATCAGATAGTTCGAAAAGGTGGCCTGCTGAAAGAAATTCCTCTTCATCAGGCCGTGCCTTTTTTCTGCTGAAAGCCTTCTCTCTATGTCGCCGGCCATCCTGTCCGATGTGACATACGAGTATCTGAGAGGGAAGAGGCGCACCTTGACTCCCTGGAGGGGGCTGCCGTCGTGGAGGACAGTTCCTGAGAGATCAGATGTGGAGTCGTATGCCTCCTCTCTCGCCTTCAGATAGTACTGCGTGTTGCTGTCATCTATGTTCTTCTTCCGTGCCTCCCCGAGGAACTGAGCGGCCCTGTCCGCATAGCCGTAGTGCTGGAGCAGCGCGGCAGCTCTGGCGTATGAGGCCGAGCCCGGAAAGCAGAACAGCTTCGGGTTCGTGTAATATTCGACAAAGCGGTTCATAGAGCTGTCTGCTCTGCCATTCATCAGCACGGCAAGCGAGATCATTATGTCAAGAACGCTGTCGTGTCTCGTTTCGACTTTTTTCTGCTGCATTTCCAGCGCTCCAGGAACGTCCCAGTCCAGGATTCGCTGATCTGTAAGCCTTGCAAGCGCGTCATCGCTGTATCTGGCAGCCGGGCCGTAAATGGAGACGTATCTTCTGAGAGCGTCCATGTTCTCTTCCGTGAAGAGCGTCCTTTCGAGCGTCATGTCGAACTGCTGAGACGCTCCGTCTGAGTAGACTATGGCCTTGCGGGCATCACCCCGGCCTTCATTGACGGAGATGACACGATCGAATCCTGTGAAGAAGTGGAGCCTCCCGTTCAGGTATTTCTGGGAGAAGATGCCGATAGAGAGCCCTGCCGCGGCGAAGATGACAAGGAACGCCGCAATCTCCCTCTTTCTTTCGCCGCGTCTCTCCGGCGATGGATCGAACGACAGGATCGACAGGACCAGGCCTGACATGAATCCGGATGCGGCAAGGGATGCCGTGAAGCACGTCGCGACGGCGGAAGGCGTCACATGAATGGAAATATACCCGAGAATGTCCGTGCCGGAGCCTCCTGCCATTATCAGCCTGAAGAGTGCTGACTGAAGAAGATAGCAGATAAGCGATGTCAGGAGGCTGATCGACGCGCTGAAGAAGAGAGGACTCTGGTCGTGGATGGCTCTGCGCTCCCTCTCATTGCGCCACTGCAGTCTCAGCAGTGAGAACGATAAGATGAAGAGGATGGCGCTCAGTATGAGTGGTGTCTCATGCTGGAAGAAGCCCAGGTTTCTTCCGGAGCCGAGGATCTGCGAGATTACGCCTATGCCGATGATCACCGTCGAGGACATGACCAGCAGTGCCGCGCCGAGAGCCGATGCGAAGCCGAGCTGCCCGGACAGTGAAGGCTGCCTGTCGAGAAACGACCTTACCCAGCCGCCGGCATTCAGCTTCACGACTGCAGCGGAGATTGCGAGGAGTCCCACGAGCGCGATGAGCCATTCGTAAATTGCCGGGTGCTCCAGGTATCCGGGATACATGTTCTTGATCCATGCGCAGCTCTTCAGCATGGCCGGCGTGACTACGGCCCTATATATGTTTGGCGTTATCGCGCAGAAATACAGCGCCAGCATCCCCTGTGCGATCAGTGCGAAATATACGGCGAACTGCAAGCCTGAGATGTACGTCTTTTTTGTGAACATCGAAATGCTCCTCCTTGTCTCTTCTGTTTTCTGTTCTGCCAGGCCAGGCGGCGCTCCCGTCGCCTCTGATGAGGCTGTCAGGGTCTACGGCGCGCTGTGCCAGGGCTTTCTGGAAGGCAGTGTCCGAGAGGGCGATATAGTTGCCTCTGCTGTCCTGAGCAGGCGGGAAGAAGAGCCGCCCGATCAGGCAGAGCATCACGACATGGTAAAAAGCCGGTCTCATGAAGAGAAGGGATATGAACTGCTGAACGTATTTCAGCGCTGATGCAGCCTTCGGAGCATTGGGCTCCCTGGCAGAGATACCCTGCATGATCTCATCGGTGAAGCCTGCCCTCACGGCCGGGGAAGACAGCCCTTTTGTCACCGTGATCAGCTCCATCAGCTGATTGGCGCGGCAGCGGCAGGACTGGCAGGATTCCAGGTGCCCGGCCACTTCGGCCTTTCTGGGCTCTGGAAGCTCTCCGTCGAGATAGGCGCTCAGTTCTTCTTCAAAATCTCTGCACGGCATCTTATCATCTTCCCTTCCTTGTCATAGAGCATCGAGCGCAGTCGCTCCCTTGCAGCCGAGAGTCTCGATTTGACCGTTCCTTCGGGGATCTCGAGGATCCTGGCGATCTCGCCGTAAGGGAAGCCCTCGATGTCTCTCAGCACCAGCACGGAGCGGTAGAGCGGCGGGAGGCTCCGGATCGCGGTCTTTATAAGCTCCTGCCGCTCCGACGCCTCGAACAGCGCCGCAGGATCGGAGCCTGAGTCTTCCAGGGCGCTCCCGCTCTCCGGAAGAGGCTCTTCGTTAACCGCTCCCTTTCCCTTTCTCTGCGCGATGTGGGCCAGTATCCTGTAGAACCACTGGAGGAATGCGTGCTCCTCCTTCAGCGTCTCGAGTCGACGCCAGGCCTGGATGAAGGCTTCCTGCGCCGCATCTTCAGCATCCAGATAGTTCCCCAGGAAGTGGTATGCATACCGCACGGCCCTCGAGCCGATTGTCTCCACAATGCACCTGTATGCCGCCCTGTCGCCCTTCCTGCACAAAGTTACCGCGTCGTCAAGCTCTTTCAATACAACCTCTTTTTACCTTGATCTTTCCTCTCTGCTGACATGAGGCAGAGAGGCGTAAAAAAGTTCGCACTTTTGAAAAGTTTTTTGAGAATACCTGCTGAAGCAATCCGGTCGTCGTCGTATCGGTGACATATGCTCCGGGACGGATTGCAGGGAAGAACGGGCAGCAGAGGCGTATTTCTATCCCTGAAGAAGCTCGTACAGGTCCGGCCTGCGGTCCGGAAGAACCCTCATCTTCCGCCTGACCTCGTCTGCGTAGTCTGTTTCTATCGTGACAGTCAACAGCATCTCGTCGTTCTCGCCGGCTTCAACCACTGCCTTCCCCCAGGGATCGATGATACACGACGCTCCGAAGTATGTAACGGCGCCTGCCGAGCCCAGATCTTCGCTTCCCACCTGGTTCACGCCGATGAAGAAGAGCTGGTTTTCTATGGCCCTTGCCCTGGCGAGAATTCTCCAGTGCTCGAGCCTGGGGTGGGGGAAGGCCATCGGCGAGATTATCAGCTTCACGCCTTTCAGCGTGTACGTTCTGTAAAGCTCCGGGAAACGTACATCGTAGCAGATCGAGAGCCCTGTGAGCCCCCAGGGGGCGTCCACCACTGTGAGGTGCCTGCCTGCGGCGAGATGCTGCTCTTCGTGAAACAGGCTGAACAGGTGCGTCTTGCTGTATATGCCGGCCTTTTCGCCGTTGTCGCTGAAGAGAATCTGCGTGTTTGCGACTTTCCCTTCCTCATCAGGAAGCGCGGTGGAACCCGAAATCCATATGCTGTGCCTCTGCGCCATCGAGGCGATCCGCTCGACAGTGCGCACGTGCTCCTCTTTCGCTCTCTTCAGGTATTCCCATTCGAAGCCTGTCGTCCACATCTCAGGGAAGACTATCAGCTGTGAATTGCGCCTCGCCGCCTCGGCGACGAGTGCTTCCGCTTTTTCCAGGTTCTTTTCAGGCTTTGAGCGCTTCACTGAGATCTGGGCGAGCGAGATGGTCAGTTTCATGGCAGTGTACCCCTCAATCGATGATATATCATTATTATACTACCTGATTAGATCTGCGCAAGCTCTCTTCAGTATGAAAAATGGTCATCTGCCCGAATCTCAGGCTCGTGGCAGGAAGTTGCGCTCTGTGAAAGAACAGAATATTAACCTGTAATAGATCAACCAGCGAGACATGAAAATAGATCTGCACGTTCATACCTCTGCATCAGCCTGCTCCTCCCTCGCGGCTGTGGAATATGTCTACTATGCCAGTCAGGATAAGTGGCCTGTCATCGTCACGACGAACCACTACGATTCAGTGGGCGATGCGGCTTTTCTGACGGCGGAGTGTGAGCGGTACGGAATACTGTATCTTCCTGCAATAGAGATCACGACGCCCTGGGGCGATTTTCTTCTCTACGGCAGGGATCTGGGAGATTTCCAGTCAGAAGGGCCTCTCGACGAGTTCCCGCGCGACCTGCTGCCCCGTCCCGATATCGCAGTCGTGTGGGCCCATCCATACTCTTACATGAGGCGCGCAGAGGTGGAAGCAATAGCTGAGCAGGCAGCGCCGTACATAGATGCCATAGAAGTGATAAACGGCAAGAACAGGGCGAAGAGCGGCAACACCGCCAACATTCAGGCGATGGAGCTGGCTGGGATGATAAAAAAGCCCGCTGTCGCGGGCTCAGACGCCCATTCCCCTTACCGCCTCTTCTCCACGTGGACCGAGTTCGAAGAGTCTGTCCGCACTTATGAAGACCTCGTCAACTCCATCAGGGAAGGCAGGGTCAGACTGCCTGACATGTCCCTTCAGTCAGATTGACAGGGGCTGATGAGAGACGCCGGACTTTGTTACAGAATCGTCATAGATATGAAACATGTTGCTTACATCTTTTGTGACTTTTTCACTTGTTTCCCGGGGATCCGGATGCTATGATAAATGTAGACATTAAGAAGTGATTAAATCACAGGGAGGGGCACCGATGAATACGATCAACGAGGCGACTTCAGGATTCTCTCAGATAGGCAGCCAGTACTTTCAGCCGGCAGGGAGCGCGCAGACAGGAGCGGCCAGGACGGTTGACACTTCAAGGCTGGAGCAGGAAGGCATTCTGCCTGTCGAAGGTCTTTCATCGCAGCAGATTGGCGATGTCAACACCTTTCTCAACAATACCTCGACTTCGATCGATCAGCTCAGGTTCCCCTTCGAGTTTCCGAAGCTTTCTGCAGAGCCGTCTCTGATGATGGCCCAGGGCGGCGGAACGGGATTCGACGGCTCATATGAAAACTCCGGAGGCACTATGATGGCTGCAGCCGACAACATGGAAGAAAAGAAGAGCAGCATCCAGGAATACAACAATTACTTCCAGAGCGCCAACAAGGAAGCGTGCGCCGTAAACACGAACAAATCGACGGGGCTGAACCCCTTCAAAGCCAGTGTCTCTCCTGTGAGGGCGATGAATGAGAAGGAATACAGGCATACAAAGGATGCCATCGACAGGATAAAGAGAGAGGCGGATCAGTCGAACGATCCGAAGAAGAAGGAGACGGCGAAGCGCCTGCAGGACATGCTGGACAAAGGCTGGATACTCGCCGACGATTCACTCGAGAGCTCGGTCCTCGCGGAGACGAGGGGCGACACTTCGAGGAAGCTCCCGCTCTATCCGACCGGCTCAGCGGAAGGGTGCCCCAAAGACGGCAATATCTACCTGAACTTCAAGGAAGCGGACTATTCGTTTTCCGCTCCAGGCTATACGAATCACACCGAGGCGCGGGATCATTACAAGAAGATCATCGATGATCCCAATGCCGATCCCGGCGTCAAGGCGAGAGCGAAAAAGAACTACGACAAAGAGGTTCAGTATCTGAAGGAATACGCCGCAAAAGCGCCCATAAGCCTGGAGAGCACGCTCGTCCACGAGGAGGAGCACACCAGGCAGAACCTGCCTTATGAAAATGATGCCTATAACTACGAGATACTGTATCTGAACGAGCGCCTGAAGCACGCCGCCACGACCGAGGAGAAGAGCGCCATTCAGAAGAAGCTTCAGGAAGCAAAGGATAACAAGGAGACAAACACCTGGGGAGTCTTCAAAACTTATCCGGAGGGGACTAAGTAACGGGCGGCAAGCACACCGGCTGAGCGTCGCCGGTCGTTGTTCAACCTGGGTTTTTCTGTCAACGACACCTGCCACGGGAAACAAGGCAGGTGTCGCATATGTACGCCTCAATGGTCGTAAATCAAATTGACCGAGCCAATCCGAAAGATTTACAAACCCCCCGCGCTTTTATGATTTCATGCATTTTTTTTAAGCTATTTTTTACTTGTCTCCGGTAATCTATAGTCACAACAGTGAATGAGGAGGCAGTTACAATGGTCAGCCAGATTAGTGTAAATCCTGTAAATACAGTCCAGATTGGCGTAGTGACTTCAGGCGAGATGAAAAAGATGGCAGAAGAACAGCAGGTGAAGCAGCAGCCGGCCTCTGCCGATACCGTTCAGATATCACAGCCTGAAAAGGAAGAGCTGCCGATTACCGAGCGGGAGATGAAGCTCCTCAATTCGATCAAGCGGCATGAGTTCCTCCAGGCATTCACTTCATCCAAAGGTGTCGGAGTTAGCAATAAGCTGACGACCGGGATAGGGGTTGGGTCAATCGTATCGTTGATTACCGCAACAATAGCTGCCAACATGAGTTCTCTTCCGGTTGTCTCAATCGGTGCCGCCGTGATATCGTTCGGTCTCGTATATGCAGGCAGCAGCGCTGTCCAGGGAGCAAGGAACGCTCTCAAGGCCGAAAAGGAATGGGGCAGCACGTTTATCAACAGCAGCGAGAAGGACAGTCTCAAAAAGGTCATGGAGGAGTATCCCCAGATCGGATACCGCCACGATACGGCACAGACAGCTAATGGGAAGAAGGAAGAGGCGGCGCTCACCGAGCGGGAGATGAAGCTGCTGGGAAAGATAAAGCAGAAAGAGTTCATGCATGCCTTCGTATCGACAAAAGGAATGGACCCTGAAAGCAAACAGGTGCTTATTGGGTTCGGGAGCATGTTTTCTGCAATGCTGGGATGGAGCGGTGCCTCATTACTGGGAGCATCCCCTGTTCTTACCATAGCTGCGGCAGCGGCGGTGCCGGTAGCCTTCTATCTCGGCGCAAGCGCATTCCAGGGGCTCGGCAATGCCCGTGAAGCCGAGAAGGAGTGGGGGAAGAGGTTCATCGACAGCAGTGAGAGGGACAGCGTCAAGAAGGTGATGGATGAGTTCCCGTCGCTCGGTTATAGATTTCAGGTTTAATCAGTCTGGAAAATTATCAACAGGAGGTAAAGAAAATGGTTGCTCAGATAGGTGGAAATCCGGCAAATACCGCTCAGATTGGTGTGGTTACTTCAGGTGAGCTTAAGAAGATGGCAGGAGAGCAGATGAAAGGACAGGACGCCCAGCCTGCCGATACGGTGCAGATCTCACAGGGAAGAACAGATGAGCTTGCTCTCACCGAGCGGGAGGTGAAGCTTCTCGGTAAGATAAAGCGGCATGAGTTTCTCCATGCCTTTACCTCGACGAAGGGAATAGGCATGGATGTCAAGCTCATGGTTGCAGGAATGGGCGGAGGAATGGCCTCCATGTTCTCAGCAATGGCTGCTTCGTCACTGGGCGCTTCCCTTCCCATGGTCGGCGCGGTGATAGTCGCGGCTCCACTGGCTCTTTATGTAGCCGCCAGCCTGGTGCAGGGGGTGGGCAATGCCCGCAATGCCGAAAAGGACTGGAGTCAGATCTTCATCAACAACAGCGAGAAGGACAGCATGAAGAAGGTGCTCGATGAGTATCCGATGCTCGGATATCGCTACCAGATTTAGCTTGATAAAGACAGATCGCCAATCTGTCATCATCTCTGGTGAGGCTCCATACGGGGCCTCTTTTTTGTTAATATAAGAGTCTGTCCCTTTTTTTGAAGAGGGTTCGGATTGTCATGAGGATGTCGTCGTAGCGGCCGCTTCGGAAATCGGGGAAGCACCACGGCAGGGGCCTGAAAGCCCCTTTTTCATAGAGAAGTGTCATGTCGGCGTATATTCCTCTTCCCATGTAGATCTTCTGGGGACCGTGTTTTGCAGAGGCGAGCACGACCTTGCAGTAGTCAAGATATCCGGGATCGATGTTGATACAGCGCTTCTTTCCGCCGGAGAGCTCTTCCTCGATCCTGTTTGTCGCGAGCTTTATCTCCACGAGATCGGCAGGGTCTGCAATGCGCTCGAAGCTGAGGAAGACCCTCGACAGGCCTGCGCCCATCTCTGCCTCGTAGTATGTTGTGAAATCGAAGGCCCTGGCGGGGCTGGCGTAGTCGACGGCTCCCAGGATCACTTCGAGGGCATTCCTGGCTCTTTCGAGAATCTCAGGATCTCCAAGGAGGATTCCGGCGAATAGCTTGACGCGCGGGGCAGGACTCAAATCAGCCACTTTGTGAATCTCCTCTCTATTCTTTCAGTTCAGATATGAAGCCGGTTCTTCGCGCAGAGCTGCCGGCCCTTCAATGTCTGCCACTCCGTTTGGTGTATTTTACACTTCCATTACAGCGGAGCATGAGTGCCGCACTGAAGGCGTCGATTAAAAGACGCTTGCGCTTTATTTTTCTCTCCTGCTCATAAGATGGAATCCGATGAAATTTAAAGGGACAGACGGCTCGACATCCAAATTATTCGAAGACTGGCAGAGATTGGCAGAATTGCTCCAGCTCCGACCGCATATGAGACGGCTGCCGCTCACATCTTCATTACGCCATTCTGACTGCAGCATATCGGGCTTCTTAAAAACATGCTCACTGTTGCTCGTGCCATCCTTATCGATGAAAAGCAGATGCATATCATCAGGGATAGTAATGTGGGGGCAGCACACAACCCCTGTCAATAGTGGACGCCAGGACTGAGTGATGGCAAGAGCCCTTCGCCGACAATGATTGCTGCAGGATTCAAAAGAGGCTTCGAGGTTTTGATATACCCTTCAGACTTTTCTCGACCACTATGATGTGGTCGGCAGACACTATCTCCAAATGGTGCCGGATATTGTACTCATTTGACAGGGAAAAGCTTTTTTGCTATACTGGTGTTATCATAAAAAAATGATAACACAAATATATGCTATTAACAATGGAGTAATGCCATGGATAACATCCATTCCGCCAATATGGAAACTCAGGCGCAGCATACCTCTCGAGCTTTTTTACCGATGCAGGCGCGATCCATCATTGATCGAATGGAAGGAGTGCATGCCGAGGCGCTGCAGGTTACCGATGAGAATGCCGCATTACTCACTGAATACTACAACAGGACTCTTGCGGTAATAGAAGAGCTTCGCGCCAGAGTGTCTCCCCGTCTTGACGAAATCCGCAGTCGTGAATCAACGTCGGCGCATGGCGATCCCTTGCCCCTGAGAAACCAGGTGGAGTCCGGGGAAAGAACGCTGGCGTCTCTTACCGAAGAAGAAGCCGGTGAGCTTCTTGCATATTATGAGAGCACTCTCTCAATGATTCAGAGAATACGCTTTCTTGTGCCAGGTGGAGGGAATGAAGCTCTTCGACAAGCCGCAGGTGAGGCACCGAAGCCGGGAGTTCCTGACCATTCAGTTCAATTCAGCGGTGAGGAAGAGAAAAAAACAGAGCAGACCGCCGCGAGCCCGGCGGGCCTTCCGGCAGGCTGTGATTATCTTCCACAGAGCCTTGGAAGCTCCAGCCTCCTGGCACAATACGACCGCCGGGGGCCATATCCAAAGGAGTTCATCATTTCTCTGGAGAATCTGCCGGAAGCTCGCAGGAAAGCTCTTTTTGAGCATCTCGGCGATGAGCCGTCGTCGTGGAAAGAAGGAATTGGATATCCTGCCGGTTCTGACGGGCTCTCGCGGCAATGCATGGAGCTGACAGACAGATATTACCGGGAGATGCGAGACCTGGTGGCCGAGCGCGAGCGCATTGACAGGCCTGGCCGAAATACAGGTGAGCTGCAGCGGAGAATAGAGGAAAAGACACGTGCCTTTCAGCGGGAAAAGGCAGCCCTACCCGGGCTTGCCGGTAGAGTTGAAGCCGCCGCGGCACTTGGTGACAACTTTGACTCTCTCACTTATTATATCGATGCGAGAGGAGGGCCTTATCCCAGGGTTATAACGCCCGAGAGCCGGCACAGGGATGCGGCGCAGTTTGACGGCCTTCTGATGAACGCCTCAAAAATACAGGAAATCGACAGTGGAGCAACTCTTGTTAAATTGCTTGACCTTGCGGGCTCCGGGAGAGCCATCGACCCCGTTGTGCTTCAGTTCGTTTTTGAAGCATCAGGCAATCTCCCTGCAGAGAACCTGAAGGCCGTAGTGAGGAACGCCGATACGCCAGAAAAATTTCTTCAAGGATTCGGCGATCTCTGTCTCAGGAGGCTCAGAGATTTTTCCCAGGAAGGAGAGGGATCGCCTCTTTTTCAAGGCTCGGTTCTGCGTGCTTCATCGGGGAGCCCCATAGGTGAGCGCATGGCTCAGTTTCTGATATCGCAGGGCCGCTCTCACGAGCTGATGCTCAACCCTGATGGAAGCCGCTCTGTAATCGACACTCTCGCGGCGCGATCAGAGGGAGACCTTGATGCCCGCTCTGCAGCGCGCACCATTCTCGATCAGGCTGCCGGCACAGCTACGCTTATCCCTTCAATGACCGCCTCGGGACGGCTCGCGCAGGTGAACAGGATCAAGCTTGAGCTTGCCACAGAGCGTTCTGATAACAGGGACCATCTTATACGTGCCCTCACAGAGCTCAGGAGGGACAGTAATTCACTCCCCTCAGGCGAGCGTGAAATTCAGAATTTCGCCAACATTGAGGGAACTCTCGCTCTTGCTGATGCAATAACGGGGAAATACTACAGTTTTTCATGGATGAGCAGGTCCCAGGTTACCTCAGCGCTTCCAGATATTGAAGGTCTTCTCCGGCAGATAAGGCAGGACACTGAGCGCATTCCGGAATCCGTGGAGGCGGATCCACGCTACAGGAGATACTGGGGGGAACTGGAGTCAGCACGTCAGCGGCTTGAAGCGAAAAAGCTTCAGGCTCAGCAGAGAATGGGTCAGATCACAGAAGAGGAAAAAGATCGCCGCCTCAGTGAGCAGCTTCAGTTCAGGGGTGGGATGGATTTCAGGGCGATACGGGGACTTATAAGGCTGGCTGTTGATTCTCCGACTGATTCTTTCTTCATAGGAATAAATGCCCGTGTCGGAGCAGCCTTGGATATTCCTTTCTTCGGCAGAGCAGAAGCCTTTGTTGATGGAAAAGCCGGCTTCTACCTCACCATGTCTGAAGAAGGACAGGTTGTCGTCTCCTTCAGTGCCCGCATCGGAGCAGGGGCCGGAGTGCAGAGTGATGCCCTCCGGGCCGGTGCATCGGGAGGCGCTGGGCGCTATACCATGATATCCTATTCATTCGCAAATGAAGATGAAGCGGCAAAGTTTATCCAGTCGATCATGCACCAGATTGGCCTTTCAGAGGAAAATCCGCGCTATGATCCCCCTGTATCCGTCAACAGGACAGGATCCTATACAGAGCTTGATGGAAATGCAGGGCCCGTGGCAGTGAGCAGGCGCACGCGCAATGAGACTGCAGAGGTACGTTACCAGGTTCCGTGGCTTCCCCAGGGGCAGTCCCAGCAGACAGCCATCACCTCGATGCATGAGACTGACATGGCAAAGATAAAAGTCCGCGGCGTTGACATGGAATTGAGTGTCACTGCCGAGGACCAGAACGGCGCAAGAAACCAGGTGGCCAATGGCACCACGCTCACCTTTGGCTTCGGCGCAGGCTTGGGAATAGGAGGCGGCGCCTGTGAGAATCTGCTGGACACTCCCATGGAATTTGTCAACAACCTGCTGGAATCTGTAAAACAGATGAGGCCGGACCTGCTTAAAAGGATTCCCGGCGCAGACCGCATGACAGCTCAGCAGCTCGAAGACGCTGCCAGGCAGCGTCTTCTCCAGGGCTTCACCAATGCGGATTTCCGCTCAAATCTCACGGCTCGGGGGCGCGTTGAGGTTACACTTGCTTCACCGGTGCACTTGATGCTTGATAAAAAAATGAACGCCTTTGAGGTGCTCTTCAACCAGGTTGAAAGCATCTTTACCAGCGATCCGGGACATAACAGGTGGACTTTCCAGAACGCCCGATCAGCGCGGGAGGTATCCCTTGAAGCCCGAGTCCGTCTCCAGTACGGTGCAGTGGTTAATGTCTTTGCGGAGCTTGGTGTGGAAGCACAGAGAAGGGATGCCACGACCCTTGCAGGGAGCCTCTGGCATGCGCGGCAGATGCTTTACGAGAGCCGTGCCGGAGCATGTTTCAGCGAGAGCCAGTTTGTGGAGTTTTCACGGGACGGCATCATAAAGCGCGACGGCACCATTGACCGTGATGCTTTCAACTGCGTGCTCGCGGTAATGAGGAAGGAGCTTCTGGCCCTCTATGACGATACGGGTTGGCGGCGAAGCCATATACCTTCCTCCATGACGAAGGATCAATTCTCTGCGAATATTGACAGCCATCTCGAGGGAATCATGAGCTCAATGTGGACAGGCCTCAGGAGATCTGGCCGCACCTTTGACACTCTCGAGGAGTTCAGAAAAACAGTGAATATCGATCATATAAAGGGATTTGAGCGCTATATCAGGGAGAGCAACCTGGAGAGCCTCAGGGTGGAATCAGTTCTCCAGACTTTCAGGGAAAGCCGGAGCGGGGGAAGCCGCCGCGTCACTTATACACGGTGAGCCCGTTTTATTCTGCCATCTTTCAGCCACTCATTGTAACTATCGGCTCCCATAGTCACCGTGTTCACTCCGCAATCACGCACTTTTGATTGACATGGCTGTCTCCTTTGTGCTGTCTTATTTTTTTCGATCGGCTCTTAGGTGGAATGAACTCCATTCTGGCCATTATCAATATATTTGACAAGATTCTTCAGTTTATTCCAGAATGTTTCGCCGAGCACAAACAGGCTGATTACAAAGAGAATGTCTCCGGAAATCAATATAAAAAAATACACAATGTGTTCGCCGGTAGCCGGATACCCGAAAAGCAGACTTAATTCAATCAGAGGGTAGGTGAGAAAACTTATGAATAAGAGCCATACTCCCGTAATATGCCTTTTTCTGCTTATGATAACCGGAGCGAAAGATTCGGGCCTTTTAAGCCATATCGCAAATTTCTCTTTTTCTTATTGACTATTGTCTTACCTAACAGCAAAACGGCAATAAGAGAGATGCTTTCGCTAGCAACGGTAAGAAGTATCATATAAGTTACAATCTGTGTCTTTGAGAATCCTATGAAAGGCACAAATAAAAAGACAATATCAGCAATGCAGGTAATAAATAACAATACTATCCCCAGGTAAAACTTCCAGTTTTATTTATTCTGGCACATAGGCACAGCCTTTCTTTTCATTTACGCAATAAGTTTTGTAACCTTTCACCGCCCAGCAGGATTCACGGCCCGGAAGGCTCAACGCTTCCCCAGCGCCGAGAACGTCGCCTCGAGCATCTTCCTGCTCATACCCATAGCTCCCAGTATCTCCATCGTCTCGTGAATCCCTATCTCGCGCCTTGTCGTCCGGCCTTCATCGGTTATGTGCAGGAAGCGGTCCCGGAGGTATATGCGCCTCTTCCCGGCCATCCTGTTTACTACCAGGTAGTGCATCATGTCGAAGTCGAAAGAGCGTTTCCAGCAGTCGAAGAAAGTCCCTTCGTCGACTTCCTCGTTTTTAATCGTGTAGCGGAACTTCCTGCCGCCTCCATGCAGCAGCGAGTAAACATCAAAGCGCTTGCCTCCGGAAACAGGCTCTATGGACAGGCTGTAAGGAGCCTTCACGTAAACGAGAGGCGCGTCCGGCGAAAGCGGCAGCGGGTGAAAGATCAGGTAGCCCGGGTCCGCCAGGTACAGAGCCCCGCCGCTTCTCACCATGCAGGCGCAGTGCGTGTTCTCGCCGTATGTCCTGTCTGCGAGCACCAGGTAGCAGTCAAAGCCTGTCATGTCGAGAAGGTGCTTGAACAGATAGACGAGAGAGAAGCACGTGCCTCCCATCCCTGATTCGATGAAATCTTCTGCCAGCTCACCCGGCATCCTGAAATTGCCGCCTGCCCTGCCGCTCTTCGAGCATCGGATTATCTTGGTCGCATTCTCATAGGGGATCTGAGAGAATGCCGACAGCAGATCGGTCAGAAGCCTTTCTCCCGGCTCGCCGGATGCCACATTCAGCCGCTCGAGCAGCCTTGTCAGCTCCACGGATTGCCTCTCCATCGTCACTCCATGTTCCTGTCGCCGCGCCACGACAGCCCTCTCCTGTGGAGGTCGTACCAGTAGAGAGCCACGATTCCCATCGAGTTGCCGAGGAGCCCTCTCAGCAGAAGGTTATGGAGCTCAGGCTCAGGCACCAGAATCACCTTGACTTCCTCTGACGCGTCCTGCTGCACTCTGCCGCTGGGCCTGCAGTTGGTGGCGAGGTAGCTGTAGCAGGTGTTTGTGAGGAACGCCGGATTTGGCCAGCACGTTCCTATATGGATCAGCTCGTCCGGAACGTAGCCTGTCTCTTCCTCCAGCTCTCTCAGAACGGCCTTCGATGGCTCTTCTTCGGGCTCCACGAGCCCTGCAGGGATCTCGAGGGTCGGCAGGTCTATGCCGTGGCGCTGCTGCACTACAAGGATTGCTTTGTTATCCGGCGTGAGGGCTATCACGTTTACCCAGTCCTGCGCCACGAGTCTGAAGAAGTCGAACTTCTTCCCTGTCTCAGGAGACTCTGATGGTATCTTCTCGACTGTGAATATCTTCGCATCGCACAGGAACTCGGGCCTGGACCGCTTCCACGGCGGCGCGAAGGCCTCCAGGTCTTCTCTGTTTTCCGGTATCAGCTTTTTCATGGACCCTCCTGAATGAAAACATTCTGCGTTTATTCTCCCGCTATCACACTTCTCATTTCCCGGCTGGAAGCCCCTTCGCAGGGCAGTCAGGCAGGGAAAACGAATCGTGCCTGTAAACAGGCCTGCCCTCGACGAGCGTCAGAAGCACCTTGACACTGTGGATCTCGCCAGGCTTCACCTTGAAAAGGTTCCTGTCCAGCACTGTGATGTCGGCGTCCTTTCCTGCCTCGATGGAGCCTGTCACCTTCTCCTGATGGCGCAGATATGCTCCGTTTATTGTATACGCCTTCAGTATCTCCTTCAGATCCAGAGCCTGTTCGATGCAGAGGGGCTCCTCTTCAGGCCTTTCGTAATGGCGCCTCGTCACTGCGACCTCCATCGCGTCGAGCGGATTCATCGACGATACTGACCAGTCGCTCCCGGCAGCGAGCACCGCGCCGCTTTTTGCAATGCTTCCGAAGGGGTAGAGCCACCTGGATCTGCTCTCTCCAAGCAGCGGGAATGTCATGGTCGTAATGTAGATGTCCCGGGCGGCCCAGAAAGCCTGGATGTTCGCTATCACTCCCAGGGAGTGGAACCTCGGAATATCCCTGCAGTCAACCAGTTCGAGGTGGGCTATGTGATGGCGGGCATCTTCCCTCCTGTTGGTCCTGTACGCCCGCTCGTATGCGTCGAGCGTTACCCTGACGGCCCTGTCGCCGATGGCGTGCACGTGCACCTGGAAGCCTTTGCCGTCAAGCGCTGTCACGAGCTCGGAGAGCGGACCGGGCTCGATCAGGAGCTTCCCTGCGTCGCCCGGCCTGTCGCTGTAAGGCTCCAGCAGAGCCGCCGTGTGAGTCTCCATGACGCCGTCGACGAAGAGCTTCGCCATGTCGGGCTTGATCAGATGGCTCGAATAGCGCGCCCTCCTGGAGCAGAGCGATTCTATCTGGGAGACTCCGAGCTTCGGATCACAGCTCAGCGATGCCGTAATATGGGCCGTGAGCTTTCCGATCCTCTCCATCTCGCTGTACGCGTCGAGTTTGTCGTTATCGGCGTTGGCCTCCACCATCGATGTTATCCCGAAGCTGTTGGCCATCTCGAGCGCCTTCCTGAGCCCTTCGATGCGCTCGGCGGAGGTGAAGGCCGGTATGAGCTTCGACACTTTCTCAACCGCGCTCTCTCTGAATGTGCCTGAAGGCTCGCCGGTCTTCGGATCGCGCTCGATTCGGCCGCCTGGAGGGTCAGCGGTGTTTCTGTCCAGGCGGGCCAGCGCTATCGCCTTTGAGTTGGCCCAGGCCGAGTGGCCGTCTGCAGACAGCAGCACGGCAGGCCTGTCAGGCACGAGGCGGTCCAGGTCGGCCCTGTTCGGCGAGCCGCCTGGAAAGACAGGGGTCTCCCAGCCTGTTCCAACCACCCACTCTTTGTCAGGATGGGCCTTCGCGTATTCGGAGATGGCGCTGTACACCTCTTCCTTTGTCATCAGCGTGTAGAGCCTGCAGAGACTCATCTCGAGTCCGCCCAGGATCGGATGGATGTGCGAGTCGCAGAAGCCGGGCAGCACCATCTTTCCCTTCAGGTCGACAACGATTGTGTTGCTGCCTGTATAGCCGGCCATCTCGCTGTCGCTCCCGACAGCCAGGATTCTGCCGTCCTTGACTGCCACGGCGCTGGCCCAGGAGAAGGCCGGGTCGACCGTACAGACTTCGCCGCCTTTCAGAATGAGATCGGCTTCTCGGTAATCGGCCAGGGCGTGAGCCGGTGAAATGCGCAGCAGGAATCCCAGCAGGATTATCAGCAGCGCAGTTATGATCCGTCTGTTACTGCTCATGGAAATAGTTCCTCTCTCGTGATAGGGTATAATTCATTGCAGAGCCCGTCAATCCTCTGAATCTGTCGAGTCAATCCTCCAATCGGCTCTGTTGATGCCATCATAAGGATAATATCTGCGCTCGGCCGTTTGAGGCATATGAGCCCTGAAGATGATTCTTCTGATGGGCTTTTCATTACTGCCTAATAGATTTTCTGCTCAGCCCAAATAGTTTATTCGATAGATTGTTTCACTTGGTGTAATATTATACAATAACATCACCGGTAGGTTTCCCTTTCCTTCAAGAAGCGCTTCTGTTAGAAAGAAAAAAGAAAAACAAAGAAAAAAAATTGTCAGGGAGGTAGAAGGCATGTTCAATCACATCTTCTTTGGAAAGGTAATGTCAATAATTCTCACTCTGAGCGTTCTCTCGCTCTATCTGCTGCCTCTTGCAGGCTGCTCAGGAAGCGGCTCTGCAGGCTCTGCAGGCTTCACCGACTCAGCGGCTACGACATCTGCAGGCACAACGGGCACTGAAACATCCGCACTGTCGACTTCATCGGTAAAAACAGCCGGCGGCTTCACAATGGGAGTGTTCAGCGCGAAAAGCGGAGGCTCCGGAAATGCTTCACTTTCTGTTGATGTTGATTCCGGAACCGGTCTGCTTAATATCTGCCCTTCCGATGGCTCCACTGCCGGGCTGAAGAACACGACAGTAACAATCTATGGTCCGGACAACTCGGTAATGGCTGCGATTAAGGACGGCGTCGCCGACAACAGCAGGCTGACCGTCATGCCCGAGCCCTCCTCCGCGCTGGAGGCCGGCCTCGAAAAGGCTGCAGGCACATCTGCGCTCTCCTCATCGGACCTCGAGGCTGCTCTTGTTTCTGCTCTCACAGGCGACAAGGATGCCCAGCTCTCGTCAGAGCTGAAATCGGAGTTTGACAGCTATATCGAAGCCATGAGGAATACGCGGAACGGCGGAACAGCAGGAGCAGCGGCCCGTGACAGCGCATCCGCGCAGGTACAGACATCTCAGAGTGGGATCACTATATTCAACCCCACGCCTGGCCAGTGGAAGATCGAAGTAAGCTCAACGGCTCAGGCATCAGAGTTTGACCTGGTTGCTATGGCGGTGCCGTCTTCAGGTCTTCCGTCAGGCGACGAGATCGGGCAGATTGTTACCACTCTCAAGAACACTGCAGGATGGCAGCCCAAAGCCTTCAATCAGGCATCGGATTCGGGCGTGAAGGAAGACAGCACTTCATACTGGCTGTATGACGCGATCTTCTGGCTCGTCAAGTCCATCTGCAAGCCTTCAGTGGCATCCACCGTGATAGCCTACGCGATAGTGATAGTATATCCGAAAGCCTGGTCGAAGCTGGCAACAATAAAGTCGACTATCAGGAGCATCATGGACAGCGTGGCCAACGCCGTGGGAATAACCAACGTCGAGAGCTTCACCGACAAAGTAGCCGGCCTGGTGGCGCGCGCGATCTGCTCCATCTTCCGACAGCCGTCCAGGACTTCTGCTGAGCTTGGCACGCCTTATATTGGACTGGGCTTCCCGCAGCGGTTTCAGGAGCTGACCGGGCTCCGGAGCGGCTCCCTTGCCGCGGCAGGCGCATAGCTGTACTGCCGGGATGCTCAGCCGGAATTTATAAATAATGATCAGCCTCCGGCGAAGCAGCAGACAGTAACAGTTCCGGAAGAGCCCTTCTCCTGACTGAATCAGGGGGAGGGCTTTTCCTCACTGTTTCTGTTCAGGAAGGAGCCTCCTGTGTCCGGCTTGAATCTGAAATAGAGAATAGGGCTTCGGATTTCGATGATATCACATCCGGCTGTGTGAAGCCGGCAGGAAAGTTGAGCTGTGGGCAGCCCATGCTGGAACGTTTCATCCACATACCTGCGGTTAGAATATTGATAGTAGTGGTGCTTGGATCACTGATGGCCATTGCAGGGTTTCTTCTGTCCTGTCTCGGGATAGAGGCGGTGCTCCAGGGCTATCGCGAGGCCATGTACATTATCACGGCGGGCCTGGTGCTGCTCATTGTCATCGCGATGATGCTGTACCGGGTGATCCAGCGCAGCCAGCCTGTCGGCGGCGGCCCCGTGATCATGCCGACCCCTTCGGCGATGGAAGGCTTTGAGAAGGACAACCTGTAGATTCTGCCCGGTTAAGTTCGCCTCAGCGCTCTCGGCAGGACAGGGCAGGGGATCATGTCCGGGTTGAAAGGCAGAGACGATTGAAATGACTGCTGCCTGACGGCAGTTTCAGCCGCGGAACCTCAGTATCCCAGCTTTGACTGACCTTTCTTCCTTTTCTGTACCGGAAGTTGCAGCATTCATCTCCGAAGCCCAGCGACTTCTCCCTGACAAGCCCTGTTCCAAGAGCGGCGCTTCTCGGAAAATCGGTGCAGCAGAAATATGGCATCAGCTCCAGGATGTTTTCGCTGTTAAAGAGCTTCAGTATGGCGCATTCCTTCATGTCGTATCCGAAATCGAAGGTCTCCCAGTCTCCCTGCACGAACTCGCAAATCCAGTCTGCCGCGTAGCGGCGCTCGACTGTCTGCGCGGCCCAGTCGCTCAGGCTGGCTATCGAAGCCTCTCCGAAGAAGAGATCGCGCTCCCTGTTCCGCTCTTCTTCGGGCATGTCATTGAAATACCTGGAGACCATGTCATACATGATCCTGCCGAGAACATCCGGAGGGACGGCTCTCTCCTTCATGGGGATGTACATCGCCAGGTATTGAGCTCCGGCTATAAAAAACTTCATGTCCAGGTTTTTTTCGCCGCCTATCGGAGGCAGTCTCTGCAGCACTTTCGGGAACTCGCCGCGCGCTCTCCTGATGAAGAGATCGGCGTCGTCTTCGCCGAATCTGGCGGTGTATTGATCTCTTGCCGCGTCGAGTATGATTTCAAAGTCATCTGTGAGCTTCCGGCTGTTGCTCTTATAGTAGGAGTCTTTCCATGCGGCGCCTTCAATGGCGAAGCAGGGGACAGGGAAGAGCGACGAAAGGCTGAAGGCAATCGACACCTTCAGGAAATCTCTTCGGTTGAGCGGGCTGCTTTTCATGGGAATCCTCTCTTTCAGCTGCGAAATTGCAGATGCCCGGCATTCCGGGCCCAGGTAGATGTATTATACACCAGCGCTCAGAATAATGCCATCCTGACAATGCCGCCCCCTCTTAACAAAAATTCGGTTTCTCCGATATTACCTGTGACAAGATACATCATCTGAAAATATTCCACTCACGACTTTTACCGCCAAACGGTTCGACTGATGCGGCACCGGCTCTTGTCAACTGAGAGTGGTGGACGTGTTTTTGACTGTCTGTGTCGGGAAAGTCATCAGCAACAGTCACCAGGAGGTGTCTTGTGGGTCAGAAGCTGAAACAGTACTACGATTACATCGGGAAGCTCGGCGGCTTTCCGATGCAGATGAAGCTCGCTACATCGACAGGACTGACAACAGCAAAAGCGTGCAATGCCCCCGACTCGATTGAGAACCTGGAGAAATGCAGAAAAGCGGTCAGGCAGATAACCGGAAGGGACGCCCAGCTCTAGAGCTCATGTGCCTTCTGCAGATTGCGGGTTTCCCTGCAGGCAATGTGGCCTGGGCTGAGCAGTCTTTCCATGTTCTGAAAGAGCCGGAAATTGATTCTGGATTGTGGAGGAAGAATATGTCTGTTATCGCTGCAGGGACTGTATACCTCAATAATGCGGCGGGCTCCTGGCCCAAGGCCCCCGGCGTTGCTGACGCCGTCAATGAAGGCCTTCTTCTGCCGCCATATCACCCCGGCAGAAGTACCCGTACAGTCGATCCGGCTCGTGAATGCAGGGATATACTCGCGTCGATGATGGGAATAGATGACTCCAACAACCTTGCTCTCACATGCAGCGCAACTCATTCACTCAACCTCGCCATACTTGGATTGAGCTTCTCCAGCCGGAGCCGGGTCATAACAACGGCGATGGAGCACAACTCTGTCCTCCGGCCTCTTCACAGGCTCGAGGAAAAATCGGAGATCAGGCTTGACGTAATCGGTCTCGACGAAGACGGCAGCCCCTCCGTGGAGGAGTTCGAAAGGGCTGTTGACAGCGATGTGGCTCTTGTTGTGATGAGTCACGTATCCAACGTGACAGGAAAGGTTGTTGATGTGGCAAGGTATTTCAGCAGGGCGAGGGAAGCCGGTGCTGCCACCCTTCTTGATGCATCCCAGTCGATGGGGCACCTCGATGTAAGGCCTGAAGATCTCCATTGTGACATGGTGGCTTTTACAGGACACAAGGGGCTCCTGGCTCCGCCGGGTACAGGCGGCCTTTATGTCGCGCCGCATATCGAGCTACAGCAGATCATTGTGGGAGGGACAGGCGTGAGAAGCGAAAGTCTCAGGCATGCGCCGGATATGCCGATGAGACTTGAGGCCGGGACGCCCAATGTGCCTGCCTTCATGGGATTTGCCGCCGCCCTCCGGTGGCTCAGAGATAACCGGGATGAGTTCCGGTCCAGGGAGCGCAGCGCATATCATTCATTGAGGTGTGGAATGGAAGGGATTGATGGGATCAGGCTGTTCGGCATGGGACAGGGCGGTTACAGCTCAATAGTTTCTTTTGCGCTCAGAGGATGGGATGTTGAGGAAACAGGGCAGGTTCTGCAGGAGAGCTTTGACATAATATGCCGCACAGGTCTTCACTGCGCCCCTCTTGTCCACGAAGCCATCGGAAGTGCGCCACAGGGCACTGTGCGCTTCAGTGTGTCGGGATTCACTACTGAAGAGGATATACAGCGTTCCATTTCAGCTTTGAAGAGGATTGCAGCGTGATATTGAATGGCTCCAGAAAGCTGGAAGACTGTTTTGACGGGAGCTCCGTTGTTCTCTACTCATTTGACGGCTCCTGGTCCCGGGAAAGCATAATGTCATTGAAGGGACTCGGCGAGCTGAGCTACTATCCGGACTTCCCCAGGCCGTTTTTCAGGCTGGTTTGCAGGAACGGTCTTCAGGTGAAGGGGGTCGAGGGAGAGCGGCAGTGCCGTGTAATATTTCCTGGTGACGGGAGGGAGGTGATACAGAAGCAGTTCGAGGATTTTTTCAGAGAATAACCGCTACTTATTGTGGAAGGAGGTAAAGTGTGGGAAAACAGCTTGTCAAGTACTATGATTTCGTAGGGAAGATAGGTGGCCTCCCAATGCAGATGAGGCTCGCCATGGCTACAGGTCTTCCATCCGCCAAGGCGGACAGCGCACCTGACTCACCTGACAATATTGAAAAGTTCAAAAAGGCTATAAAGCAGATAACGGGGAAGGATGCCCCAGCTTAAATTAAGGAGGATTGATATGGCAGTCAGTAAAAAGACGGAACTCATCATTGATCACCGGTTCGACAGGAAGACCTGTCGTCATACCCTCAACGGAAAAGTTGTTGTTCTTCACTGTCACCACTATGCAACCCTGTACTGTCAACTCGCAGATGACTGCGGGCTTCTCGATGCCAGAAAGCTCCTTTCCGAGGTCACAGAAGATACTTTCCACGAGGTTCTGTCTGATTATTTCAGGCAGCATGGAATAGATCGCATCGATGACAGGATATCAATTGCAGAGCAGTACTATGCTGCAATGGGTCTCGGCAGAATGAGCGTGCTCTGCGCCGGTCCGGAAGCCGGCGAGATAGAGCTTGTACACTCGCATATCGATGAGGGGTGGATTAAGAAGTGGGGAAAGACTGAAAAGGCGATAAACTTTATCACCTGCGGATATGTGGCCGCTCTCATGTCAAGTGCTTTTGGGAAAGCCACGAGATCCTTCCAGGTAATGGAGACAGAATCGATGGCGGCCGGAGCTGCCAGATCGCGCTTTGTGGCAGTAAAAAATTGAAGGAGGTGAAAGATGTCCATCGATCGTCAGTGCATCATAGATTCTCTCTCGAAGATAGAAGTAATAGGTAATCAGGACGGCCTTATTCCCGCCTTTGGAGTATTTGTGAACCAGTTTCCCGGGATGTTCTGGAATGCTTTTGCAGATCGTCTCATCAGGAGGGTGGGAGAAGATCTTACAGACTCGGCGGAGTGGCTGCTCGTGAATGCAGCCCATGAGTGCGGTTACCATACAGGATACGGCATCATAACCTCAGAGGAATGGAAGGCTGTGGTGGAGCCGATGCTGGAAAAACTGCCTGAAGACGTGTTGTACGGCGCTTTTGCAGTATTCACGGCCTGGGGATGGGCGAAGTCAGAGGTTGTTGAGCTCATCCCGGGAGAAAAGATGGTTGTGAGGGCCTATGACTATTATGAGTCTGATCTCGTTCAATATGGAAAAAGAAGCAAGCCTTGCGCGTTTATGATAAGAGGCGTAAGTGCCGCTTTCATGGACCTTGCTTATGGCGGCAGTTACGATCCTGAGGGGAAAACGGGTCTCAGAACATTTGAATGCAGGCAGACCAAAGGGATTGAATGCGGAGATGAATACGGCGAGTTTGTCGTGACAAGAAGGCAGTCCTGAAGACAGACTCAAAGCCATTTATTAACCGAGAAAGCTCTCCGGCGCGGGCACCGCTGCCGGAGAGCTTTCCGCATCCTGGTTAGCAGATCAGCCTGTCGATGGAGATCAGGCCTTTGTGAGGTTTCTTCCTGGAAATACCAGCTCATGCCAGGAGATCGGCTGATGAGAAAGAACAATGATGTTATACTGACAGGGCGCAGCTGACTTCAGGCGACTTCCGGTCAGGCAGGCCTGAGGAATATATTGCCCTCTGCGCCTGTATGCATGAAAGGAGCTGATTCCATGGCCGCTGACAGGCAGTCTCCGATCAGGGATCTTTTGACAATCGACATGATAGGCAGGAGAAAGGATGGAGGAGTCGATCTCGGAATCATAGTCTCCGGGAAGCTCACCGGAAGCAAAGAGGATCAGCAGCTCCTGATGGACAAGGTGGAGGCCTATCTGAAAGCCATAAAGAGCGATAAGTTCCAGCGCGATTTTAAAAATCCGCCGCCCAGGAAGACCCAGATACTGATAAAGTGCCTGGTGCCTCCTGAGCGGGAGATTGTAGAGCTGGTGAAGAGCATGGAGCGCTGGGTCAGGGATAACAGCGCCCGTATAAGGCTCGAAGTGGAAGAGGTTGAATAGCCGGGCCCCGGCATATGCTCTTCCTGCATTACTAATGTTAGCGGGTATAACCGGCTATGAACAGATGGCACATTGCGATAGTTGTGATAATGGTGGTGATTGCAGCCGCTCTGGGCATCATCATTCATCTGCAATGCGGCCCGCCTCACGATGCCGAGTCCTACACGGCTGTCGAGCTGATGAAGGGGCGGCCGCCTGTGGAAGTGCCGGCCGGAGGCGAGCTGGTCTCGCTCTTCAGGGCCATCAACTCGCTGGAGGACTACAACAGATCCCTGTCTGACCGGGACATGCTCGAGGCGGTTCCTGTCCGCGTGTATCAGAGAATCGCGACTCTCGAGAACACAGTATTTCTGACCTTCGACGACGGTCCCTATGCAGACGGAGACGGGGCGGAAGTCTCTAACGAGCGCCTGCTTCAGGTTCTCAGCGACAAGGGCTCGACCGGTACCTTCTTCTTTCAAGGCCCCTGGGCTCTCAAGAACGCCGACATCGTCAGGAAAACAGCGGCCATGGGCAACACGATAGGCAACCACACATACCACCATCCGCCGGACGGATGCACCATGGGACCGATAGAGTGCGACAGGAAGGTAAAGCTCGAGCATCTGGATCCGACGTGGCAGACCAGGGAGATCCTGTGGTGCCGCCTGGCGCTCCTCGACGCCCTGGGTGGAGACAGAAAGGCTCTGACCTGCTACTTCAGGTCGCCACACGGCTCAGGAGTGCTCACGTCGGTGAGAAAGCGCGCCAATCACAAGCTTCTCGTTACAATAGGCAATGCCGGCTACGTGACAATCAACGGCAACCTGGGCCTTTCAGATGCCACGAAGAAGCATTCGAAAAGCCAGCTGCTCGCCACGTACAGCAGGCATTTCAGAAAAAATGTGCCGGGCCATTACAGGGGAGAGATACTCTGGCTTCATTCCGGGCTCCTTTCCACAGCAGAGGCTCTTCCCGAGATCATCGACATGCTGCACGGAAAGGGATACAAGGTCAAGGCTCTGCCTCCGGGGCTGTAGCCTCCACCGCGCTGTCAGTCGACTGACATGGAGAGATTGAACGTGGTTCCTGCCGCGCTCTCAACTGATATCGAGGCGCTGAGCTGCTCAGAGAGATCATTGACGAGCTGCAGTCCAAGTGTGGATGCGTTCTGCAGGTCCAGGTGCCCTGGAAAGCCTATCCCGTTGTCGGTTACGGTGATTGAAGCCTTGACGCCCCCGACTGTCAGATTGATCCTGATTTCGCCGTCCCGCTCGTCTGGGAAGGCGTGCTTGAGGGCATTGGATATCAGCTCGTTGAGAAGGAGGCCGCAGGGAACGGCCCTGTCGATTGCGAGGAAGACACTGTCGCCCTGAACGGAAATTATAACGTTCTTCTTCTTGTAGAGCCCTTTCAGATAGCTTCCAAGGCTCATCGTATAACCCTTGATGTCGACCCTGGACAGATTTTCCGATGCATAGAGTTTTTCGTGAATTATTGCCATCGAGCGCACCCGGGCTCTGCACTCCTGAAAGACGTCCTGCATCAGCGGATCGCTGAGCCTCGAGGCCTGCAGGTTCATCAGGCTCGAGATTATCTGCATGTTGTTCTTCACGCGATGATGGATCTCGCTGATGAGACTCACTTTTTCCTTCAGGGACGCCTCCAGTTTTTTCTCGGACAGCTTCCGCTCGGTTATGTCTCTTCCTATCAGGACTATGAAGCGCTCTTCGCCGAGAACCGCCTTCGTGAGCGTAATCTCTATGAATCTGTCATTGCTCTCTCCGAAAGGAATCTCTACGGTACCCGAGTCAGTGCTCATATTCTTGACAAGATCGGTTATGTATTGCAATTTTTTGTCGATCCGGCCTGTGTCCGGCTGAACTGAGATGAGCTCTTCCGAGGCGCTGCCGAGAAGCAGGCATGCGGCTTCGTTGACATCGACTATCCTGTTCTCAGTCTCTGAAAAGATGAAGATGGCGTCGCTTATTATGTCCATGAGCGTCCTGAACTTTTCCAGCTGGAGCATGCGCTGCTGCAGCTCAGGGTAATAGCTCTTCTTCAGCGACAGCTCGCCGAATCCCATGATCTTCAGCCTCAGAGAATCCCTTTCAGAAGGAGGATCAAAGTGCTCGCTCATATATCCCCTCGATGTCTTTTCGGGTGGAGGCGGCAGGATTGGTAACCATGCACGGATCTGCCACGGCGTTTCTGGCGAGATCGATGATATAATCGGCGCAGACGCCGAGTGATCCAATCGATCTTCCTGTGCCTGCCTCTGTCCTCAGCTCGTGAACAGCATCTATGAGTTTTTTCTTTGCAGTGTCTCCATCTCCTGCATGAACATCCAGCCCGATGGCTCTTCCTATTCTGCAGTATCGCTCCGCTGCATGAGGGAAGTTGAAATCGATCACCCATTCGAGCAGCATTGCGTTGCACGCTCCGTGAGGAAGATCCAGAAGCCCTCCGAGGCTGTGGGCCATCGCGTGAACGGCGCCAAGGCTCGCATTTGAGAAGGCGAGTCCCGCTTCCAGGCAGGCAAGCGTCATGGCCGTTCTGTACTCGAGATTATGAGGCTCCTCTATGGCGTGAAGAAGGTTGTCAAACACCAGCCTTATGGCGTCGAGGGCGTAAAGGTCGGTAAGGTTGAAGCTGGCGTTCGAGACAAACGCTTCCACAGCGTGAGTCAATGTGTCGAGTCCTGTGCAGGCAGTCAGCTCCTTCGGCATGGTAGTCGTCGTCTCAGGGTCGATCAGCGCCAGGTCAGGGACGAGGGTCTTGCTTATCAGCGCTATCTTGAGCTTTCTCGCCATGTCGGAGATGATGGCGAACTGCGACACGTCTGCGGCCGCTCCTGCTGTCGTCGGGATGCAAATCAGCGGCGGGATTGGCTTGGTTATCCTGTCGACGCCTTCATACTGCAGGATATTGCCTCCATTTGACGCTACGGTGCCTATTCCCTTGGCGCAGTCGACAGGGCTTCCTCCCCCGATGGCCACTATCGCGTCGCAGCGCTCTTTCTGATAGTGCAATGCTCCTTCCATGACCTCTTCGGCTCTGGGGTTGGGCGTTACGCCGGAGTACACCGTGTATGCGAGGTCTTCTGCGGCGATGGATCGAACGACCTTTTCAGTCCATCCGGCGCGCATTACGCCTTCATCTGTGACGATCAGAACCTTTTTCGCACCGAGGTTCTTTGCATACGCTCCGGTAAGAGAGAGCGCTCCAATGCCAAAGACAACCTCCGGTGCCACGAATTTTCTCATTTCGTAAAGCGGCAGCTCCATGTTATCACTCCGGCTTTCATTGTGAGGTCGTGTCTGGTGCTTTGGAGAGAGGCATCTGTTTCTATATTAATATGTTTTCAACATATGCCGGTCTTTTCCCTTTCCGCCAAAGCTCCATCGTGTGAGAGGAATTATCCGCTGATTTAGATAATAATTGTAAGAGGCCCTGAATCTCTGCCGGGATGCAGATTTCACGGTGCCTGTCTCGAGCGGCAGTATATAAAAGGAGGACAGTATATGGCAAAGGCAGTGAGTTACAAAGAGCTTGGCCTCACCAACAGCAGGGAGATGTTCAAGGTCGCCATGAAGGGAGGCTTCGCCGTACCAGGCTACAACTTCAACAACATGGAGCAGTTGCAGGCCATCATAAAGGGATGCGCCGACAGCAAATCTCCGGTAATACTTCAGGTCTCGAAGGGGGCGCGCGAATACGCAAATCAAACGCTTCTCCGTTATATGGCCATGGGCGCAGTCGAGATGGCCAGAAATGATTTCGGCAGCAACATCCCGATAGTGCTCCACCTCGATCACGGCGATACCTTCGAGCTGGCAAAGTCGTGCATCGAGACAGGCTTCTCGTCTGTGATGATTGACGGCTCGGGCCATCCTTATGAGGAGAACATAACCCTCACGAAGAAGGTGGTGGAGTTCGCGCACGATCACGACGTCACTGTGGAAGGCGAGCTGGGCGTGCTGGCAGGCATAGAGGATCACGTGTCGCATGCGGAATCGCACTATACGCGGCCTGAGGAAGTAGAGGATTTTGTGGCCAGGACAGGTGTGGACAGCCTGGCCATCTCCATCGGCACCTCACACGGCGCATTCAAGTTCAAGGTGAAGCCCGGCGAAGAGCCGCCGCCTCTCAGGTTCGATATCCTCGAAGAGGTGGAGAAGCGCATCCCCGGATTCCCGATTGTGCTACACGGCGCTTCTTCAGTGCTTCCTGAGTACGTGAAGATGATAAATGAATACGGCGGCAAGATGGACAACGCCGTGGGGATCTCTGAGGAGCAGATCAGAAAGGCCGCGAGGAGCGCTGTCTGCAAGGTTAACATAGACAGTGACGGGCGCCTCGTGCTGACAGCGGTGATACGAAAGGTCTTCCACGACAAGCCTGGCGAGTTCGATCCGCGCAAGTACCTCGGCCCCGCAAGAGAAGAGCTGGCGAAGATGGTCACGAGAAAGAACAGGGAAGTTCTCGGCTCAGCCGATCACGCCGATGAGATAGTCGGCGCAAAGGTCTGACAGGCAGACAGCAGATATGAAGCAGGCGGGAGTGCCTCATTCGAGAGGGCACTCCCGCTTTTCATCTTCATATATTCATCATGCGCTCGAGTCTCTCGGCGATGAGGCGTGATATGTCGATGGTGCCAGCGTTTATGCCCATCGAGCCGGGGCTGCCTGCGCGCTCTTTCGCCGAGGCGGTTGTGGATCTGCCAGTGGAAGCTTCCTTTGCTGAATTGAATGGTCTGTTATTGATCGGGTTGTTCTCGAATACGAAGTCCAGCATTTTTCTCCTCCGATACCGGCCTTACAGGCCTGTTTTTTATTTATGTCATTATTTAACCATCCCATGCTGTGACAAACAAGTTACAGATGCGATCCAATTTTCGGGGGGATGGTGGAGGAGGCCTATTGAAATGGTAGCTGGAGCTTTTCCCTTGTCACCAGCTCAGTGTTCGTATATATCCTCTGCTCGACTTTTTCTCCGTTCATAAGCTTCAATGCACTTTCGACTCCGGATTTGCCTATCGTGTAAGGGCTCTGAGTTACAGTCGCATCAATTCTTCCTTCCTTGACAGCCTTGATGCCCTCCTCTGTGGCGTCAAAGCCCACTATGACCAGATTCTTTATCTTGTTGACGGCCATCGCATCGGAGACTCCAAGCGCCATCAGATCATTGAATGCGAACACCCCGTTTATCTCCGGGTGCTCCCTGAGGCTGTTTCTCGCTATCTCGAACGCGCGAGTCCTGTTGAACTCTCCAGGAGCCGACGTCAGCGTTCTGATGCAGCTGTAATGGGACAGCGCAGACAGGCAGCCGCTCTTCCTCTTTTCTCCTGTCATGCTGTCTCTCTTACCTTCCAGGAGCAGCACATATCCTCTTCCGTTCAGGCGTTTGGCCAGGTATTCTCCTGCCAGCTGCCCTCCCTTCTCGTTATTGCTCGTAATCAGGCAGTCGGCGTGGGCGCCCATCTGCTTCGCCATGGCCTCATCCATCCCTGTGTCCATTATCACGACGGGAATCTTCATCGAATTGGCTTTCGCGATGGGGGCTATGCAGTTGGTTCTCTCCTCGGGGATCACGAGCACGGCGCTGACCTTGAGGTTTATCAGCTTGTCTAGCAGTTTGGGCTGCTCGGCAGGGTTCTTCTGGTCAGGAATGAGGACTGCCACTTTGATTCCGTAGTTTTCCGCAGTCTCCCTTATACCTTTTTCGATCTCGGTAAAATAGGGGTTGGCGGCGCATTTCAATACTACGCCAATGAACCTGCTCTTTTCCTTTCTGGCGTGCGAGGAGCAGCCTGCTGCTAACGGAAACAGGAGCAGCAGCATGAGGGATATATAATAAGCCCGGACGCTATGGCGCAAAGCATTTCTCCTTCACAATGGAGAGAAAGATGATGATACTCAACAGCATAATTAGCGTTAATATATATCAGCGCTTGTTGAAGAGCTTCTCTATCAGTTTGTCTGTGAACTGGCAGAGTTTCTGGTAGGCCGATTCGGCGAATTCGAATACCTTGTTCAGCGTGTTTTTAGCGAAATCCATCTGCTTCGATGAGTCTACATCGCCACCGATCTTTGTTGAGCTCAACTGTTTGAGCTTGCCGATGGCGGCGCTTCCGAACTTCTTTTCAACATCGATTCTCTGGCCATCCCGCTCCAGCGCGATCACCTTGCCGATGATCTGGCTGGCCTGAACTGTAGGCTCTTCTTTCTCGAGCGAATCGCCTTTCACCGTGAACTCGGCGCTCTGGCCGAAGGTGACCGCCGCTATTCTCCTGACGAGGAAGTTCTCGCTCTGCCTGTAGAATATGATGTGGCCGGTTCTCAGATTCATGGCATGGATCGGCTGGACCTCTACCATATCCCCGATCATAATGGCAGGCATCATCCCCTTGTCGAGCACCTTGACCTTGATGTTCTCGCCTTTGGAGATCTTCTTTCTCCAGCGTGCCATAAGGTCCACAGTCTTCAGATCCTGTGCTATCATATCTTTTGTGCTCATCTCTGAGTCACCGCTTTTTTTCTCCTCGTCTGCCATATGAGGGCCTCCCTTATAGTATTGTTGAGTCTCCGTGCCTCTCCGGACATCCTCCGGCGCAATGCCGATATCTCGCTTCGCATCGTCATCCAGACATGCTACTTCATTATGACGTACCGGGAAGGAAATGTAAAGCGTCTGCTCGCGCTCTTTCGGGGCCATCGAAACCATTCGGCAATTACTATCTGATCTTTTCAGAGAGCTTTTTCCCGGGGGTGAAGTAAGGAACTTTCTTTGCCTTTATCTTGATCTTTTCCTTTGTGATCGGGTTTACGCCCATCCTGGCACTCCGTTTTTTCACTGAAAAGGATCCGAATCCTATATACTGGAATTTTTCACCTTTCACGAGGCAGCTGCTGATTGCTTCAAAAACCTCTTCGACAGCCTTCCTGGCCTGGGCTTTCGTCAGCTCTGCATTCTGCGACACTATGGTGATGAGCTTTTCCTTGTTGAGGCTTTCTTTTGGCTCTGCCACTGCGCCCTCCTTGGACTTCTCCATGATATGGCATACTGACGCCTGAAATTGTGAGCGTTAATGTATAGCTGCGGGCTTTGTCAAAGGCATCAGCCATGCGATTTTGAATATAGAATCTTCCAGGGGAGGCCGTAAAAATCCTCCTTCCCGGCGCCCTGTGCAATCATTCAGAGTGCATTGCAACAAGGGAAAGAGGGCCCATGTGTTTAATAAGGTAATGTCAGATCGATGAAAGGCTGATGCAGCAGCAGGAGGTGCCATGACTGGCTATTACGTCGTATATGTAAATTGCCCATCAAAGGAGGAGGCTCGGAAGGTTGCTCTGCCCCTTGTCGAGAAGAGGCTGGCAGCCTGCGTGAACACCGTCCCTGCCGTCGAGTCCCTTTACTGGTGGGAGGGAAAGCTGGAGACCGCTGAAGAGGTGCTTCTTATCATAAAGACGAAGGAGAAGGCGCTCGAGCCGCTTATTGCCGAAGTCAAGAAGAACCACGGCTACACTGTTCCGGAGATTATCGCGATGCCGATTGCTGCCGGGAACAGAGACTATCTGCAGTGGATAGAGAATGAGGTCACCTTCCCGGAATAGCTCTCCCTGAAAGGAACGGATAGATGGATTCAAGGAAGAAGATCCTCGTCGTGGAAGACGAGGCTGAGATACTCGATGTAATAAGGCGCTATCTCGAAAAGGAGCGCTTCGAGGTCACCGTAGCCGTTCAAGGCAGGGAGGGCCTCGAAAAGGCGAGGACCGAGACGCCGGACCTGGTCATTCTGGATCTGATGCTGCCCGGACTGGACGGGCTCGAAGTCATCAGGGAGATCAGGAGGGATTCCCTGATGCCCATCCTGATTGTATCAGCCAGAGGCGATGAGACAGACAGGGTTGTGGGGCTCGAGCTCGGCGCAGACGATTATGTCACGAAGCCGTTCAGCCCCCGCGAGCTGATGGCCAGGGTCAAAGCCCTGTTGAGGAGGAGCGCAGTCAATCCGCTGATGCAGAAAAAGCAGATCACGAGGGGCAGGATAACTCTCGACATGGAAGCGCGCCGCTTCTATGCAGGCTCGAAAGACGTGGTTCTTACGGCGCTGGAGTTTGCTGTGCTGAGAACACTTTTTCTGAACCCCGGCAAGGTCTTTTCGCGGGAGGAGCTGCTTGACACCGTGTGGGGTCTGGAGTTTGTCGGAGAGACGAGGACAGTTGATGTGCACGTAAAGAACCTCAGGAAGAAGCTCGATGAAAGCTCTGACGAGCCGGTGAAGCCATCGTACATAAGGGCGGTGAGAGGCGTAGGCTATATGTGGGATGAAGCGCCGTAGGCCGCCATTTATCCGGAGAGGTGGACATTGAAAGCATCAAGGCCTTCAAGAAAGCTGTGGTGGACTCTTTCGCTTTCCTTTTTCTTCTTCACCCTTGGCTCGCTCTTCCTGGCCGGCCTGTATCTCGTCCTGACCCTGTCTCCGCAGATGATTATGATTCGGGATGAGATGACGATGAAGAGGATGAAGAGCCTCACAGCAATGCTGGCTCCCGGACTCGATCGGAATGACAGAAGGATTGAGCTTCCAAGGCTTCTTGAGATATACGACGGCCCGCTCGATCCGGCCATATGGATCTTCAACGACAGCGGAGAGGCTGTTATGATGTCGCCGAAAGCGTCTGCTCTGCCGCAGCCTGGGCGGGATATTGTGGAGAGGACACTGAAAGGGGATGAGCTTTCAGGCCCTCTTGCGGCTCAAAGAGCATATTACCACACGATTCCTGTAAGGAGCGGGGAAAGGATCGTCGGCGTCGTCTATGTCCTGCAGTCCACGTTCACCCCGCCGCAGTACAGACTGGCTCCTCTGCTGCCGACGCTGCGGGCCTTTGCGCTGATAGCGCTGCTTTCGCTCGTCGTGTCGACGCTGATGGCCAGGAAGCTCACGAGGCCGATTGAAGAGATGACCGATACGGCGCGCAGCATAGGCGAGGGAGATCTTCTCGCCAGGGTGAAGCCTGTGAAGATAACGCAGGAGATGGAAGTGCTGAGCTCAGCGTTGAACACGATGGCTGAAAGGCTCAGTCTCAATGTCAAGAGCCTCGAGGAGGAGAAGAGGCAGCTCGAGATCATGGAGAAGACGAGGCGCGATCTGATCGCGAGCCTTTCCCACGAGGTGAGGACTCCTCTTTCAATCATAATGGGGTGCTCTGAGGCGCTGCAGGACGGGGTGGTGAGCGGAGAAGACGCTTCGCGGTATCTCGAGAACATTCACAGGGAGGTAAAGCGCCTCGACAGGCTGATAGGAGATCTGCTCCAGCTGTCATCTCTCGAGGTGGGAAGGCTTTCGCTGTCGAAGGAGATTTTCTCTCTTAAATCGCTCTATGAAGAGGTTTCAGACTCTCTTGAGCTGGAGATTTCGAAAAAGGGCTTTAAATGCAGCTATCAGGGAAGCGATGAGATGATATACGGCGACAGGGAGCGCTTCCGCCAGATCGTGCTGAACCTTCTCGAGAACTCGCTGAGATACTGCCCTGACGGCACTGCTGTCGTGCTGATGGAGATTAAGGCTGACGACGGCACGGTGATCATATTCGAAGACAACGGCCCAGGCGTGCCTGAAGCCGATCTGTCAAGTATTTTTGAGCATTTCTACAGGGTGGATAAGTCCCGCTCGAAGCAGAGAGGCGGCTCAGGACTCGGGCTTGCGATAGTCAAGAGGCTCGCGGCCGTTCACGGTGGAACGGTTGCCGCGTCAAATGTCGAAGGCGGAGGCCTTCGTCTCAAGATTAAGGTCCCGTCCTGTGAAAAGCCGCCTGCGTGACGGGTAACTGCCGGGATGCCGGAAGTCGTCACGGATTTGGAGGATTCCTGCACAGAAAAGCGAACCATATAATTGAAGAAGAGATGAGAGGGTAAAGCCTTCTCGCATTATCTCCGAGCATAGAATAGATGACAGTCGCCTTTCAGAGAGGGGCTGTCACTGCTGTCTCAGGAGATTTTTTTATGCCGGGCAGATGATCCGTACAACATTGGATTCACATAATACAGCAGAAAGTGAGGAAGATATAATGAAAACCAGAGTTATAATCATGGGGGCGGCAGGAAGGGACTTTCACAACTTCAACACCTTCTTCCGTGACAACGAGGCCTATGAAGTCGCAGCATTCACGGCAACACAGATTCCGAACATAGAGGGGAGGGTCTATCCGCCCCTGCTTTCAGGCCGCCTGTATCCTGAAGGGATACCAATCCATTCAGAGGAGGATCTGCCGCGCCTGATCAAGGATCTCAAGATCAATGAGGTTGTTTTCTCATACAGCGATATAGCCCACGTCGATCTGATGCACAAGGCGTCGACGGTTATCTCGGCAGGAGCAGATTTCAAGCTGATGGGCCCTGAGCGGACCTGCATAAAGGCCGAGGTCCCTGTCGTGTCGATATGCGCCGTCAGGACAGGCGTGGGGAAGAGCCAGACCACCAGGAAGATCTGCGATATCATTAAGAGCAGGGGCTACAAGGTGGTTGTGGTGAGGCATCCGATGCCTTACGGCGACCTCACGAAGCAGGTCTGCCAGCGCTTTGCAGACGCTTCTGATCTGGACAGATACCACTGCACGATCGAGGAGCGGGAGGAATACGCGCCACATATAGAGAGACAGACCATAGTGTATGCCGGAGTCGATTACAAAAAAATACTCGATGAGGCGCAGAAAGAGGCGGACATCGTGCTGTGGGACGGCGGCAACAACGATTTCCCGTTCTACGTCAGCGACCTCCAGCTCGTCCTCGTCGACCCGCTGAGGCCTGGCCATGAAGTCAGATACTTCCCCGGCGAGGTCAACCTTAAGATGGCAGACTGCATAATCATCAACAAGGTCGACTCGGCTACGCCGATGGAGATAGAAGAAGTAAAGAGAAACATAAGACTCAACAACCATCATGCCACGGTGATTGAAGCTAACTCGCCGATCACTATTGACAACCCCGACATTGTGAGAGGGAAGCGGGTGCTCGTGATCGAAGACGGGCCGACACTGACCCATGGAGAGATGACTTATGGCGCGGGAGTGGTGGCCAGCAAGAATCTGGGCGCCGCTGAGCTTGTCGATCCCAGAGCCTATGCGAAGGGCTCGATCAGGGAGGTCTTCAGAAAATATCCTCATATCGGGCCGCTCCTCCCTGCAATGGGCTACTCGCAACTGCAGATGCAGGAGCTCAAAGAGACCATCGAGGAGACTCCCTGCGATCTCGTTGTAATAGGAACTCCTATCGATCTTCGTAAGATGATCGACCTCAGGAAGCCGAGCGTGAGGGTCATGTATGAGCTTCAGGAGATAGGGAAGCCGAATCTGGAGGATGTGATGGAAAAGATATTCACCATGCTCAATGACAAGCCGAAATCGTAACTGTGACAGTCAAAAAAGCCTGTAACGAGAGGGTGGGGAGAGCCCATCCCCTCGTTATTGGATATTGATTATCCTTTATGTGGCAACAGTTCCGGCAGAAAAAGTTTTTTTGCTTTTTTCCTGAAAAAGTATTTACAAATGGAGAATATTTATTATAATATGAATTGTAAATTTTACCCGGAAATAATCGGAGGTGGGATCTCCCAAAAAAATTCACAAGAGGAAGGGGTGGCTTGCCATGAAGGCTATAGGTTGCCATATCTTAGCTGAACTTTCTCACTGTAAAAAAGACGTTCTCAGTGACATCGCAATGGTCAAAGACATCATGGTGCGGGCTGCCTTGGAAGCCAAGGCCGAAATCAGAGAAGTAGCGTTCCACAAGTTCTCTCCTCAGGGAGTGAGCGGAGTAATCGTAATCGCAGAGTCGCATCTGTCGATTCACACGTGGCCGGAGCTCGGCTACGCGGCCATCGACATCTACACGTGCGGCGATACGACGGATCCCTGGAGAGCTTGTTATTTTGTAGCGGAAAAGCTCTGCGCAGAGGACGTTACATTCTCGGAAGTAAAGAGGGGTATTCCAAACCTTAAAGGGGAATATCACCACGAATTTTCACACTCAAGCATTTCAGGGGGGTTAAAACTTGTCCAAAACGCGTAACTGGTGGTGGTTCATAGATCGGAACACCGACTATGAGGCTCATATGCACGCAATACGCAGGACTATCGTGACAGAGCGGACTGAATACCAGGAGATCGGTATCATGGAAAGCGCTGTCTATGGTAAGATACTGCTGCTGGACGGAGACATGCAGTCCGCCCAGTTCGATGAGTTCGTATACCATGAGGCTCTCGTGCAGCCAGCCATGACTCTTCACGAGAATCCCGAACGCGTCCTGATACTCGGAGGAGGCGAAGGCGCCACACTTCGCGAGGTTCTCCGGCACAGGAGCGTCAAGGAAGTGTATATGATCGACATCGATGAGCGTCTCGTCGAGGTCTGCAAGGAGCACCTCCCTGAATGGTCGCAGGGCTCTTTCTCGGATCCGCGGCTGAAGCTCTTCTATACAGATGCCACCAGATGGGTCGAAGACACCGACATGAAGTTCGATGTCATAATAAGCGACCTCACCGAGCCGCTTCCTTTCACACCGTCGAGCGGCACGTTCTCGCTCGACTACTTCAGGCTGATAAAGAGCAGAATTGCTCCAGGCGGTATATATGCGATGCAGGCCTCGCGCGGCGACCTGATATTCATGGCCAACCACAGCGCGCTCTACAGGACTCTGATAGAAATATTTCCGGAAGTCCACTCATACCTGGCCAGAATACACAGCTTCGACTACATCTGGTCGTTCATGCTGGCGTCCGAAACGGTAGACCCGAGGAAGGCATCCATCGAAGAGATAGACTCGCGCCTTGAAAAGAGACTTGACAGCACAGCGCTGCGGTTTTACGACGGAGAGACTCATCAGGGGATCTTCGCGACGCCCAAATACTTCAGAAAGAGGCGAAACGAGCAGCAACTCGTGCTCGTGAAGGATGGCGAGATGCCGAACCTTCCCCCGCCAATACACCTCATCTGATCTTCACTTTCCACGTCAACTGACAGAAGGGTTGAGCCCCTTTCCCGCAGAATGTGACAGTATTGTACTCGAACTTAGTTTGCTTCACTCACAATTTGCCTGCTCCCGTATGGGGGGAATAATGGAATACTGGAAGGATGGTATTATTTCTTCTCTGCAACCCAATCTTCCATCACTCCATCATTCCAAACCGCGTCGTTAAGGCGAAATTGTAGAAGTACCGAGACATGTAATATTGCGCACAGGTGCCTTCGCGATGTTTGATTACATATCAAAAGTCAATCCTCTGGTAGACGTGCTGGATATTCTCTTTGTCGCAGTAATCTTCTACTATTTCTTTCTCATCATCAAGGGCACGCGCGCCGTGCAGATCATACAGGGCGTGGGAGTCCTGCTGATGCTGCTGCTGATAAGCTACTACCTCAAACTGCAGACGATTTACTGGCTCCTGCATTACTCGCTGTATGGCCTCGTAGTCGCGCTTCCCATCGTCTTTCAGCCTGAGCTCAGGAGAGCGCTGGGCTTCATCGGCAGGGGCGGCGGCATCAGGCAGGCCTTTGAAAGGATCAACAGGGAGGATATATTCCGTGTCGTCGAGGAGCTCGTCTGGGCCTCTTCGATACTGTCGCAGACCAGGATCGGCGCGCTGATGGTCGTTGAGAGGGAGACAGGGCTCCGGGAGTTCACCGAGACAGGCACCAAGGTCAACGGAGAAGTCTCGTCGAAGCTTCTGCTGTCGATCTTCATACCGAAGAGCCCGCTTCACGATGGCGCAGTGATAATAAAAGGCACGAAAGTCATAGCCGCGAGCTGCTATCTGCCTCTGTCGGAGAATGTGGGATCGTCGAAGGGAAAGAGCTACGGCACCAGGCACAGGGCCGCGCTGGGTCTTTCCGAGCAGACGGACGCCATCATAGTGGTGGTCTCGGAGGAGACAGGAAACATATCGATTGCGAGAAACGGCAAATTTACAAAGAATCTTACGCCTGACAACCTGAAAAAGGTGCTGCTGGCCTTCTACCCCAACCACGGCGGCGAGGGAAGCACGCAGGTGCGCAAGGTTTCCGTCATTGAAGGAAAGAGCAGATTTTATGGACTTTTTAAGAAAAAACCTAGGGCTTAAGATACTCTGTCTGATGCTGAGCCTTTTCCTGTGGGCCTGGGTGCGGTACACCCAGGCGCCGCTGCTCGGAAAGAATGAATCGCAGACCAGCATCTACATCCCGATTGTGTTTGTCAACGAGCGGAAGGACCTGATCATGACGAAATCGCCTGACAAGGTGATTCTGACCGTGAAGGGCGCGCCCAAGGTCATAGACACTGTCAGGCCTGAGCATTTCAAGGCCGTTGTCGATCTGCAGGACAAGGAGGAAGGGCAGAGCTGGGCAGATGTAAACGTAAAGAATCCTCCAGGGCTTACAATCACAGATATCCAGCCTTCGAAAGCCAACATAGTGCTGGAAAAGCTCGAGCGGAAGTCGCTGCCTGTCAAGATATCGATGGTGGGGATGCCAAGGGAGGGCTTTTCTGTAGGCAAGCCCGTCTTCGAGCCGGCCCAGGTGGAGATAAGCGGCGCCCAGTCGTCGCTGAAGCGGGTCAGGGAAGTGCGCATACTGCTGAATATAACCGGCGCCGATATGGACCTGCGGCAGAGGATCCAGGCCGAGCCTGTAGACAAGGACGGCAATTTCTATCCGATCAAGGTGTCTCCTGAATATGTGAAGGTGGACCTTCCTGTGAGAACCAACATAAGGACTGCCACTCTTCCTGTCAGCCCAGCCATTGAAGGCTCTCCGGCTCAGGGGTACAAGGTGATGCGCGTGGATGTCGAGCCTCCTGTGGCGACGGTTCTCCTGTCGGGAGTGGAGACGTCACCCACGGAAGCGCTTCGCACCGAATCAATAATGATAAGCAATGAGAAGGCCAGCTTCGAGAAGGTGGTAAACATAATTCAGCCGCCAGGCGGCTCTCTCGTCGATAGAAAGACCGTGACTGTCAAGGTCGTGATCAAGAAGGAGGGGACTTAGTGGGTACTTTTTTTGGAACAGATGGAGTACGCGGCGTGGCAAACACCGATCTTGCACCGGAGCTGGCCTTCAAGCTTGGAAGGGCCAGCGCCTCTTATATGGCGTCGCAGTCCGAGAGGCCCAGAGTGCTGATAGGAAAGGACACGCGCCTCTCCGGCGACATGCTCGAAGCCGCTTTTCTGGCCGGCGCCTGTTCAGTCGGAGCCGATGTGATGCGCGCAGGAACGGTGCCCACGCCCTGCACGGCCTATCTGACGAGGGCGCTCGAAGCCAATCTGGGGGTGATGATCTCTGCATCACACAACCCTATCGAGGACAACGGGATCAAGCTTTTTTCGAGCATGGGCTTCAAGCTCCCCGACGACGTGGAAGATAAGATAGAAGAACTGCTGCTTGCCGAGGATGACAGGCTTCCGCGCCCGACAGGCGAAGATATCGGCACGGCTTCAGCAGTCCCTGATGCGGAGGACAGATACGCGGCCAGGATAAAAGATACTGTAGGCGCCGATCTGTCAGGGCTCACAATCGTCCTCGACTGCGCGTACGGCGCGGCTTTCAGGCTGGCGCCCAGGATATTCAGGGAGCTTGGCGCGAAAATCATCGCTATTCACGATCAGCCGGCCGGCGATAAGATTAATGTGCACTGCGGCTCGACCAATACGGCCACGTTGAAGAAGATGGTGCTCTCCGAGAAGGCTGACTTCGGCCTGGCCTTTGACGGCGACGCCGACCGGTGCCTGGCCATAGATGAGCAGGGTCGGTACGTCGATGGCGACCAGCTGATGACCATCTTCTCGAAATATCTTCTCGACAGGGGCCTTCTGAAGGAGAAGACCCTCGTGGCGACCGTCATGAGCAACCTCGGCCTGGAAAAGGCCATGAGGGCGATGGGCGTAACGCTCGCCAGGACCAAGGTGGGTGACAGGTACGTGCTCGAGGAGATGAAGAAGCGCGGCGCCGTGCTGGGAGGCGAGCAGTCCGGCCATATCATCCTGATCGAGTACAACACGACAGGCGATGGAATCGCCACGGCAGTCCTGCTATCGAAAATTGTGAAGGAGAGCGGAAAGCCTCTGAGCGACCACGCCTCCATGATGATGCACATGCCCCAGCTTCTCGTCAACGTCAAGGCCAGAGACAAGGATCGCTGGACTGACGATGAGGACGTGTCGAACGCCATCAAGGACGTGGAGGAAATACTGAAGGACCGCGGCAGATTGCTCGTAAGGCCCTCCGGCACCGAGCCACTCATAAGGGTCATGGCAGAAGGGCCTGACGAGAAGGAACTGCACGATGTCGTGGGCAGGATAGCCCGCGTGATAGAGGAGAAGCTGGGCTGACGCCCGGCCCTTTCAGGAAGTCATCGAGAGCTGGATTATCTCCTTCAGTTCGTCTGTATCGAGCCAGATGCCTCCGCAGCCAGTGCACAGGTCTATCTCGACTTCCTTTTTCTTCGTGTAGTGGGTGACGACCACGTTTCCGCCGCAGCGCGGACATTTGAATGGCGATGCAGGGAGCGACGACAGCTCCGTTTCGTCTGTTGATGAGAGAACGTCCCTGTCCTTTTTCGTTATCACCGAAAGCTCAGACTTGTCCAGCCACGAGCCGTTGCAGTATTTGCAGTAATCTATTGTCACCTTCTTGTAGTCTGTCCCCTCCAGGAACTGTCCATCACGTGGGCAACGCATCGCAGTCTCCTTTCCAAAAGGACCGGCGTAATGTGGGTGTAACCGCCTGCCCTGTTTCACGCGCCGTATTTGTTGTCTCGGCCATGTGGCATATTATATCAAAAATGGAGTGTGAATTCAATCGCCCCCTTTCAAAGGGAAATATCAATCAGTTGAGAATCTGTTGAATGCGGCGGATGACGCGCCGCGGCGCAGCAATGCCGGTTCCCTGGCGGCTCTGCTGCCCTTTTCTTCAAAGGAGCTTTTGAATTGGATCTCGCTATCGTAATATTCATCGCAACATACATAGTCATAGCCGCAGGAACGCTGCCCTACTTCAGGATCGACAGGACGGGAGCCGCCATAATAGGGGCGTCCCTGATGGTCGTCTCCGGCGTGCTGTCAGAGCGGGAGGCGTTGCAGGCAGTCGATTTCAGTACTCTGATAGTACTTTTCGGCATGATGATTGTGGTAGCGGATTTGCGCCTCTCAGGCTTCTTCACATTCGTGCTCCTCAGAATGACGCGCTTCGTAAAGACTCCAAGAGCGCTGCTGGCCTGGCTCATCGCTCTCTCAGGCCTGATGTCCGCGCTCTTCGTGAACGACACCATCTGTATCGTCTTCACGCCTTTTGTGCTCATCATCACTGATAAGGCCCGTCTCGACGCAAAGCCCTATCTGCTGGCCCTCTGCATGGCTTCCAACATAGGGAGCGCGGCGACTCCCACAGGAAATCCTCAGAACATAATAATCGCCAGCGCCTCAGGGATAGGATACAGTACTTTTCTGATATCGATGCTCCCTGCCGTGCTTCTCAGCCTGGTAATCTGCTATGCCGTGCTGGCCCTGCAGTTCAGGGACCGGATTGACGGCAGCCCGCTCGTCCTCGAGGGGATACCTCATCACTACCATCACGTGCTGGTGACAAAGTGCATCGCAGTGGCCCTGGCTGCCATGGTGATGTTCGTGATTGGCTTCCCGATGGATCTGGTGGCTCTCGGAGCCGGGGCTTTCCTGCTGATTACGAGGCGGATCAAGCCGGAGAAGGTATATCATCTTATCGATTTCAGGCTTCTTCTACTGTTCGTGGGGCTCTTCATAGTGATCGGCGGCCTCGGAAAGTCTCCCCAGGCCGCCACGCTGCTGAAACAGGTCGGCGCGGCAGTGCAGTCATCGCCCGCACTGCTGGCAGCGTCATCGGCCCTCCTGTCCAACTTAATCAGCAACGTTCCTGCAGTGCTCCTCTTCAAGTCGTTCCTCGGCGGAGGCGCGTCTAAGGGGGCTTGGCTGCTCCTGGCGATGAGCAGCACCTTTGCAGGGAATCTCACGATAGTGGGCTCGATAGCGAACATGATAGTGGTGGAGGGCAGCTCTCACCAGGTGAAGATAGGCTTCATGGAGTATTTCAGGTCAGGAGTATGGGTGACAGCACTTTCCCTTCTGATCGGCACTCTGTGGCTGATGATTCTGGGATAACGCTTCTAATTCCCGCCGAGGTCCTTCAGAACTTTCACCATATCGAAAAACTGCTGCATCGTGGCTTTTCTGAGCGGAGTCTCGCCCTTTTTCGACAAGGCGTTGACATCCGCCCCTTTTGATGCGAGGAGCTGCGCGACCTCCATCTGTCCGTCCTTTGTAAAATAGGCATTTTCGAACTGTCCGAGCATAGTGGTCATCATCGCCGCCTTGTGAAGCGGCGTCTCTCCGTCGATATCCCTGGCATTGACATCTGCGCCCTGATCGATCAGAAACGCCGCGACGTTTGTCTGGCCGTACCTGGATGCCACGTGAAGGGCTGTCCAGCCCATCGGGTCGAGCTTTGCCTTTATCAGCGAAGGGTCGGAGCCGGTCATCGACCTCACCTTTTCGAGGTTCCCAAGCTTGGCCGCATCATAGAGCTCCCTGCCTGTGCTGTCAGCCGCAGCCGGAAGAGCAAGGGCCAGCAGAATCGCTGTGCATATTATTGCCGCTGTGATAGCTTTCATATCGCTCACTTCTCTCCTATGATATGGTATCAAGGCTGTCTGCCTGTTTCGATCGCTGCTGCCTTGGCCCCTGCGCCTGCCTGCGCCGGGACTGTGAAGTAAAATGCCGCGCCTTTCTGCTCCTCCGCCTCTGCCCAGATCGCGCCGCCGTGCCGCTTTATTATCCGCTTTGCGATTGCGAGCCCGACGCCTGCCCCTTCGAACTGGTTTTGCGGATGGAGGCGCTGAAATACACCGAAGAGCTTTTTGCTGTAATTCATGTTAAAGCCGGCTCCGTTGTCTTTTACGAAGTACACCGTCTCCCCGTTTTTGACTGAGCTGCCTGCCGTGATCTCGGCCTTTTCCCTGTTCTTTGTGTATTTGATTGCATTATCCAGCAGATTGGACCAGACCAGCCGGATCAGGGAAGGATCGGCTGTCGCCCCAGGCATCGGCATCACTCTGAACTCGATCTGCCTGTCCTTCAGGCCCATCGCCATCTCGGCGTAGACAATCCCCGCCATTTCTGTCATATCCACTTCGGTGAATGTCATGGACTGCCGTCCCAGCCTCGAGAACCTGAGGAGGTCGTCTATCAGCTGTCCCATCATCTGCGCTTCCCTGCGGAGCGTTGTGATGATGGCCTTCCCTTCGCCATCCAGCTGAGATTCATAGTCCTCGACCAGTATCTGCGAATACCCGTCGATTATCCTGAGAGGCGCGTGCAGATCGTGTGAGACTGAATAGCTGAATGCCTCGAGATCGTTGATTGCCGCCTCGAGTTGGGCGGTGCGCTCACTGACCTTCTGCTCAAGCGATTCGTTGAGCTTTCTTATCCGTTCTTCGCAGTGCTTCCTCTCTGTGATGTCGTGCGCGAAGGCCAGCACATACTCCGTGCCCTTGTAGTCGAAATAGCTGCTGACGACCTCTGCCGGGAAGATAGTGCCATCCTTTCTGCGGAGGCTTTTCTCGATGACCGCGTAATTCCGCTTTTCCCTGATCCTGTCACGGACAGCTTCCCATTTCTCCCCGTCACCCTGGTCCGGGTCAATGTCGTGCACTGTCAGGCTTAGGAGCTCTTCTCTGGAATACCCGAGGGTTCTGCAGGTGGCCTCGTTGACTTTCACAAGCTGCGCCTGCATGTTGAAGATGAAAGTCGCCACTCCTGAGTGCTCCACTGCAAACTCGGCCAGGTGGAGCCTGCTCTCCGCTTCGCCGCTCTCCGGCTCCGGACTTTCGGCTCCTTTTAAATTGTTCGTGGTGTCTATTGTCATTCGAGATACTCCGGCTTTCTGATATCACTATCTTCTCTGTGAAATGGCAAAACCCTGTAGGGGAGGTGCTCCGGAATATCAGGAAAGCGCTCTGGATGGCGGGCATGCTGCGAAGCAGTGGACTGGGATTCAAAGCTGTTTATCGCGAAACAGTAAGAAGCTCAGTGTGTGAGCCTCCTTACAGTGCCTGGCCGTTCTCAATGCCCCTCTGTTTTCCAAATTCCTTATTTCTGAGGATAATTACCCGTATCATGAGTCCAGGATTCGTAATATTCCGGATAAAGGCCTGTATTCTTGATTATTTTGCTTCCCTGGAGGCCCCAGGGGATCTCGTCAAAAGCAAGTTTCCATGCCCCATCCGTCAACCCCTTAACTACGATTCCCTCTCCCAGGACCGCTGTATTGGATTCTCCCGGAGATATGGTTGCGGACATGAGGGCGCCTACCCATAGATGATAGGCTGATCCTGCGCTCGATACCTTTTCGTTGGTGTACGCCTTGAAGGGGGAGAATTTATTCGTCGGATCGAAAAGGTTCCCTCCTGTGCCGAGCTGCGAGTCTTTCTGGCTGATTCCCTTGTCTTTGTATTTTTCTTTCAGAATATTGAACAAAGCCATTTTGCTCGGATCTGACTCGCTCACTTTTTCCTTGGAGCCATAAGAATGCTTCCGGGGGGCGTTCATATCATCATAGATATACTTTACCGGATCGCCATCCTTGAGATTTTCAGGGTTTGCGCTTTCCGGTCTGGCCATTATCCTCATCACGTTGTGACAGGTGAGCAGGGCGTCCTGCAGAGATACCTTTCCATCCTTACTGTTGACTTCGAGCGACCATTCCATAATCATCTCAGGAGTTATCTTTTTTTCCGGTTTTGTGATATCGTTGTCTTTACTCTTTATATAATTCTTTATCTTTTCGTAAAGTTGTTTCTCATGGCCTGAGCGAAGAGGCTCATTGGATGAAAAGCCTTCACAGTTGAAAATATATTCTCCGGTCTTTACCTTGCTGGTATTGTGATGTTTATTCCAGTCCTTGTCCCGGATCACAACCGTGTTGTTTTTTTTGCTGAATTCCGCTATTGTCTTCGATATCTCATCGGTGGCCTCTTCAGGCTTCATGCAGCATTTGTCTGTTTTTAGCCGGGCACTTTTTACCTTTTTGTCTTCGAGCGAAGTGATGCTGCCCTGCGATGGCAGTTCTCCATATTGAGGCTTCAGTTCCGGGAGGCCGTCAGGATACCTTATTCTGCCTATATCTTCCTGAGCTTTGTAGTAAAAGCTCTGAAGGCTGCTTATCTGATCAGAGGAGAGTTGCTCGATCTGGCCCGATTCTCTCAGCAGTCCACTGCTTAAATCCCTCGGCTGTGTCCTGGCCGTGTCCTGCGGTGCGAGATAGGCAGACAATGAAGGATCGAACTGGTATGATTGATTGACGGATGTCATAGCTCTCTCCTATTATTATAGTAATTTGAGCATAAAAAACTGACTACATTAATTACACTCGATTAATTATACCTGAACTGATACAAGCCTGTCAATAGTTTAATGATTCTTCTGCAGCGGCCGACAGGGGTTTTCTTTTCCATCCCGGCTACTTTACAGATCACCTCTTATTATATACAATATAGTGGCGGCTCATAAGGAGCAATATCTGCGGCAAGAAAATCAGCCATATGTTCAAATCACTGAAGAGAATCACATACCAGGCGCTCGATCTGGACAAGGCAAGAGAGTGGTATTCGGCTCTGCTGCACAGGGAGCCTGTCTTCGACACCCCCTTCGCGGTAATCTTCACAGTCGGAGGCTGCTCGCTCTCCGTCATCAAGGGGATTCCACCGCTGCCTGAAGATACGCGGAGGATCATCACTTACTGGGAAGTGGAGGATGTCGATTCCGCATATCAGACGCTGCTCGAAGCAGGCGCCCTGCCTGTCTCTGAAGTCAAGACCGTCTTCTCGATCAAAGTGGCGCAGGTCGCCGATCCTTTCGGAAACGTAATAGGTATAACAGGCGACGCGGTGAGGCCTGAAGAGCAGACAGTGGACAGGCGGCCTTCAGAAGCGGCAAGGACAGTGGCATACTGCCGCGCTCTCGCCGCGCTTGATGACAGGGAGGAGATCCGGGGCCCCGACAGTCTCGCCTCTATCTTCCTGAGTGACGACGACAGGAGGACCCTGAAGGATCACGCCTCGAGGGAGTGGGTCATCACCAGGCTCATCACGCCGCGTCTCTTTGGATATTTCATGGCCCGCACGGCATATATCGACGAAGTCTTCAAAAAGGCGCTGCGCTCCAATATTCCGCAGATTGTAATGCTGGGCGCGGGTTATGACACGAGGCCTTACCGTTTCCAGGATATGATCAGGGATACGAGGATATTCGAGATGGATATCCGCCCGACGCAGCAGCGCAAGCGGGACAAACTGATCCAGAAGGGGATCGCGATCCCTGAGCAGCTTTCATATGTGACGATTGACTTCACGACAGAAACGATCGAGGACACGCTCATCCCGGCGGGCTTCGAGAGCTCAGAAAAGACGCTCTTCATCTGGGAAGGCGTCATGTACTATCTCTCGGCCGAGGCGGTCAACTCGGTGCTCGGCTTTGTGGCCGCTCATTCGCCTGAGGGAAGCACGATCTGCTTCGACCACATGTCCCAGGCCGTCGAGTCTGTCCATTCAGGCGAGCCTTTCAGGTTCTGGGTCGGCAACGACGATCTGGAGGCGTTCCTGTCACCGCGCGGCTTCAAAATGCTCGAACACCTGACCCCCGACAGGATAAGGAAGCGCTACCTGACCCTCTGCGACGGCTCCACCGCCTTCGACACGCTCCCCTTCTTCAGCTTCGCCCTCGCCTCCGTAAAAAGTGGGGACAGTTAACTATTTTTCCAGACCAAAGCAGGGACAGTTAACTGCTTTTTACAACTTGTCAACAATTCCAGCTGAGCGGGAAAAAGCGAGGGTGGTGACTGATTTATCTGTCAAGACTCAGAGACGGCTTGAAAGCTTTCATGCATTTGCATCTATCTTTTCACGACTTCCTGCCGGCTGTTTATGCAAAAGCCAGGTCCAGGAAGGCAGATAGGCTCTGCGCGAAGAAATCAGCATTCAGGAGGACGGGGGCTGAAAAATATTCAAGTTGTTAATTAAAGAGTCTGTCCCCAATTATTTATGCTGGTCGGGATTGATATCGGAGGGACTTATACTGATTTTGTTGTCCTGCAGGATGGCAGGCTGGAGGTACACAAGGTGCTCTCCACGCCTGATGATCCGTCGAGGGCGGCGCTGCAGGGGCTCAGCGATCTGAAGCTCGAAAAGGGATATGAGATAATACACGGCTCGACTGTAGCAACCAACGCCACGCTGGAGCGAAGGGGCGCCAGGACCGTTCTGGTCACGACGAAGGGCTTCGCCGATGTGCTGCGGATAGGCAGGCAGACCAGAAAAGAGCTGTACGCGCTGAACCCTTCGAGGCCTGAGCCTCTCATAGCCAGGGAGATGATCGTCGAGCTCGATGAGCGGGTGAATTCAAGCGGAGAGGTCGAGATCCCGCTCCGCAGAGACGAGCTCGACAGGCTCTTCCGGTTCTGCCGCACCAGGAATGTCGAATCGATTGCTGTATCGTTTCTTTTCTCGTTCCTTACAGACTGCCACGAGAAGGCAGTGATGGAGCATCCCGAAGCCGGCCGTTACGCGATGTCGCTCTCGTCAGACGTGCTGTGCGAGTTCAGAGAGTATGAGCGTACCAGCACGACTGTGCTGAACGCGTATGTGGCGCCTGTGATGAAGCGGTATCTGGAGAAGCTTGAGCATGAAGTCGCTGCGAGAGGCGCATCCAGGCTCTGGATCATGCAGTCGCACGGGGGAGTCTTCACATCAGGGCAGGCTTCGAGGAGGCCTGTTCATACAATACTGTCAGGCCCGGCCGGAGGAGTGCTCGGAGCGCTTCACGTGTCAAGAGAGGCCGGCTTTCAGAATATTCTCACGATCGACATGGGCGGAACCTCCACAGACGTGTCGCTTTGCGAAGGAGAGCTCCCTCTCACGAGAGAAGGCTCGATAGAGTCGTATCCTGTCAGGATACCGCTGGTGGATATCCACACTATAGGCTCCGGAGGGGGCTCGATAGCCTTCGTAGACGAAGGAGGCGCCCTGAGAGTGGGGCCGAGGAGCGCAGGCGCCGATCCAGGGCCGGCCTGTTTCGGCAGGGGCGAGGACATCACGGTGACAGATGCCCTTCTGCTTCTAGGGCGTCTGCCTGAAGGCGAGTTCATGACGTCCCGCAGTCCGGCGGGCAGCAGCGCAGGCCCAGACAGAGAGAGGGCCCTTCACTTCATCAGGCCTCTCGCCGGAGCGCTTGGAACGTCTGAAATCGAAGCCGCCTGGGGAATAATCCAGGTTGTGCAGTCTCAGATGGAAGCGGCGCTGAGGGTTGTTTCGGTGCAGCGTGGCCACGATCCGAGGCTCTTCACGCTCCTCGCATTCGGGGGAGGCGGCCCTCTGCACGCCTGCGAGCTGGCCGAGCTTCTCGATATACCGAAGGTGATGGTCCCCAGGTATCCCGGAGTCCTGTCTGCTCTGGGCATGGCGGTGGCGCCGCATTTCATGGAGTTTTCGAGGACGGAGAGGCTCCCGCTCGACGAGCTGACTGAAGAGCGTCTCAGGACAGGCTTTCTGTCCCTTCTGAAGCGGGCCGCCGAAGAGTTTGGATGCCCAGCCGGAGAGCTTGCCACTGAACCGTCTCTTGATATGAGATACAGGGGGCAGTCTTTTGAGCTGACAGTCCCTCTGCCATCGTATCGGCACCATGATATTGCAGAGGCGTTTCTGTCGCTTCACAGGAAGCGCTATGGATACACCAGGGTGGACGGAGCGATAGAGGCGGTGAACTTCAGGCTCAGGGCAGGATTTCCAGGACAGGCGACTGCAGCCGGTAAAGGAACGGGCAGGAAGCGCGGCGGGAGAGCCGCTGCGCCGGAGAGGACAGTCCGGGTCTGGGGAGCGGTTCACAGGGGCGTCCCTGTGCAGGCTTTCGACGCGGCGCTGCTGAACAGAAGCGCGCTGGAGAAGGGCGGCACATTCAGCGGCCCTGCGGTGGTGGCGCAGTATGACTGCACCACCTATGTGCCGGACCGCTGGGAGGGCAGGATAGTCGAACACGGCCACATGATCGTGGAAAAGAGGCGATTATGGTAACCGCAGTGACACTCGAAATATTCAGGAACATCTTTTCGAGCATCGCAGCCGAGATGGGGAGCACTCTCGAGAGGACTGCGTCGTCTCCGAATATAAAGGAGCGCCGCGACTTCTCCTGCGCAATCTTCGACGGCTCTGGGGATCTCATCGCCCAGGCGGCGCATATCCCTGTCCACCTGGGCTCCATGCCTCTGCTTGTAAAAAAGCTGGTCCGGCAGGTGGCGTTTTCGGAAGGCGACATGATAGTCAATAACGACCCATACGGAGGAGGCACTCACCTCCCTGATATCACAGTCGTGGCGCCTCTCTTCAACGGAGGCGGAGACAGCGGCCGTCCGACTGCATATGTGGCAAACAGGGCTCACCACTCGGATATCGGCGGGATAGCGCCTGGCTCAATGCCTCTCTCGACGGAGATTTTCCAGGAGGGCATCAGGGTGCCTTCTCTCCATCTGATGAGAAATGACAGGCCTGTGCCGGAGGTGTGGGATCTGATCGACGCGAATGTGAGGACGCCTGGAGAGCGGCGCGGAGACCTGGAGGCACAGGTCGCCGCGAACAGGAGGGGGATGCAGAGGCTTCGCGAGGTCTTGGACAGGTACGGCCTGGAGACTCTGATATCGCACCAGGAAGCTCTGCTCGACTATTCGGAGCGCCTCGTCAGGTCCAGGATCGCGAAACTGCCTCGCGGGACCTTCGCCTTTGACGATCGTCTCGAGGGCTATGACGGAGAGCCTGTGCAGCTCAGAGTATCAGTGACCATCGCAGGCGAAAAGGTGGTCTGCGATTTCGCAGGCTCGGCGCCTGCCCAGAAGAGCTGCCTGAACTGTCCTCGCGCCGTAACGCAGGCAGCAGTATACTATGCCTTCAGGTGTCTGCTCGGCGACGACATTCCTCCAAACAGCGGGTGCTTCAGGCCTCTGGAGGTGAGGATCCCGGAAGACTGCGTGCTTGACGCCTCCTTTCCCTCTGCAGTGGCGGGCGGAAACGTAGAGACATCACAGAGGATAGTCGATCTCGTCTTCGGCGCGCTGGCAGGCCCGCTTCCCGGCATCATTCCCGCGGCGAGCCAGGGTACGATGAACAACCTGTCGTTCGGCGGATACGATGAAGAGAGGCGCCGTTACTTTGCATACTACGAGACGATCGGCGGCGGGGCAGGGGCGTCGCTGAGATCTCCGGGAGAATCCGGGATCCAGACTCACATGACCAATACGCAGAACACCCCGATAGAAGTGCTGGAGATGGAGTATCCGCTGCAGGTGATGCGCTACAGCATGAGAAAGTCATCTGGCGGAAAGGGCGCCTGCAATGGTGGAGAGGGCCTTCGGCGGGACATCATGCTGAAAAACGCCGCCAGGGCCACAATTCTATCAGAGCGCCGCAATGAAGGCCCGTATGGGCTTGCAGGCGGAAGCCCCGGGAGCAGGGGCGAGAACGTGCTGATTCGCAGCGGTAAGAAGCGGGAACTCCCTTCGAAATGCAGTATCGACCTCGAAAAGGGAGACATCCTGTCGATACGGACGCCTGGCGGCGGAGGGTGGGGCTCATAGGCAAGGCGCTATCCGGGCCGGATTTATCAACATATTACAATGATGTCACTGAAATGTGACCGGAATGTCACAGTCTTATGCAGACTATTTGACGACGGTCACATTTTTTATTGTTGACAGTTGTTAGTATATATATAGAAGGGAGGTACGAACATGGTAACAACAGCAGAACGGGTTATCGGATTCCGGCTGGGATCGGGCGGCGAAGAAAGATTCCGGAAGCGCAGGAAGAAAAGGATAAATCAGCCTCCGGCTCAGCCTGCGCATGAGCCGCAGTATCCAGGCGGATGCTTTTCAGAAAGCTGCGGAGTGGAGGATAACAATGATCCTCTCTCCTGGCTTCCGCTTTACTGTGACAAGGCTCTCAGGTCGGCAGTTGAAAGGCATGAGCTTGTCATCTTTGTTCAGACGGCCCGAAACGATCTTCACAGGAGGATGGAGAGCTATTTTACCAGCTACAAGCTGCTGCAGATGGAATATTTCACGATAGAGGAGAGAAACGCGCTGGAAATAGCAGATTCATTGAAGACAGGCGAATTGATGGGCAATCACAGGACTCTCAAATCGATGGAAAAGTACCTCAAAACGGGCGTCAGAGCGCATCTGATGAGGGCCAGGGAGCACTACAGGAATACTGAGGATGTATGGAACCGCCTGATTGAGCACCTGAAGGAATTTGCGATGATCAACCTGCTCGGAAGGCGCTGCTTCTCTTTCTGAGCACAGGGCTCCATCCCACTATAATTGAGAGTGAAAAAGGGGAGATGGAGAGAATGGGGAGATGGAGAGAATGGGGAGATGGAGATGGGTTACTGATATCCGGCAATTCCAATGAAACCGGGCTTCTCCATCATAATTTTCTCCCTCTCTACACTCTCCGCCTCTCCTTTATTACACTGCCTGTAAGGCTTTTCCCATTTCTCATCAGGACTGACTTGAGTTTTTCATCTCTTTGGATTGCTCCTCTGGCATGAAATGTGAACAAAAGGGTAACATACTGTTCATAACCCGGAAACAATTTCAGCCAAATTTAACAGAAATCCACTTTTTCATCTGGCCTTTTCATCGTATACTTCAGGTAATGAATCACCAAGGAGGAAACGATGACCACAGGAACGCTCAACACCGAATACGCACAGCAGAATCCCGCATACACACTGAGAGGGCAATCGGCACAGAACTGGATAAGGGAATTCGGAACCGGCGGCGGCACATACCAGGTCACCGTTCCTGAAGATTCAGCGTATGAAGACATATACAGCGCAGCCCGTCAGCCCGGCCAGGGATTTGACGTGAACCAGAACTTCAGGTTCACACCGGCCCAGACCTCCCAGGTTCTCGACAACCTGTGGGCGTCACTGCTGGGTGGCGGAGATATCACGAAACAGACGGCCGGAGAAGACGGCGCCACGGCGAAACCGGGAATGCTTCCTGTATACAATCCGGCCCCGGGAACAGAGGGCTTCGCCTTCGGAAAGCTCGACGGCCAGGGAAACAGAATACCGTGGGCAAAGGAAGGCACATACCAGCCCACCACGCTCTCGCAGAATCACACAGTCTGGACATCTGAAAAAGACGCCTACATGGTCATAGACAAGCGCGGCCAGATAATCTCCTCCGGAAGCGAAGGCGCTTACCAGGCGATAAAGGACAACCCGGGCAGATATCCGGTAGAATCCCAGTATCTCGGGTTCAGCAATGCGGCTCAGAGTGCAGATACAGGCACTGCAGGAACCACGCAGGCAGCAGACGGTAAATACGGAAGAAATCCGGACGAGATAGAGGCAGAGGGAAAGAAATGGCTCAACGCCCAGAACGTCATGAACGGCAAAAAGGGCGCCACATATGTGGATATGGGAACACCCACGACGATACAGGTCACTGACAGAAACGTCAAGACGACTGATGTCCCGGACATGAGCAACGCCCAGCTCGGCGACACTGGGAGATTCAACAAGGAGCAGATAGACTTCCAGGACGCCCTCATAGGCGTGGCCCAGTATAACCCGAACACGATGGACCGGGTGACGCACAGCGATGACAGGACGATCACCGTCAACGACAGATATAAGGGCAATGAAGGAGAGATCCTCGATTCGTTCAACTGGGCTTACACGGCATACCAGAATGCAGGCGACACGCCTGAGATCGCATTCGACAAGGCGACGCAGCAGCTCTCGCACGGCGACATGATCACAGTCAGCGCCCGCCAGGCCGATCAGCAGAGCGGCGAAGGCGGCAAGGTTGAGCGCGACGCCCAGTATTACAAGGATTCAGCAGCGCCATTTCTGGCCGATTTCCAGAAGGAAAAGGCCCAGATGAGCCAGATCGAGAGCAATCCGGAGCTCAGTAAGCTCTACTACAAGTTCGAAGGCCAGTATGAGCAGGACACGTATATCAGGACAAGAGGCGGCGACGAGTACGTGTCAGACCTCTCGAGCGACCAGGAAACCAACGAGCGCAGATATGCACGCACAGTGGCCCAGGACAAGGCCCTCGACTCGATGCAGCAGTATATGAAGAACCCTGATGCACCTCAGCCCGACTGGATGAGCCGCGACAACGTGGACTACCAGATGGAGACCAAGGCATACAGAGAAGGCGACAAGGAGAAGCAGTTCGACCAGATGTACATGGATGAGTGGGCCAAGGCGGCTGTGAGAATCTACGGCGACGGACAGGTTCCGGACATCCAGCTTACAGACGAGCAGAGAGAAGAGCTCAGATACAAGCCGGACGAGACACTGAAGAAACTCTTCGGGATTCAGATTGGCGAGCAGGGCGGCGTTGGAGTATCTCTGACCCAGATGGCACAGATTGCGGCCTGCAACAGGATGGACGACCTCGGCAGATAGAACGTTGACGTTGCGAAGAATATACAAAAGCCGCTTCGGTGGGGAGCGGCTTTTGTCATATCTGCATTAAAGGCTTCAGCTCATTTTCTGTCCGCCTTGAAGTCGATGACGATCTGCTCCATCGTCATAGTGCTCTTACCTGATGTATTATTGACAGATTTGGCTGTCATGTTCGGGATATCATCACTTGTCCAGACAGTCACCTCGCTTTTTGTTCCGGAAACGTCTGCAACAGACTTTATCCACTTGACCTTCACCTTTTTATCCTTGATCGTCATGACCTCTTCGCCCTGCCCGATCACCTTCCCGCTGGCCTTCACGTCTGTTGCCGCGACTGCCTTCCCCTTTTCGACCTTTGCCGGTATGTCCATGGTCGAAGGCGGCATTGCTGTCCTGTTGCCGCCTGCAATGACGGTCATCTTAGTCTCCACGACGGCTTTCTGCGGCGTAATCTCCTTCAGCGTATAGGTCTGCTCCGATTCATTTGCGAAATTCCCTGTCTTGGTAATGCATTTGACTGTGACGTAGCTCCCCGGCTTGAACCTGGCCCAGTGTTGATACATTGGGTTATCCATCATCTCTGCATGTGCAATTCCCGCTGTCAGCCAGATCACAACGAGAATCGCCGGAATCATGCTCTTTGAAAAGATCATCATATCGTCCTCCTTTTCAAATTAATCTCAGATATTTCAGCCTGGCTCCAGCCATTGGCAGTGCCAGCGCTTCAGCCGGATTTCATGGCCGCCCGTCATGATTATCCTGATTGAATACTTTCAGGTGACTTATCTTTTCCCTCCATGATTTCACTTTGAATTTGATAGATCCTGTGAAATCTCAGCAGTCATGACAGCAAACACATGTGGTGGCGCAGCTTCAGGAAAAGATGCCAGGCCGTCCGGTCACCGAAAACCTGTGAGAAAATTTGAAAAGTATATATTCAGAGTGAAATATTAAAAAATAAATATATCTTTCCGAAGTACACCATGGAAGACTTGAAACAATGGCTATCCATTTATCGGAAGACACTGTAAGACTCACCGAAAGCGGCTGAGCGCTTCCATCTCGTGTCTGGCCGGAGTGCCTCTCTCTGCGGATTTTACAGGCGCTCGGTCCGGACCGGCGGGCGCGCAGCAAACCTGCATGGTTTTGAGACAAATCGGGCAGAGGGGACGGCAGGGCACAGACACGATGGTATTGTGAGGAAAGGATTGCAGCATGCTTGTCATCATAGGCTTCATAGTAGTGATTGTGGCAGTTCTTGGCGGATTCGTGATGGAAGGCGGAGTGCTGCTCGTATTATTCCAGCCTGCCGAGTTCGTAATAATTGCGGGCGCCTCTCTCGGCGCACTTCTCGTTTCATCGCCGCCTGAGGTGATGAAGAAGATCCTCGCAAAAGTCTTGAACTCATTCAAGCCTGTAAAGAAAAAGACAGATAAGAAGTATTATCTGCTGCTGCTGAAGCTCATGCACGATCTCTTTCAGCTGGTCAGGGTCAAGGGAGTCCTGGGACTCGACGAGCATATCGAGAATCCCCAGAACAGCGATATATTCAAGAGATATCCGGATATAATGTCCAACAGGAAAGTGGTGGAATTTCTCACTGATACTCTCCGCCTCATGGCTATTGGAAATGTGTCGTCGCACAGCCTTGAAAGCGTCATGGAGGTCGATGCAGACACGCAGCGGGAAGAGGGGTTGAAGCCCGGCATGCTGCTGCAGAAGATCGGAGATTCTCTTCCCGGACTTGGAATTGTGGCAGCAGTGCTCGGCATCATCATAACGATGAAGGCCATCAACGGGCCTCCCGAGGAGATTGGCCATAAAGTGGGAGCTGCTCTGGTCGGAACATTCCTCGGCGTGCTGCTCGCATACGGCTTCGTGCAGCCTCTGGCCACAAACATCGATCTCGAGCATGAAGAGGAATGTCACGTATACGACGTCATCAAGGCGGGCGTGTGCGCTTTTGCAAATGATCTGCACCCGCTCTACGCGCTCGAGTTTGCGAGAAGAACGATATTTACATCTCAGCGCCCTTCATTCATGGAGATGGAGAAGTTCATGAAGGAGCCATCCGCCGGAGCTGAAGGCGCCAGTGAAGGCGCAGTGGATGGCGCGGCAGTTCAGGGGGCCAGGGCATGAAAGACCTTGAGCCGAGCACACTTCCTCCAATCATCGTCCGGAAGAAGAAGGGACATGCTTCGGCTCACGGCGGGGCGTGGAAAGTGGCTTACGCCGATTTTGTAACGGCCATGATGTCGCTCTTCATAGTGCTGTGGATCCTGGCTGCGAACGACAAGGTGAAGGAGAGCGTCGCCGCGTACTTTCAGGATCCTGTTGAGGCGGCTCAGAAGATCCGGTCCGGAGCTCTTTCGAACAAGGAGAAGAACGACCTCATAGACAGGCCGCCTCCCCCGCCTCCGACTGAAAAGCTCAGGAAGGAGCTGGAGAGGCTCAAGGTAGAGCTTCAGCGCATCAAGAAGATAATCCTCGCGATCCCTGAATTGCGTGAGCTGAACGATTCCATCGAGTTCATAATAACCAAGGACGGCCTCAGGATTGAGATGGTCGAGAAGTCTCCGAAGGACGGCCTCTTCTTTGCGCTTGGAAAGGCCGAGCTGATGCCGAAAGCCAGGACGCTGCTGTCCGTGCTGGGAAAGGAAATTTCCAAGCTTCCCAACGATGTTACCATGGAAGGCCATACTGATTCGAGGCCATACAGTGGTATAGCCTATTCGAACTGGGAGCTGTCGGCGGACAGGGCCAACGCCGCCAGACGCATTCTCCAGGAAAACGGCGTCAGGCAGAATCAGCTCGTGGAAGTAGTGGGATTTGCCGACAGGAAGCTCAAAGTTCCGAAGGACCCTCTCGCATACCAGAATAGAAGAGTCAGCATCCTGATCAAGCCTGTGATAGTCAGTGAAACGATAAACCTCAATGAAGATCAGCTTCTTCCTCTCGATTCGATAAGAAGCTCCTCGAAGGCCTCGGACAAGGCGAAGGAGGTAATGGATTCATTTAACGACGCAGGAGCGCTGCAGCCCGGCTCTGAAGAGAAGAAAGGCGGAAATGAAGGATCTCCATCTCATGCATCGAAGGGATCGGAAGGAGTAACCACACAGAGAGAGAGAGCTGCCTCGACACTCGAAAACGCAGTCAAACAGGTCGATGAGCTGCAGAAGGAGCTCAATAAAAACGAGCTTGACAGCAGCGAGCCCGGCAGCAAAGAGCACAACAAGAGCGGTCACTGATCCTCTCCTGAAGAGTCCTGGAGGAATGGAAGCCATGATAAAAATTATTTTGATGTTTTCGCTGATTCTGGTATGCCTGTCCACAACATCTCCTGCTGTACTGAGCGCACCCCTTCTGGATGACGTCCCGTCGGATCACTGGGCTCAGAACGCCGTGGCCAGTCTTGCATCCAGAGGGCTCATGGAAGGCTACCCGGACGGATACTTCAAAGGGGACAGAGCCCTGACGAGGTACGAGATGGCCATGGTCGTGGCGCGACTCCTCGCGCAGAACGATCGGGCTCACGCAGCGATCGCTACAAAGGCTGAGCTGGAAGACGTGACAAAGCTGACAACGCTGCTCGGAGATGAGCTCGAGTCTGAAGGAGTGCGCATAAGCGACCTGGAGAAGCACTTCAGGGAGCTGAAGATGCGGCTGGACAGGAAATAGCTGCCGTCACGAGGATCCGCTCATCGCTGAGGAGACCTGGCAACATTATACCTCACTGCGCTTTCGGCTATCAGGCCGTCAATCATTTCATCAGGGGAGGGGACTGCATGAAAAGAATCACTTTCCTTACGTGTCTTGCCGCTGTATTTCTCATAATGCTTACAGGCTCGTCATACGGCCAGATCGGAGAAAATGTAGCATCGTATATCTTCCCCGAGCTGAAGACTATGGGCGCGCCGGCCTGGGCGAAAGAGGGGCTGAGGCTGACCTACACAAGCAGCCAGGCCAACATGGTGCTCCAGAGCTTCAGCAGTGATCCGTCTACTGCGAGCGGAGGCGGATATACGCAGGTAGAGATAGCGGCCATCGACGGCAGGCACGCCGTGCTGAACGTCAGATGCTGGGGACTGGCGAGCCCGAAAGGTCCTGTCATTCCGGTTGGAAATACCTCTGTAGTGGAGGCTGCCTCGGCGCCGGGCAACTGGTGGATCAACCCTGCGATATTCAGATCGCTGCCTGCAGAGAAAAAGTATGCATATCAGGTCCCTGATGAGAACGGCAGAATAGTGGCCGAAGGCGAGGTCATCTCGACAAGGATCAGCTATCCCATAGGCAGTAAGGCCGTGTCTGCGTACCGGTTCCAGTCCAGGGGGGTCAGATATGTGGGGTATAAAGAGAATTATGCCGATATACTGAACGAGAAAACCGACTGGACCTTCAGTACCGACACAGGTATCATGCTCCACTGTTCCACGGATAGCGAGACATATGCCAGCCAGGCCAAGCGGAAGCTCTCCGGGGAGAGCACTTTTCTGGGCGTGAGGCAGGTAAGCTATCCCTGGAGTGGAGGCCAGGTTCCGTCATGGATCGGCGCGGTGCAGTCACTGGGCTATTCAGGCACAATAACGATGGCATTGCCAGGCAATCCTCCAGGTGTACAGGCCACGAGCATAACCGACCAGGTCACGGCGAGAGGGTCGAACTGGCTTCAGTACAGGCAGACTGAAGTCCGCCAGAATCTCCCTGGCATTCCTCCCTATCAGGACATCAGGAGTCTCGTGGCAGGACCCGGGATGCCGGGTGCGCTCTTCGTGCCTCCCGGGCCCTGTAAGGGTCTTTCGGCCGGATACGCCCTGGACAGCGATCCTCTCACTGGCACGAAATTCTCGGTGGCTTCCAACGACGGAAAAGCCATTACATTGAAGGAGGTCGGCCAGACCCATTTCATTGAGGCGACATATGATCTCGGTACAGGTACTCTGGTAAAGCTACGGGCCGGCGGCAGGGATGGAAAGCTTATTATCCAGGCTGCCCTGATATCTGTAAAGTGATCAAGTGGCCGAGTGGCCGAGGGATCCAGAGAAGGAATAAATCTTCGACCTCTGAAATGCTGCAGTGAGCAAAGTGGCCAATGGGAAGAAACTCCCTTTCATTCCCTCGACCCATTGAACCATTGATCTCTCGATCCCTGAAACACCTGGGAAAACCTGATCCGATGCTAGATGTACTCGAACAGCACGTCCCTCCTGGTGGCAGGGGCCGGGACGAAGTGCATCTCTTTTGTGATCGCGTTGCCTTCATCGCTGTGGATGAACTCGATGTATTTCTTCAGCGGCTTTGACGTGTTTTTGTTCATATACATGAAATACGGCCTCAGGATCGGGTAGTCGCCTGACAGGGCGTCTTCAATCGTGGGCTTCCTGAACCTGTCTGTGCCGTTCTTCGAGACCGCCAGCGTCTTGACATTATCAGTGTGCTCGAGAAGAAAGTAGTATCCGATGGAGTCTTCATCCTGTGCGATGCGCTTCACGATCTCTTCCGGTGTCGCTATTATCGAGATATGGGCAGGCAGGTTGTTCAGATCTACGTTTCCGCTGATATTGACAAATCTCTCGAGGAAATAGTCGAATTCATCCTTCCCTATGGCGCGGTAAAGAACCTGTATCTGCCTGTCCTTGCCTCCGACTTCCTTCCAGTTGGTGATCTTTCCGAGGAAGATGTCCTTGACCTGCTGCTGCGTCAGATCATTGACCGGATTTCCGGGGTTGACAGCGACAGAATACAGCGCGAATCCTGCCAGGAACTCCTCGACCTGGACTCCTGTCCGCCTTGCCCTGAAGATCTCTTCAGTGGTAAGGCGCCTCGATGCCTCGACGATATCGCATCCGCCGGACATGAATATCTCTATCCCTTTTGTGGTCCCGCTCTTCTGCACGTCGATCTTCAGTTCCGGATGCTTCTTCATGAACGCGTCGGCCCAGGCCTTGCTGAGAGGCTCGAGGGTAGTCGAGCCTTCTATCTTGATCGGTGTGGCTGTGTCAACAGGTCCGTGCTTCTGGCATCCCCAGAGCAGTGACGCAGAAAGAATCATCACGAGAACCAGGCAGATTTGACGGTACATAACCTCACCTCATCTTTTCTATTCTTTGTCAGCAGCCGCGGCTGTCTTCTCCGGCTCAGGTGGAGGGGCCTGCGCCTTCTTTCTCTTTTCGAGCATGAGTGGGACTGTCAGGAAGACGATTGCCAGGATGATGAGCCCTGCTCCGATCAGGTTGGGGACGCTCGGCGGCTTCTGGGCGAACAGGAATGTAAGCGTGTAGCTTGCGAAAACCCCTGCCATGATGCTGGACGAGCGGTTGACCGGCACGCAGTATGTGTTTTCACTCTTATCCAGCAGTATCAGGCCGCCAAAGAAGCCCGTTCCAGACGAGAGGAGGCCCAGCAGAAACGTATGAGGGGCGAAGCCGGTCTGGAATATGGCTGTGAAGCCGCTCTTTACCTCGTGCATTCCGGGGCCGTAGTCTATCATCGCCAGAATGCAGAGGCCGATGAGCATCAGCGGGCTGGCAGTAAGCTGCTCCTCGACGAAGTACCTCGTATTGGCCGTCTCGTCATCGGATTTTGCGATCTTACTCATGAAGCGGAGCCTTATGAAGTATGAAAGCAGGTAGATCGACACGTTTATCGCGCAGGGTATTGTTATGTTGTAGCCGCCCTGTTCTGAGAACGCCACGAGGAGGGCCAGCATGCTCAGCACAAGCCCTGCCCATGAGAACCATCTGACCCTTCTCTTCGCGAAGAAGTCGACGAGCGGCGCTATGATGAGCACGCCGCCCCTGAGCAGAAGCATTATGAAGACTATCGATACACCCTTGAACGTGTAGGCGAGCGTCGTAGTTATGATAATGGCAGAAGAGCAAACGCCTGAGAAGAACGTCCACTTGTTCGGGCAGAGTATCTCTATACCGAAGACCTTCCTTCTCCCTGAATATTTCCACCACCCCTTGTAGGTGAGGAAGCAGAGCATGCCGACCACGGCGCCTACCGACGTAAGGGGGAGCAGTTCGAACGATGAGATACCCCGCTCCATCCCTGGAAGCAGGCCGCTCGACAGCGCTTTCGTAAGGGCGCTGTAAGGCCAGTAGGCTATGAAGTAGCCGAAGGCAAGCAGCCAGATTCCTATGGATATTTGAGATTTCTGTGCTTTTGTCACGTCCGGTGCGCTCCTTATATAATACTCTTATTGTATGATATTTCATGGGCAGAGGGATTTTCCTGCAAGACCTTCAATGAACTGTGAAACCGGCCTGTGCCGGATGATCCGGCAGTATTTTTCAGATTTGCCGTATCCAGGGAGGACCTCCGTTAAAGGAACCGAAAATAGCAGATATGATGAGTAACATACTTCTGGCCTCACTCAAATTCAGTGCGAGATCGCCTGGAGTCGGCCCCAGAACAGAGAACCTGGGCCTCTGCTATCTGCTGGGATACCTGATCCACCACGGCTTCAAAGGAGAGATCTTCGACGCCAACGCGTCAGGCACGAGCTACGACTCGTTCATCGAGAGCGTTGATATAGAGAAGTATATGCTGATCGGCTTCTCAGTCTTCTCGACTAACTATCTGGAGACGATCAGGGCCATCGAGAGGCTCAGGGAAAGGGGCTTCAAAGGCCACATCACCATGGGCGGCCACTACCCGTCGTTCAACTGCAGAGCCATCCTGGACAAGCACAGGGAGCTCGATTCGGTGGTGACCGGCGAAGGAGAAGAGCCGCTCAGGGCCCTTGCCGGGGCATTGTCGGCAGACATGAGCTTTGATGCGATTCCGGGGCTTGCATATCACAACGGCGAATCTGTCGTGATGAATACGCCGCCTCCTCTGATTGAGTCGCTCGATTTTCCGTTCTTTCCTGACCGCACCTTCTACGAGAATCTGATCAGCAATCAGAACTTCTCCGCGCTCTCGTCGAGCAGGGGCTGCTGGGGAAGCTGCGCCTTCTGCAGCGTCAGAAACTTCTACAGGCTCTCCAGAGGAGAAGGCTGGCGCTACCGCTCTCCGTCCCACGTGGTCGATGAGCTGCAGGAGCTGAACAGGCGCTATGGAATAACGAACTTCGCCTTTTTCGACGACAACTTCATAGGCCCGGGAAAGCGCGGCAGGAAGCGCGCGACAGCAATAGCGAACGAGATACTGGCCAGAAAGCTGGATATAGTGTTCTCCCTCGAGTGCCGGCCTGATAACATAGAAGAAGGTCTTCTGTCGCTCCTCAAGAAAGCCGGCCTCGTCAAGATAAGTCTTGGCATTGAATCGTTCGTGCCTCGCCAGCAGGAGCTTTACAGCAAGAAACTCCGTCTCGACGAGATAAAGAGCGCCGTGAGAGCCCTCGACAGGCTGGATATAATATACTCCCTGTATCTGATCCTGTTTGACCCGCAGGTCACGTTCGACGAGCTGATATATAACCTCGAATGTGTCGCTGCGATCGGCCCTGAGCACTTCCGCAGCTTTGCAGGCTTTCTGCAGGTTTTTGCAGGGATCCCGCTTCAGGAGAAGGTCAGGGAAGATGGATTTCTGGAGACGAATCTGATAGGGAAGACCGAATCGAACGAGTATTGGATTCAATACAGGTTTTACGACGAGCGCATAGGCCCGCTTCTGAAGACGTGGCTCGGCCTGGAGGAGGCAGTCGGATTCTGCTTCGGGTCGATAGTGCCTCTCATAGAGGACGAGAAGGCCTTCGAGCTGTTCAAGTCTCTTCGGACTGTTGTCTGGGCGGGATGTCATACAATGCTAACGAGCGGGAAGGAGATCTTTCACAGGGAGGGCTATCAGAAGCTTCTCGCTGCAATTGCAGCTGAAACTGTCAACCGCGCCGAGGCGGCGATCAAGCAGTACACCAAATAATTCTCACTGAGGAATTCTCCGATGAGCGAAAGAGCCGGCTATCCCCAGAGAGCCGAACAGAAGGATCAGGCCCGTCAGAACAGGCTGATTCAGCAGGAGACGCTTTTCGTCTACAAGGCAAGAGATCCCAGGGGGGAGACGAAGGAAGGGCAGATCTCGGCCTACAGTCTCAATGAAGCGATTCGAAAGCTCGAGAAGAGGTCCTTCAGCATCATTGCGCTGGAGAAAGCGCCGACCAGGTTCGATCTGATTCCCTCCAGGATTAGATTCACCGATCTGATAACTCTTTTCAGGGCTCTCTCGACGATGAGCAACTGCGGCCTGAACATCCGGCGGACTCTCAACATCCTCGAGTCCCAGGCGGACAGCCCCGTTCTGAAGGCGATCTTTTTCAACCTCTACAAATCGATTGACGCAGGCAAATCCTTTTCGGAAGCCCTCGGCCTCTTTCCCGGCATCTTCACCAACTTCCACAGGAGCATAATAAGGGCCTCGGAGAGGGGCGGATTCTTTTCGACGGGGCTGGGCTATCTGGCAGACATACTCGAAAGGGAGATGGCCCTTCAGAACAAGGTGAGGGCGGCCCTGAACTACCCTATTGTCATATTCTGCGTGGGCATACTGATATGCATGGCTGTGATGTACTGGATAATTCCGATGCTCACGTCGATCGTGAAGGACATGGGAGTAAAGCTGCCGTTCTATTCGAGGATGCTCATCTTTGCCGGAGAATGCCTGCGGAGGTGGGAGATAGTGATCCCGTCAATATTCGTGCTGGGATACGGCGCATTCATGCTCTTCAGATATTTTTCCGGCACCATGAAGGGAAAGATGATGTGGGACAGGCTCTCTATCTCAATCCCGGTAGTGGGGGAGATCAGGACGAAGGCGATGCTCGTCCATACGATTATAATGCTGGCTTATCTCACCAAGGCCGGAGAGAACGTGGTAAATTCCCTCGAACTTGCAGGAAATACATGCGACAACGTGATCATGGGTGGAGCCTTCCAAGACATAGCCAATGCCGTGAAGGAAGGCGAGACGATAGGCGAGGGGATGAGCCGGCATCCCAGAATCTTTCCCAGAACCCTGGTGGCCATGGTGGTGGTGGGAGAGGAGAGCGGAGAGCTCGAGCATGCGCTGATGAGGACCTCGACTCTCTTCGAGATCGAGCTGCAGACGATGCTGGACGGATTCACGAAGCTGATCGAGCCCCTGGCGATAATAGTGCTCGGCTTCATAGTGTCCGTGCTTCTGCTTTCGATGTTCGTGCCCATTTATTCCGTGATGGGCGGGGCCTGACCGGACCATGCGGGCTCGACCCTTTACTTTTTTTCATGAAAAAGCGATAATGTACATGTCTTGTTTTTTCCAGGCAATTCTGACGCAGTGTTGTAAACCTGAGACCTGATGGTGCCATTCAGGGATTCAGGCCATCTGCGCTGTTATTTGATTTTCCAGGAGCGATTATGAGTAAATACAGGAGATCCCGGGGAATAGCTCTGGCTGCGATATTCATTATAATCATCATAGCGGTCGTGCTGGCTGTAACTGTGGTGGGAGTCACCACGAGTCAGATACGATACTCGCTGAAGAGGAACTGCGAGATTGCCACAAGGCAGGCCGCCATCTCCGGCGTCAACGATGCAAAGTATCTGATAAATGGATGGCGCAACTGGGGTTCAATAGATCCGGCAAAGATGAACCCTTTGTCCCAGGCGGCGCGCATCATCCATGAGCCCACATCGGCTGAGCCTTATTTCAAATACGAGTGCCAGCTGGCTGGAACGGACTGCTGTTACTCAGTCACAATCCAGAAAGTATCGGTCACTGACTGCAGAGTGATCTCGAGCGGTTATTTCAAAAACAGCTCAGGTGGGCACAGCTGGGAGAAGACGATATCGATCTCGATGCACAGAGACGTGCTGAAGCCGATTATGATTAATGCCTCTCAGGGAGACATCGGCATGCTTTCCATGATAAACTCCGATATCGGCGGCGAGATAGCATCGTCTGTCGGAGGCAAGTATTTTACGTGGGATACAGGGAACAGCAAGGACAGCGGTACCAGGGACCTCATAATGTATAAACCTTCCTCAGTCGAGTGGAAGAATCCGATAGTCGAATTCGGGCACGATATTCTGCTGGGATATCTTTTTGACAGTCATTTCGGCTCGATGACCTTCCCGAAGGAGGAGGCGAAGATATCAGATCTCTCGCTGGCCTCGTATGACGCCGGCGACAAGAGCATCAAAGAGTTGAGTGATATCTCGGAAAACAGCTCGTCGAAGCAGAGAGTCGAACTCGAGCCGGGTAAATACTACAGCAGAGAGACGCAAATCTCCAACTGCACGATAATAATAAAAAACAAGTCCAGAAACGGGGCGCCTATCTATATATACCTGACGAGCAAGAAGAAGTCGAAGATGAGCCTGCTCGACTTCGGCGATTCTTTTACCAAGACAGGAGCATTGACGAACTTTGGAGCTATAGAGACAAACCTCGTGAACATTATCGGGGGATACGAATTCAACGCCCATCTGAACAGAGTTCAGCTCGAGTTCGAGGATCCTCTCAATCCTTCGCCTGTCATCATAACCGGAAACGATCCCGAGGACTTCTCAGTCAGCATGACTCGATGTGATGGCATAGATGCCTCAATCCTCGCCAAAAACATCTTCATGAACCAGTCTTCGGTAATGCCGTCGGCGAAGTTCAAAGAGCAGTACACAGGTGCCCGCATTCTGGCCTGGGAAGAGAGATAGGAATATCCGATGCCTGGATACAGAGGCTTCACGCTGCTCGAAACAGTCATCGCCATGGGACTCCTGCTGCTGATACTGGCCTCTCTCGGTGTCGTGATACCGTATTCGCGCGCCAGGCTCCAGAACACATCCCACCAGGACCTGGCTGCCTCATGGGCGGAAGACAAAGCCGATGAGCTCAGGGCTCTCTCGTGGGGCACCCTTCAGTCCGATTACCTGAACAAGGACGTGTACGACAGCCGGGCATCCGATTTCAAAGCCGGCGTTGACGGCGCCGGCTTTGTGACTGCGGGCTCGCAGGACAGCATCCATCACATAGTATTCAACAGGTGCGTGAGGGTCGGGACAGAGACTGACATCTACGGCGCCGAGATTCCTGACCTGATGACCGTGTCGGTGCTGATATACTGGGATGAGGCGATGCGCAGCTCCGCTGACGGCGCGGGGGCGAGAAAATACAGGGAGTACAGGCTTGGAACGAAGCTGTACAGGTGGTAGTATTGATGAGAATTCCAGGCAGGGGCTTCACTCTTCCGGAACTGCTGGTGAGCATGTTCTGTCTTTCCATAATCCTCGTGGCCTTCACGGGCTTTTTCCTGTCGTCGATGAAGAACTACAGCGTGATAAACGCCCAGCAGGATGTGCAGAGCAACGCCGTGCTGGCCGTAGACAGTATCATGAGGGATTTCAAGGAGACTTCAAAGAACACGAACGAGATAGTGGCAGATTGTTCAGGAGCCTCGCAGCACTTTCTCTATTTCCCGTCGCCGAGGGACTGGCGGACCGGCGACTACAGTATTCACCAGGCAGACACGCCGTGGCCTTCGTGGATTCTGTACTACCAGACCCTCGATCCGAAGGTTCAGCCGCCTGAGCCTGATTCATACGTGCTCGTGAGAATTCAGCAGCAGGACATGCCTGTTTCAGCTTCGATACCCACACTCTCGTCGAGGCAGGTCAGGGGGCGCGTTGTGGCGAGGAGCATAAACAGCTTTTCCGCGCAGGCGGACCTTCTGGCGACGCCCCAGAAATACTCGATCGTGGTGACAACAAGGCGATTCTGGAAAAATGCCAGCTACGACTTCTCCATCCAGAAGACACTCTTCGTTAACGACCTGCACAATTTCTGAGAGTGGGCCATCTGGCTGCTCTTCACTCACCGGGAGCGTCAGTCCGCTCTCTTCCTGAACAGGACTATGCTCGCCGCGAATGTGACCACGCCGATTATCGCGAGGGCCCAGAAGCTGTGCATCAGGTCTTCCCACCCGGTGCCTTTCAGGAAGATGCTTCTCGCGCAGTCCAGGAAGTACCGCATGGGGTTGACATCGGCTATATATCTGAATACGGGAGGCATGTTGGCTATCGGGAACATGAACCCTGAGAAGAGGATCATGGGCATGTTGAAGAAAAAGCTCGTCAGGATCGACTGCTGCTGGGTCTGAGAGATGGTCGATATGAATATCCCCGCTCCCAGGCTGTTCAGCAGGAAGAGCACAATTGCGAGATAGAGGGCCAGCAGATCTCCCCTCAGAGGCAGATGAAACCAGAGAAGTGTGACGATCAGTATCCCTGTCGAGCTTATGATGATGAGAATGGTATAGGGGATGACCTTCCCCAGGATCAGCTCGACCGGCTTGATGGGCGTCACTATGATCTGCTCGAACGTGCCCTGCTCCTTTTCCCTCACTATGGCCATGGCCGTTATCGGCATGCCCAGGATCAGCACGATCATCGCAAAGATCCCCGGGATGAAGAAATACTTGTTATCCAGCGACGGATTGTACAAAAATCTCATCTCCACGTTCAGGGAGCCGAACTGCGACACATCGAGCCCTCTGCTTTTCAGGATCTTATTCGCATAGGCTGAAACAGAGCTTGCTGAATAGTTGGTTATCACGTTCGCTGCAGAGCTGTTGGTGCCGTCCACGATTATCTGGACGCTTACAGGAAATCCCTTGTCCACCTTCCTGCCGAAGTCGGGCGGGATGATTATGCCGCACAGGATATCCTCCCTGTCGAGCATGGCTGAGATCTCCTCTTCAGTGCTGACCTGGTATTTCAGGATGAAATAGCTCGATTCCCTGAATACATCGAGGAGATCTCTGGATCGGGCTGAGCGGTCCTTGTCCAGCACAGCCATGTCTATGTTCTTCACATCGAGCACGGCTGCATATCCGAAGATGATCATCTGCACAACGGGAAGCAGCAGCAGCATTCTCAGCATCATCGTGTTGCGCCTGATCTGAATGAACTCCTTCGTTACTATTGTGACCAGTCTTCTTACCATGTCATTTCACATCCAGTGTTTTTCTGAAGCATGTGAAGGCCAGAATGAACATCACCACGTTGAAAATGAAGAGCAGGAATACATCGAAGCCGAGCACCTCGAGGCCGACTCCCTTCGCAAAGATGCTCCTCGTGCAGGTCAGGAAGTACCTGGCAGGCACGAGCTGTGTTATGAGCTGCAGAATCTTCGGCATACCCGGGATAAAGAAGAGGAAGCCGGACAGCAGCATTGTCGGGATGTAAGTGATTGTAAAGGCTATCTGGTTCGCCATAAGCGCCGATCTGAAAATGCAGGATATGAACAGGCCCAGCATCAGCATTCCGGACAGGAAGAGCGTGATGACGAGCGCCAGCAGCAGCAGGCTCCCCTTTATCGGCACGTCGTACACATAGTAGCTCAGCAGCAGAATAAGCACGCAATCTATCATGCCTATTATGAAGTAGGGGATGAACTTGCCTGTTACTATCTCGGTGGCGGATACCGGAGTTGAAATGAGCAGCTCCATCGTGCCGTTTTCCCACTCGCGCGAGACTGTCGTGGAGGTCAGCAGAGCAGCCAGGATTGCCATGATCATGGCCATGAGCCCAGGTATAAGGAAGTTCTTGCTCCTGAGCGAAGGGTTGAACCATATTCTGACCTGTCCGACAATGGGATTGCTCGACGTTGTGAGCCCCATCTTCTGAAGCTTTCCGGTTATTATCTCCTTCGAGAAATTCTGAGTGATGAGGGCCGTATAGCCGGCAGCAATCGAGCCCCTGTTCGGGTCTGTGCCATCCAGCAGGACCTGCACGGGTATGCTTCTGTCTGCCGAGCGCACCTTCCGTCCGAAATCCCTCGGGATTGTGAGGCCCATCACCGCGTCTCCCCTGTCTATGGCCCGCTGCATCTGCCTGTGATTGTCCACGAAGCCGAAGATCGAAAAATAGCTCGAGCTCGTGAACCTTCCTATGAAATCCCTGCTCTCAGGGGTTTTATCGTAGTCGATTATGACCATCGGGATGTTGTTGACATCCAGGCTGAGGGACTCGCAGTAGGCGAACATCAGCATCAGCGGGATCAGGATGGCGGCGACGAGGCTCCGCCTGTCCCTGAGGATATGGAGCGTCTCCTTTCTGATTACTGCTGCCAGGCGCGTAAGGCTCATCGCTCCTTCTCCTGTGTGACCTTGTATACGAACACGTCTTCGAGCGAGACTGATGCTGGCTTGATCAATGAGACGGATATCCGCTCACGCTCGAGCGCCTCTCTGATTGTTTTTTCCACTCCCTCCGAGGCTGTCGAGACGACGTGAAGGCCTGAGCCCCACAGCGAAGTATCTGTTAGGGACGGCTCCTTCGACAGGATCTCGAGCCCCTTAGTCAGGTCGTCGCACTCCACGTAGTAGATCCTGTATCCAAAAGACTCTTTCAGCTCCTGAGGCGTTCCCTGGGCTATGATGGAGCCGCTTGAGATCAACGCCAGGCGCTGGCAATATTCAGCCTCTTCCATATAGTGCGTCGTCACCAGCGTCGTGATGCCTTTTCTGGACAATGTCTGGATGGTCTCCCAGAAGTCTCTCCGCGAGAGAGGATCGACTCCTGATGTGGGCTCGTCGAGGAAGATGATTGGAGGGTTGTGGATCAGCGCGCAGGCCAGGGCGAGGCGCTGGCGCCACCCGCCTGTAAGTGTTGACGTGATGTCGGCGCGGCGGGATCTGAGGCCGACCATGTCCATCAGCTCATCTTTCCTGGCATTGAGCTCCTTCAGCGGCACGCTGTAAGCTCCGGCGAAGAAATCCATGTTCTCTTCCGCTGAGATGTCGGGATAGAGCGAGAACTTCTGGGACATATATCCGATATGCTGCTTGATCTGCTCTGACTGCCTCAGTATGTCGAAGCCCGCCACGTGGCCCTCTCCTGATGTGGGGAGCAGGATCCCGCAGAGCATCCTGATCGTAGTCGATTTTCCGGCGCCGTTCGGTCCCAGAAATCCGAAGATCTCGCCTCTTCTGACCGAGAAGCTGATATTGTTCACTGCGACGAAATCGCCGAACCTCCTCGTCAGTCTGTTTACCTCGATAGCGTCCCTCTCCTTATTCATCGTTCTTCTCCTCCTCTACGAGGAAGATGAACGCGTCTTCCAGCGACGGATTTATCCGCTCCCTGATCGAGATGCCTTTGCATTCGCCTGTCATGTGATCCCGGAACGCTCCTTCATCGGCTCCTTCTCTCAGCAGCACGTGGATCCTGTCCCCGTAGAGAGTGGCCTTCCTCACCTCAGGAAGTTTCTCGACCTTTCTGGCTGCGTCGATCGAGTTCTCGCAAGAGATCTCGACCATCGTGCCAGGCAGGGAAGATATTATGGCGTTTGTGCGATCGAGCTTCAGCACCTTTCCGGTGTGGAGGAGAGCGATCCTGCTGCAGCGCTGCGCCTCATCCATGTAAGACGTGGAGAGCATTATCGTGAGACCGTCTTTGAGCAGCTCCAGCAGCAGCTTCCAGAACTCCCTCCTCGAGACCGGATCGACGCCGTACGTCGGCTCATCGAGGATCAGAAACTTTGGAGTGTGGATCAGCGCGCAGGCGAGCTGCAGTTTCTGCTTCATGCCCCCGGACAGGAACTGGGAGCGGCGCTTCTTGAACGGAGCCATTCCTGTGAAGCCCAGGATCCTGTCCATCCGCTCCTTCCTCTCACGGCCCGGCACTTTAAAAATGTCTGCATAGAAGTTTATATTCTCTTCGACTGCCAGATCTCCATAGAGGCCGTAATCTCTCGGCATGTAGCCTGTGTGGTGCTTTATCTTCTCAGGGTATCTGCCTACATCGATCCCTCCAACAGTTACAGTGCCCGAGGTGGGCGCCATTATGCCGGCCAGGATCCTGCACAGAGTCGTCTTCCCGGCTCCATCAGGCCCCAGGATTCCGAAGAGCTCTCCCTGTTCTATCTCGAAGCTTATGCCCTGGAGAGCCGTTACGGTCTTGAAGCGTTTTGCGAGGTTCTTGACTGAGATCCCGATAGCCATGTCATCTCCCATTAAGATCTATCACGCCGTCGGCGATCATTCCAGGCTTCAGCTCCTGGTTCGGATTCGGCACCTCGACTTTGATGCGGTATACGAGCTTGACCCTGTCTTCCTTTGTGGTCAGGTTCTTGGGTGTGAACTCGGCCTCGCTCGATATGTAATATATCCTGCCCTCGTATTTCCTGCCCGGGAAGCTGTCCGTGGTTATCGCGACTTTTCCTCCAAGCTTTATTCTGCCGAGATCTGTCTCTCCCACATACGCTTTCAGATAGACTTTTTCTATATTGGCCATTGTCAGCACTGTCGTGCCTGCGCTGACCACCTCGCCGGGCTCCCTCGGGCGCAGAAGAACCACTCCCGTGATGGGTGAATAGAGCTTTGTGTGGCTCTGCTGAACCTTTGCCTGATCTATGCTCGCCTGAGCCTGTTTTATCTGCGCCTCGAAAATATCCCGCTGCTGCTCGAGCTGCTTTGTCTGCAGGCTCTGCGTCTTAATCACGTCATAGGCAGCCTCGGCTTGCGCTATCTTTGAGGCTGCCGCTTCGACATCCTCTTTTCTCGGCCCCTCCAGAGAGAGCTTGTACGCCTCCTGGGCCTGGCGCAGCAGATCTATAGAGGTCAGGTAGCTCGTCTTCGCCAGATCGCGCTGCTGGGCAGGCGCAGCCCCGTCTTTGTAAAGCCCTTCGGCTCTGTCATATTCGCGCTTGTTGTTCTCCATCGTGTGACGCGCCTGTGCCACTGCGAACTTCGTCCTCTCTATGTCCTGCGTTCTCGAGCCCTTCTTCAGGCTCTCCCAGCGGAGCTTCGCCTCATCTATCTGCGCGTTGGCCTGCACGAGCTGCTTTGATTCCTGAGTTCTCGACGTTTCTATCTTCGTCTCCAGCTGCGGCAGTTGCGCCTTTATCGTCTCCTGCGATGAGCGCGCGACCTTTATGCTCTGCATCAGATCCTTGTCGTCGAGCTGCGCGATGAGCTCTCCCTTCTTTACCTGATCGCCTTCCTGAGGTATGAGCCTGACTATCCTGCCTGGCACCTGGAAGCTCACGTCCACTTCAGTCGTCTCAATCGTGCCTGAGAGCTCGATTGTCGTGGCCGGAGGCTTCTTCGTGTAATCTTTCAGGAAGAAGAATGCTCCCGCGATAAGCGTTATGACTATCAGAACTATTATGACCTTTTTCATTCACCCTTCCTCCCCGGCATGAAGATGTCGTCGTACAGTATTCCGCTCGCATATGACAGCGCCGCCATCTGTATGTGGTATGTGCAGCAGACCTGCTTCAGGTTCACCGCAGCCTTCACGAGGCTTGACTCCGCATCTGTCAGCTCCACTATCGTGCCGATGCCTGCCGCGTATCTGACCTTGGCGACTCTGAATCCCTCCTTCGCGGCTTCGAGCTGCTCTTCCGCGGTTTTTATCTTGACGTACTGGTCGTGCAGATCGAGGAAGGACTTTTCCACGTTCCACAGCACATTGCGCTCAGTGTCCTGGATGTTCAGGTCTGCCTGTTTTATCAGCTCTTTCGCCTGTGTAATCTTGGCGCTCTTCTGGCCGCCGTCCGAGATGGGGAGTGTCAGCGCAAATACGTTCTTCCACGCCCAGTCTTCTCCGACCATCGTCTGGGTCTGCCTGGCGTAGCTGGACTGGAATGACAGGCTCGGCGCGTTGTCCAGAACGGCCAGATCGAGAGCGCAGATCCCCTGCAGCCTCGCCACTTTTCCGAGCTGTATCGCAGGGCTGCGTTCTTTCGCTGCAGACTTCCAGTGCTCGAGAGGCAGGCCCAGCTTCTCGCTCTCTCTGTCGTCCCACAGCGAGCGGTCTTCCACGTTATCTATCAGCGTTTCCGGCGGCATCCCCATCAGCGTGCGCAGGCTTCCCTTCGCAACCTCCAGATCCTTGGTCGAGGTGATGAGCTGGTCGTGGGCCTGCAGCAGCGAGACATGGACACGGAGCAGATCGTACTTCGCCACTGTCCCTCTCTTGAACATGGCCTCAGAAACGCTGTACTGCTCTTTCCAGACCTTCTCCTGGATCCTGGCGATCTCGACGAGCTGCTGGGCCAGGATGACGTTGTAATAGCCCTTGGCTATCTCGAAGAGCAGCGACTCCTGATCGACCTGCTGCTGCGCCTTGTATTGAAGATCGCTCACCTTGGTCAGCCTTGCAGAGGCCTCCACCTTTCCGAATGAGGTGATGAGTTTGGTTACAGCGATATTGTATGTGTGATACCACTCAGGAGTTATCACTGCCTGGAATGGCGTGATGCCCGGGATTATGATCGGGAGAGCGAAGCCCACCTCAGGGCGCTGGTATGTGGACGAGCCAGAGATGCCGACGCTCGGGTTGTTTATGGCCATTGTCTCCTTTACCTTGGCGTCGTTCTGCACGACCTTGGAATCATAGGTCTTCAGCCTGAAGCTGTTCTGGATTCCGGTTCTGGCGCACTCTTCCATCGTGTACTGCTTTTTCTGCTGCGCAGGGGCAGGGCAGGACAGGACCGACAGTGCAATCATCAATGCCAGCAGTGAATGAAATGCCTTTTTCACGCTATTCCTCCCCGGTCTCCCGCTTTTTGACGCCGTTGAAGAAGACGTCTGTGACAGTTGAGCTCAGGCGCTCCAGGAATTCACTGTCATAATCAGACCTTTTCAGTATTCTCTTTATCATGGGCGATGCAAAGAAAAAGAAGCCCATCATACCCATCATGCAGAGTGGCGTCAGTTCGAGGTCCACCTTGTTGAAAACGCCCTTTTCGGCTCCTTCATTTAAAATGCCCTGCATCATCGAAAAGTTTCTGAATACGTACCTCTCCATGATTATGGCAACATACTGGCCGCCTTCTGCCATCTCTCTTGCCATGATCCTGGGGATGTGCGTCCTGGTTCCCATGAACGAGATATAGGCTTTTATTACGAGCCGCAGGCGCTCTTCGTCGTCGGCTCCATCTTTTAGTGATTTCTGGATGTGCTCGGTCATTTGTCTGAAGGTTTCGTCGAGGATGTGGAGATACAGATCCTCCTTGTCCTTGAAGTAGTAGTATATCAGCGCCACGTTGCTGCCAGTGGCCTTTGCGATGTCCCTGATGGAAGTCTCGTGAAAGCCCTTTTCGGCGAAGATCTTCTCCGCCTCAGCTATCAGCAGCTCTTTTTTTGCAGAGCCTGAGTTGGATTGCTTCTTTTTTTCGTCTTGTGTTTTCATGGCCGCCTGTTTAATCAAACGTTTGTTTAAAAATACCACATTTCCAGGAATCTGTCAAGCCCCTGCCAGGGTTATGTGACATCGGATCTCTTATTTCCAGATAGCTCTGCAGTGATCAAGTGGCCAAGTGGTCGAGGGATCCAGGGAAGGAAGAATTCTTTTATCTTTGAAATGCTGCAGTTATCAGGTGGGCGGGAAGGAGCGGCCCCACGCCGGGAATAAGTTCGCGTAAATTCATATCACTGTTGAGAGGAAAAAAGATTAATATAATGAAGTATAATCCCATGCTTTCGCGCCTCTCTGCAGACCATCCTTTATCAGACAGAGAAGCCCCGCAGCAGTATTAAAGCCAGATCAAGCAGGAAAAAGTGACAGACCCTACTGAAAGCTCTCAGCCGTTGAATCTCAAATCAGGCATCGCCGTATTTTTCCTGGGCTTTACGTTCCTGATGTACGAGCTTTTCATTACGAGAGTCTTCTCGGCCATCTTCTCATACCATTTCAGCTTCATGGCGGTTTCCCTGGCCCTGTTCGGCCTCGGCACGAGCGGCCTTTACTACCAGAAGCTCGCCAGGAAAGGGCTCTCCGCCGAAGATTATTTCAGATCGCTCGACAGGTGGGGGAGCCTCTTCTCAATGTCGATACTGATGTTTCTGTGCGCAGCCTTTCTCGTGCCGCTGCCGTTCTACTCGGCGCTGCCTCATTGGCTCTGCCTGATAGGGATGTTCATGCTGGCTTCTCTCCCTTTTTTCTCGGGAGGGCTGATGATATGCTCATTGCTGGACAGATACAGAGAGCATTCGGGGCAGGTTTACTCGTATGATCTTCTCGGCGGGGCTTTTGCCTGCATACTGACGATATCTGTGATGAACTCGTTTGGCCCCTCGAACGGGCTTCTGCTTCTGTGCCTTCTCGCCGCGCTCGCCGGTTCCATACTCGCCACGCAGGGGGGCATCGCAAAACCGAAGAGCGTGTGGATCGCGCTCTTCACGATATTGCTGCTCGTCATCAACATCTCTACGAACCTGATCCGCATGCGCTATGTATACAGCGGCTCGTTCAAGAATACCGTGCCTGTCGAAACTGATTTCTGGAACGCATTCAGCAGGATATCGGTCGTGCAGGGAGTCACGAACAGGAGCGTCCCGTTCTACAGGATTGTAATAGATACCGGCGCCGACACGTGGGTGTTTCCGGTTTCGCAGGAGCCCTGGTATCCGTCCCTCGTGGCTTTCAGCCTGAGGCCCGGCGGAGATTTCGTCATTCTGGGCTCAGGAGGCGGCTCAGACCTTAGATGCGCTCTCCGCAACTCGCCGCGCCATGTGGACTGCGTCGAGATCAACCCTATAATGATTGACCTCGTGAAAGGCCCGCTCGCCGAGTTCTGCGGCGACCCGTACAAAAAGCCGAACGTGGATGTTTTCGTTCAGGACGGGCGCAGTTTCATGGAGAGGACCGATAAAAAGTACGACGTCTGCGTGCTCACTCTCGTGGACACCTACGCGTCTGTATCGACAGGCGCATATGCCCTCACAGAGAACAACCTGTACACGATGGAGTCTCTCAACGCCTATCTGTCCCGCCTGAAGCCTGGAGGCGTGCTGTCCATCGCGCGTTGGGGCTTTGAGAATGTGCGCCTTCTGGCGATGCTCAGGGAGGCTCTGAAGAAGCAGGGCATCTCTGACCCGGAAAGGCATGTCTTCATCTTCGGTCCTCATAACCTCAAGATCCTGTCCATTCTTGTCAAGAATACGCCTTTCACAGATGAAGAGATATCCCGGATGGAATCGATGGTCAATAAAAGAGGCTTCACTATATATTACAAGCCTGGAAATTCGAAGAGCGACTCGGTGCTCGACTATATCGTCGGGAACGGATCGCTTGACGCGCTTTACAGGTCCGTGTCGCTCGACATCAGCCCTTCCACAGATGACAGGCCGTTCTTTTTCCAGCACTGGAAGCTTTTCAGAACTGCTCCGGACCCGTCTCTCGACAGATTGAAACTCCCCTGGGCCGATCCGCCTCTTACGGCGCTGAAGGATCTGGGGAAAGAGTCGCCTGAAGGAGTCAAGGCTCCAAGGGTCGTGCTGTGCCTGCTCCTGCTGATCAGCTTTGTAATTTCTCTGGGGTTTGTCGGAGGTGCCCTGGTCTCTCTTTCAGGCCTGAAAGGGAAGGCGGTGAAGTCTCTTTACTTCGCCATGCTGGGGATTGGCTTCATGGTCATCGAGATATGCCTGGCCCAGAGCTTCATTCTCTTCCTGGGACATCCTGTGTATGCCGTTTCCGCAACTATCTTCGCGCTTCTCATATCTGGAGCGGCAGGCAGCGCTTTGACCGAGAGAATCAGTGGCAGCGCTCTGAGGAGAGGCCAGATCATAGCCGCCGCGGTTGTGATTGCGGCTGTCGTTAGCCTCGCTCTGCTGCGGCCTCTGGTGGTAATCCACTTTTTTGCGGCGCCGCTCGTTGTGAGGGCTCTGCTGGCAGTCCTGCTCATCGCTCCGCTTGGCATTGCCATGGGAATGCCCTTCCCTCTGGGACTGCGGCGCCTTGTCGGAGCTTCTTCCGGAACAGTGCCGTGGATGTGGGCCATAAACGGGAGCACATCGGTGCTCGGGTCGGTCCTGGCGGTCATGTGCGCGATCTTCTTCGGATTCAAGGCCACTCTCTTCCTGGGAGCGCTGTGTTACGCCGTGGCGCTGCTGCTCGCTCTTGCAGACCGCAGCGGCGTGGAGCATTGAGACTCCCGAGCCGGTTCACGCAGGGCAGTTATACAGGGCAGCCGGGCAGGGCAGCGAAGCAATCCAGAGCCGTTCTCTTTCATGTATGCTGTTATCTGCCATATCGATCTCTGAAGGCCTTTCGCAGCCTGTCCTGTTCATGTGAGTCTTCCGAATGCGCACTGATACCAGGAACTCATCTGCAGCGGCTCTGCAGATTTTCCCTGATATCAGATTCGTCAAATCCGCGCTCTTCATCTATATGCACCCTATGCAGCCCATCAGGTTGTCGAGGAACATCTCTTCAATTCCGCCGGACACTACCATATTCTCGAGACCTTTTTCATATACGGTTTTGATTTCGCTGTTCATTTTTCTGTTCTCCTTTTCGTTTGTTTCGACCTGAGATAATCTTACCTCGCTGCTCTTAAAAAAAGGTTAAAATAAGAAGAAAAAGATCTCAAAGACGGGGGCAGTTGTAATATTTTCCGCACAGTGTCTTTCAGGGCTTCCGGATTTTGGCATTGTGCAGGAGTATGGTGGCTTCAGGGAAGAAAGATTTAATGAAGATGTCATATTACAGTCTGCCGTGAATCGTCAATACGACATCTGCCTGCCTGCCCATATCCTGTGCTTACCGAAGGAGGTACCATCCATGAAGACCGTGACCCTGAGCAGATCGCTACCGATTCTACTGTTCATCGCATGCTGTTTTCTGTTTGCGTTGATGATGCAGGGATGCTCCGGCTCCGGCGACGAGGGAGGCCACAGCGGCACCCCCGCCTCCACTTCGCCTGCTTCCGGCACGGTAAAGCCTCCTGCGACGAAGCCTTCAGGCGCGGCTCCTGTATCGTCTGGAAAAGGGGCGAAGGCCGACTGGACCATTCTTTTCTATTTCGGCGCCGACTGCGATCTCGAATACTCCATGCTTGAAAACATGAGGCAGATGCTGGCCGTGGGAGGCTCGGACAAGGTCAATATAATCGTGCTGGCAGACCGCTCACCGAACGGAGACGAAGAGGAAGGCTACAGCAATGATGGCGTGGCGAACATGAAGAACTGGAAGACGGCGAAGCTGTTTTCAGTCGGAAAGAAAAAGCTTGTCGAGCTGGCGGACTGGGGCCCTCAGAACCTTGGCGATCCAAAGGTGTTCGAGCGCTTTCTCGAATACGGCGAGAAAAACTATCCGGCGGCAAAGACTGCGCTGCTCTTCTCCGATCACGGAGCCGGCTGGATCGGCGTCAATGCAGACGAGAACCCTGATTCCGATATCCTGACCCTTCCAGGGATTCAGAGCGTGCTGGCCAGAATCACGAAGAAATACGGCATGCTCGAGCTGATCGGCTTCGACGCCTGCCTGATGTCCAACCTGGAGGTAGCTCAGGCCATAGCGCCATACGGCAGAATAATGGTAGCCTCGGAAGAGGTGGAGCCCTGCGACGGTTGGAGCTTCACTCCGGTCCTGAAGGCTCTTATTGCGCAGCCCACGATGGACGGCGCCGCTATCGGAAAGATCATTGTCGAAAACTACAGGGATTACTTCAAGAAGTCCGATGACAGGGATGTCAGGAAGGTCGGCAGGTCGATAACGCTGTCGGTGCTCTCGCTCGATAAGATCGACGAGGTATGCACGTCGCTGAACGGCTTCATCACAGCTCTCATGGGCGTGATGAAGGAAGGCTATAAAAAAGGCTGGAAGAGCGTGGCGAAAGCCCGCTCGGCGACTGAAGAATACGGCGCGGACAGCGATCCGGCCGACAGCTTCTCCGTCCTCGACCTCCACCATTTCGCCTCGCTCTGCGCGGAATATGTCAAGAATGACAGCGTCAAAAAGGCTGCGGAGGCTCTGATGGCGAGTATCGACAACGCAGTGCTCTTTTCGATCCACGGCAGTCTCCGCCCTGATTCGCACGGCATCTCGATTTACTACCCTCCGTCGCGGAAGATATACAGGGAGGCGGAAGGGTACAAGGAGCTTTCCTTTTCGAAGAAAGTGGCGTGGGATTCTTTCCTCGAGGGATACATGAGGGGCATCTCGCCCAGGCGGCGCTCAGGCCGGATGGCTTCGTTCAACGCGAGCGGCAAGTCAATCTCGAAGGGTAAGTCAGTGACTTTCACCTCGTCAGGCGGCGACGAGATAGATAAGGCGTTCTTTTCTCTCATCAGGCAGGAAGGAACTGAGAAGATCGTCGCAGGCCAGGTTCCGGCTACTGTGAGCGAAGATGGCACTCTGAGCTACGATTGGGATGGATACTGGTTTACTATAGAGGATAAGGATCAGTCTCTGGTGTGCCCGGTCACTTCTTATGAGCTGGTGGACAGCAAGTCACAGCAGTACATCGTGATTGTGCCTGCCAAGGTTCAGCTCAGGAAGTCAAAGAAATGGCTTGATGTCACCCTCCGGTTCGAATACAACGGAGCCGGCGCGAAGAGAAGCGGCTCGCTCGTATCGGTCTTCCAGGAGACGAAGTTCGGCCCGAGAGAGGTCGTTCTGAAGAATGTCAAGGCGATCCGCCCGGTATATGTCGTGGTGGACAGGGACGGCAACGAGAAGCGCGTGGCGTCAAAGGATAAAGAGGACATGCTGAAGGTGGACGACCCATCGTCAATTGTAGTGGGCTGGAGAAAGCTCCCGAAAGGCGACTACGAGGTGGGCTTCCGAGTAATAGATTTCTCAGGAAACGAAACAAACGACTTCAGCAAGATCACCCTGAAATAAGTAGGGACAGTTAACCACTTTTCAGCGGAATAAGTAGGGACAGCTCACCATTTTTTTATGCCCGCCATTATTGGAGTTGCAGACCCGGAACCGGGGACAGCTTACTGGTTTTTATATTTTGCAGCATTATCATTTAACTGCTGGTCAATTTGATATAGGAATGTCTCATCGCCATTCTCACCAATCTATCAAACTCTGCTTTATTATCCTCAGATTCTGCAAAGCATTTGATCTCTCTAAGAACGTCGGAAGGATTATTACAGATTCTTTCTTCAGCGGCGGTTATGATGTTGAAGCCCTGGCATTTCAGCCATCTCATCCTTGCTTCAGACCGGCTTATCGCTGCATCGTGCATTTCTCTTTCGATATAGATGAGAATGTTCCTGAAAGGGAGGCCAAAATCGACGATGCACTTTCCTATGACGGGCTGCCTCAGAATCTTTCTCTCCCCGTTCTTTCTCAGGAAGAACAGGAACTGATACTCGGCGTCCGATCTCTTTTTGCGGAGATATCTTGCTGTTGAAAGAGTTCTGGTTTTTGACTTCCTGTCGAAAGTTACCCTGTAAGTAACCTCCTGGTTTGAAGAATCGACAATCGAGCCATCATCGCGATGTTCTTCGCTCTTCCTGCCGCACAAGAAGTCCCAGACTTTCTTCGATATGTCAATGTATCTGTCTTTGCTTCCCTGGCTGTCACCGAACCAATCTCCGAAAACTCTGTAAATAAGTTCCAGGACATCTTCTCCACTTTGGCAATCAGGAAGCCCTGACATGATATCATAGATCTCCACGTCATACTCGTCAATGTTGTTATATTCTTTATCGTAAAGCCCCATCGGGTCGCATGTAATGAAGAGATATGTCAGATGCTTATTCAATCCCTTCGATCTCTTGAAAACCTCCAGGCTTGCTCTCGCTTTTCTCTGCCTTCTCCTGTGCTCTCGCCTTCTTTTACATTTCATGTTCTATACCTGCTCTTGATGAAAAAGGCTGTATGGCTCTTTGACAGGCCGAGCTCACTGAATCTCGACTTTCAGGACATACTCGGTGTTTCCTCTCGTCGCCCCTACGGTTATCACATAGTCGCCTGTCGAGGGGAGGGGGCCTGTCCATCTCTTTATGTCATTGCCCTCTTCAGCTCCTTTCAGTGCCTTTCCTGTAGTTTTGTCCACTATGGTGAAAACGGCATTGTCTTCGAGGGAGCCTATGAAGATTATCATGGTCTGTTTTGCCCTGGCGCCAATCAGGTAGGTGTCCTGATCGCCTCTTACTATGCTGCCCTCCACGACTGCTGAAGACTTCCCATGCTGGAAGGCGATTCTCTTTTCCACGCCTTTTCCTGATGCTCCAAGCGTTCCAAGCATTGACACGATGAGCGCTGCGAGAATACTGACTCGTAAAAGCCTACTGATTTTCATATTAAACCCTCCTGTGATATGTTGACTACTGCCACTGGCTTATTTCCATCAACTGATCCGTCATCCCTGTGCCTATTGTCACTTTCAGTCCAGCCGAAAAAAAGCAATCTGTCCCTGCTTTTTGATAAGAAAGCAGTTAACTGTCCCCACTTTTCAGGTGGATTATGTGCACTTTTCGTTCTGAGGCCACGGCGAAGCGCAGATTGGCCGGATCTGTTGCGATGGACGGGACTTTCGAGTTGAAGGAGATGCTCGACCTCTGATTGCCGCTGCTGATGTCCTGCCATATTTTTCCGATCTCGCCGGTCCGCAGATCGAGGATCTTCGGATGCTCATAGAAGCTCACGGCGTAGTCACCGATGGGCATCAGTGTTCCTGGAACAGCGCTGAGAGGAGCCTGCGAGACGATGGAGCCGTTTTCGAGGTCACAGCAGTATGCCCTGTCCGGCTCGAGCCTGTACGGAGAGCCGTCTGCATTATCGTCGCACCGGAATCCGTCATCAAACGTTGTCATAATAAGCCTAGAGCCTCTTGAGAACACGGCTCCGCATATCTCCACGTTATTTCTCGTGAACTCCTCGCCATAGCCTGACGCAAGGCTCTCAAAGTTCGGGTAAGGCTTCTTCAGATCATAGATCCTGATCTGGTCGAAAGGCTGCCATATCCAGCCGGCGCTCACGAGAAACCGGCCGTCTTCGCTTACTGCGAGCCTCGAATGGAAGAAATCGGCGGAGAAGAAACCGGGAAATCCGGCTTTCCTGCCAGAGTCTGCGTATTCTATCTCTATAGTGTTGTATTCATGAGGACAGTGGGCGATTCCGGTGCTGCCGTCCGGAAGTGTGAGGAAGGTGAACGGATAGTCGTAGTCGTCGGCGTGATAGTAGCTGCGGTTGATCTCGCGCAGGAACGAGCCGTTTCTTATTATCACGCCCTTCGTCCCGAGCCTCTCGACAAAAGCCAGATATCTGCCGTCCCTGGAGGCAAAGACGCAGTCGAACCTGTAGAGGTAGCATACATGGAGGTTAGTAACTGTCCCGTCAGGGGAGTAGCGCTTGCCGAGGATCCAGTCCACGAGATCGCCGCCGTCCCATGCGAGAGAGCGAACATCCCATTCCACAGGTATTACGATATGATCTTTTTCCTGCATTTCTGCCTTCCTGTTGAGCGATAAAAGGGCATTCTGTCGGCTGCCTTCAGACAATGGCCGACTGGAAATGATTAAGGTTTAATCGCCAAATCCTTAAAAACGCTGCGGTAAAATCCTCTGTCCCTGGAAAGAAGCAGAGACGCCTGTCTCATGGCGAAAGCTCCAATTATATAGTCTGACAGAATGTGCCGGCGTAATGTAATCCGGCTTCCACAGGCAGGACAGCTCAGTTCGGCTTCGTTTCCACACGATGAGCACAGCAGGTTCCTTCTCTTTGCCTGATTTCTCCAGATGCTGCCTGCGAGCGCCAGCGCTTCTCTCGAAGTGGGAACCAGCCTGATGCCCGTCTCCTTCAGAAAGCGATCCAGTTCCTGCTGCTCATTGAACTGCGAAGACAGTTCGGCGTAGATCAGCTCATTTATCACGAGCAGGCCCTGCCCGGCAGCCCAGTTGAGCAATGAAAGTGATTCATCGCTGTGAGGGGCACCCGGGATCAGGATATCGAGAAGAATGTTTGTATCGATCACTGATATCATGAGTCTCTGAGCTCTCTGACGAGCTCATCAGGCGACTGGCCTTCGGCTTCTTTGAGATATCCTGTCCATTTTTCAAAGGAGCCGGTTCCTGCTTCCTTCCTTAAGATGATAATGCCATCCTGCTCGTCGAAGATGACATGCCCTCCTTTTTCGAGCCCCATCTTCTCCCTGATCTCCCTGGGGATCGTTATCTGTCCTTTTGAAGTTATCTTTCCCTTCAGCATGGTACACCTTGGTAAGAAATATCTTCCTTACTTAATTGTAAGGAAATTATTCCTTTCTGTCAATGCTCTTCGAGGAAGCTTATCGCCTCCGGGAGCTCGGAGAAGTTCCTGATGACATAGTCTGCATTAACTCCTTCCCGCTCTTTGTCTCCGTACATCGTCATGAACATTATGGCTTTCATGCCTACCTGCTGTGCTCCGTAGATGTCGTGAAATATATCGTTTCCCACGAAGACCGCGTTCTCCGGCTCGAGCCCCAGGTCTTCGAGGGCCTTTCTGAACAGCCTTGTGTCTGGCTTTCGATAGCCGTAGTCTCCTGAGACCACTATCGTGCTGAAATACTCTGCAACCCCCACATCCTGCAGTTCAGGGACTGCATAGGCGCTCTGGGCGTCGGTGACGATTCCCAGCGTATACTGTTTCTTCAGCGCCTCGAGCGTTTCCGCCACTCCGGGATAAGTTCGGAGCCTTTCCCTTGACACTCCGCGGTAGAGCTCGGCGAGAAAGAGGGGCAGCAGTTCGAGCTTTTTCTTCGGAAGGGCTCTTGTATAATCCGTGGCGTTTGATTCGACGATCTCCCTGAATATGGCGACGGCGTCGAACTCGGGATACTGCTCTCCCCGCTCTTCGCGCTGCCTCTGCATGATGCTGAAGTAGAGATCCTTCACTTCTCCCCTGTGGAGCGGGATCCCCTGATAGGTCAGCACATGTGCGATGGCCCGGTAGATCTCCTCCTTTCCCTCGTCTGTCTTGATGTCGGTGAGTGTCCCGTTGATGTCGAAGAGTATGCCCCTGATGTCCATACATTGCCTCCTGAAATGAAGATACAGTTGAGCGGATAAAATCTATCCCCGTGCCGGCCATCCGGCTCCTGAAATGCCGATGATGAGGCTAAACTCTTCGATGCATTGAAGAATACACCTGCAGGGGATATTACCCGAAGATGTCGGCAGAGCCATTCCTTGATTCCAGTGAAGGAAGGAGCGGGACCTCATCGAATACTTCAATCTCTGAACAGATGAAGCTTTGAACCCTCCTGACAGGACAACGAGAGGTGAATCATGGATCGTATTCTCATAGTCGACGATGATCAGTTTATGCGCGGCAGCCTGCAGATGGAGCTCGAGTTGGAGGGCTTCCAGGTCGTAACCGCCGAGAACGGCACGAGAGCCATCGAGCTTGCGAAGGAGCAGAGCTTCGACCTGGTTCTCTGTGATGTCAGGATGCCGGACATTGGAGGCATCGAGACCATCGCGGCGATAAAAGAATTGCAGCCCGTGGCTGGAAGCATAGTCATCACAGGCTATGCAAGCCAGGAGACGCCAATCTCCGCGCTGAAGCTGAGAGTGGACGACTACCTGATGAAGCCCTTTTCCATTGACAATCTCCTCAAAAGCATCAGATCAACGCTTGTAAGGCTCAAACAGAATCTGTCCCACACCGAAGGCGTGGCCAGATACCGCAGGAACTTCCTGAAGATAATCACAGGCATTCTCTTTGAGAGCAAGATATCGTATCTCGTCGGGCACGCAGAGAAGGTGGCGCGCCTGTCCCTGCTGATCGGAAGGAGCCTCGGGCTCTCTTCGGCGCAATTGCAGAACCTCCATACTGCCGCAGTGCTTCACGATGTGGGGTACGTCGAGCTTCCTCCCCATCTGATGGACAAGAAGGAGTTCATAGATCAGGACTATCAACAGATCAGGAACCATCCCCTTCTTGCCAAGGAGCTTCTTTCACCGTTCAAGGAGATGAAAGAGATCTCCACGATGATCTTCCATCATCACGAGCGCTGGGACGGGAGCGGCTATCCAGACGGCCTGAAGGGGGAGAAGATCCCTGTTGAATCAAGGATAATAGCGGTCGCCGAGGCTTATGACAGCCTCGTCAGCGAGCGGCCTCACAGGGGAAAGAAGACTGTGCACGAGGCCCTTAAATCCATTGAGAAGGATGCCGGAAGCGCCTTCGATCCGGCAATTGTGAAAGTGCTGCCGCCTCTCGCAGGGCTTTACGAGGAAAATGAGAGCCCTCTGCTTTCCTATCCCGACAGTGATGCCAATAAGAGAATCACGCTGCTGCTGAACCTTGCCGATGTGTACAGGGAGCAGGGCGGCTATGAAATGGCCATGGACGCCTGCGCGAAAGCCTTCGAGTATCTGTCTGACAGTGAGGACCACGAGCTGCGGGTCAGGGCGGGAATGGAAGAGGTCATGGTGCTGTCCGACCAGGAAAAGCTTCAGGAAGCGCTCTCGACAGCCCTTCAGTTTCGGGAGGAGGCGGAGAGGAACTCGCTCGCCTTCATGAAAGCCAGGCTGTCTCTGCAGATTTCCTCCCTGAGAATGAGGCTCGGCATCAGGGATGGCGTGGAAGATGATCTCAGGACTGCCAGGGAGATCTTCAGAGTATGGGAGTCTTCCTATGAGATCTGCACGACCGATCTTCTCATGTCCTACTACTGCGCCACAGGAGGTGATGAGCTTACCGCCGGGTTCCGGGAGAGCTTCGATTCATTTGTGAAGGCGCTGCTGGAAGGGCATTTCTTCGATCTTCTCCGCAAATACGGGGAGCTTTCCCATGAGGTCATCAGGAAGGCTCTGGAAAGCCGGGGAGAGCAGAAGGATCTGGCCTCCCTTTTCAGGGATCCGCAGAAGGCGCCTCTCGAGATCCTCGAGAAGCTTATGGAAGACAGGAATGGCGCGGTCCGGCTAAGAGTCCTCGACATCCTGAAGGAGGTAAAGGACGCGAGGGCGCAGGCGCTCATCGCGAAGGCCCAGATAGATCCTGACAGCGCGGTTTCGGAAAAATCCACCAGGTTAGTGCGCACGCTGCCTGAAGTGACGGCTCTGCCGACGATCAGGATATTCTTCTTCGGGAAATTCAGGGTCTCCGTGGGAGACACGCTGCTCGACGAGGAGGTCTGGGTCACGAGGAAGGCCAAGAGCCTCTTCGCCTACATCGTATCGCGTCTCGGCGAGGAGGCGGGCGAAGAGAGGCTCATGGACATCTTCTGGCTCCAGGGAGGCAGCAAGGCGCTTCACTCGCTGCACAACTGCATCTCGCTGATAAGAAAGATATTCACTCCATACCTCGGCCAGTCTGCAAAGAACATACTGCAGAACAGGAAGGCCGGCTATGTCTTCAACACGAAAATCGGCTGTCAGATTGATCTTAAGGAGTTCAACGAGCTCTTTCACCGCGGAAGGACGCTCTTCGAGCAGGACGACTGGTCTCTGGGGCTTGCTGAGCTGCAGAAGGCCGAGCGGCTTTATACAGGAGACTTCATGGAAGGCTCATACGACGAATGGAGTGACGATCTGCGCCTCTCCACTAGAAACAGGTTTATTGAGCTTCTCTCCCTTCTCGGGACATATTTCTTCAGGAAAGCCAAATATGAAGTGAGCATGGACTACTGGAAGAAGCTGATATCGCACGACAACTGCTTCGAAGACGCATATTTCGGACTCATGCTCTGTCATGTTGCCTCAGACAGCAGAAATGAGGCAATCAAGGTATATCACCAGTGCGTGCAGACGCTCAAGAAGGAGCTGGAGCTCCCGCCTCCTGCCAGAGTTGCCGAGGTCTATCTGAAGCTGATCGAGGGACAGAATGTGCCCCTTGTGATGTAGGCGGAAAAGCTGCCTGCCGTCCGGTCGGGAAAGTGGTCAGCTGTCCGCACTTTTCAGGGAGGCCGCGTTTCTAATCAGGGATTCCACTGCCTCTTTCACCCGGTCGCGGTGCGTTCTGAAGTTGAGCACGCAGATCCTGAGCGTGAACCGGCCGTCTATCACGGTGCTTGACAGGAAGACCCGTTTTTCGCTGTTGACCAGCTCGAGGAGGCGGCGGTTCAGCCCGTCATCTCCAAATCCGGCCCTGAACGTCACGATTGAGAGGTGGAGCGGCGCCACGATGTCAAAGAGCCCTGAAGCGGAGAGGGCTTCGCTGGCGTATTCGGCCAGGTCCAGCTTTTCATCGAGGGCCTGGCGAAAGGCCGCAGTACCGTAGAGCCTGAGGGGGAGCCAGACCCTGAATCCCCTGAACTCTCTTGAGAGCTCAGGCGAGTAGTCGGAGAAGTTCACCGCGCCCTCGCCTTCGATGTCCTGCAGATAGGAAGCCTGGAAGCAGTGCGCATTCCTGAGGTGATTCCCGTCCCTTACGAGAAGGCAGCCCGTGCCATATGGGAGAAAGAGACCCTTGTGGGGATCGAGGGTTATCGAGTGCGCTCTCTCCATTCCTCTGAGGCGCTCCTTCCCTCGCCGCGTCAGATAGAAGAAGCCCCCGTATGCGGCGTCGACATGGAGCCACAGCTTTTCGTCGTATGCGATATCGGCGATCTCGTCTATGCGGTCAACAGATCCGGTATTGGTGGAGCCTGCATTTGCCACGATCAGGAAAGGAGTGAGTCCTGATCTCCTGTCTTTCTCGATGCAATCCTTCAGGTGGTCAGTGTCCATCGTGAATGCGCCATCCACGTCGACGATTCTGATGGCAGATTCGGGAAAGCCTGCCAGGCGGGCCGCCTTTATCACCGAGTGATGGCACTGGGAAGTGGCATATATGACTCCGTTGAGGAAGTTTTCCGGCAGCATCGCCGTCCTTGCTGTGACAATTGCTGAGAAGTTAGCCATCGAGCCTCCTGAGGTGAGGATCCCCATGGCGTTGTCATCGTAGCCCATCCAGTCACAGAACCACCGGATGACGTTCAATTCGATGCGGGCCAGGGCCGGCGCGGCCCCCCAGACTCCCACGTAGCGGTTCACGGCGCAGGCCACGAAATCGGCCATCGCCGCCTCGAAGAGCCCCCCGCCTGGAATGAAGGCCATATATCCCGGCCCAGCCGAGTTCATCGAAAGGGGCAGAGCCATGCTTAAAACCTCGAGAAGCTCTTCCAGTTGCGCCCCTTCTTCATGCGGCCTTTCCCTGAAGTGCCTCGCCATCTTTCCGGCGTCTTCGAGGGACTGCGACTCCTGCTGAGGCAGGCTCTCGATCTGGCTTATGATAAAGCCGAGGCAGCGCTCTGTCATCGATTTTATCTCTTCCGGCGAAGGCTCGAGGGGAGAGATGCGCTTTGTATCGGTCATCACGATATATCACCCTCTTTCAGTTGTGTAAAAGCCGGTCAGGCCTCCATGATCTCGAGCAGGCGCCTCCATTTTTCAAGAACCTGCTCTGAAGATCCTCCGGCCCGCCATACGTCCTTGTCCAGCGAGCCCAGGTCGAAGTGCCTGAACCTGCCGCAGTCCTGGCTTATCTCGCCGAAGACCTTCTCACCGTCCTCCGTAATGAAGAGGCAGAGATCGTAAAGCACCACGTCTCGCTTCCCGAGAAAACCGGACAGCGCTCTGTATACGCGCTGCGCAGCGAGTCGCGCCTTCCTGACGTCGATGAACCACTCTGCCATCTCGTCGCAGAGCACCTCGTCGGCGAGGCGGGCTCCTGTCACGGGATGGATGAGGGGATTCCTCCAGTCAAATCGCACTATCGGGGCAGGGTAGCCGTCGTCGTCTGCAAAGCGCTTCCCGGCGTAGTATGGATGGGAAGTCCTGACAGGACGGCCTGCCATCCCGCAGTACCGGTGCTTGGAGGTGCCTGAGTGGAAGGCCTTCACCACCACCTCAATCGGAGGCGGATCGTCTATCAGCTCTGAAAGGATGAACCGCTCTCCCACCTCCCTGTAGGCGTGGGCGATTCCCTGAGCCCTGAGCTCGCCGAGGAAAATCTTCGTGGCTTTCATCCTCAGCATGTCCGAGCCTGGAACTACTCCGCACCTGTTTGCCGTGAAGGAATATATGGTGGGCTTGAGCCTGATCAGGCACAGCCCATCGCCGAGAGACCGCACGATCTTCGATTCTCCCTCCACCACCAGAGGCAGCGCTGCGAACTCATCGTCTGTCATCGAATCCCAACGGTCAATGTGTGACACTGCCGCACCTCATCTTTCTTCCGAACTCTGTGTGCATCAGCGGGCTTTCTGACGAGCGCTCCACGAGAACCGTCGTGCTCTCGAGAACAGTCTCGAGAACTGTGAGGCCATTCGCCGTCATCGTCTCTCCTGTCTCGACGACATCGAAGACCAGATCTGCCAGCTCAGGCGCCCACGCCTCGGTGGAGCCCCAGGAGTTCAGGCACAGATGGGCCAGGTTCTTTGAGAAGGCCCATCGCGAAGCCAGGTGAGGGAACTCGGTGGCTATGGCTAGCGGCCTTCGCGCAGGGCGCTCGAGTATGGCCGGATCCGCCGAGCCGACGCACAGCCTTACAGGACAGAGCTTTGTGTCTGCGTAAACAGATAGCCTGTCGTCATAGCCGCTCTCCATCATTATATCACATCCGCAGAATCCTGCGTCCAGGTAGCCGAGGGCCACGAGCTGCGGGATCGAGCGGGGTTTCAGGATGTAGAAGCATGCTCCGTCGCCTTTCACCTTCAGCTGCCTCGCCGGTATGGAATCCAGGCAGCGCACGCCCCGGCTCTCCAGATATCCGACAAGAGCCTGAAAAAGCCTTCCCTTCGGCACGCCGACTCTCACCGGCCCTGTGGCGCCTATGCATTTCAGCGCTCTGCAGAGAACGGCTTCCTCATCGCCTGACGAGTCTATCACCGCGGCCCCCAGCTCTTCCGCCACTTTCAGGAAGCGCTCCCTGTAATGTTCGAGGTCTTCCATTGTATGATATTTTTCTGTGATGTCCCGGCCGGCTTTCAACAGGCGCTGCTGGCACAGGCCGGGCGGGGCGTCGAGGATGAGGTATGTCTCGTCTTCCGGAAGGCTCTCGCGAGGCGGAGCGCCTTCATCAGTAGCCTTCGTTGGAATGCCCCTGTCCTTCGCGATGAAGCCTGAAGCCCTCAGCGCTTCGACAAGAGTCGTTTTCCCTGTGCCGTCATTGCCATCTATGACTATCACTTTGAAAAGACCTCCAGATTCCTGGAGATCCAGAAGAAGAACTGATCCATGGCCTCCTTGCGGTGGGATTTAAGGTTTTTCCTGATCGGATCCAGCTCCGCGTATGTCCGGCCTGCCGTGTCCGACCCGACGAAGATGCTGTCGTATCCGAAGCCCCTGTCGCCTCTGGCCTCTTCGGCTATCCATCCGTGGCGCTCCGCAGTGCAGGTGAAGAGCACCGCAGAGCCTTTCGCCACCACCAGGGCTATCCTGAAGGCGGCAGCCCTGCGGGGCTGCTCGATGCCTTTCATCATCTCGAGGACGCGCAGGTTGTTCCTTCTGTCCATCTCCTCTCTTGACAGATGGGAGGGAGACACAACCATTGTGGCGGGGTCCAGGTCTGCGAACCTGGCCGACCAGATGCCCGGAAGGCCGCCCAGGGCGGCGACGGAGAGTCCCGAATCCTCGGCGAGCGTGACCCCTCCGGAGATCCCTGCGTAGGCCAGAGCCTTTGCAGTGGCGTTCTCAGTGAAGCCGTCGTTCAGATCGGCGCTGGGCTCTTCGATCTCTTCCGCGCTCCCTGTAACGGCGACGGAGATCCCGAGAGGCGACAGCAGCGGGACCAGCTCGGCCACCTTGTCCCTGTTTGACGTTCCTATGTAGAGCCTGTATGCCTGTTCTTCCACTTTTTCACTCCTTCTTGGCGTCTCCCGGCCTTCTCGTTATCGTGAGCGCCCTTCTGTCCAGCTCCTTTTCGACCTCATGGAGGGATATGCCTGCCCTGGCCATTGCGACTAGAGCGAAGTAGAGCAGATCGGCCGCCTCGCCTGTGACTTCATTCCCTCCGGCTCGGGCCAGCTCGCCCGCTTCCTCAACAAGCTTGGCCTCAAGAAGCTTTTCATCTCTCAGCAGCCTGAGAGTGTAAGAGCCTTCAGTCCCTGCCTTGATACGCTCACTGAGGCGCCTTTCGAGGGAGCCCAGTCCGCGCATCTCTCCAAAGCACGAGTATGAGCCGGTATGGCAGAAGCCGCTTCCGTGCTGCTTCACTGTGAAGAGAAGCGTATCCCTGTCGCAGTCGAGCCCTGTTCGAAGGAGATCCTGATCATTTCCCGATTCCAGCCCCTTCTGCCAGAGCCCGCGGCTCCTCGAGAAGTAGACTCCCTTTCTCTTTTCAACAGCCGACTTCAGAGATTCAGCGCTCGAATATGCGAGGCCCAGTAGAAAGCCTCTCTCGTCTGCGATCACAGTGGGCCAGAGGCCGTCAGCCCGGTCTGAAGGGGCCAGCGGCGCGGCAATCGCGTCGGCAAGAGAAAGCCTTCCTGTATGCAGCGCCATCCCGACCTGCGCGTTGACGCCGTGCCGGTCGGCCTCCCTGATCTCGTCGGCGCCTGAGATCCCTCCGGCGATTGTCAGATCCATGCCCCTGCATCTGCCGAGAGCTTCGAGCAGGGCCGCATCGAGGCCGCTCTGCCGCCCCTCCCTGTCTACGCTCGTGATCAGGAAGCCGCTCACATGATCTTTCAGAAGGCTCATTCTCTCGGCGATTCCGTAATCTGTCATCTCCCTCCAGCCGTCGACCACGACTCTTTCCTGCGAGCAGTCAAGCGCCGCTATCGTCCTGGAGCGGGGGAGAGCCGAAAGAAAGGACGGCTCTGCCTTCGTTCCTATTATCACCTTCGAGGCCCCTCCGTCGAGATAGCGCAGGGCCTTCTCGATGGTGCGGATCCCTCCGCCGACCCTGCAGGGAGAGATTCTGAGCATATCCATTATAAGCTTCTCGTTCGAACCCCTGCCGAGCGCAGCGTCCAGGTCGACTACCGCGACCTCGCCGGCTATGCTGAAATGGCGCAGGAGCCTGATTGGATCGCCCAGATGAAGAGCCTCTGATGTGATGTTCCCTCCCACCAGCTGCACCGCCTGGCCGTCCATAATGTCAATCGACGGTAGAAGCATCGTCCCTCCTGGTGGCTATCGCGTATCTGCAGATATCTGCACTACCTTGTTCCTGAAAAGCAGGAAGTAGATTACCAGAAAAACAGCCAGCACGGCCAGACCTGTCAAAGCCAGAACCGGCCTGGAAAAAAGTATGCTGAGCCCTATGAATGCATATGACGCTATGAAAACCAGGGGAAGGAGCGGATAGGGCCTGACAGTGAATATGCCTTTGTCGTCGAGGTGCCTCGTGCGCTTCCTCAGTATGAATATAGTGGCGGCAGAGAAGGCCATGCCTATGCTGTCCAGAAATATCACGAAGCTCAGTATCTTGTCGAA
>Ga0302252_1000104_pt1 | contig 106641 bp, 80 predicted proteins | sample AAG_RA_Leu_MG_FD_193511 | JGI IMG/M metagenome (GOLD analysis project Ga0302252, IMG submission 193511) | Enriched activated sludge microbial communities from anaerobic digester in WTTP, New Holstein, Wisconsin, United States - AAG_RA_Leu | ecosystem: Engineered > Bioreactor > Anaerobic >... | reverse complement strand
AGGCAAAAGCCGAATTCGGGGCCAACAGCATAACTGCGGCCGCGATGAGCAAGTACTTGCGCATAATGTCACCTTCCTTTGAAGATAGCGCGCTCAGAGACACACGAGGGTTATGCAACGCCTAGCGGAACGCGCACTAAGCCCCGTTCACACTTAATCTATGCACAATCCGGGCCATTTGGTTCCACAATCGGCACGCTGGAACACATTCAGACACGTTTTTTCTCACGTCACATGCGCCTTCCTTCTGAACAGCGTACCCACCTGAACAGCACGATCCACTTGAACGGGCGTTTCGCCGACAGCATATACCAAAGGTATGGAGCGACAACGGCTTCCGGGGTGTTCCATTGTTGGACGGCGGTGCTTCGCCACGGCGCCTACGACCACAAACCTTAAGGAGTAACACCATGGACACGGATATCCGAACTCTTAGACGAACGATTGACGATCTTCTACTGCGGGTGGAATTGCTGGAAACCCGCATCTCGATGTGCGAGGACTATGTACGAGACCAGGAAGCGCGCAAGGAAGCCGAGGCCGACCCCGACGCCAAGCGGTCGTTCCGCCATGCCTGATTTCTGCTCGCGTGTCATAGAATAACGCAGGCAAGATACAGGCCACGTGAAAGGACACGCAGATGGTTAACGCAGGCAAACTCGACTCATTCCGCCGGATTCACTTCGCCGTCACACCGACTCCGCTGGAGCCGCTGGAAAACCTGGGCAGGGAATTGGGAATTCCGAACCTCTGGGTGAAGCGCGACGACCTGACCGGTTTCGCCGGCGGTGGCAACAAGGCGCGCAAACTGGACTGGCTGATTGCCGATGCCCAGGACAAGGGTTGTGACTACATCGTTACCACGGGTGGACGCCAGAGTAACCACTGCCGAATGACCGCCGCGGCCGCCAGCAAACTCGGCATGGGCTGTTCGCTGGTTCTCGGCGATCCCGATCCGGGCAACCGCGCGGGCAACCTGATCATGGACGTTATCTTCGGCGCGAACCTGGTCTTTATCGGGGAAGCGAACCTGGAACAGATGCAGGACGGAATCGACGCCGAGATTGCTCGTCTGCGCTCGGAAGGTAAAAATCCGTACATGATTCCCGTCGGCGGCGCCACTCCGCTTGGCGGCGTTGCTTTCGTTGATGCCGCGCGTGAGTTCGCCCGTCAGATCGAGGGCAGGAATATCGACACCCTCGTCATTGCCGTCGGTTCCGCCGGCACATCCGCCGGTCTTGCGCTCGGCCTGAAGATATTCGCTCCGCACGTGCGCCTTGTAAGTATCAGTGTCAGCCGTTCCATCGATCGCCTGCGCCAGTACATCGCCGACAAGGCCAACGCTTCCGCCGAGTTGATGGAAACACCGATTCGCGTCACCCCCGACGACTACGAACTGCACGATGACTACATCGGACCCAAATACGGTGTGCCCTCGGATGGCGCACTGGAAGCCATCTACATGACGGGTCGCACCGAAGGCCTGCTCTTGGATCCCGTATACACAGGCAAAGCCATGGCGGGCCTCATCGGCCTCGCGAGGCAGGGACGCTTCGCAAACAGCAAGGGCGTCGCGTTCTGGCACACCGGCGGATTCCCCTCGCTGTTCGCCTTCGAGAACGAAGTGGCCGCGTACAAACCCTGACACCCGGGAATGCCAATCTACCGATTGGCGTAGAGCCTACTGCCGGTCAGGAGACCGGCGATCCCGGGATGCCTGCCCCTTGCCCCCGGACAAACGCGCCTCCCCGTTGCCTTACTATATGGAGGTTGATATCTCAAGGTGCGACGCGAAGTTTCGAAAAAGCGCTGTCAAAACACCTTTCACCAAAAAGAAGGGGCGCGAAGCACGAAACGGGAACTTGCACGCTCGGGTACCGACACGGTAACCGACCCGGCAACCGGCACGGATAGCGGCGATACGCGCGCGCGTTCCCAGAATCAGATGTCAGAACCAGAAATAGAAATAGAATCAGAATCACACACTCTCCCCCTTTCCCCCTCAATGGGTCATCCGGAGCCGGACAGGGAGTGTATGTGATGAATCATTGTATAAATGCCATCCGGACCCGAACAACACGCTCTTCGAACGGTTCCGGGAGGCGTACCCGAAGAAGGTCGGCCGCTTGGGCGCCGGTTGTCGAGGACCGTGAGGATGTTACAGCCGGACCGACTACCCGTGCCCCCGGGTGCTTGAACACTGCGTCCAACGCATCCCTGGAATCGATGGAACCCGTAAGAGTGTTTCGATGTTAAACGATTGAGCATTCAAATGGGAACACGCTACCAGGGAACAACCGAAGATATCCGGGCGCTGAACGCCTTCATCAAGCTGATGCGGGCGGCCGAGTCGCTGACTTACCGTCTGCACAAACCGCTGTCGGAGCACGGGCTTACCGCCAGCCAGTTCGGAGTGCTGGAATCCCTTCTGCACCTGGGACCGTTGTGCCAGACGGAACTGGGCAGAAAGCTGTTGAAAAGCACCGGCAACATCACGCTGGTCGTCGACAACCTGGAGAAGCGCAATCTGGTACATCGCGATCGGGATAGCTCGGACAGAAGGTTCATCACAGTGTCCCTGACCGATGACGGACGTAAACTCATCCGGCAGGTGTTGCCGGAGCGTGTACGTCACATTCGTAACGAAATGGATATCCTGAACGCGGAAGAACAGGAAACCCTCGGCCGCCTTTGCAAACATATCGGCACACAAAATCGGGGGCACGAACTTGAAACCTGAAATCCAACGCACTCTCGCGCTCGCAGGACGCATTCTGCTGGCGTTTATCTTCTTAAAGTCCGGTTACGGTAAGATCACCGGCTGGGAACAGACCGCCGAGCACATGGCCGGTGCCGGAATGCCGCTGGTGCCTTTCTTTCTGCTGGGCGCCATCGTGCTCGAAATCGTGGGAGGCATCCTGCTGATCACCGGCTTCGGAGCGCGGTTCGGCGCCGCCGCGCTGGTGCTGTTTCTGATCCCGACCACATTCATCTTTCACGCGTTCTGGGCTGTTCCGCCCGATCAGGTGATGGCGCAACAGATGGCCTTTATCAAGAACCTGGCCATACTGGGCGGACTGCTGAACGTTCTGGCTCTTGGCGCCGGCCCCGCGATCAGCACCGGCAGTACTTCCGTTTGATCCGTTAATAAAATCCGTCAATGAAAGGTAAGAACATGAGTCAACAAACCAACCGAACAGCCAACACGTCCTATCCCGTGATGAACGCGGTGGCGAAACGCTGGAGCCCCCGCGCATTCACCGAACGCGACGTCTCGAAGCAGGACGTGGGTAGCATCCTCGAAGCGGCGCGCTGGGCGGCCTCGTGCTTCAACGAACAGCCCTGGGCGTTCATCGTTGGAACGAAGGACGATCCGGAAACGTACGACCGAATCATGAGCACGATGGGCGAGTTCAACCAGGCGTGGGCCGGCAACGCGCCCGTGCTGATTCTGGCCGCCGCCAAGGCCACGTTTGCGCTGGACGGTCGCGATAACGCGCACGCGGTATACGATCTGGGCCAGGCCGTCTCGGCACTCGCTTTGCAGGCGACGGAACTGGGTCTCGCCGCGCACCAGATGGCCGGCTTCGATCCGGACAAGGCGCGCGACGTGTTCGGGATACCGGAAGGCTGGAGCGCCGTGACGGTTACGGCCGTGGGTTACGAGGGCTCGCCGGATACGCTTCCGGAGTCTCTTCAGGCCGCCGAAACTACGCCAAGGGAGCGAAAACCTCTGTCCGAATTCGTGTTCCGCGGAACGTGGGGCACGCCTGCCGCGGTTACCTCGAAGGCTTAAGAAGAACCATCACGATCCGGTCCTTGATCTGAGGAGGGGCCACAAGGGCGAAATCTCCCTTTGGCCCCTCGAACCGGTACACAGGCATACGGTCAGAGCCGCTGGAGCCCTTCGCGCGTTGAGGATTCGGCTGAAGCCGCCATTCAGGGGCGTTGTTTTTGTACCATTTCACGGCGTCTTCCATCGATCCCGGCGATTGAAACACAAGCACGCGTCCCATGCGCTTGTGGCGCATTCCCAACCCGACCACGATGCGGGTGGTGGCGGAATTGGTCGTGGCGGTGTCGAACACCCAGTCGGGCGGTACCGGTATCCCGCCAAGGACCTGAGGCAGTTGCGCGGAGGTGATCGGCGGACCGCTTCTGGCCATCACGCCTTTCAGCGTCGTCCCCGCTTTGTGCGCATAGAACGCGAGCACAACCATCGCCGCGATGATCAGCACGACCGCCGAGACGCATCCGAAACCTATCCACCAACCCGACTTGCGCTTCCTCTTCACATTGATAGAATAGTAAGTGACATCGATGTCATGCCCGTCCACACGGCCCGATGAAAGGAACGAACCCGCCATGACACGCATTTTGACCGCCGCGGCGCTGTTGACGCTGGCCTTCAGCGCACACGCCGCCGATCCCGAACGGTGGAAAGATCCCAAGCCCAATCTTCCCGACCTGTCGGTCCGCTTCATCCAGCGGGAACCCCGGTTCAAGGGAACGAAAGTGGACTGGATCAACCTGGACGAACCGAACGGCAACAAAGGCAATCCTGCTTCGTCGCCCATCGTGAACGCGAAAGAGCAGAAGTGGCCGAAAAAGGGTCAGGAAGTCACGTTTACCGCGCACGTGCGCAACGCCGGCCCGGTGGCAACACCCCGGTTCGACTGGTACTGGGTTATCGACGGCAAGGACGTGACCGGCCCGGCGGCCAACGGCTGGGTGGAGAGCCTGGCGCCCGGCGAGGAGAAGTCGTTCATCATCAAGTGGCGTTGGAAAACCGGCCGGCACTGGGTGGCGTTTGAGACGAACCGGGGACGGAAGTTCGACGAGATCACGTTCAAGAACAACGCCCTGTGCGACGCCACCGACGCCCTCTCGTTCGCTTTCTTCGTGCAACCGCAACTCTACGACTGGTTCGCAAACGTGAAAAGCGGGTTCGATTCGTACTCGTGGGACGACTGGGCGCAGTACCAGGTCGCCGAGATGAACCGCACGTTCCGCGACGAAATCCACCCGGCGACGCCCAACGGCATCGACGTGCGCGTTCGCTTGGACCGAATCGAATTCCTGCCGCGCGACTTCAACGACCCCGGCGGCATGCACACTCCCGAGGGCGAGAACAACGTGGACGGCGGAAACGACGGTGTGTGGGGTTTCACCATCGGATACCTGGAGAAGGACGAGACCGGCAAGAACGTTTACGAGCGCATTCCGCATTGGATCACCGGCGTCGAGTGGTCGCTGTTGCACGAACTGGGGCACCAGTTGGGCCAGCCCGATTACTACCTTCTGCCGATATCGGCCAAGAACAACGCCGCGTTGCCGGGTGTCATCTACAATCCGCCGTCATGGTTCCAGGACCAGATGATGTTCAGCGGCAACTACTCGCACGATTCGAAGATCGGCCAGGGCAAGGGCGTGTGGGATTCCGGCTACCGGTTCTGGGAGGAGGCCGCCGCGCGCGCCTACAACCGCGAACCCACCCTGCGCCGCGGGTTCTTCGGCAACTTCCTGACCGATGTTCCCGCAACCAACACGTTCGTCGTTCTTGGCGATGACAACAAACCGCTGACCGACGCGAAGGTCGCCCTGCACGTCGCCATCTCGCGCGAATACGGCAACGGTCGTTTCGACGCTCAGCCTGACTTCACCGGAACGACCGATGCCGATGGCAAATGGTCCCTGAACCGCTCACCGTGGCGCGTGATCATGAACTGGACCAGCAACGGCGCCATTCAGTTTATCGTCACCCCGAAAGAGGGCGAACAGCGCGTGGGATTCCTGAACATCTGCGACTTCAACCTCGCCTATTGGCGCGGCCACACGAAGAACGCCACGCTGTATGTGGTGACGAAAAAGGTCAGCGAAGTGAGGAAGTAGGGGCAGGCCGTATTCCTGACCCCCGCCCTACGCTAGCGCTTCGGGCACCCCCTTCCCACGCGTGGGAAGGGGGACGGGGGGTTAGGCAATTCGTTATTCCTGATTGACCACCGGCGCGGGGACTGGCACTGCCGGCGGTTGGCTCAGCGTGGTGCTCTTGAGGAAGTCCTCGCGGTAGACCAGTTTCTCGATGATCTCGCGTTCGTAAGCGCGCGCCTCGGCCAGAGTCTTCAGACTGTATTTCGTCATCACCTCGGACAACACGTCGGCGAACGGGCGGATACTGCCCCGGTTGACCTTGCGATCGAACAGCACGGCCATTCCCGCTTCACTGGCCACCACGTCCGACACCTTTCCGGTTACGGTTTTGCCGTTGACGGTTACCTCCACCGGGTCGTCGGCCGGGTAGTAGTGCGCCTTGGCGGTTTTCACCTGGGCCACGCGGAACGGCACGCTTTTTCTGCCGGCGCGCTGGAACACCGCCGTCAGGCGCTTGTCGTTGATGACGGCCATCACGGCGTCAGGACCGGTCAGTTCCGCGGCTGTCGAGGGATCGACCACCACCAGTATCCCCCGGTCGTCGAAATCGATGCCGAAACGGCGGTAATACCGGTCATATTCCTCCGGGTTGTCCTTCTTGAGGCAGGCCAGCACCTCCATCAGCGACCCGGTTCCCCTCTCGCCGGTGATGAACTGGATGAAACCGATTGACACCCATCCGGTGTCGTAGGTGTTTACCGATTCGAAGCCGCCCTCCATACGGGAAACGGCGCGCAGAATCTTGTCTTCCGACGGATTTGCCCCGGCGGCCTTGAAAACGGGATCGAGTTCCTCCTCGGGAAGGTTCCTCAACGCCGGTCCGTAGATGGCGACGCCCTGTGAGAAGCGCAGGTAAGCGAACCGCTCGCGCATGCCCAGGTTGTCCGTGTACCGGTACACCTCACCGTCGTCGAACGTGACGGTGTACGCGCGGGGAATCACAAGGCCCACAAGCGGCGGTGGATTGCCGGCGGCGGCCAGCAGGTCCGGAGGTATCGGTCCCGGATGCGGAGGAGGGGGCGCGCCGGGCTTTTCGCGCTGTTTTCCGCGTGCGGCAAGGTTGGCCTCGATGGCGCCTTCCTCGGCGGCCCATTTGTCGTACGCGTGGCGGGCCTTGACCCACGTCTCCCAGGCCTCGAAGTTGGGTCCTTCGCCCACCGGTTGCACGCTTGGGGGGTTCTTGCCGGCCGAGATGGCGCGTTGATACGACCAGAACCAGCGCGAGGCGTCCGGTGTGAGGCGGGCTTTCCAGGGTGAGTCCTCGGTCTCCACCAGAGGCGCGGTGACCTTGTAGCGCCCGGGCTCGTTCCAGTACGCCGATATCTTCGCGCGCTCATCGTCGGTGAACACCGAAGCGCGGCCGAATGCCCCGCTGACAGCGATGCAGACGACCAGCATAAATGCGTGCCGAAGTGCCATATGCGCCAACCTCTCGATCTTACGGCTGGATCGGGCCCAAACGAGCGGACTTGTTGCCTGCGAAATCATATGCCTGAATCTCGTACGACACCGGTTCGGAAACCGGCGCGGATGTGTCAACGTACACGGTGGGCTTGGTTTCCCTACCCGACTGATGCCGCGTGATGCGCGTTCCGTTACGGTATATATCATAACCGCAGACGCCGATATTGTCAGAAGACGGCAACCAGGACACCCTCACCGAACCGTCGCCCTGCCGCAAAATCTTGAAGTTCACCGGTTCGGTCGGCGGCTGTGCGTCCAGTTTCCGGTTCGCCATGTAGTCCTTCCACGTTTTCTGCCATCCCGCGGCCGCGTTGTTGGGGCTGTAGTAGTGGCTCCAGGCGAACGTGATGGCCGTATCCACGTACGGCCTCACCAGTCGGAGCTGTTGAACCAGGCGGTCCATCGTGCCGGACGTCCAGTCGGTCTGGTCGAATGTCTCGGTATCGACCCAGAACCTCAATCCGGGCTTCGAATCCACAGCCTGCTTCAGTGCGGCGAACCATTCCGCCAGTTTGTCCAGCGTCAAACCGCCGGCGCCGACGCAATCCTGCGGGCAGAAGATATCGCCCTTCCCCAGCGAAGTATTGGCAAACACGTACTTCCACAGGTCGCGGTAGCCGTTCGCGTTCACACCGACGCGGTAGTTCATGAACGGGCACAGCATCACCGGCATATCACGGTTCATGCGGTGAAGGTGCGATACGTTGATTTCCAGCGCCTTGGCCAGTGTCTGCTTCTGCGCCGGCTGGTTGTAGTTGAGGTTGTCGACCTCCCACACCCAGTACCACCCGTGAAACGCTTTCGGGTACTTCGCCTTGTAGCGGGCGTAGAGCTCGTCGGCGATGCGGTTGCCCTCGTCCATCTGGGCGTACAGCCACGTCGGGTCGTTGGCCGCTTTCGCCCACCAGTCGGCGTTGAAGTTCAAGCCCAGGAACACCTTGATTCCCATCTTCTCGGCGTTTCTGAGGCAGGAATCCACCGGGTCCTTGTATCCCTTGGCCTGCCGGTAGCCCCGGAGTTTCGTGGGGTACCAGGTCTGGTGTGCCTTGCTGTCGGCGGTCGAACCAAAAATCAAGTAGGTCATCCCGAGTTCCTTCATGTAGCGGTACTCGGACTGCCACTTGTAGTCCTCCCAGTCCTTGACGAGGTACTCCTGGATAAAGGTGCCGGACATATACATCGTGCTTTGAGGCATCCTTGGAGCGCCGGCCAGACTGGAGACACCGGACACGAGCCAGAGGATAACGAGCAGTTTCAAAGGAATTGCCATCCGTATGCGCTCCTATTGAGCAAAAGCCTGCACTTCGGAGCAGGATGCGAAGTTCTGTTTCGGGTCGTCGCCGCAAGCAGGACGGCCGATCACGCGCACCGCAACGGCCGACACCGGCGGAAATCTTGCTTCGAATTCCTGGCCGTCGGCGAGGCTCTTCGGGTCCGTGGATGTCGTATCCGGGTAGGAATCCAGCGTGGCGATGGTCTTCCACTGCCCGTTCGGGGATTCCATCACCTGCACGCGCGGCTTGCCACCACCCGCAACGTCGAACCAGCCCCCGTCGTGGTAGTAGCGCCCCTGCCCGAACACCACGCGCGAGATGCGAACCGGTTCGGCCACCGATACGGCGAACCAGTCTTCATCGCGTTTCTCCAGGTTCCAGGTCACGCGGAAGGTCTGGAAGTCGTCGTCTGCGATGTCCATCTCCTGGTTGCCGCGGCGCGACACCGACACATCGCCCGCAAAGAACAGCGAACCGTCCGCCTTGCGGACCGGAGCCCTTCCGGGCAATGACAGCCACACGACAAAGCGGCTCTTTCCGTCGCCGCCCGCGTTCGCGAAGGGCGTCAGGTACAGCGGGCCGACGTCGGCGTCGTTGTTCACGCGGCCTTCCGTCTCCCACACAGGCTCCGCGCCTGGCAGGCGTTTCAACTCGAGCTCGAACCCGTAATCCGCGTTCCAACTCGCGAATCCCGGTCTGGACACAGCGGGATTCCGGGCGGTGTCCAGGGCAAGGACCAGCGGCCCCCACATCGCCGCGGCTTTTCCTTCGTTGGTGTGGTCGCCGATGATGAACCGCGGTCCGACAGCAATGTTCAGCGTCACCGTGTCTCCCCGTTTCCACGGCCGCAGTATCCGCGCATAACGGCCAGGTTCCGCCTTCTCAGCCCACGGTTTCCCGTTGATGCCGATTTCGGCGGATTCCGTCCATGCCGGTATATACAGCCGCAACGGGAATCGCGAGCCGTCTTTCGCGGGGAATACCTGCAGGCTGACCTTGCCGTCCAGCGGGTAGTTACCCTTGATGACGATCCGCACGGCGCCGGAAGGCAACGTTGTCCGCACCGACCCGTGGTTGTAGAGGTTCACCGCCACGCCTCCGTCGCGCGAGGTCATCGCGGCGAAGGTGGGAATCAGCGCCAGGCCGCGCGGACCGCTGGAGAGACAGCAACTGGTGGCGTTTCCCATCGGTTTCCGGCCCTCCAGCGGCGTGTAGTACGACCACTTGTCGCCGGTCGGAGCCTGCGCCCCGATCAGGTGGTTGTACACCGTTCGCTCGAGCTCATCGGCGTATTTCGCGTCACCGGTCAGGGACAACAGGCGAATGTTCAGTTGCTCCCACGTCACCGTGACGCAGGTTTCGCCGATGTTGAAATTCTCTTTGTTCGGGAGTGCATGGTCAGCCTGAAAATGCTCGAATGAGGACGTTGTGCCCGTGATGTAACGCCGGTTGGCGGTGATGTCCTGCCAGGCGATTTCGGCGGCCTTGAGGAGATTCGAATCACCGGTCACCCGGTACAAATCCAGCGCGCCGTTGAGAACTGACAGCATTTCGTACGCCTTGCCGTTGGCGACCTTCTGGACGGATTTCTCGCGCAACAGCGTCGAAATCACGGCGGGTCCGCCCGGCGCGTCGTAGTGGACCACGACGTACTTGGCAAAATCGAGGTACCGGACGTCGCCGGTTACACGGTACAAACGAACCATCGGTTCCAGCACACTCCCCGAAGCCATCCCCTGGTGACTGCTGACGTTCTTGTCGTTCAAATCCAGTTGGCCGGGGCGGTCGCCGAAGGTCTTGATCAATAGGTCGCCCGCCTTCCGGCACGCTTTCAGGGCGGAGGGACTGCCGGTGTATTCGTGGTAGGTCAGCAAGCCGATGAGGTTGTACTTGTGGACCCACACGTCCCACGAGGTCCAGCGTCGTGCGTCGGGATAGCCGCCCAGATAGCCGTCCGGCTTCTGTGTTCGAATCAACCGCGCGGCAACGCGGTCTATCTTTTCCTTCAGGTTGAGATCGCCGGTCTCTTTCCAGGCGAGGGTGGCCGCGTGCAGAAACTTGCCGGCGTGTTCGCCCTGCCATTCCTGGTGCGGGATATCGCGCCGCTCGAATGTGTCGAGGAGTTCCCGCTCATCAACAATCTGCAGGCGTTTGTAAACGGACGCTGACAACCGGTCGCCCAGCATGCCTCCCCGAAGGGAAACCGCGCCCGGTGTCAGCGTCTTTAAGGAATCTATCGGCGGAGCCGCCGATACCGCGCCGGCAATAAGGCCCGCGCAGACGGCGGCCACGGCCGCATGAACTCGCGTAAAGGTTCTCAAATAATCAGCGTTTCTTGTTTACTGTTTGATCGGGTTGTCCCACATACACCCGGAGGATCCCCACTTGGTAACGCGCGGATCGAACTGGCTGGCCGGAACCGCCTGTGCGTGACCGTCGAAGAACATGCAGTTCACGCGGCCGTTGTGGCGCGCGAACGGACGGACGATCATGCCCGACCACGATGACGGCGTGCTCCAACCCTCGCTGTTCTGGTTGCCTGTTTCCGCGTCGTTCGGCAGATAGAAATAATAGATGTCCAACGTCTTGGCGTAGAACATGTTCTCCTTGAGTTGCTCGTAAGGAGGTTCGCTACCGCCCGGACCGGTTTTCAGGCTGGCCGGCAGTATGGCGGCGGAGTCGGCGGCCCAGATGGTGGCCGAAGGCTCCTTCACACGCTTCTCCGAACGGCCCGGAGTGCCCCAGTAGTCGCCGGTTTCGCGGCAGATGTACCAGTTCACACCGTATGTCGTCGGGTATGGAGCAAGCTTCGTCAATTTTGTCCGGTCCAGGTAATCGGACGGACAGGTAAAAACTTCCAGATTCTTGGTGTAGGGTTCCAGCAGTTTGGTGAACCGCTCACTTACTGTCCCTGACGGGGTTTTGTACGCAATGCCGTAAGGCACCAGCATCCCGTCGTAGTCGTCCACATACATCCGGGCCGACGTTCCGATCTGCTTCATGTTGGACAGACAACCCGTGGCCTTTGCCCTTTCGCGGGCCTTCGCGAACACCGGGAACAGAATGGCGGCAAGGATCGCGATGATCGCAATCACCACCAACAGCTCAATCAGCGTGAAACCTTTACGTTTGTTCATTCCTTCTTTCATTCCTTCCTCACTCTCGCGTCCGTTCACGCGTTGGCGCCTTCCGGAATCGCGATTGCCCGGGCTCCCCTCCGCGGCGAATACCGCGGAAGGGAGTCCGAAGCGTGTCTTTCAGCCCGCTAGAAACCGGCGAGACCGTCGGTTTTTCGCAGGATCATCGTGGCGTCGGTGATATCGACCTTGCCGTCGACATTCACGTCACCCTGTGCCTTACGGGTTATGATACCCTCCAGGCCGCCGGCGATCCGGAGTGCATGGATGGCATCCAGCGGGGTCACCAGGCCGTCGCCGTTGATGTCCCCCTTCACCCCCGTGAGGGTAGTGACGAACGTTGCGATCGAGAATCCGGTCGATGCGCCGCCGCCGTCCGGCTCGGGTTGGTGCCGTCCGCGGCTGAGGTTCATCAGCCACTTGTCACCAACGCTGGGCGTAACGCCTGCATACCACATACCGACGGACATCTCGGCAAATGGTATCTTCATTTCGGTATACCACATCTTGCCGACGGTGTCCACGCGGCTCTTGAAAGTAAAGCCCTGTATGTCGTATTCCAGCCCCCACAGGAACGGACCGGCCTGCCTCCAGGCGATGTCCGCCCAGCTCGGGTTGCTGGTGTTGGAGTTGGTCATTATCTGCCACTGCTCGTTGCCGTAGCCGAGGACAGAGCGAGTCGGGCCAAGCCAGACTTCAAACACGTCGTCCGCGTTGAAACTGGAACCGGTGTACCAGATGGCGCTGTTGTCGTGACCTGTTGCCACGGCGCGCATGCCGGCCGGGTTGGGTTCCTCGGACGCAAATGCCAGGTACAGGTTCACCTCGTCCCACAAAGCGTAGGCTTTGGTGGGCGCCTGCGGCCAAGGAGCGCCGTTGTAACCCTTCAACAGGTCGATGGTCTGAGAGGGGTTCCATTCCGACGGGTTGAGAACGCCGTCAATGGTGATGGGTCCCTGCGTCTGGGCAATCTGGAAGAAGCCCAGTTCATCGCCCAATTTCAGGTCGATGTTCGCCCAACCCGCCAGACCCAGGCCGCCCTGGAAGTACGCCGGGGCGTAGCCGTCCAGCGTGGCTTCCACGCCGGATTCGCTCCAGGAAGCGGCGTCGATGCCGCTGTCCTTCGTGGTGTAGAATCCGTTTGCATCGGCCGTTACCACGATTTCATCGGTGCCGCCCACCAGAACACGAACCTTGGCGCCAGGAGCGGGATCGCCGTTCGGCAGTGTCACATGGCCCTGGACAACAAGCGGGAGATGCTCCCACAAGGTAAAGTCGGAAGGCAGGCGGTAGCCGCCGTAGTTGGGAACCGTAATCTTCGTCGGCTCGTGGTCCGGAATGCTGATGGTCAGTTCCACCATGCCATCCGGAGCATGAAGGGCGAAGATGCCGCGGTATGGTTCAGTAGTCACGGACTTGCCGTTCGCGGAAATGGTAACTCCCGCAATCGGATTGGCCCACGATTCCTGGATGCGACCCTGGATGATGCCCTCGCCGTCCAGGCGGTGGCGCTGGAAGCGGACTTCATCGTAGAGGATCCGACTGCCGCCGGGCACCGTGGCATCCCACATGTAGGTCATGCGAACCATATCGCTGAACTCGTACATGCGCAGAGGATTGGTGTTGGCCATCATCGACCAGGGATCGGTTCCCGCGCCCCACATGGCGTAGTCGCCGTCCCACGGATACCAGTCCGGTCCCGCCCAGGGCGGGATGCCGTTGAGGTAGCACGGCAGATAGTAGTTGCCGCCGGCGCCGCCGTCCAGATGGCGCACACTGGTGCTCTGGATGTAGGCCTTGCCGCCCTCGATGATCGGGTGGTGGGCCCAGTCGGTCTGAATAATACCGGTTCCAGCGGGATCACCCGTTTTTATGTACGCCGAGCGGGTCCCGTCCACTTTGTCATCGGTGGTTGTGCCGAGCACCCAGTCCGAACCGCTCCACCAGCTAAGTTCCCAGTTCTGGGGCGGATCGCCCGCGTCCCAGCTTCGGTAGTTCTCGAAGGAGGGATTCGGTGCGATGTTGCAAGCGGCTTGTCCGGCGTCGGCAAACGCGCTCTCCACCGTTGTGCCGCCGTCGTCGGTGGCGCTGGTAACGGTGTAGAAGGCCTTGGTCAGGTCGCCGGGAGTGGTGTCGACGAATTCATAGTTGGAGCCGCCCGAGGTGTCGACCGGGATGATCGAAGTGTTTATCTTCGTCCACGGTCCGTTCTCGGTGGTTCCCTTCCACACGTTGTAGCCGAGGTTGACTACACCGGGCTCACCGTTCCACCGCACGCTGACCTGAAGGCCGGTTCCCGTTTCCTTGATGGTCGGGACAACGTTCAGCGGTCTGCGCGCAACAGTCGGCGTGGTGAACGCATCCTGTATCACCGTGCCGCCCACCGGGACTACAAGACTGCGGGTAACCGTGTAGGCCCCTTCAGTTTCATAGCGGATGGTGTAGCCGCCGGCCGGCAGATCCAGCGTGTAGGTTCCGCCGGCGCCGGTCGTGGTCGTGGCAATGACATTGTCGCCATTCAGCGCGGTGACCGTGGATCCCACAGCCGGAGCGCCGACTGAAGTCGTCAGTTTGCCGGTGACGGTTCCATTTCCGGTCGCGTCGGTCAGGTTATAAACGGCAACGTCCCAGTTACCGGCCCCGTTGTTCTTGACGTCGAGGTAGGAGACGAGGAGCTTGCCGTTGGCCACGCACGGATAATCTTCAGCGAAGGGACCGCCGGTGACCTGGTAAACGTTCGTGCCGTCCGCATCCATGCGGAAAACGTGGTTGTTACCGTCCGCCGCGCCCTTCAGGAAGAAGATGGGTCCTCCGACAACCGCCTGCGTCGGATCGGTGACGTATCCGCCGACGTAAAGGACGGTCATGTTGTCGCCTTCGCCGTCGCCGTTGGAGTCCTTGGGATCAACGCGGCAGATGTCCAGGTTGCCGCCGCCGTAGTTGCGGCCGAGAAGGATCTTGCCGTCCGGCGTCCAACTGGCTCTTTCCACCTCGGAATCCGTCCAGTTGGTCAGTTGCACGGGGATGTTGGTTCCGCTTTCGGGTTCCGCCTTCATCACCCATAACTGATATCCGCTGGATGGAGCCCGCTTGGAGGCGAAGGCCACCATCGTCCCGTCCGCGCTGATAGCCGGATAGGAGTCCATCTCGGTGTTCTTCGTCAGCTGTGTCGGCGTGCCCGTGTTCAGATCGAGCAGGAGGAGGTCGGTGCTTGCCCAGTCGGTGGTCCAGCAGTGGAAAACAAGCTTGGAGCCGTCGCCGTTCAGCGAGGGCCATTCGTCCTGCTTGTCGTCCTGCAGGTCCGAAACACTGCCTGTGTCGAGCCAGAACCGCGCGCGGGCCTGTCCGGTCCCGTCGCTGTTGGCGTACATAACGTCGTAACTTTGATAGGAATAATCGATCCCGCCCCGGGTGGCCAGCCAGGCGATCCTGGAGCCGTCCTTGCTGATACGGGTAACATAGTCATCCGTAACGGATGTCGGGGTCAGGTTGGTGGGCGGTCCCGTAACAAACTGGGCCGCCGCGGGTAGCGCCAGCAACAGCGGCGCCGCCAGGGGCACTAGCCATCTTTTCAATGACACGTGCTTCCTTCCTTTCATATCCACTGCGCGACCGGTGCGAGGCACACAGCCGCGCCGTCGATTTCAAGGCCGCGCCGCGAAGGGCGCGACCGGTTCGGCTCATGGGATCGCGAAGCGCCAACTCCCGCTCTCCCCGCCGATATGAAGTCATGGGGTGGAAAGATGGTCTCAGCCGTATTCGGGGGCGAAGGCCCGCTTATGAACACGACTCATGGTGAAGGTAATTGCGGCCGTGCAACGCCGTGCCAACGAAACGTCGCACTCGCCGAATGACGCAACTGGTCGGGACGCCGCTTACCTGCGCGGCGTGAGAGCAAGTCGGTATCTTCGTTCGAACCGGTCGAGCAACATGGGAAGAGGCCGCGCCGGTTGATGAAGAGAGTATACGCCAAAAATCCCCCGCATGTCAGGCTGTTGACGGCCGCAATACGGGAGGCGGGATAAACGAAGCGCGGAAAGGCGGCCGTGTGAATGTGACAAGCCAGCGAGGCAAGCCACCCAGGAACCCTGCTCATCGATTCCCACGCGGTTCGGGGCATGTTCAGGCACCAGGCGCACGAGCGAACCATAGGAGAGTCGGGGGACCGGCACAGCCGATCCAAACCACAGCCCAGGAGTGCGGGCCGGCGGCTCCGATTGTGATCCGGGAGCCGGACCGGCCTTCGTAAAGTAATCGCGGACCGCGCGGACGTCACTTTGACGTCCTGAACTCGGGAGGCGGGAAGAGGACGCGGCCCGCGAAACCGATCGAACTGACTGCCGGCAAGACCCCGCCGGCGACATGATGATGTTATAGAGTACTATAACAAAAGTCAAATGTTTCGCCAGCCATTTGCAGCAACTCATTCGGCTCTTCAGTTTCCCTTGCATTCAAGGGAGTACTGGGGGTGGTTTTATAGGCGAAACAAGCACGGCAACCACCCCTGTCCCCTCCTTGAAAAGGAGGGGAACCGGAACACCCACCCGACGCTCCCCTCCTTGGAAAGGAGGCGGAACCGGAACGGGCACCGGGCGGGATTTGGAGTTCCGGCCACTCAACGGCTAAGTTATACCCGTATGATCCCGGATGCAGGATCCCTTCCGGTCTCCCCGCCGCGCACGTGGAACCGGCGGTCCAGAGCTTCATCCCCGCTCCGCCCTTGAACCTGAATCCATGCGCAGATTGGCGAATTGCTGAATGGAACATGCGAATCTTCAGATCCTCATCGCAATCGTCGTCGTTACGTTCCTGATCCTTTACTGCATCTTCTCGGCCCGGGCCGGGCGCAAGATGCACATCCGCCGCATCCCCGGCCTGTCCGAGATTGACGAAGCCGTGGGGCGCGCCACCGAGATGGGCCGGCCCGCGCTGTTTCATCCCGGCACGGGGCAGATTCAGGACATCGGTACCCTCTCGGCCCTCGGCGTCCTTCGGCACGTGGCCGGAGAGTGCGCCCGGATGGGAACACGGCTGATCGTCACAACGGCCCTGCCCGTCATCGTCCCGATTGCGGAGGACATCGTCAAGCAGGCTTATGAATCGCACGGACGGGGCGAACTCTTCCGCGCCGAGGATATCCGTTTCCTGGCGGCCCAGGGCGACCAGCTTGCCCTCGCCACCGCCAACCTGATGGAACGGGAGCAAACGGCTTCGCACTTTTTCTTCGGCCTGTACGACTACACGTCCCTCCTGCTCACCGAACCAGGCCAGCGCACCGGTGCGATGCAGATTGCCGGAACCGACCAGTACTTCCAGATTCCGTTTTTTATCACCAGTTGCGACTACACGGTCATCGGCGAGGAACTGTACGCCGCCAGCGCCTACCTGACCAAGGAATCGACGATGCTGGGTAGCCTGGTGGGGCAGGACTGGGGCAAGATTCTCATCATCTCGATTATCCTTCTCGGCGCGATCGCCGTGACGCTGGGATACGGTGACCTGGCAACGAAAATCGTGGGGGAATACAAGTAACCATGTGGAAAAGACGCCTCATTGCCATCGTTACTTTTCTGGCGGGTCTGTATTACTTCCTGGAGTTCGTTGTCCCGCCGACCATACCGTGGCAGTCGGTTTCCGGCCGGGTCCTTGATGTGACGCCGACGGAGATCCGCCTTCAATCCGGCGCCGAGGTTCGCAGTGTCGGTCTTGAGAAGAAGATACTGATCTTCCGGCAACGCGTGTCCGGCACGCCGGAACGCGTGGAACCGCAGTCTTTGTCCGCGGGCGACACGGTGACCATTGGTCCGTCCACCTACCTTTCGGACGGCATTGTCAACGTCAACAACTTCTTCATCGTCCTCAGCACCATGGCGTGGGGCATGGGCCTCATCAGCCTGTGGCTTCAGCACAGCACGGCGATCCGCAAGAAGAGCCCGGAATGGTACGGCAGTATCATCTTCTTCATCGCGATGGTTGCCGGGTGTATCGCGGGATACGGTTCGACCGCCGAGGCGGGCTGGACAAAGAAGACCTACGATGTGGTTTTCAACTATGTCCTGCGCCCGGCGGGTTCCACCGTGTTCTCGCTGTTGGCGTTCTACATGGCCAGCGCCGCCTACCGCGCTTTCAAGATCAAGTCGCGCGAAGCCCTGCTGATGATGGCTTCCGCGCTGATCGTTCTCATCGGGCAGACGCCGTTCGGATCGTGGCTGACACAGGGATTGCCGGAAGCGATGCGCCTTCCGGCCGTTGCCCAGTGGATACTTTACATCGCCAACTCCGGGGCTGTGCGCGGGATGTGGTTCGGCATGATGCTGGGCGCCATCGCCGTCGGTCTGCGCTTCTGGTTGTCGCTGGAACGCGGCGCCTACTTCGATATGGAGTAACGGATCATGGTCACATTACTTGACAGATTGCAGACCATCGACCGGCGCTGGATATACCTGTGCCTTGCGCTCGCCTGCGGCATCCCGTTCATACGCCCCTTCCGCCTTCCGACCGGCGTCTCTCCCGAAACGCAGAGGTTGTACGACACCATCGAGAAGTGCCCGGCCGGCAAGGTCGTGCTGGTGGACAGCGCCTGGGATCAGGGAAGCCAGGGAGAGAACGAAGGACAGGTGGAAGTGGTGTTCGACCACCTGTTCCGCAAGAAAATCCCGTTTGTGGTCGTGTCCAATGACAACCCGCTGGCGCCCCGGTTCGCGGAAGAGGTGATCGCCCGCCTTGTCCGGAAAAAGTACCCGGACAGGAAGTATGGAACCGACTGGGTAACGCTCGGCCTGTTCAAGGGCGACTGGCAGGGGATGCAACAAATCTCCAAGGACATCCGCCGCCAGTATCCCAGGGACTATTACGGAAACTCGCTGGACGATTCAGACAAACTGCCGCTGATGCAGAGTGTGCGCAATATCGACGACATATACCTCGTCTTTTCTTGCACGTACACACCTTCGGAAAACTGGATCCCGTTCGTGCACGGGGTGTACGGAACGCACGTCGGCTTCGGTTGCACCAGCATCCAGTCCACCACCTATTACCGGTACATCCTGAGCGGGCAGTTGTCCGGTATGCTGGTAGGCGTGCGCGGCGCGGCGGAATACGACTCCATCCTGCATCCGGACATGGCGGACCGCGACAGCCAGGGAACACGCTTGATCGTTCCCCTCGCCTTCGGTCAACTGGTCATCATCCTCGCCGTGGTTATCGGCAATATCGGCTATTTTGCGTCGCTCAGAAAGGAACGCCGGGATGCCTGACACACCGCATTACCTGATCTGGCTGGCCGCGATGGTCACGCTGGGCATCTACACGTACCTCTGGAGCGACAACAAGCTTTACCGCATGTTGCTGAACGTGATGGTTGGCCTGGGCGTGGGCTACAACTTCATCGTCATCTGGAACAGCGTGCTGGGACCACTGTGGTGGGACCCGATGGTCAAGGGCTTCCAGAACCGCAGTTGGGGTATGGCGTGGGTGCTGGTCGGTTTGCTCGGCCTGCTGTGGTACGCGCAGTTCAGCCGCAAGTACCTGTGGCTTTCGCGCATCGTCATCGGCATGACGCTGGGAGCCGGTGCCGGCATGGTGTTCAAGGCGCAGTTCCTATTGAATATGCCGCAGATTACCGACTCGTTCCGACCACTGGTCGCCCGCGCCGACGGGTCTCCGCTGGCGGTGGCCGGTTCCTCTCCGTTCAGCCTGTCGATGACACTGAACAACATCATCTTCGTAACCACGATTCTGTGCGTGATGGTGTACTTCCTGTTCTCCATCGAGCACAAGGCGAAACCGATCAAGGGCGCGGCGACGATGGGACGCTGGCTGTTGATGGTCAGTTTCGGCGCATTCTTCGGCAACACGGTGTTTACCCGGATGGCGGTGTTCCTGGAGCGCCAGCAATACCTGATTCAGACGTGGGCGCCGATCGTTCCGTGGTGGTTCTGGGCGTTGTGCGTCGCGGGGATACTGTACGCCGTGGTGACGTCCAGAAAGCGGCGGCCGGATATGGATTCGGGTACGGACGGGTAGGTAACAGCAACACGGTGCGTCGTTGCCAGGATTTCACGATGCCGGGGGACGAAAACGCAGGTCCTCGCTGACAAGTCACGCTCAGGTTGTCGATTCAGCCGGCACAATTCGAGCTCGCACACGTCCCCCTGCTCGAAATTGTTCTTTTTGTTTGTGCCTTTGTGGCAAGATTCCCCTTCGTGCCTCCCCCACGGGCCGGAGCGTACGCCCCGTATGGGTATGGCTGTGGTTTTCCGTCCGGCCCTGACACCCGACACCTGATACCTTTCCCATTGACATCCCCGTCCGAAGCATGCGACAATCAATATAGAACAGATGTTCGATTGATTGAGGCTTCATCATGCGGCGCTGGGTCGGGTTTATACACATCGATGGTCTTTACGCACGCGCGGAACTTCAGCGCGGCGCGCGCGCGCCCCTGGCCGTGGCCGAACGCGGGGTTGTGCTTGACGCCTGCCCCGAAGCCCGGCGGCGCGGCGTGCACCCCGGCCTGCCAGCACCCCAGGCGAAACGTATCTGTGCCGGATTGAACGTCGTCGCCTACGACCCGCATCACGTCCGCGCCGACGCCGACCGCTGGATGCGCCTCTGTCTGCGGCACGCGCCCTGGCTGGAACCCCTCGCGCCGCACGAGGCTTTCCTGGACTTCACCGGCTGTCCCGACCCGCAGGCCGCCATCGCCGACGCCCACCGCGCCGTATCGGAAACGGGTTATCGAGCGCGTTCCGCGGCGGCCTCGAACAAACTGGTGGCCCGCACAGCCACGATGGTGCCGGACACGTTCAACAACCCGGTGACGCTGATTCCCCACGGAGCGGAGGCGGCGTTCCTGGCTCCGCAACCCGTTTCCGCGCTGTGGCCCCTGCCGCCGAAAACCCGCCAACGGCTGGAGCGTCTGGAGTACGACAACATTGCGGAACTGACCGCGGCCGCCCTGGCGGAACTGCGCGCGCAGGTGGGCGCCGATGCGCCGCTGGTGCACGCCCTGGCCCGGGGACGGTATCCCGACCCGGTGCGCCCGGACTTCCCGCCGGAGACCCTGCGGGCAAGGATACGCCGCGACGACGGAATGGAGCGCCGTGAGGAACTGCAGGAAGCGGCGAAGCGCATCGCCGATGTTGTGGCCGCTCAACTCGGGAACCGATGTTGCCGCGTGCTTTCGCTGTGGCTTGAGATGGAAACCGGTGCCCGCATCGAAACCCGCGAAACGCGCCGCGTGCTGGACGCCGGTTGCGTTCTCCCCGCCGCGCTTCGTCTGGTGGAGCGGTTGCAACCGAAGGCGCCGGTCGTTGCGATGGCGCTGATTGGGGCGGATATCGGCGACCCGCCGCCGCTGGAGGGCGATCTGTTCACGCTGAACAGAATCCGGCGTAGACGCGCGCTGGAGGAAGCCGTTTCGTGCCTCGACGAGCGCTACGGCAAGCGCATCCTGTTTCCGCTGGCCGAGGTCCCCGTCCCGTGGCGCGTCCGGGCCTGGCAGGCGTTCTGGGAACGCGTTTCCGGTGGGAAGAAGGACACGGGATTCAGGCATGCTGAGCGGAGCCCGAAGGGCGCAGTCGAAGCACAGGTGCCAGAATCGGAACCCCGTAGGGGCACGTTGCACGTGCCCAACAAGGATTCAGAATACTCCCCTTGGTATTGGGGGGCCGAGGCGGCGCGGGAATGGGACGAACCTTCGGCGCCCTGGGAAGGCACGGGCGAACGCCGTTACGCGCGCGTCATCCGCCCGGACGGCTCGGTCGAGGAATGGTACCGCGAGGGGGAAGAATGGCACGGAGACGTGGTGGAAGACTAGGGTGGAGGATATGTTATACTATTGGTATGAAAGGAGGTGCTCGTATGTCTGCCGTCAAGACCGCTTTGTCGTTGCCCAAAAGACTCTTTGATGAAATGGAAGAAGAAGCCCGCCGGCAAAGAGTGCCGCGCAGTCGTGTGTATGCCGAAGCCGCCGAAGAATACCTGAGGCGTCGTAGACAGGCGTCCCTGCTGGCGCGTATCAATGCCGCCTATGCCGACGGGCCGAACCCCGACGACACGGCGCTTCTCGAACGGGCCGGTGTCCTTCTGGTCAAGTCTGAGGAATCCGGCACGTGATCACACAAGGCGATATCTACTGGGTGGATTTGGGCGTTCCATACGGATCCGAGCCCGGCTACCGAAGGCCGTGCGTAGTCGTGCAGAACGACTTGTTCAACAAGAGCAGAATCAGCACTGTGATTGTCTGCCTGTTGACAACAAATCTTCAACGGGCAATCGCACCCGGCAATGTTACGCTGGAGGCCGGTGAGGCCAACTTGACGCAGAAGAGCGTCATCAATGTTTCGCAGTGTCTCACCATCGACAAGCAACGCCTTCAGGAGCGGATCGGCGTCGTGTCCCGAAAGAGGCTGGATGAAGTGCTGAACGGCATCAGCCTGGTTCTGGAACCAGTGCAACCGCCCGAGTGATGCAATACCCATGAAACCCGATTGTGACAAACCGTACGAAGGGCGCCGGACGCGCAGGCCGAAGCCGGAGTATTCCGGCTCAGCCCCGCCGCCCACCGGCGCCGAGTACGTGGAACTGCACGCGCACTCACAGCACAGCCTGCGCGATAGCGCCGCGCACGTGGAAGACCTGGTGGAGCGCGCGAAGGCCCTCGGCATGCGCGCCATGGCGATCACCGACCACGATTCCGCCGCCGTGGCCCCGGAGTTCCGCGCGGCGGCCCTCGCCTCGGAAATCCGGCCCATCCAGGGCGCGGAAATTTCCTTCAAAGGCACGCCCGACGGTCCGTTCCACCTCACCCTGCTGGCCGAGGACGACGAGGGGTTCGGCAACCTGTGCGAGATTCTGACGCGCGCCCGGAGCATGCGGTTCGACACGGCGCCGGTGCGCGAAGGCTCGAAAACCCCCTGGGGTAAGGCCAGCGTCCCGCTCGCGACGCCTGAAATACTCGAAGGGCTTACCGAACATTTGCTCTGCCTCACCGGGTGCGTCAAGTCCGAACTTTCCCACCACCTCCTGCGCCGCGAGGATGAACCCGCCGAACAGACCCTCGCGCGGTGGGTGGACCTGTTCGGCCGCGACAACGTGTACGTTGAGTTGCAGGACCACCGCCTCGGTTTCGAGCCTTCCCTCAACGCCCGCAAGTGCGAACTCGCTCAGCGGTTCGGGGTGCCCGTCGTCGCCACCAACAACGTCCACACACTGGTCCGCGAGGACTTTTGGGTCCACGAGGCCCTCGCTTGCTGGCGCGCGGGAAGGATGAGCCGCAGAGAGGTGTTCCCGGACCGCCCGCGGAGCGCCGAGGTGTACCTGAAGAGCCCCGACGAGATGGCTGTTGCCTTCGCCGGGCGCCCGGACGCCCTGCGCAACACCCTGGTCATCGCGGAACGGTGCCGGCCCGTGCTGGACCCGTCCATCCGCCGATGGCCGCGGTTCTTCCCCCCGGAAGGATTCACCGAGGAAACCTACCTCGACCACCTGACCGGAATCGGCGCCCGCGCCCGGTTCGGCGATCCGCTGACCGACGATATCCGACGCCGCATTCAGTACGAGTTGAGGCTTATCCGCGACAAGGGATTCGCCGGGTACTTCCTGCAGGTGTGGGACACATGCCGCTGGATGCGCAAGGAGGATATCCTGTACCGCGTGCGGGGCTCGGCCGGCGGAAGCGTGGTCGCCTACTGCCTCTACGTCGGCACCATCAACCCCTTTGAGTACAACCTGTCGTTCGACCGCTTCCTGAACGAAGCCCGCAATGCCCCGCCGGACATCGACCTGGATATCGACAGCCGCGAGCGCGACCGCGTGGTGGCGCACGTGCGCGAGGTGTTCGGACGCGAGCGCGTGGCCTCGGTGGCGGCGTACAACACCGTGCGCGGCAAGTCCCTGCTTCGCGACTTCGGCCCCGTGTTCGACCTTCCCCCGGAAGCCGTGGAAATCGCCGCCAAGTCCCTGCGCAACGTCAACGCGCACCAACTTGGCGAGGCGTTCGACAACCTGCCGCAGTTGCGCGACGCCGGCCTCACCCGCGAGCCGTTCGAGCCCATCATCGAACTCGGCCGCCGCATTTCGCGCTTCCCAAGCCACAACCAGACCACCGTCGGCGTCGTCATCGGCGGCATCCCGCTGGCCCGCGTCTCGCCCCTGTGGCCCGCCGCCAAGGACGGCGAAGCGGCCGTTTCCTACGACAAGGATTGGGTCGAGAAAGTGGGTCTCATCAAAACCGACTTCCTTTTCCTGCGCGAACTGGCCGCCATCCGCGACTGCGTGAAGAGCCTGCGCGAGTGCCCCACTGCTCCTGTCGCTTTGGATTACGACCGCATCCCGCTGGACGACAAGGCCACCTGGGCACTGCTCTCGTCGGGGCAGACCATCGGCGTGTTCCAACTGGAGTCACCCGCCCAGCGCGTGCTGATGCAGAGGATAAAGCCGAGCCACATCTCGGACTGCGTCGCCGCCGTGGCCCTCATCCGGCCGGGACCCATCACCGGCAACGCCGTCGACCCGTTCGTTCTGCGGCGCACCGGGCGCGAGCCTGTGGTGTATCCGGACGACCGGCTGAAACCCGTGCTGGAGGAAACGCTGGGCGTGGTGATCTACCAGGACCAGGTCATCGAACTGGCCATCGCGGCCGCCGGTTGGAGCCCGGACCGCGCCGACCAGTTGCGCCGGCGCATCAGCCACGCCCGAAGCAAGGACAAGATGCGCGGCATCCAGGAGGAGTTCACCGCCGCCGTGGTGGAGAACGGCTTCACCGAGGACGTCGCCCTCTGGTGTTTCCGCAGTATCCTCGGGTTCGCCTCGTACGGATTCTGCCACGCGCACGCGGCGGCGTTCGGCGAAACAGCCTACAAAAGCGCCTGGTTGCTGGCCCACTACCCGGCCCACTACCTGATGGGCGTGATGAACAACTTCCCGATGGCCTACTACCCGCTTCGCACCGTGGTCTCCGAAGCCCGGCGGCGCGGCATCAAAGTGCTCGGCCCGGACATCAACCGCAGTTCCACCGACGACCGCGCCAACCATTCCACCATCCGCGCGGGCCTGAAGCACGTGAACGGCATCAAGAAGCGCACGCTGGACGCCATCGAGACAGCGCGCGCCGAAGGGCCGTTCGTCTCTACCGCCGATTTCTGCATCCGCGTGCCCGCCTCGCGCGACGAAGTGGAATCCCTCGCCCTTGCCGGCGCGTTCGACCGCCTCCACCCCAACCGCAAGGCCGTCCTGCGCGGCGCGGAACGCCTCACCCGCGAAGGCGCCGACCGCCGCGCCTTCCCCGGCCTGAACATGGGCGCTTCTCCACTGCCCAACGCGCGCGACTTCACCCCGTACGAAAAATCCCTGCGCGAACTGGCAACGCTCGGTTTCTGCGCGGGACCGGACCCAATGGCGTTCCACCGCGAGCAACTGCGAAGGGTCGGCGTGCAGACCTGCGCCGAGGCCCTGGCCGCCCGGCCCGGCCACCGCGTTCTGGTGGCCGGTTGGCGAACCCGCGCGCACACCCCGCCCATCAAAAGCGGAAAGACCATCGTGTTCTTCATGTTGGAAGACGAAACCGCCCTGGTGGACGTCACCGTGTTTCCGGATATCTACGACATCTACGGCCGGGTGATCTTCAGCGAGCGGATGGTGGTCGTTTCCGGCACGGCGCAGGACCGCGACGGGGCGTACTGCCTCGTGGCCGAATCCGTGCGCCCCCTGCGCGAGGTTCTGTCAGCCGCCCGCGAGATGGAGGAATCCCTGCCGGTGTTGTCCGACACATCATTCGCGGAATGCGGGTGGGAGTTGCCGGTGCCAGGATTCGGGATTCCCATACGGGCCGAACGGCAGGATTCAGGATTCAGGCCGGACGCCCCCACGCGGTTCGTCGCCCGGTAGGAGCACGCACAATCGCAAAAACCTGATTCGGGGCAGAGCGCGAGTGCCAATGAGAAGGTGATACAGATGATGGGCGTTTGTTCGGGCTCCGCTCAATGTGCCTCTTTCCTGAGAGCCATCTAGCAAGATGCCGAATGTTATCATGTCTGGGCTTGGCGTCGCCTCTCGATATCGCGCGGTTTTCGGTCATATAATCCTTCGTTCGTAATACCTTCGGAGGCTGGAACGGGCTGGCGAACAACCTTCCCACCGGTACGGCTTCCCCGACCACAAGGATCAAAGACCGTGAAACGAACGCTTCTGTCAGTCCCCGTGGCGATTCTGGCCGCCGCTCTCTGCGTCACGCCGAGCGCGAACGCAACGCATGGGTATTTCTCCTACGGTTACTCCACCAAGTCGAAAGGCATGGGTGGAACCACCGTCGCTCTTCCCGAGGACAGCCTGGTTGCCTCGGTGAATCCGGCCGGTATGGCCTTCGTTGGGAATCGCATGGATGCCGGTCTCGGCGTCTTCGCGATGCGTCCCAAGTACACCATTACCGGTGAGCGCCACGCGCCACCCGCGTTCAGCCTGTACCCGGAAAGCCAGAAAAGCGAAAAGTTCAGCTTCCCGCCGCACCTGGGTTACAACAAGGTCATGGCGGACGGCTCGACCCTGGGCATTTCCATCATCACCAACGGCGGCGCCAACACCAGTTACCCCGATGACGCCTCCGGTGGAACCGGCACGTTCTACGGCGGTGAAACAGGCGTGCGCCTGGAGCAATTGTTCTTCCTCCCCACTTACGCCAAAATGGTCGACAGCAAGTCCGCCATGGGCATGAGCGCCCTCATCGCCTACCAGAGGTTTGAAGCACGCGGTTTGAATCACTTCGGCGCTTTTGTCGCCGACGGCAATCCGGACCGCCTGAGCGACAACGGCATCGACAATGCCACCGGACTCGGTTGGAAGTTCGGATACCTGACCAAACTGACCCCGAACCTGTCCTTCGGCGCTTCCTACGCGACCCGCGTCAAGATGGAGCGGGTGACGAAGTACGAGGACCTCCTCGCCCAGAAAGGCCGCTTTGACGTTCCCCCGACCGGCACCCTCGGCCTTGCCTTTAAGCCCAGTGCAAAATCGGTTATCGGATTCGAAGTGCAGAAAATCTGGTACAGCCAGGTGGCGGCCATCTCGAATCCGTTCGGCAACCTGCTGGAAGGCACGCACGATGGGGATCCCAGTAAACTGCTGGGCGGCGAAAACGGCCCCGGTATGGGCTGGAATGATGTAACCGCCTACAAACTGGGTTACCAGTGGGAAGCCAGCCGGAAGATGACCTACCGCACCGGCGTGACCTACGGCAAACAGCCTGTGAAGAACAGCGAGATGCTGTTCAGCCTGATCGCCCCCGCGATCCAGGACCTGCACCTCAGCGCCGGTTTCACCCGCAAGATGGGCGGCACCAGCGAGATCAGCGGCGCGCTGGTCTTCGCCCCCAACAAAACGGTGTCCGGCCCCAACCCGTTGGACCCGACACAGACCATCACGCTCAAGAACCACGAGTTTGGAGCCGAGGTCTCGTGGGGTAAATCGTTCTGATTGCCTGACCCCCGCCCTTGGCGGAACGCTTGGGGCTCCCCCTTCCCACACGTGGGAAGGGGGCCGGGGGGTTAGGTGGGGCCGGGCAACCACCCCCAAACCCCTACCTTGAAAAGGAGGGGAATCCGACGTGGCTCGTCATCGATTCACACACCGCTCAGACGGTTCTCAAGGTCACAATCCCATCGCCTTGCGGTAAATCGAAACAGCGTCGTCCAGCGTCACCACCCCGTCCTGGGTCTCTTCCGGCAGTACATCCAGAATCGCTTTACGCTCCGCTGAAGGTGATTCAAAACCTGCCGCGATTTCCAGCGCTTCCACGGCGTCCGCGACAGTGTAGTACAGCGTTGCCGCCACCGATTCATCCGGTCGAACGAGATAAACGGGTTCCAGCGGAACCGCCAGATGCCCGTCGAAGTCACCCTGCACGAACAACCCCTGGCCTCCCTTCGGCCACGTGGCCCGGGCGCGGAACGCCTTCACATCCCGCACACAATACAGCGAACCGTTGGGCGGTATCACGGTGCCGGGACGGAAGGTATACCGCACATCGCCGGCAAGTTTCCAACCGCTGATATCCACTGCTGTCGTGTTCGGATTGGCGATTTCGACGTATTCCTCTTCCTTGTTTCCGCTCACGGGCGAACGGTCCACCGCTCCGAACACGATGTCGGGTTGCGGAACCTGCCGGTCCGGAATCAAACGTCCCGGTCCGGAATGGGTATTGTACAGATGATTCCTGCGAATACCCAGGTAAGCGGACTTCAGGATATTGACGCCGGTCAGGAAACTCTGGTTATAGCCGTACTGGTAGGTCCACTTGGCCCGGTCCAACACCACATCCGGTGCCATCAGGTTGTACAGCTCATCACAGCGTTTCTCGAACTTGAGTTCCGCGGCGGGCGTGCCGGGCGGTTGCAGCAGGTCGTCCATGAGGGTACGCAGACGACGCAGATACATTTTCTGAATCACCGGTGTCCGGTGCATGGCATCGATGAACTTGTTGTACAGGTTGTCGCACTTCTGGTGGGCGATATCCCCGAACAGGGGGTGGCTGTAGGGATCGGCGGAAGCCCATATGGTATCGTTCAGCACACCGCCTTCCAGTGTGAAGTTGCGCCCGAACGTCAGGTCCTTGTCCCACGGCAACATCGTCCACTCGCCGGTTTTATCCGTGTCGCGGTACAGATAGTAATTCTTGGCGACATGGTCGTTGTCGTGCATGATGGTGGTTGCCGCGATGTAGTTGATCGTCGCCCAGATGTCCACGTTGTCGCACAGGTAGGTGAACAGCGGCTCGTTGTACTGGTTCACGCCGGTCACCAGCGCCTGCAGGTCGGAGTTGCCCTCAGTTTCGCGGGTTTTCTTCTCCACATTGACGGTGGCGCTGGTGCAGTCGTTGTACATCTTGTAGAGCGCTCCGTCACCGTCCAGGCCGTTCCGGTTGAGCATCGTTTCGTCCGGTTGCTCCACGATGACGGCCACGCTGTGGAAAGCGGCGTTTTGCTGAACCCGCACAGGAAAGGCGTAACACCCTGCCACACCGGCGTTGGTGTAGGTTTCCCAGCCCAGAATCTGCCGGATATACGCCTTGTCGCTGTAGGTGCTTTGGAGGTTGAACTCCTCAACCGGCGGTTTCTCGTCGTCCACCTGGAAGTAGAATCCCGCCGACATGTCGAACTTGTAGTGCTTCTTCGGCCACGAAGCTGAGCTCTGCCCTCGTAAACGCGTGAAGATATTGTCGTAAAAGACGCCCCGGTAGAAGCAGGAGGATTGCGTGCCCGCCTCCGTGGCCGCGGCGGACGGATTCTGCACAAACCAGTGCAGTACCGGCAGTGCCGTTGTTAGAGCGGGGTCCAGAACCACGGTTCCGTAATATTCGGGGGCCGTTGGACCGACGAACAACGGCGACCGGCTGGTATGTGCCACCGTGTCCGTGGCCGCGATATAGTATCGGACCATCGAACCGGCGGTGAATCCAGCGCCCGGTATCACCGCGCCGAATACACCGTCGTCCGCCTCACCGTCGCCGTGCAATCCGTCGTCAAGCATTGTAATTGCAGACGTAGCGCCATAGTTCATGCGCCACGTCAAAGTTACGGCATTAACCGGGGCCGTGGTCAGCATAACGCGGGCGGTAACCGTCAAGTCCTCGCCGGGAGAGGGCTGGCTGGGAGTGTGGGCGATGTCGCTGATTGCCGGTCCCTGGTCCGCCGATCCCGTACCGTTCGGGCCGCCAGGCGTTGGAACCGAAAAGAACCGGATGACGTCCGGCTGTATTCCCGTGCCCACGAACCGCACTATCTCGGGGAGAACAAGGAAATCGCTACTGGTGGCACTGGCGTTCAAGCCGTGCACGGCCAGCACATTCTGACCCGCAACAAGGGCGGATTTATATGCCGTGATATCGATGTATTCCCACTGAACAGCCAGGCTGTCCTCGTGGGTCCGGGTGGCGACTGAGCGGTATCCCAGACTTGACGGGGCGTTCCGCGAGGCGACCTTCACACCGTTCAGGTAGGCTACGAAGCCGTCATCATACTTCATGCGGAGGGTCAGTTGTTCCGTCGGGCTTCCGTCAAAACTGAAAGGAATCCTCAGGTAGGCTGTACCGGACACGTTGTACATCTCGGACAGAACGTTGAGCCCGATCAGCGATTCGTAGCCCGTCGAGCGCTCGAATCCAAGCCCGGTCTGGCCGGATTTCCAGGAAGAGTCGTTGAAGGAAATCTGCGTCCACGTAAGACCCCAGTTGTTGTTCGGCGGCACCACGGCTTTTGCCGCAGTCGGAGAAGGGACAACCGGAATTGTGGTTCCGTCGTAACCCATGCCGTATGAAACATCCGTCTGCTGGGGTGGATAAGTGGGACCGTATTCGCAGGATAGAGAGAGATCCGGACGGTACAAACCGACGTATTCACCTTGTGCGTCGAGCTTGTAATTCGTGTGCAGTGGCTTCGCTGGATCCCGGCGGTCCTTGTCCGATGCGAAAACGATCATGTAGGCACCAGCCTGGATCGTGACCGCCGGAAAAACCCACTTCTGAGGTTTGTTCTTGCTGTCCGTCAGTCCCCATCCTTCCAGATTCACTGGCACGGATTCCGGATTGTACAATTCAATCCAGTCCGAGGAATCGCCGTCTTCGTCGTAGAGGCAACCGTCATTGGAGGCCACAAACTCGGAGATCAGGACCGTCTGGGCATAGCCTCGTCCTGTGTTGATGACGAACGCCGTCAGAAGAACCGCAGACGCAATCAGCAACCATCTTTTCATGGGGGGAAATTTCCTTTTATGTCACCGCGACCAAACGTGAATGCTGGGACGCCTTCCACGTGAATGATACCATGGAACGTGTAACCAGGTCGAAATCCGCCCGCAAACCGAACCATGAGCAATCCCCTGAAAGACTACCGAGACACCCACAGGCAGATCCGCGCCCTGTTCGCGGACTTTACCAGTTCCCACTGCCCGGACTGCGCCAATCCCTGTTGCCGCAGACCTGCCCGTATCGATGATTACGATGTCCTTCTGGCGGAAGCGCTGGGATGCCTGCCCGATCAGGCCGTTCACTGGAAGGGAAGCGCCGAGACTCTGGAACTCGTTTTGCGAGGCGATGTCGGCGATGAACCGTGCGAGTTTCTGGGTGAAGACGGGTGCTCATTTCCCTCAGACCTCCGGCCGCTGGGTTGTACCACCTACGTATGCAAGTTCATGGAACGCGACCTCAGCAACCGCGAATTGCGGGAGATCAAGTCGCTGGCCCGCAAACTGGAGAGACTAAGGGACGCGCTTCTGCGGGCAGTGGGTGTGCGTAGGCGCTGACCGCTGGCAGGGTGCGGCAGTGTCAGCACAAATACACCCCGCGAACAGGCTGTTCCGCTTTTCCACAAACACATCCGTCGCCAATAATTTCCATGGCATTTTCATCAGAAGCATCAGAATGGTGGGCTGACGCGTGTCTCCGTTGTTGATCCTGGTCATCCTGGTTATCGTGCTGGCGCTGGTCTTCGACTACAGCAACGGCTTTCATGACTCAGCTAACTCCATCGCCACGGTGGTCGCCACCCGCGTACTCCGGCCGGGTCAGGCCGTCCTATGGGCGGCCTTCTTCAACTTCATCGCGGCATTCACGTTTGAACCCGCCGTGGCCAAAACCATCGGCAAGGGCATCATCGATCCGACCATAGTGGACGTGAACGTCATCCTCGCGGCAGTCGCCGGAGCCATCTTATGGAATATCGCGACGTGGTATTTCGGCCTGCCGTCCAGTTCGTCCCATGCACTCGTAGGCGGCCTGGTGGGAACGGCCATCGTCAAGGTCGGCCCTGAAGCCGTCATCGGCGCCGGCCTTCGGAAGGCGGCCCTGTTCATCGTCGTATCGCCCACCCTCGGCATGATCCTCGGCTTCATTCTGATGTCCATCTCCGTGAGGATTCTGCACAATGCGCGGCCCCGACGCGTAACTTCCTGGACGCGGATACTTCAACTGGTGTCATCCGCCTGCTACTCATTGAGTCACGGCTTGAATGACGCCCAGAAGACGATGGGCATCATTGCCGTCCTTCTGGTCAGTATGCAACCGCGTATTCCCGAACTGCAGAACACGCCGCACTGGTTCATGCCGACGCAGGATATGGAAACGGTACCTCTGTGGATCATTTTGTCCGCACATACTGCCATCGCGCTGGGTACGCTGTCCGGTGGATGGCGCATCGTGAAAACGATGGGCATGCGCCTCACCCATTTGAATCCCCTTGGAGGTTTCTGCGCGGAGTCGGCCGGAGCATTGACCATCATCGGCGCCTCGATCGCCGGAATCCCGGTCAGTACCACGCATACCATCACCGGCGCAATCGTGGGTGTGGGATCCAGCCGGCGATGGTCGGCTGTTCGCTGGGGGTTGACGGTCCGGATTGTGTGGGCCTGGATACTGACCATTCCCTGCACGGCAATCCTTGCCGGTGCGGTTTACTACCTCGTGGCTACCATTATCCCCGTACTTCCGACAGCGGGGCAAGCCTTTGTCGGATTACTGGCGGCAATCGCCGGGTTCTACTCACTGGTCGCCTGGTTACGCAGTCGCAAAGTGACACCGGTAATCGCACTGAGCGCCGCCGACGCGCCGGCAATACACTCCCAGTAATTGGAATCTTGGCCCGGGCGAAAGCCGCCGCGCGAGGTGAACCTACAAGACTCCCCGGCTCGTCAGGATCAGCCGCAGTTCGTGCAAGCGGGCATCCAGTGAGCCGTCGTCCAGCATTTGGCGGTATCGATCCGGGAGAAACGCCTTGCTTGTGCTGGACCGGGCGGCAAGCAGTTCCATGTACTCGATGGTTTCGGGGTCTTCCTCGCCGGAGGGAACATAATCGTCCATCACGAACAGCACGTCATCCATGGTCACGATCTGCCGGTCCTCCAGACCCGCGTGCTGGTCGGTAAGTTGCGCAATCTTGTTGAGGTCGGCCGGCGAGTAGTTTTTACCCGCCAGTCGTTCACGCACTGTGGTCCAGTCGCCCTCCGGCGGAGTTATCTGGTTGTTCCTGAAGGCGCGTTCCAGAATCCTGATCTGCTGATCGGCGTCCGGGAGAAACAGGGGCAGACGCAAATCGAACCTTCCCGCCCGCTTGCTGGCCGCATCCACCAGGTCGGAGCGGTTCAACAGCGCCACCGGGATGACGAAGCCCTGCAGGTCCGGACGCGACAGGAACGCGCTGAACATCGCCCACACGCGCTGGCGGACGCCGGAATCGCCCTCGTCGCCGGAACCGCGCCGCCCGAAGGTCTGGTCGTATTCGTCCAGTATCAGCAACAACGGGCCCATGGCCTCCAGAATTCCCAACAGCCTTTCAACGTTCGATTCGGTGCCGCCGACGTACTTGTTGTAGAACGACTTCAGCACCACCGTTACGAGACCGCTGGACGAACCGAACGCCGTCATCAGGAAGGTTTTGCCCGTGCCGGGCGCGCCCTGCATGTAAATGCCCTTCGGGATGCGCCGCGTTCGGCCGGCCTTGATGTCCTCGACAATGCGGTTCAGCAATTGCTTCTGCTGTTCCATCCCGCCGACGACTTCCAGCCCCGGACCGCCTTCCACAACCTCCGCAAGGTCGCCGACGGTTTTCTCGATCAGCCGCTTCTTCTCGTCGATCACGGATTTGAACGAAAGCGGCTCTTTCCGGTAGCGCGCCGAGCGGAGCAGATCGTCCAACTGCTCCAGTGTCAAACCGCCGGTCAACTCGGCGAGACGCGTGTCGGTCAGTTCACCCAGTGCGTTCGGCCAATCGAACGACTTCAGGAATCCCCGGATGTAATCAAGTCGTTCTTCGCGGACAGGCAACGGCACCTTCACGATTTCAAGCCGCGAAGAGGAGGACTGGATCTTCGAGTGCACGTCCGAAAGGCTTTCGGTGACCAGCAGGATGATGCAGTCCTTGCGGTCCAGCAAGGGATCGGCGGCCCAGCGGCGCAGAGTCATCAGGCAGTGCGTGACGTGCGGTTGGTTCAGGCCAACGTCCATCGACGGAGTCAGCGCTTCGACGTCTTCTATAATCACCGCCACGTTGTTACGGGTCGCGATGAGGCGCTCCAGAAGCGGCAGAACCACCGTCGGGTCGGTGATGCGGCCCAGTTCGACGGCCGGCAAGGCGGAAGGCCCGGTCTGAACGCCCCGGTACACATTCACGAACTGCAGGAGTTGCTGTTCCATTTCGGGCGTTGGACAACCGAGACCGCCGCTGAACGAGTACGTCACGACGAGCCGCTGGTTCCCGCCGGGGCCGGCTCCGAGAAGGGCGCGATGCAGAAACGGAACCAGCAGATGGTACTCGCCCGAATTTCCGAAGTAGTCACGCACGTTGCCGTACAGCAGAAAAACGGCGGAGGTTCCAGCTTCGTAGCGCGCTTTGAGGTCCTCTGCCCACGCGGGAAGAGGTGTCAGGTTGTTTGGAATCATTGGTCGGTGGTTGGAGCGGGCGTCGGCGCCGTGGGTTTGGAGGCTTTTTTGGCGCCCTGGGACGCGCGCGGACTCTGGATGATCGGCTGTTCGCCCGGCTTGAAGACGAATATCTCCTGCGCCGACATCGATTCCCGGCGCCCACCCAGCGAGGTGTACGTTACGGCAACGCCCTTGTTCGTGCTGTAATAGGCGCGCACGTTACCGTTCCAGGAGGGTTGTACCGGCAACATACGGAGGCTGGTGTGCAGGCGGCCGAACGCGACGCTGTTCAGGCGCACGGTGGCGTCCTTGTTGGTGGCAAACAGGGCGCTGTCCACGCCGATCTGCGCCACCTTGTTGTCCACATAGAAGACCTTGATGGTCGCCCCGAAGCGTCCCTGCCCCATCGGGATAGCCTGGTAGCCCTCGATGACGCAACCGGCTTTCTCGTCCCGCCAGCCAGCCGGGCCGCCCGATGTGCCGGTGACCATCGGTTTCGCCTTCCAAACATTCACGGCTTCGTGAACCTGGCCGGGGTTCATACCGAGCTTCACCGGCCCGATGCCCTCACCGGGCGTGATCCGGTAATCGGGCGTCACGGCGCTCGCGGGAACGCACAACAAGACCAGAGCACACACAACAACAAACGGTAACAATGTCAGGTGTTTCATCACTTCCATTGTACCGCAAGGCAGTCAATCGGAGCGGTCAAGGGGCATAACCGGAGGCAGGTTCGCCCTTGAGGGCGCTTGCAATGTACTCCAGAACAGCTTCCAGGTCCGAGATGATGTCCTCGTTGCAGAACCGCAACACACGAAAACCGTTGGCACGTGCCCACTCATCACGCACAGAATCGCGTTCTTCTGTTTCGTCATGGATGGCGCCGTCCACCTCCACGGTCAGGCGAGCCGAGTGGCACTAGAAATCGGCGATGAACGGCCCGGTATTGTGCTGTCTGCGGAACTTCGCTCCACAAAGGCGGCGGTTGCGCAGAAACTCCCATTGGAGCGCCTCCGCCTCGGTCGGAAGTTTACGCATTTCGCGAGCGCGCTCCAGCAGGGCATCGGGTATCCGCCGGGCTCTGCCGGCCAAGTTCGACAGGTCGTCGTTTTGCATATGAATCCCCTCACCCCCAGCCCCTCTCCCCGCGGGAGAGGGGAGTTTTGGTCTCCCGTTTTCGTTTCCCCCTCGCCCGCAGGGCGAGGGGGCCAGGGGGTGAGGGCTCCGGGGGGTGAGGGCTTACTCGTCCCAGGAGTTTTTCGCGGGCTCGGCAAGGTCGGCGGCGTGGGTGACGTTGTTTCTGCCGCGTTTTTTGGAGTAATAGAGGGCTCGGTCCGCCTCGGCGATGAGGGAATAACTGCTGAGGGAACCGGCTACGGATGTGGCGCCGCCAAAGCTGGCGGTGATAGGACGGTCTGGCCACGGCGCGCGCTCGACGGCGCTCCTCAGGCGTTCGGCGATGGCGAGGCATCCGGCGCGGTCCGCGTCGGGAAGCACAATCACAAATTCCTCGCCGCCGTAACGGGCAACAATGTCGCTGTCGCGCGCAGTGGCGACCATCAGTTGGGCCAGGCCTCGTAAAACTTCGTCGCCCGCGGGGTGGCCGAAGTCGTCGTTGTACGACTTGAAGAAATCCACGTCCAGCAGTAACAACGACACAGCCGACTTCATGCGCACGGAACGCCGGATTTCGCGGTCCAGCCCTTCGCGGAAGGCGCGGTAATTCAGTAGGCCGGTCAGGCCGTCCAGTTGAGCCAGCGCCTTAAGCTGGGTGTGCGCGGTATGAAGCTGGGCCTGGCGCACGGCCAGTTCCGTGTGGGCTTCGTTGATCAGGCGCACCTGGTCCTCCAGCCTGCGTTCATACTCTATGCGCTCGGTGATGTCGATTCCCATGCACACGAACTGAAACGGCACTCCCTCGCGGTTGGTGAGGGCCGAATGCGTCCACTGGATATCGCGCCACGTTCCGTCTTTCGCCACCCAGTGCGCTTCGTGCCGGGCCGGCGAGTGACCGGCGGCGAGTTCGCTGAACACGCGCATGTACGTGTCTTTTTCTTCCAGCGGTGAAAGGGCCTCCCACATCACCTTGCCGACAAGATCGGAGGACTGGTATCCGGTCACGTTCTCGCAGGCTTTGCTGAACAACTGGATTTTCCCGTCCAGGTCGAGCAGAAGAACAAGATAACCGGCATCTTCCACAAACGCGCGAAGCAGTTCCCCCTGGCGGCGGGAGGCCAGTTCGGACTCTCGGTCGTGCGTGATGTCTCGCGCGGAGATGGTGTAATGGGCCAGCGATCCGTCGGGACACGCGTGGGCGACAATCGTCATCTCGACCGGGATATCAACGCCCCCGGCGCCGGTCAGGGCGCCAGGCCCGGACCATGAACCTGCATCGATAGCCTGGGCAAAGGCGCCTCGCAAGGAGTCAACGGCCCAATCCGGCGCGAGGTTCGCCAGCGGTTTCGTCGGCAACGGGGCATCTGATGACAGGCCGAGCAAACGTCGAGCGGCAGTGTTCAGATAGATAAGGCGTCCTTCTGCATCGGCGGCGCCCAGAAAATCGTTAACGGTCTCGGGAATCGTGCCGACACGTTCCCGTTCCTGCTGTTCCAACACGAGGTCGGTGACGATTTCGGCGAACATCACCACTCCGCCCACCGCGCGGTCGTCCTGCCACCACGGCCTCAGTTCCCACCTCAACCAGTCTTCGCGGCCGTCGCTCCTGCGCCATCTGACCGCCAAAGCCGAGGACGGCTCGCCAAGCAGGCACCGCGTGCAGGCATCCCGCAATTCGGCTGGCAGATCCGGAACAGCATCAAACAAGGAAAGGGTTTCGTCGACTGCGTTGGAATCGTCAAACCAATTCAGAAGAGGCCGGCTGGAACACAACAACCGCATGTCCGGATCGAACATGGCGAGAACAACCGGCGCGTTTTCCAGAATGGCCTCGGCGTACGACAGACAAGAGTCCGTTGCGACACCATCGGCTGACGGGTCCTTTACGGGGTTGCAAACGTGGCTAACAATTCCCGCGATGCCGGACACGCTTCCCAGGGCATTTCGCGACGTTACAAGGTCCAGGCGAACGCGGTGATAAACGCCATCGTTGCCGAGGAAGCGAACCACGGGGTGCACATGCCGTTCAACACCATCCAGAAGTTTCCGGACAGAGGCAACCACGCCGGAACGTTCATCGGGGTGCAGGCAGTCCAGAAGGTGGCCGATCTGCCCTTCTTCCAGGGCGAATCCGGTTGTGTCGGACCAAGTGTGGCCCAGAAGGGTAAACAACCCGTCGCGTTGTCTGATGAAACCCGAACTCATGTGGGATAGGCGAATCAGCGGAATCGGCGGGTCCGCACGCGTCTCACCGTGTGGGTTCGGCGTGCCGCGGAGGTTCCGGTGCGGCCGGGTGGGAATCCCATAAGTTCCGGCCTGCTGTTCGCTGTCACTTTCTGAATATTGTTATGAAATCGCTAACGGCCCTGGGCCGGAGTTGCCGGACACGGGATGTCGTCCACTGTCGGAATGTGCGGGGTATGCCCTACGCGTAAAAGCCTTCTCGAAGCGCCATATCATACAGCAGACGTCCAGATCGTGTTTTGCTACCTGCCATCCGGGACGCTGATTCCATTGTACGTGATTTTACCGCGTTCGGAACCGCTGATATTTCCGACAGCCAGGCTGATTACCAATTGCTGCGAAACGGAGGACCGCACACCATGCTCATAATTGGCCGACGCGAAGGCGAGGCTCTGCACATCGGGGATGATATAGAAATCATGGTTCTGCAGATTGCCGGAGGCCAGGTGCGAATCGGGATACAGGCGCCGGATACTGTGCGGGTGACTCGCGCCGAACTCGACGATCGTCCCGCTACTCGCAAACCCGAACCGGAGGCCGCGCCGTGATACCGGTCCACACACGCGTCCGGTATCTGGCCGCCGCCGCCCTGGCGGCCGCCCTGGCACTCGGTACCGGAGCGGTCGTTTACCGGTGGACACAATCACACCCGGCGGCCGTTCTTTCGGGCGCGGCGATTATCGTCACAGGCGCCTGGATTGCGTCCTCAAAACTGCATTTGTGCGTCCGCAGGCTGAGGGAATGGCTTGACGAGGGTGCGCCGGACGAACCGGACTGGGCGCCGGAAACGCCGTGGCACGAGATTGGCGAACCGGTGCTGGCCCTGCTTCAAAAATGCCGCGCACGGGTGGGCGATCTCGAAACCGAACGTTCCGAATTGCAGGCCGTGCTGAACAACATGAGCGACGGCGTGATTGTTGTTGATTCACTCGAACGAGTAACCCTGATCAACCGGAGCGCCGCCGCGATTTTCGGCCTGGACCAGTCGCGAGCCGTCGGAAGAACTATCATCGAAGCCACGATGAACGAGGCGCTGGACCGCACCGCCGCGCAGGTTCTGGCCGAGCGTGTTGAGAAAAGCACTCCCTTGACCGTTGTGAAGCCCGAAGGACGGTACTTGCGGGCCACTATCAGCCCGATATCAACACCCGCGGCAACGACGGCGGTCATTGTGCTCCACGACATCACCGAAGCGGTTCGCATCGAAGAAATGCGCCGCGATTTTGTCGCCAATGCCGGACACGAAATCCGCACGCCGGTCACCGCCATCGCCATGACTGCCGAGAATCTGCTGGAAGGAGCGCTGGACGACCGCGACACGGCACGGATTTTTCTGGAGCACATCTCCGATTCGTCGCACCGCTTGATTGCCATCGTGGACGACATCATGGGGCTGGCCCGCGCGGAATCGGTGCACCCCGCGTGGCCCCCCACCAGCCTCAGCGCTTCCGCCCCGTCTCAACCGGAACGCGAAAACATTCGTATGGCACCGGAAGCACACCGCGTGGCGGCCGACATCCACCCGACCGCCGAGGCCAAGAACATCACCCTCTCGGTGGAGGTGCCGGACGACCTGACCGCCTGGGCGGATTCCGAAAGCGTAAGGCGCATCCTGCAGAACCTGATGGACAATGCCATCAAGTACACGCCGGACGAAGGGCGCGTGGCGGTGCTCGGCCGCCAGGAGGGCGATTGGACCATCATCGAGGTCTCCGACACCGGCATCGGCATCCCGCGCGAGTGTCTGGACCGCATTTTCGAGCGGTTCTACCGGGTGGACCGGGCGCGGTCGAGGGAACTGGGCGGTACGGGACTGGGACTCAGCATCGTCAAGACCCTCGCCGCCGCACTTGGTGGCCGTGTGTCGGTTTCCAGCGAACTCGGCCAAGGCTCCACGTTCACCGTGCATCTGCCCCGAATGCCCGCGGATCGTTAATTACGCGCACGTTGTGGTGCTATCATACCGGCGGAAGCGCAAACGATGCCTGTCAACGTACTGATCATCGAAGACGAGAAGGCGATCGCGGAGGGCCTGGCCTACGCCCTGCGCAAGGACGACTTCCAGGTAGAGATGGCCTTAGACGGCAACACCGGGCTCGACCTTGCCAGACGCTCCCATCCCGACATAATCCTCCTCGACCTGATGCTTCCCGGTCTGAGCGGTTGGGAGGTCTGCCGCGCAATCCGGCGCACCTCTTCCGTGCCCATCATCATGATCACGGCTCGGGCCGACGAAATGGACCGCGTGCTCGGACTGGAACTGGGTGCCGACGACTACATCGTCAAACCCTTCTCCCGGCGCGAGGTAACCGCCCGCATCCGCGCGGTTCTTCGCCGCGCCTATCCATCTTCCGTTCAGGAGACGGACGAAATCCTGAAGTCCGACGGCATCGAGATGAATATCTCCCGTCACGAACTGATGGTCGACGGCGCGGCGGTCTCTCTAACCCCGAAAGAGTGGGACCTCCTGCAGATTCTTCTGCGAAACAAGGGGCGCGTGCTGACGCGCGACCTCCTGCTGGACCGCGTGTGGGGAGACGACAGTTTCATGGACCGGGGCACGCTGGACGTCCACATCCGCTGGTTGAGGCAGAAGATAGAAGCCGATCCCGGCACACCCCGCCGGATACTGACCGTGCGCGGCGTGGGCTACAAGTTCAGCGATTGATTTTTATTCCCTCAACTGCCGCTAAAAAACGCGCCGCGGAACCAATCGGCTCCACGGCGCGCATCAAACCCTTGATTATCTTCAGGAACCGGATGGCGCGGTTCGTGTTCCCGTTAGAATACTGGTGGGCGCCTTTTCGCCTATCTTCTCATATATCTCCTCCGGCTTCTGGGCCACGCGGATCATCTCGTCGCGTCCGATGACGCCCTTGCGGTAGAGGTACACGAGGTGGTCGTCCAGTGACTGCATACCCAACTGGCCGCCGGTCTGGATGGCACTGAAGATACTGTGCGTCTTGTGGTCGCGAATCATGTGCTGGATGGCCGGGGTGCAGACCATGATTTCGTAGGCCGCCGCACGTCCACCCCCGTCCTTACGCGGAAGAAGCAACTGCGAGATAACCGCCGTGAGGTTGCCGGAAAGCTGAACGCGAATCTGCTCCTGCTGTTCCATCGGGAAAACGTCGGTGATTCGGTCCACGGTTCGCGCGGCGCCGGTGGTGTGGAGCGTGCTCAACACAAGGTGGCCCGTTTCCGCGGCGGTAATGGCGGCTGAGATCGTGTTCAGGTCGCGCATTTCGCCGACGAGGATCACGTCCGGGTCCTGGCGCAAAGCCTTGATGACGCCTTCTTCAAACGACGGCACGTCCATATGGACTTCGCGCTGTGAGATCATGCCCATCTTGTGGTGATGGAAGTACTCGATAGGGTCCTCGATGGTGATGATGTGGGCGTCGCGGTTGGCGTTGATGTAGTCGATCATCGTCGCCAGCGTGGTCGTCTTGCCGGAACCCGTTGGTCCGGTGACGATGATAAGTCCCCGGGGCATATGCAACAGCGGCTTGACAGCGGAAGACAGGCCCAACTGGTCGAAAGAAAGCAGACGGAAGGGAATGAGACGCATGTTGATGGCAATCGTGCCGCGTTGCATGAAAGCCGCCACGCGGAAGCGCCCCCTGTCTCCGTGGGTGTAGCCGAAGTCGGCGCCGCCGCGTTCCCGAAACTCCTTCATGGAACGCTCCGTGGCGATATCCTTCAGCATCCGCTCCGTGTCGTCCGCGTTGAGTTCGCCGAAGTCGTGAAGCCGGTCCAATCGTCCGTGCCGCCGCAGTACGGGCGGTTCTTCCACTTCCAAGTGAAGGTCGGATCCGTCGAGATCAATGCATTGATCCATCAATTCGCTGATTTCTACCACTGAGTAACCCCTTTTTGTCCTCACGCCGCCTTAACGACGGCACACGGTTTCCGGCAGAGACGATACCGAGGAATGATTGCGATGTCGACAGCCCACACCAATGGGACGCGGCCGTCAGCCGTGTGGTGCGCGTACCGTTACACCATTCTATACATCGGAAGCGGGTCAAATCATACTATCGCGACCTGCGGCAGGCCGGGCCGTTTGACAGTAACAGCCGTCATCCCGCCTAAACTGCTATATGCAGAACAACCAGACCAACGCCGATTCCGTCCGGTATCTCCCTCCTTATGAACGCCGGGGAGCCGTTTTCGTTCTGTCCGGACCTTCGGGCGTCGGCAAGGACGCCGTGCTCCAGGAACTCCGGAAATTGAGGCCGGACCTTCGCAAGGCTCTCACCGCTACCACCCGCGAACCGCGCGAAGGAGAGGTTGCCGGAAAGGATTACCTTTTCTGGACCGTGGAGCAGTTTCAAGCGCACGTGAACGCCGGCGACATGCTCGAATGGGCGGAGGTTTACGGCAACCTGTACGGCACCCCGATCGCCTCCGTGGAAGAAGCACGGCAAGGCGGGAACGACGTTCTTCTGAAGGTGGACGTGCAGGGAGCGGCGTCTGCCCGCGCACTGGGGCGTTCGGCACGGCTCATCTTCCTGGCTCCTCCCAGCCTGGAAGAATTGGCAAACCGGTTGCGGGGACGGGCTACCGATTCCGACGAGGACGTGGCGCGCCGACTGAAAACCGCCCTGCACGAGATGACGCGCCTACCCGAATTTGACTATGTGGTTGTGAACGACGATTTGCGCCTTGCCGCGGAGCAGGTGGCGGCCATCATCACCGCGGAACAGTGCCGCGTCAGCGGAATCGCGAGGTTGGCGGAATGAACGAACGGAACAATGGAAGACTGAAGGGCCGCGTGATTATGCTGGGCGTCACCGCCAGTATCGCCGCCTACAAAGCCGCCGATCTGTGCAGTCGGCTCATCAAGGAAGGCGCCGACGTGCGCGTGCTGATGACACCCAACGCCACGCGCCTCATCGGGCCCGTGACCTTCGAGGGCCTGACGCACCGCCCCACAGCCGTGGATATCTTTGCGCCGAACGACACATGGGAAGCCCTTCTAGACAAGGTGGCCGATCCCGCCGACCTGTATATCATCGCCCCATGCACCGCAGATTGCCTGGCGCGCATCGCCGCCGGGATGGCCAATGATTTCGTCTCCGCCGCCGCCCTAGCCGCCGTGTGCCCGATCCTTATCGCCCCCGCCATGGCAACGCCGATGTGGCTGAATATCCGTACGCAACGCAACGCACATACGCTTAAGAGTGACGGCATCCATTTCGTCGGACCGGACGAAGGACGACTGGCCACGGGGCGTATCGGCCCGGGCCGCATGTCGCAACCCGAAGTGATCGTGGAGGAGGCCGTTCGCATCCTGCTCGTAAAAAGCGATTTCGCAGGGAAAAAGGTGCTCGTCACCGCCGGTCCGACACAGGAAGCGCTCGACCCCGTTCGCATGCTGACCAACCGGAGCACAGGCCGTATGGGAATCGCCGTTGCCGAGGCCGCCGCCGCCCGGGGCGCGGACGTGACGCTTGTGCTCGGCCCCACGCACCTGCCCGATCCCGCCGGGGTAGACACCATCCGCGTGACTACCGCGGAGCAGATGCGCAACGCGGCCTTTGCCGCTTTCGATTCCGCCGACATCGTGATTGCCGCCGCCGCCGTCAGCGACTACCGGCCGGCCGACGTGTCAACACAGAAGGTGAAGAAGGAAGAAGGCCCTGCCAACCTGCGACTTGAGCGAACGCCGGACATCCTCAAGGAAATGGGCTCCCGCCGAAAATCAGAACAGGTCCTCGTCGGTTTCGCCGCCGAAACCGAAAACCTCGCCGGGCACGCGGCCGCCAAACTCGCCGCGAAGAACCTCGATGCCGTCGTCGCCAACGACATCACCCTGCCCGGAGCGGGATTCGCCGTGGAAACCAACGCGGCGATGTGGGTCACCGCCGCCGGTGCGGAGGACTTGGGTTCGATGTCGAAACGCAAGATGGCCGACGCAATCCTCGACCGGATACAGGCGTTGAAGGCATGACCTGCAACTTCCGCCGCCCCGATTGTGTTAACCGTTCGATGACTTCCGCCGAATAACCTGAGTGTACAGACCTGTTTTATCAGGTATTGCTTGCTGTGCGGCGGTGTTGCGTGCCAAAATGACAAGACGCGCGCCGATTTCCGGCGCGCTGATCATTACCCGCCCCTGGAATGGGGATCGCAGGGCGTATGCCCTAGCAGGAAAGGAGATGAGATGAAGACCGGACGTTACATCTTTTCGTCCGAATCGGTCACAGAAGGCCATCCCGATAAAATGGCCGACCAGATATCGGACGCCGTACTAGACGCCATCCTCACCGATGACGAAAACGGCCGCGTGGCGTGTGAAACACTCTTAACCACCGGCCTGTGCGTGGTGAGCGGTGAAATCACCACCGATACCTATGTCGATATCCCTAGTCTCGCGCGAAGGGTGATCCACGACATCGGCTACACACGCGCCAAATACGGTTTCGACGCCGATACCTGCGGCGTTATCACGGCTATCCAGCACCAGAGCCCGGACATCGCACAGGGGGTGGATACGGGAGGCGCCGGAGACCAGGGCATGATGTTCGGTTTCGCGTGCAACGAAACCCCGGAACTGATGCCCCTTCCGATTTCGCTGGCGCACAAATTGACCCGGAAACTCAGTGAAGTCCGCCGCGACGGGGTTATCCCCTTCCTGCGCCCTGACGGGAAGAGCCAGGTGAGTATCAAGTACGACGGCTACAAGCCGGTCGGCATTTCGACAGTTCTCATCTCCAGCCAGCACGACCCCGCGATTCCGTACGACACCATCAAGGAAGAGATCATCGAACGGGTCATCAAACCGACACTTCCCAGGGATCTCTCCACCGAAGGTATTGAATACCTCGTGAATCCGACCGGCAAGTTCGCCATCGGCGGACCGCAGGGCGACACGGGACTAACCGGACGCAAAATCATCGTCGATACCTACGGCGGTTCCGCCCCGCACGGCGGCGGCGCGTTCTCCGGCAAGGACCCGACCAAGGTCGATCGAAGCGGCGCCTACATGGCCAGGTACGTGGCAAAGAACCTCGTAGCGGCCGGTTTCGCGGAACGTGTCCAACTGCAGGTCGCTTATGCCATCGGCGTTGCCCAACCGGTCAGCCTGGAAATCGAGACATACGAAACCGGTATCATGCCGGAATCGGAAATCGAAAAACTGGTGCGCCGCGTGTTCGACTTCCAGCCCGCCAAGATCATCCAGGCGCTGAACCTGCGCCGGCCGATCTACCGGCAAACCGCCGCCTACGGCCACTTCGGCCGCGCGGAATTCCCGTGGGAAGAGACCGACATGGTCGACACCCTCAAAAAGGAAGCCGGCATCGCCTGACACCGGCAGGCGCCGGGACGGACAGGATTCGGGATCCAGAATTCAGGACGGCCATCCTCTAACTCCCCTCCTTTTCAAGGAGGGGATGGGGGTGGTTTGTACCGCAATACCGGACTCGGCAACCTCAGGCTCCCCTCCTTTTCAAGGAGGGGCTGGGGGTGGTTTTTTCTTTCGTAATTCTTCATCCCTAATCCTTAGTCTTTCATCCTTAATCGCTCACCCCCGCCGGGCGCGTTCCCTCAGCGCTTCCACCTGCTCCATCGGGGTCGTTCGGCTCGCGAAGGGCCGGGCTTCGCGCCAGCCGTGGTAATCCGAGCCGCCCGTCCACACCAGACCGTGCCGCCTGGCAAGCGCTTTGTAGTGGGCTTCGTCCTCTTCAGAGTGGTACGGGTGTAGCGCCTCGATGCCCGCCAGGCCCGCCAACGCCAGTTCGGGGACGCAGGAATCGTCGCCGATGAGAACCGGGTGAGCCAGCACGGCCGCGCCGCCCGCGTTGCGGATGGAGCGAATGGCGTCCTCGATCGGAAACAGCGGACGTTTCACATACGCAGGGCGTCCCCGGTCGATGTACCGGTCAAACGCTTCCGCAAGGGTTTTCACGTGGCCGGCCTCGACCAAGGCCCAGGCGATGTGCGGACGGCAGATGGCGCCGGGTCCGGCGATCTTCATCAGGCTGTCCCAGTCCAGCGGCATGGCCATATCCGCCAGTTTCTCCACCATCTTGCGGGCGCGATCAATTCTGCAGGCAACCAGCCAATCCAGTTTGTCGTGCAGTTCTCCCTCCTCCACGTCCATGAAATACCCCAGCAGATGGATGCGCTTTTCACCCCAATTGGTGTTCAATTCCACACCGGGTATGATCTCGAGAGCGTAGTCTTTCGCGGCGGAAACGCCTTCCGGCAGACCGGAGGTGACATCGTGATCGGTGATGGCAATCGCCTGAAGACCGCGATCGACGGCGGCGCGCACAATCTGGGTCGGCGTGTCGGTTCCGTCGGACGAAGTGGTGTGGAGATGCAGGTCGGCGTTGGGCATGGAATCCTCGCTTTCTGGTCATTGTGGGGCGGTTCGGGGCGCGCGTCAAATCAGCGGCGTTTCGAGCCCTGGCGCCTCGTTTCGGCGCGGTACACGGCCTGCCAACCAAGCATCCCGCATTCTGCGCGATTTTGATACGCCGCGCGGATCCGCTTCAAGGTTCTTTCGACTTTCCATTTCTTCAGGCCCAGGTTCGCGGCGATCGATCGAATGGTACACCCGGCCATCTTCAGACGGAGGACGGTGAGGTCGATAAAACACAGACCGAGGCTCTCCAGCAGTTCGTCATCCTCGGTTTCTTCGAGGTACGGGTGATCAGGCGCGGTGAATCGATCAAGAGTCTCGTTGAGCGGAAGGGTCGGGTGCGCTCTGTCACGCTTGCTGTATTCGACCTCGGAATAGCAGGGGTACTCCTCCTTGCGCCGTTCATAGCGCGAGATGATCTCGACGGGGTCTTCGGTGTTGCTGTAGGTCACGGCCGGCTCCTTTCAATACGAACATACGTTCGTTATTCCTGCCGTGAATCATAACATTCCGTTAGGTCCTTGTCAAGAGGTTTTGTTGCACTTCTTGCGAAATTGCGATGAATTCGCTAACATTATGGAGAGGAACGAAGTGGAACGCTATTCCCAGATTGGCACGCGCATTCGCCAGGCGAGGCAGGAGGCCGGGCTCAGCCAGGAGGAGCTCGGGCGGCGCCTCGGCATCTCCGGCGTCGCCGTGGGACACTACGAACGCGGAACCCGCTCCATCGGCATCCACGAACTCGAGCGCCTCGCGCAGATACTGGAACGTCCGCTCACCTGGTTCCTGCACCAGAGGCGCCCCTGGCGCGATGTGGTGGACGCCGCCTTCGCCGAAGTCGCCGCCGATCCCTCCTTCCCGCACGGCGCACGGCACGATGTGAATCTGGAAACCCCGTTCAAGGAGTACATCGTCCGCCTGTACGAAAAGGCCCGCAACCGCCGCCTCCTGCCAACAGAGGAAGAGCGACTCGACTACGATTGATCATTTGACCCCGGCGCAAGAACCGGAAGAACTAGCGAACAAATGTTCCATATCGTTAGGTAAATCCATCAACGTGAACACCCTTGACCGACGGCTCGCACCCTTCCTTCGCCGATGGGACTATATTTCCTTTCGGCATCTGCACGTCTTCGCCGACGCCTTCGCCGGTTACCTGCGACTGCCGGCCACGCCCCGCCTCGCCCACCCCCTGTTGCGACGCCACGGCGTTGAGATTCGGCGGGAGCCCTTACCGCCAACCGTACACGCCGTTTGGACCCGCGACGGCGGAGACTGCCTGATCCGCCTGTCGGAGCACCTGCCGCCCGGCGCCGCGAACTTCACCCTCTGGCACGAGTGGTTCGACCTGATGGCCCATCATCCCGACTTTCCGAACAAGCCGCCGCTGAGGACGCTGGAACGTTGCGCCAATCGGTTCGCAAGTTGCATCTCCATGCCGGAAGAGGCCGTTCGGCGGACCTTTGAGGAGTTGAACGGACGCGGAGACAAGACCACGGTGATGGCGGCGCGGTTCGTCGTCAGTTCGTCGGCGATGCGGGTGAGGTTGTCCGAACTGAATCTGCGCTGGCGCTACGACCGGCGGTAGGCAAGCCCTACTCCGGCACCACCAACCGCCAGTTTTCGTCCGGCGGCGGCGCGGCCTTCCGGGCGGGCAGAACCTTGCGCACGTTCTTCACGCGGTCCAGCAGTTCCGCCACGCTGTGCGGTGGTATGGCCGGTTCCGCAAACAACTGATCGACATAGGGCCACATGCTGTTTTTGATGACGTGCGAGAGGTCGAAAAACATCACGCCCTGTGTCACCTGCGTGCACGCTTCCACCGCTTTCTTGAATGCCGCCGGGCGTCCCACATAGTCGGAGATGGCAACGCTTCCGTAAACATACGTGGAGTCGTCGATCACCGTGTTGCTCAGTTCGCCGCGCGCTTCCACCGTAGCCTCGGGATCGCGGCCGGCCTGCACGGCGTCGGCCCGCCACGGATCCGGGTAATAGGTGCCGGAGCATATCCAGTCAAACAGCGGCGCGTACCCGGTTTCGTGATACGTTTCGGTCATCCAGTCGTATCCCGCGTGATATTCGTCTCCGGCCCAGTTCACGCCCACGCTGTAATACACGGGATACCAGGATCCCACATACACCGCGCATTTCGCCTTGGAACGCGTGTCGCGAACGGTCCGCGTGGCGTCTTCCGCGAAGCGGCGAACGTTGCGGGAACGCCACTCCAGCCAGCGCTCGAACTGGGGTCCACGCATCACTTCAGCGTTCGGACGCGGTGAATAGCGCATGATGTCGTGCGGCCAGTCGTTCAGAATCTTTCCCGACCACTGCTCGAAAGCGGTGCGGCTGGCGTTGGAAAAGTCGGTTGTCAGGTTGGCGTAGCGCATACGGTCGAACACGATGCCGTCGATATCATAATTCCGGGCGATCTCGCGGATGACGGCCAGTTCGTGTTCCAGAGGCTCGCGCAGGATGGGATTGATGAACACAGACACGCGCTCGGCGGGAGTTTGCACCATGTTGGCGAAGCGCACCCCGGCCTCCCATCGCACCCGAACACCCGGGCGCAGTTTATCCGCCATCCAGTCTCCGGCGGCTCCGTCGCCCACCAGAAGGCACCCCCCCGCTGGGATCGGCACAGGGCCGTTTTCCAGTCCGGCGGCCGGAAACGTTGCCTGCACCGAGTCCCGAACAATCACCGAGTACGTTTCGTTGGGCCTGGGTGTCTTCGCCGACCCGGCGTCAGAGGTATAAACGGACATTCCGCCGGCGGGCGGCAGTGTGTTGATGGAAGAGGCTACCGGATAGGCGCCTTCGGGGGTTACCACTGTCCGGTCCGCATTGTATGTGATCGCTTGCCATTCCGGCTTATCGTAGGCCAACCCGCGGCCGACCAGTTTGTGACCTTCGGAAAACACGTTGATGGCGGCGTAAACCTCCAGACCGCGCTTGCGTCCTTCCTGAAGCGCAACGGCGAGGTAATCGTATTCAGGATCGTAGTCCTTGCCGTCGTACTTCGTGATTTGCCGGGCCACTTTGCTGGGATACATCGTTTCGCCGATGAGCGGCTTCACGTCCATCACGACGATGTTGATTCCGGCGCGGCGGCACCGCTCCATCACGTCCGCCATCTTCTCGCGGGTGTTGAGGTTGTCCAGGTTGGCCGTACCGTCGATCCACATGATGCGGCCCTGCAATCCGGCCGCGCGAACAACCGCCTGCACGATGGGCGGTTTGGCGGCGGGGGGCTGGGCGGAACAGGCGGATACGGCAAGCACAAACAACAGGGTTAGTGACAATCTCACGGTGTTACAAAACTCCTTGCGGCATTCGGTTTCGTGCCCGGTTTCGGTTTCGGGACGGGCTTTGAAATTGGTTTCTTCTTGACGACCGGTTTCACAGCGGCGCCTGGTATTGGCTTGACGACAGACTTTGCGGTGGACCCGGGTTTCGGTTTGATGACCGGTTTCGGTCTCACGACCACGTTGGGTTTCACAACCGGTTTCGGCGCGGGCTTCACCTTCGGACGCGGTTTCGGCGCGTTGGTCAATCGGTCGATTGGGATTCCCCGGAACGAACCTACCCGCGTCCGCTTGAAACCGGTCAGCATTTCACGAGCGTCGTGCTGGGTGATGCCGTAACGCCGTTTCATTTCTGTTTGCGCTTCCGCATCGTGAAGGATGTCGCCGAACAGGTATACCGGTGTCTCGTTGTTCAGATTCCAGCGAATTTCGTGCTGTACATACGCTATCGACTTCGCAGTGTCGCCCTTGTTCCGGCGCCATACCGTGTGCAGGGCAATGACCGGCGTTCTCGCAAAATAGGGTGCGTAGACCTCCATCTCGGCGAAACGTCCCATCCCGCTCGCAATGACCACCGACTTCGGCTTCACGACCTTTGCCAGGGCGTTTGCCGCCCGAAACTGGACGTTCTGCCCCGGGTCCATTTTCTGCGAGATGGCGCCCTGGAACGTGATGGCTATCATCGTGATGGGCAACGCCGTCAGAGCGATCTTGAAGGCATTCGTCAACACACCCCACCGCCAACCGACCGCCATCAGGATGATGAGAAGAAAGCCCTGGGTTAACCAGAACACAACGTATCCCGGGGTCCATACGGTGAAGAATCCGCAATACAGAACAAGGGCTAGGCCCAGAGGCGCCAGCCACTTCCAGGCCCGGAACCAAACGCCTCGGACGAGGCCGACAAAGGCACCCAGAGCCAGAGTCCACCACATCAAGGCCGAATAACCGCCCCACGCGCCGCCAAGGTCCAGGTGCCAGTTTTCGTAGGTCAGGTTCTGGCCGGTGAAAAACCGGTGAAGCCCCTGCGCGTCCCGAAGAACGTTTTTCGATACGTTGAAGTCCCACCAGAGCCCGGCGTCCCAATATGAGAACAGCCACCGCACGGCATCGGCCGGTGAATGGAAGTGAAACGCGGTCAGCATCACCAAGGCGTACGGGATTACCAAAAATGCAATCAAACCGGCGAGCAGTGCCTTGACCCGCATCAGCCTCTGCGCCCGCGAGCCGTCCGTCAGCCAGGCGGCAAGCAATGCCGGCAGTACGAACAGGCCGTGGCTCTCGTGCAGGAGACAAGTAAGCGCCAGCAGGATGCCCGCCACGCCGGCCCAGGCCTTTGATGAATGGCGGAGCATGCGACCGAGCGCGTATATGACACAAATCAGCATGGCCGCCGACGCTACGTTGGCGCGTCCGTCGGTGGCGCAGAACCACCAGCCGTACGATCCGCCCAGGCAGAGACCGCCCATCACGGCCACCCAAAGCGAGTCGGTGCTTTCGTAAAGCCAGGCCACCAGAGCGGCCACTCCGATAGCGGCCATCAGGCACGTGAAAACCTGCAGTCCAACGATGGGCGACACGCCGGGAGCAATCCAGTTCACGAATTGATACATCGCCCACGATGCCGGTCCGAATGCCAGGTGGTGCGGATGGAACAGGAACTTCGCGTCACCGGTGGCGAGGAACTGGCGCAAGCCGAGCGCGTACGACACCGTGTCAAATGTGTAGGCGTGAGTAAGCGTGGTGATGTACAGGCAGAAGAATCCGAAGCCGGTCAGGCAGACAGCATAAATCGGAAGCCAGGTCCGCGGATTCGGCGGTTCGCCTTTTTGCCACAGAACCTCGCTTGGTCCGCGCGGTATCGCGGGGCACCGGTCGCTAGCCATGGACGATGATTCCCGCCGGGTACGAACCGCCGGCCGCCGGCAAGGTGATGATGGTTACGTTCCGTCGTTCTCCGGCGCGCAGGTGGAAATCCGTGATCTTCACTTCGGCCGGAGGATAAATCATCGGGGTCTGCACCAGTTTTCCGTCCACCAGGAAGGCGCCCCGCGCGGCTCCGGCCTTGGCTTCAAACAGCACCTGCACTTTTCGCGGAGAGGGTGTCGGATTGCTGATACGCAGTTTTACCGTGTACACCACGCCGTAGTTGCCGGAGAGTTTCGTGCCGTTTGGATTCGTTATCGCGTGGCGTCCCAGGGCGATGTGCGCCCAGGTCTTCCCGACCTCGTATTCGGCCTCGATGGTCTTGTCCGGCGATGGGAACACGGCGTCGTTCTTCACCAGTTGCGCGGGAGCCCGGTCCGTTTCCGGGCCGTGTTCCGCCGCGGCGGTCAGCAAAATGTCGCCGCCGGAAAGCGGGCGCACCATCAGAATTCCGCTGGCCGTGTCGTTGATCTTCAGTTGTGCTCGCACGATTCTGCGGCGAGCCCCGGGCGGGATACGCAGAACGATTCCCACCCCGTCCACGTGCCGTTTCAGGTAGCGGTAGGCCGCCACATGGCCGGTCAGTACGGTATCCGGCGTTACGGGTCCGGTTCCGTCCACCACCAGCGCGTGCACCGACTTGTCACCCGGATTGTAGATATCGATGCCCAGATTCATCGCGGCGCTTGTGCCGTTCTGGTGGTGATAAAGCAAGCGGGTGTTCGTGTCGTGATTCACTGTCTGGCGAAACAGCGTTTGCGGAACCGTTACCCGTTCGGGATAGTTGGAATAGAAAAGAACCGTGCCGGTCGCGCGGTCCACCTTCCGCCTCTGCACGGTAATCGGAATGGACCGCGTCACGCCCAGTCTCTGCGGGCCGTGCATATAAACGGTGGCGCTCAACGTCAGTTGGTCGCCTCTTGTCCAGACGGACGGGAACGCGGGCGGTTGCGTTAACTTGTAAACACAACCGGGTTCCAGTTTCATCGAGGCATCTATTTCGTACGAGAAGGCTTCCTCCAATACATCGCGCGGCACCGAACCGCCGGTCACTTCGAGCTGAACCGGACGAACGGAACCGGCAAGTTTCAGCACCAGAAGCGCCGACGTTACGGAAGCTCCGTCGCGTATGACGCTGATGCTTCCCTGGCCGGGGTTGCGCCCGGTGAGCGTGATTGTCTTGCCCGATTGATTGATTGAGACAAGCCCTTCCGGTTCCGACCGGACGTAGATTGGGCCGCTGGCGCCGCCTCCGACCTGAAACGTGCGCGACATGCCCATACCGATCACCGCACCGGACGGCGACAACGTCAGAAACGGTGTATTCCACGCTCTTTGCAGAGTCGCGGCCCAACGGTGCGCCGTGCTTCGCCGCTTCAATCCGAGCCGTTTTGCATCAGCCGCGGTCGGCACAGCCAGAATCTCGCCTGCGCCGGTGACGCGGTAGGACGAGCCCTTTCGCGCCACACCGAATTTCGGGTTCGCTCCGGCGCCCGCCCACCGTTCCAGACGTAACCGGATCAGGTTGGCGCGGTCCTGCACCGACAACGAACCGGCGCCGGAAGCCAGCGTGATGCACGGAACGCCGTTCACGGAAATCGTGACGCGGCCGGATGCCGTTACCGACTTGACGCGCACTTCCCTCGCGTGTGACCAACCGGAGAAAAGAGCGAAAACAAGAAGAAATGATGCGATGTCCTTCGACATCGATATGATTCGACGGATTATCATGTTACCGTTAACCATGATAGCCCACACGGTGAGATGCACCCCGGGAGGGCAACACAGACGTTCGTTTCACTCACCCGGTAGATTCCATGCCCAATCCACGACGCACCAAGATTGTCTGTACGCTTGGACCCGCCACGCGGCACCCCAAGGAGATTACCGCCCTCGTTGATGCCGGTATGAACGTTGTGCGCCTGAACGCATCACACGGGGATCTGAACGAACACGCGCAGACAATCCGGCACGTCCGCCAGGTTGCGCACGGCAAGAACCTACCGATTGCGATATTGCTGGACCTGCCCGGTCCCAAGATTCGTATCGGCGAAGTTCCGGAGGGAATGTACCTCGAACGCGGCCGCAATCTCACACTGACGAGCAGACCGGGCGACATAATCCCCGCCGCGGTGTACCTCCCCAACCCGGAAGTGGCGGAATCCGTGTCGGCGGGGACCGATCTCTTTCTCGACGACGGTTTAATCCACCTGAAGGTCATTTCGTCCGTTGATGGCGTCATCGAAACCGAGGTGCTGGTCGGCGGCCCGCTCAGTTCACACAAAGGGCTGGCGGTCCCCGGAGTGTCGTTGCCCATTGACATCGTGACTCCGCGCGACGCCGAAGTCATCCATTTCGGCGTGGAGCAAGGCGTCGACTGGATCGCGGCTTCCTTCGTGCGAAGCGCCGATGATGTCGCCGCCGTTCGCCGCCACATCGAATCAGCGGGCGGAAGTATTCCCGTCATCGCAAAAATCGAGAAGCACGAAGCCGTGGATGCCATCGACGAAATCATCGAGGTGTCGGACGGAATCATGGTTGCCAGGGGCGACTTGGGCGTTGAGACGAGCATCTGGGACGTTCCCGTCATCCAGAAAGAAATCATCCGCAAGTGCAACTGCGCCGGGAAACCGGTCATCACCGCCACGCAGATGCTGGAGTCCATGATATCGCAACGAAGGCCCACTCGCGCGGAAGCGACCGATGTGGTGAATGCCATCCTGGACGGCTCGGACTGCGTGATGCTGAGTGCCGAGACCGCTGTCGGGCGCTATCCCTCCGAAACGGTCCAGATGATGGACCATCTGGCGCAAACAGCCGAGGCCGCGATGGACTATGCGACGACTCTGACGGCCCGGCGAAAGGACAAACCGGGCAATGTGACCGATGCGATCAGCGGGGCTACCTGCGAGATTGCGCACGACCTGGGCGCCGCCGCCATTTTAACCGCCACAACATCGGGATCAACCGCCCGGATGGTGGCTCGATATCGGCCCAAATCGCCGATACTTGGTATAACAGCCAATCCGGAGACCTACCGGCGTCTCGCCCTCAGTTGGGGCGTGACACCTTTGATGGCGCCTCAATCCGAAACCGTGGACGATACCCTGAGAAACAGTTTTCGCGCCGCCCGGCACTCGGGCCTCGTCAAGCCCGGCGATACCGTGGTTCTGACCGCCGGATTCCCGGCAGGCCAGTCCGGAAACACCAACCTGATCCGCGTCGCGACCTTCAAGGAGGGATGAAGATGAGTGAGCCTGTCGCCACGAACCGCCGCCGCACTCGCAAGAAGCCCGGTTTCTGGGAAAATGCGGTGGGAACGCTGGCGAAGCTTTGTCTGTGGGCAATCGTCGCCGTGATCCTCGTGGCCTTTGCCGAAAAGATATGGCAACCGGTGGGCCTGAAGAAGGATCTGGAAGCGAACCTGGCGGCCTCACGCGCCGAAAAAGCGCGCTACCTGCAGGAGAATGCGGCCCTGCGGCGCCGCATTCAGTATCTGCAAACCGACGAGGGCGTCCGTTCGCAGGCCCGCAAACTCGGCTATATCAACGGCAACGAGGTTCCGTTGCGCGCTCAGGAACCTCCCCCGCCTCCGCCGGCACAAGGCGACTGAGCATTACGGCGGTCTGAGACTGGCATCCCTCCGCCGGCTTCGGACTGCCGTCTGCCAGCCACTATTCCTCTGCTTCGGATTCGCCTTCCTCGCCCTCGGGCGGGGCCGAGTATTCCTCGGACTCCCGTGAGAACACACCGTCGCTGTCGTCGTAGGCGAACAACTCGGCGTAGCGTCCCCAATCGATGGCAGTGTCCAACTGGCGTTCGGCTTCCTCCGTGGTGAACTGACGCTCCATGTCTTCCAGCACGTCGTCCCACCGGATCCGGTTGGCGATATCGGATTCAATGCCGTGCAGGATTGCGCGGATCAACTGCACGTTCTCGCGGGCCTGATCGCGGAATATCTCCTTGCGCTCCTGAAGGCCGGCGTCGGCAAACCGCACGCCCACCGGTGTCAGGAATACGTCACCCTCCTCCACGTCGCCCAGTCCCAGCAGGTCAAGCGCCTGAACCAGCGGCAACAGGTCGTCGACTTCCATGTTCAGATCCCGGCCGACCACGTAGATGTCTTCCCGGTCGTTGGCCGAATGCAATCGTTCCACCAGTCCGGTGATCTGGCCGACTTCCACGTGCGGAAGAACCTGGAAAGGCCGCAGGGCCGGCGCTTCCGGCATGGCGACCGGAGTTTCCGGACCGAACGGCGCAACCACCTCGGAAGGATTCGTCATCACACCGTACAGGTAGTCGACCATGCGGATATGTTCCGGATGGTCTTTGGCGCGTTCCTCCAGCGGCAGTCCCGGCATGTCCACGCGTATATTGCCCGGATCGGTGCCCATCACCACCAATCGGTCGCCCATGGTCACGGCTTCGTCTATGTTGTGCGTCACCAGCACCACGGCCTTCGTCGGGATTTTGCGTTCCGCCCACAGCGAGAGAAGCTCCTTTTTGAGGTTTTCGGCGGTCAGCACGTCCAGCGTGGAAAACGGCTCGTCCATAAACAGGATTTCCGGTTCCACCACCAACGCCCGGGCAAAACCCACGCGTTGGCGCATACCGCCCGACAGTTCCTTCGGATACGCGTCCTCGAAACCGTCCAGACCGATGGTGTCGATCGCCTTCAGGATGCTTCTCCGGCGCTGTGTTTCCGACAGGTCGGAGTTCAGAACGCCGACTTCCACGTTTTCGTACACCGTCAGCCAAGGGAATAGCGCAAACGTCTGGAACACGATGGCGATGGAAGCGTTGGGTCCTTCGTGCGGTTCTCCACGGAAAAGGACGCGTCCGCCGGACGGTTTCGACAGGCCGGAGAGGATGCGCAACAGCGTGGACTTGCCGGCGCCGGACGGTCCCAGCACCACCACAATCTCGCCTTCGCGGATATCCAGGCAGATATCGCGAAGGACTTGAATCCTGCGCCGTCCCTCGCCGTAGAACTTCGAGATGTTGTCGGCGGAAAGCAACACGGTGCCACGCAGGTCCGGGTTATTGGTTTTGGTCGTCTGTTTCACGGTGTCACCTGATCTAAGTCATTCGGAATCGTTCTTCGGCGATTTCATACAGTTTCTGCCACACAAACCGGTTAAGCAACACCACGTAAGCGCACATCATGGCGATGCTGAGGATGATGCCCGGCCAGTCGCCCTTCTGTGTCGTCTCGGTAATCAGCGCTCCCAGTCCGGGCGCCGTGAGGGTTGTGTCACCCCAAACAGCGACTTCCGCGACGATACTGGCGTTCCAGGCGCCGCCCGCGGCGGTCAGCGCGCCCGTAACCCAGGAGGGGAAAATAGCCGGCAGAACCAGCCGGCGCCACCGGTTCCAGCCCCGCAAACCGAAAACCTGAGCGGCTTCCCGCAAATCCGCCGGCACCTGCAACGCGCCGGCAATGACGTTAAACAGCACGTACCACTGCGTGCCGACCATCAGCAGGAGGATGCTTCCCCATGACAAAGGCACTCCGGTCGCCACGAATGCGAACGTAATCAACGGAAAGATCACGTTGGCCGGAAAGGCCGCGCCGATCTGAACAAGAGGCTGGGCTATTTTGGCCAGTTTCGGAGAAAAACCGATACGCACGCCGATCGGAACCCAGATGATCGTCGCCAGGATCACCACCGCCGTTACGCGCAACAGCGTCAGCAAGCCCAGCCACGCCGTGTGGCCGATCATCGGCAGGGTCCACGAAAACACGGCCAGGCTGACCCCGCGCAGAACCAGCGACGCCCCGATAATCACCAGGGGAATCGCAATGATCCACCGAAGCAAGGAAAAAAACCTCGAATGGCCGGGGCGCCGCGCCTCACGCGCCTCCATCCGTCCGATAATGCGCTGGATCCAGCCGCCGGTCGGAGCCAGAACGCGGTCGGTAAACCACGCCTGCAACTGGGAATTGCGCAGAATGTCCAGTATCACGCTGGTGGGTTGGTCGTCGTCGCGTCCCTCGATACGGTATTTCTGCGCCCACGCCACCACCGGCCGCCAGAACAACTGGTCCACCAGAACAACCACGGCGACAATCGCCGCGATCGCCCATACTATGGCGGCAATATCCTTCTGGTGCACCGCTTCCGCCATGTACGATCCCAGCCCCGGCAACTGGTAGTTATGGTTCAGCACCGTGATGGCTTCCGAGGCCGCCAGGAAGAACCAGCCGCTTCCAAAACTGACCATGCTGTTCCATACGAGGCCGGTCATCGCGAACGGAACTTCCAGCTTGATGAACCTCTGCGATGGCGTCAGCCGGAAGTTGACGGCGGCTTCGTGCAGTTCGCGCGGTATCGTTTTCAGCGACTGGTAGAAACTGAACGCGATGTTCCAGGCCATGCTGGAGAAAATCGCCACGATGCTGACGCACTCCAGGCCGAGCACCGATCCGGGGAACAGCGTCATGAATCCGGTGACAGTTACCGATACGAAACCGAGCACCGGGATGGACTGCAGGATATCGAGTGTGGGAATCAGCACCTGTTCCGCTCGCCGGTTGTACGCCGCGATTCTGCCCATGGTGAGGGCGAAGGCCAGGCTGATGCCGTAGGCAAGAAACATGCGCACCACGGAACGCCAGGCATATGCGGGCAACGCTGAAGGGGACAGTCGGATGCTGAACGCCGGCGGATCGAGCGCGGAGGTCATCAACTGGAGCGTGTGCATGAACGCCAGCAAAGCGGCGAAGAACGCGACGAAGATTGCCGCGTCCCTCCAACCGAAGCGCGCCCAGAGACGCCCTTCCCGCGCTGTAATGAGCATGTTTGCCATCATCAGGTCCGGGCCGCTTGTCGCGACCGGTCACCTTTGGCGCGGGCCGGGGGCCGTCACGCCGGATCCTAGCGCAGGGAAACCAGGTACATAGCCAGGGCCTCGCGCTGAAGAGGTGTCAGTTTCTCGTTTTTGGGCATCATGGATCCGGGCACCACGGCCGCGGGGTCCTCAAGATGCCTCACGTGCCACATCACATCGGGTTTCGAGGTGCCGATTGAGGTCAGATTCGGTCCGGTCAATCCACCCCTTTCACCGACACGGTGGCAGTCGCGGCAACCAATGGCGTCGCTCCAGAACAGGTTCTCGCCTTCCGTCACCAGGGCCGGAGGCGGTGTAAACTCCGCCTGGGCGGCCGCGTGAGGAGCGCCCGGCGAAACCTCGTTCGCCCCTCCCCTGAATACCAGTTGCCCTCCCAGGTGCCCGGTGGCGCCCACGGCCAGAGCCGCGACAATCCCGGCCAGCACATGAAGCGCCCTCGTCCAACCGGTCGCCTTGTCGCGATCGGCGATGCGAAGCACGACCAGTATCAGGGCCAGGACCGTTGTTACAATAGCCAACAAGCGGTGCTGAACCGCAACAACCGGTGGGATCGAATTCGAGTACATATCCGAGAATGTCATCCACCCGGTGACCACCGAGGGAATCGTCATCACGGCACCCACCAGCATCATCCAGAATCCCACGGCGCGCCATACCGGTTTTCGCACAATAGACGCAAGCATATCGAACACGATTCCGGTCAACAGCATGGCAATCGGAAAATGCGTCGCGATGGCGTGTTGTTCGGGCAGTGTCGGCACGGTCATGGCCGTCTCCTGTGGTAATGCACGCGAAACCGTCGGCCCGACAGACATCCGGCGCCGGACGGCGGAATCCATTTATTGTAGTATTTGCCGGTTCCCTGAAAAGATAGAGGGCCTATTTGCGCCCCGTGTCGCGTAGAATGGAATTTGACCTTTACCACGCACGGGGAACTGCCTCATTTGAAACGTACCGACCAGCCGCTGTACATCAACGACGCTCCCTGGCCGACCGCTCCGCCGACTACGGTTTCGGGACGGCGAGCCCGGCGCCGCGCCTTGCGAGAGGATTTCACGGACGGTCGCGGGCGCGAGTCCGCGCAGGCGCTTTCAACCGACACCGCGCGCACCCCGGCCGGCATCATCTGGCAACAGCTTTCGGCGCCGCTGATGCTGGTGCTGATGTCTGTCGCCGCCATCAGCCTTCTCTATTCCGACTGGCGGAACGTCAGCGCCATCCTGCTGATTATCATCATCAACTCGGGGCTAGGTTTCATCGAGGAGACGCGCGCCGACAGAACCATCACCAGATTACGCCGTATTGCCGTGCCCTCGGTGCGCGTCCGGGACCGCGACGGCTCCGAACACCTCATTCGCGCCCACGAAGTGAAACCCGGCGACGTGATTCTGCTGGAAGCCGGTTCCCTGATTCCCGCCGACGCGCGGCTGATAGAAAGCAGTAACCTTCGCATCCAGGAGATCACTCCCGAAGGCGAGACGGTGCGAATCAACAAGCGAAACGATCAAGGCGGTAGTCATTCTCCGATTGACAACATGCTGTGGCGCGGCTCCACGGTGATCCACGGCACCGGCGCCGCTGTTGTGCTGGCCGCCAACGCGCAGGCGGACACGCCCGTCCAGACACCGGTCGCATCGAAGATTCGAGCCGAACTGACTCCCCTCCAGAAAAGAGTGGCTCTGGTGTGCGACGTCCTTCTTGCCGCCATCATGGTGGACGTGGCCCTGGTTGTTACTGCAGGCGCGGTGTACGGCAAAACCACCGAGGAGATGATCGCCGCCGCCGTTGTCGTGGTCGTGGCGGCATGCCCCATCGGCCTGCCAGGCGTGATGACGATTGCCCTGGCGCAGGGCGCGCAGACGATGCTGGAGAACAACATCCTGGTGCGACGCCTGTCCAGCGTGGAAAACGTTGCTTCGGTGAACGTTATCTGCGCGGACAAAGCCGGCACTCTGGTCGAGGAGCACCAGACGGTTCGCGTTGTCAGCATTGCCGGGTACAACACGGAACTGGTCGGCCAGAGCGCGCTCGATCAGCATGACACCACCGCCCGGAACCACAGACGACAGCGCACGCATCCTGCCACGAAGATCCTGCTCGCACTGGCGGCGATGTGCCGCGAAGACCGCTGTGTGCCCGGCGGCAAAGCCGAATCCAACGGAAAAAAAGCCCCCCAGGCCGTCGATGAAGCGTTTGTGAGGGCCGCGACGGAGCACGATATCCCGGAGGCAAGCCTCGATGAAGCCTATCCGGTCGTCGCCGAAGCCCCCTTCAGCGCGGCACGAAAAAGGGTCAGCACCGTCCACCAACTGCGGTGCGACTGCCAGAATGTTCCCCTTGCCTGGCTGTTCCGTGGCGACTCATCGCCATTCTTCCTTGTGACGAAAGGCTCGTTCGACAGCGTGCTTTCGGTGTGCAACCGCGTGTGGCGCGGCGACCAGATTGTCCCCCTGACCGGCGAATTGCGCCGCGAACTGGGCGACAAGCAAGCCGGCCTCGTTGAGGAAGGCCTTTACGTGCTCGGAATCGCGTGCCGTCCCCTCGAGAAAGCCCCGGACGGCGCCGTGGAGCCGCTGGAAACCGGGTTGGTGTTTATCGGCATGGCCGGGATGAACCATCCGCCGCGCGAAGGCGTGAGGCTGGCCATCTGGAGTTGCCTGTCCGCCGGTATCCGGCCCGTGATGCTGTCCGGCGATGACGGCCCGACAGCCGGCAGAATCGCCCGGGCTCTGCACATTTCGTTTAACAACAAAGTACTGACAGGCGCCGAACTGGCACAAATTCCGGACGAAGACCTTCCGTCCGTTCTTCAAGACGTTTCCGCTTTCTCGCGCATCACACCCGAACAGCGCCTGGCGCTGGTAACGGCCTTCCAGAAAAGCGGCGCCAACGTTTCAATCACCGGGCATCACGTCGATGACGCCCCGGCGCTTCAGAAGGCGGACATCGGCGCCGCGATGGGCGTCTCCGGAACCGACATCGCGCAGGATTCCGCCGACATCGTGATCATGGACGACAACTTCTCCACGCTCGTCCGCGCGATGGAAATCGGCCGTACCGTCTGCCGGAACGCCCGGCGGTATATCGGATACATCATCGCCAGCACCGTCGGACAAGTGGCGTGCATCCTGCTGACGCAAGCGTTTGGTATGCCCGTCCCGCTTACGGTTCTGCAACTGCTCTGGATAAACCTCATCACCGGCGGCATCCCCGGCCTGGCGCTCGGTCTGGAACCCGCCGACAAGAACGTGATGCGCTCCGGGCCGCGCCCCCAGAACGAAGGGCCGTTCAGCCAGGGACTCGGTTACCAGATGGTCGTCATGGGCTTCCTGGTGGGCATTCTGGCGATGTGCGTGGGCGTGTGGGGATACCAGACCCAAGGCGGACACGCGGGACCATGGAGCGCCATGATCTTCACGGCGCTCACCTCTGCCGAGATGAGCTACGCGCTGAACGCCCGGTCCGAAACGCAATCGCTATTCCGCATCGGCCTGGCTACCAACCGACCCCTGCTGACGGCGGCGATGACCATTTTCGTGATGCATATGGCCATCCTCTACCTTCCGCCTCTGCAGTCGATCTTCCACACACACGCGCTGACCGGCATTCAGTTGCTCGTCAGCCTCGGCGCGGGAAGCATCGTCTTCTGGGCTGTGGAGTTCGAAAAGTGGACCCGCCGGCGCGTGGATCTGATTCGCGAAACCGGCACGCTCTGAGTCAGTCCTTCGCGCGCGCGGCCAACCAATCCACCACCGCCGTTCTTCCGCACGCCATCAGGCGCTTTTTCTGACCGGCTGACAGGTCGAAGTCGGTCGCCTTCCGGTTCGGAACGGTGATTGTGATGACCTGTGGCGATTCCGCTGTCATCCTGTCCCGCGCACCCAGCAGAGTCTCCATCAGCGCTGAGGCATAAGCGATCGGCCCGCGCACATTGCGGGGACGTTCGGTATCCGGCCCGGCCACCCGAAAACCAAGCACCGGCAAGCCGGCCGAACGGCAGAGATCGAACGGGAAGTTCAGGGCAACGCCCCCGTCTACAAACACGGCTTCCGCGAATGGAGCCTTGCGCGGTTTCAACGCCACCGGCTCGAAGAAAAACGGCAGAGCCGCGCTCATTCGTACCGCCAGCGCAGGGCTGAACGCGTCGGGATTGTGGCCGTAATAGTGAAGGTCATCGGGCAGGACCACCAGTCGTCCTCTGGCGATATCGGCAGTCACGGCGCGCAAACGGTATTCCCCGGTTTCATCGCGCAGGTCGGCGAAGGTGCGAACACCGCGCGCTTCCAGCAATCCACCGAGCCACTCCTGCAGGCGGGCGCCCTTGTAAATGCCGTGGTCCTTGAGCAGGCTCAGCAGGGGTCCAAAGGCGGGGACGATGTCTTCCGGCGCGGAATCGCGCAGGGAGGCGAAATCGAACCGCATGAGGATGGAACGCAGTTCCGAGGCTTTGTAGCCGGCCGTGACGAGCGCGGCAATCATCGCCCCGGCCGAGGTTCCGATGCACCGGCGGAACGTGTATCCCCAGGCTTCCAGAACCTCCAGCGCGCCCACATAGGCAATGGCGCGCACTCCCCCGCCCGCGAACACGGCGTCGTAACGTTTGTTGGCATCGTTCGGCATCCCGGATAATCTCCCGGGCGCCGAAGCATCAACCTTTCACGGCGCCCAATTGGATGCCCTTGACGAAGTACTTTTGTCCGACCACGAACAGAACCACAAGCGGAAGCATCGTCATCACGCTGGCCGCCATAATCAGCTGGGTCTCGCGGCCTTGCATCGAATCGAACACCAGCAAGCCAATCGGCAGAGTACGGAGCCACTCGTCCTTTATCATCACAAGCGGCCAGAAGAACGCCTGCCACGAGCCCATGAACGTGAAGATAGCCAGCGTGATAAGGCCCGGCCTCGCGAGCGGCAGAACGACGTCCCAGAAGATGCAACTCCGCGAAGCGCCGTCCATCTCCGCCGCTTCGTCCAGGCTCAGGGGAACGCTGAACATGAACTGCCGCAGAAGGAATGTGCCGAACGCAGTGAACGCCGCCGGGATGATAAGGCCGGAATACGTGTTCAGCAGTCCCAGCCTCTCGAACAGCGCGTAGTTGGGAATCAGCGTCACCACGCCGGGTATCATCAGCGTGGCGAGGTACATCAGGAACACCTGCTCGCGACCCGGCCACCGGATGCGGGTAAACGCAAACGCCGCCATCGCGCTGGTCAGAACCTGCAGAACGGTTACCCAACCGGCGATGAACAGGCTGTTGAAGTAGTACTGAGCGAACGGGATGCGGCGGTCCGGCACGCTTGAGGCGATAACCTCCAGGTAGTTGTTTACGCGCGTGTACTCGCCGGGTCGGGCCGGATCGACCTCGTAGCGCGTCTGCCACTGCACGGGCAGAAAACGCCCGCTCTCAACCTCGGTGAGCGGTTTGAACGAGGTGGCCAGCATCCAGAAGAACGGAACCAGCATCGTCATCGCGACAGCGGCAAGAACGACGTGGCTCAGCACGGTCTTCGCAATCTGGGCAGGCTTGCTCACGTCGCGCTCTCCACGTACCGGCTTCCGGTCCGCCACTGAATCAGCGTGATCACCAGAATCGCCAGGAACATCGTCCACGAAACGGTGCAGGCATAACCCAGTCGGAATTCCAAAAACGCCTTGTTGTAGATATAGTACCCCAGCGTCGTCGTCGCGCCGGCCGGCCCCCCGTTCGTCATGACCCGGGCGACTTCGAACCCTCCCTGCAGGCCGCCGATGACGCTCATGATGACCACGAAGAAGGTGGTCGGCGCCAGTTGCGGCCAGGTCACGTTCCAGAACTTCGCCCACGGCGCCGCACCGTCAAGATCCGCGGCTTCGTACAATTCCGGCGGGATATTGGAGAGGCCTGCCAGGTACAACAGCATGTTGCCGCCGCCGACGCCGGCCCAGATGCCCATCAGTATCAGGGCCGGCTTGGCCCAGTCCGGATCCAGATGCCACTTGGGCAGTTGCTCGAACGTGATCGGCGCGGTGTGCAGAAGGTTCTCGCGGAACCAGTTGATACCCCCATGGCTGATCAGCCAGTCCAGGCTGAGGTTCAGGAACCCGAAGTCGGGATTGTAGATGGCCTTCCACATCACGAACAGCGCGACCCCGCTGGTGATGGTCGGGATGTAGAACATCGTGCGGTACGCAACGATGCCCCTCAGTTTGCGGTTCAGAATCAAGGCGAGTATCAGAGAGCCTGCAATGCTGAATGGTATCCCGAACATCAGGTAGACGGTGTTCCAGAGGTACTGGTAAAAGTCCGGGTCCGAGAACATGTCACGAAAATTCAGCAGGCCCACCCAGCGCAGGGGCACGCCGGGACGGATGTCCCAGTTGGTGAATGAAGCCAGCAACGAAACGAAGACCGGAAAGGTGGTGAACAGCAGGAAGCCGAGGAAATTGGGCAGAAGGAAACCGAGCGCCGAGAACAGGTCCTTCCGGTTGCGCGCGCGTTGGAAGGACCAGCCGACTTCCGACAGGTCGCGCTTGTGAACCTTCGACGGCGCGAGGGGAGTCACGGGTTCGCTCCTCCGGTTTTCACGGCGCGGTCGGCCAGGTACCGTTCGCGGACCACCGGGTCGCGCTCGATGTTTCTCTGGATCAACGCGTTGATTTTTCTCGCCGCGGTCTTCATCGCCGTTTCCGGGTCGACCTTCCCGCTCCGGATCAGGTCGCGTTGGCCGTCGGTGATGGTCTGGGTGATGAACGGGCTTGCGTACGGTGTCATCTCGAGGCCCTTGCTGTGTTTCATCTGCTCGATCCACAGGGCGTTGTCGGTTTCATTCGGAAACCTCGGATCGAACCGGAATTCCGGGGTGTCCGCGTAGCGCGGGATGGCCGACAATCCGTCGCCGCCGCTGTTGATGTTGCGGTTGTAAGGTTCTGACGCCAGGAACTCGGCGAACAGCATGGACGCGTCCTTGTTCTTCCCTCGCACGTTCACACCGGTGGACCGCCACAACAGGCGGTTCGCGTGCTCGCGGCCGTGCGGCATCGGGGCGACGCCGATGCGGAGGTTCGGGTACTTCCGCCACTGGATGACGGCAAACCGGCCCGAAACAATCATTCCGATGTGACCGCCCATGAAGTAGTTCAGGCTCCCCGTGCCCCACCCGCCGGCGGAGGACATCGCGCTTTCCTCGGCGGCGGTCGGCATCACGTGGTGCCTGTATTGCAGGTCATGGTAGAACCGCGCGCCGGCGACAGCCTCCGGTGAATCCAGCACGCATTTAGTGCCGTCATCGGAGAAGAAGCGCCCCCCGGCTTGCCAGATGCACTCCTCGATACCGTAGCCCATCACGCCGTAGGACTCATAACCTCGTCCGTCCGCCTTTCGCCGGGTCAGCCGTTTGGCGGTCTCCACAAACTCGTCCCACGTCCAGTCGCCTTTCGGATACGGCACACCCAGTTTGTCGAACAGATCCTTGTTGTAGAACAGCGCCGTGGACGCGCAGTTCGTGGGCATGGAGTACTGGCGCCCGTCCACGGTCGCGGCGTCGCGCAACGCCGGCCACAGGATGTCGAGCCCGAATCCGCGCCGGTTGGCCGTGTCCGTCAGGTCCTCCAGTATCCCCGCGTCGTGATACGAAACCAGTTGGCCGCGTTCGTACATATCGAAAAGGTCCGGCCCGACTCCGCCCACGCTTTGAACAACGACCTTGTCCATTCCGGCGTTTGTGGGATCGAGTTTGATGTCGATATCCGGTCTGCCCTTCGCAACGCAGAACTCGCGGAACAGCGCCATCTGTTCACGGCGCGCGGGATTGTCGTCGGTAACCCAGGTGAGCATGGTTTTTCCGGCGGGCGAAGATTGAGGCTTACGCCACTGCGCGATGAACGACAACGCCGTGAAAAGGATAATCGCCGAGATGAAGAATGTCCGCATGGCAGTTCAAAACGGGCCGGGATGCAGTCGCCCATACGGGACCGTACGGGAAGTGCGCCGTCTAGATATTTTTCGCCGTGATTCCGAACGAACGTGAGGAATCTGTGGGTAATCCATGCTCCCCTCTGGCGGGGAGCCGAGCAATCGCCCATACGGGCCCGAAGGGGCAGATTTCTCGCTGACGCTCGAAATGACGGCGCTTTACGCTCAGTCAGTCGTTTGAGTTGGTAAAGATGGCTACCCCAGTCACCCCAATTGTATCACGCACTCGGCTTCGCAACCGACGCGGCCAGCGCCTCGCGCAACGTCGGGTACCGGAACTTGAATCCCTCTGTCTGCGCCTTGGCGGGAATCACCTTCTGGCTGTGTAACAGTGTGTCGGCAAACTCGCCCAGCATCAATCGGAGCGCAAATCCCGGCGCCGGCATGACTGCCGGCCGGCCGAGCGCGGAACCCAGGGCCTTCGCGAATTCCGCCTGACGCACGACACCTGGCGACGCCGCGTTCACAGGGCCGCTCCAATCATTGTCAATGGCCGCCAGAATCATGTTTACGAGGTCCGTTCGATGAATCCACGGAAACCACTGCCTGCCGGAGCCCATCGGCCCGCCCAGCCCGGCCTTGAAGGGCGTGATCATCTGTTGCAACGCGCCCCCGCCGGAATCCAGCACTACCGCAATTCTCAACATAACGACGCGGATGCCCGGTTCGGCCGCTTTCGAGACCTCTGATTCCCATTCCACACATACCCCGGGCAGAAAGCCCGTTCCCGGTCCGGAGTCCTCGGCCAGTTCCTCCTCGCCCCTGTCGCCGTAATACCCGACTGCCGACGCGGAAACCAACACCCTGGGCTTCGGTTCCAGCCGCGAAATCGCCTCGACCAGTCGGCGTGTGCCCAGCACGCGGGAATCCCGAATGGCGCGTTTCTTCTCCGGCGTCCAGCGGCCGGAAATGGTTTCGCCTGCCAGGTTCACCACGGCATCGATGCGGGGCAGGTGCGTTGCGGCAGTAGAAGACCATTCAACAGGTTCAACGGCACCTCCGAAATCAGGCAGGCGCGCAACGTTGCGGCTGAGGAGCACCGGACGTTCAGCCCGCTCAATGAGCGCCTTCACAAGCGCACGGCCAACGAACCCGCCCGGACCGGTGACTGCTGTTATCATGAAACCACTACCCTCCGTATCACCAAGGCGTTGAACTACCGGCGCCCTGTGCCTTCATAATGAGTGAGGCAAAGCAACGCCGGGCATTCATACACAGGCGCTACCGTTACTATAACTATGGCTGAACTATACCTGGAACTAGGCCGCCGCGTTCGCGCTGAACGCCGCGGAGACACTTACCGATTTTCGTTGGACATGGCGGATCAACCGGTTCTCACGAACCTGCTGATTGCTGAGCGCGACGGTGAGCCGGTGCGCTGGATCCACGCCGTCCGCTCCCAGGACGGCCTCGAGATAACCGGCGAGATTGCCGACCGGTGGAAGATTACCGCGGAGATTACCGTCGCTGGCGACCTCGCTCCCCGGGCGCATTGGACCGTCTGTGCGCAGTACCTCGGTATGGAGCCTGCGGAAACCGCCTGGGACGTCTTCTGGGATGTGCAACTGAAAAAGGCGCAACCTTTTGTGCCCGGTATTTTCTACGGCGAAAACCGGCCGGATGGAAAAGGCTCGTACCCCCGCTGGTCCCCCGTTGACGAAGATGATCCCGCTTCTTCGCCCGTCTGGCGGTTCCGCACCGACCGAACGATGACGCCCTTCGCGATGCTCCGGAATACAGACACAGCGGCGGCCGTATCCACCCCGGTTTCGTTCAGCCACGGTGAATCGGGACTCGGCTTCGGAAGCGACGGACGCATCAGCCACCTGTCCCTGCACTTCCCGTGGCGCGAAGAACCGGTCAGCCCCGCGCTGTTCGGTCCCGACGGGTCCAGGCCCAGATCGCGCTCTTTCGTCGTATTGCCCTCCGAAACAGTCGAGTTTTCGTTCGAGGCGTGCGTCACCGACGACGGTTGGCGGTCTCTGTTGCGTGACATGTACAAGGACGATCCCGATGACCTTCAACCGTGGATTTCCGGCGGTGAAGCCGCCGAACTCGCGGCCGACGGTTTGATGCAGTGGCACTTTTCCCGCGATCCAGCCACCCTTTACGAAACGGCCGGTTTCGACCGCTACTTCCGGCCTGATCCGACACAACTGGACCGGCCCGATATGCACATCGCGTGGGTCAGCGGTGCCCCCTATGCCCTTGCCCTCGCCCGTTACGGCACGCGCACCGGACGGAACGACCTGGCGCAAGCCGGCTTAAGCGTGCTGGACCGAATCGCCGAAGAGGGAATCGCGCCTGCGGGGATGTTCTATCCTCGCTGGACCAGGGAAGATGGATGGACCCACGGTTGGAACGCCGGGAGACCCGCCGCTCCCTACGCCCAGAGCCGGACGATTGCCGAGGCTACCTGGTTCTACATTATCGGCCTTCACAGCAGAGCGCCTTGGATAACCCCGGCGAGGCGCGATTTATGGTGCCGCGCCGTGGAGTCCAATCTGGATTTCGCCCTGAAGATTCAAAGGGACGACGGCTCGTTTGGAACGTACTACCACCTCGAAACCGGAAATGTGGAGGAGTGGGAGGGGGCGGGAGGTCTCTCCTGGATTCCGGCCCTGCTGGACGCTCACCGAACGACGCGCGCGGACGGATTGCCCTTCCCGAACTCCGCCGCCTACCGCGAGGCCGCCGTGAAAGCGGGAAGATACTACGCGCAATCGATACGGAATGAATCACTTTTCGGCGCCCCCGAGGACGTTCCGTACGGCGTCACGTCAGAAGACGGCTATAATGCCCTCATTGCGATGCTCAACCTGTACGAGGAGGAAGGCGATGAGGAGTGGCTGGAATTGTCCCGCCACGCCGCGGACTACATGCTGTCGTTCCGGATGTCGTACAACACTCCGTTCTCGCCGTACACCTTGCTCGGCCAGTATGATTTCCGAACCAAGGGCGGTGATATCGCCTCGCCCTCGAACCAGCACCTGCACAACTACGGACTGATTTGCCTGCCGGAACTGCTGAGGCTGTGGCGCATCACACGGGACGACTTCTACTTCGCCCGCGCCCGCGACCACCTGTTCTGCTTCCGCCAGTTCATCGCCCGTGAGGACGGTGACTTCAATGCTCGCCGCGGTATGGTTCCAGAACAATGGTTCCACACGGACTGGACACACCCGAAGGGCTACATCCTACCCCTGGCTCACGCTTGGTGCGCGGGCTGGACCGTCTGGATCGAGGACTGGCTCAGTTCGTTCGGGCACATCTTCATCGACCCGGACTGCGAAGGGTTGTATCTGCTGGAATCACTGGTCGTCGAAGACGTGGACTGGCAGACGGGAGTATTGCGCCTCACGAATCCGTGGACCAGGGACCTCGCCCTGCGTGTTGTCAACTTGAGGTCCGAGGAACGCCGCCTGCTGAAGATAACCGCCGGAGACAGCGTAATCCTGCAGTTCTGAGGAGTGAACACCGTTATTACTCCCTTTCGCTCAGAAACCCGCTGAACGCATACGGGCAAATCGCAATGAGCAACGCCGAACCCAACAGCCATTCCACCTCCGTCGATATTGCCTCGCAGGCTCTCGATGTGCTGGGCATCCAGTCCGCATCCGTTCACCGCATTGACGTAATCGGGGAAAATCCCTGGGGCACCGGCGGATTCCGCGTCTATCTTGCCGATGGTTCCACGCGCATCCTGAAGGCGAAGCGGACCGGTGATTCGAAGGGAAATCCGGAGGGCGCCCGGCGCGAGGCGCTGTTTTACGGGATGCTTGCTGAACGTATGCCGGTTCGCGTACCCCGCGTGGACGCCGTTTGCCTGGATAAGAAGCAGATAACCGCCGTGCTGATGGAGGATTGTCCCGCCGCTCCGCCCCTGGAGGGTTGGACACGGGACCACTTCCTTCGGGCGGCCGAGGATCTGGCCCGCTTTCACGCCGCCTTATGGAACCGCGGCGATGAACTTCGCGCGCTGGGCTTCTCCGGCACACCCTCATTCATCGAGGCGGAGGACATGCCGCAACACGCCCGGCTTTGCTGGAACCACCTCGCCGGCAAGGCGCATTTCAAGGACATTCTGACCACCGAACGCCTCCAGATCATCGATAAACGGATCGATAGCGTCGCCGCCACACAGGCTCACCTGGAGGCGTTGCCCGAAACCTTGATACACGGCGATTGCCACATCGGGAACGTGAGACAGGACGGAACAGGCGTTTTCGTGTGGACAGACTGGCAGGGGGTGCGCATCGGACGCGGCCCGGAGGACATCGCCTTCATGTACCTGCGTGTCAATCACCCGGACGGGCGCGTGCCGCTGGACAATATGCTGATTGTCTACCATCAGAAACTCGGCAAAAGCCTCGGTCAGGACGTACCGATGAACCGGATACGCCTGGCCGCCGCGGCTTACGAGTGGTCCGTCCGTCTTCTCCAGATGCCGCACTACCTCGACGGCGCATCGACCGGGCATCTGCAGACCGAACTCCGTCGCATCGATTCGCTCGCCGAGGCGTTGGGCATCCGATAGTTTCCCCAAAAACACAGTAGGGGCCCGTACGGGCCCCTATGTACCTAACCAGCCTTACGTGTCGAACGCCTAGCGGCTTTCGGGTTGTTCGTTCAGGAACACCACGTACTTCCACCAGTTGTGCTGTCGCCCGTCGGTGGCTACGCCGGCCACGTGCGGGAAGCGCTTGAACCACCAGATGTGGTAGTTGCGGTGGTAGTCGCCGGTGTACGGTGTCGCCCAGGCGCTTCGGTTGATCATCTTCCGGGGCGCGCCCTCGCTCGGATAGTTCGGGTAGTTCAGCCAGTCGTCCGCATCGCTGGACACGTATGTCGTGTTCGCGAAGTCGTAGTCGGATGTCCCGTTCGGCGGATAGTGAACGTTGCCGCACGAAGCCTTGCCCGGTGTGATTTTCTCGAACCTGGTGAACTTGTCGAACAGCGTGCGTTCGCTGGCCGCATTCCATCCGCCGTAGACCTTGAAGCCGAGGATACTTTCGGAGCGGTGCCCCCAATCTTCAAGCATACAGTCGTTGCCGCGTTCGTAGTTGAATCCACTGAGGATAAACAGGCGGTTGCCGGTCTGGCCGGGCACGGGTCCGGAGTTGCACCAGTAGGCGTTTTTGCCGGCCATGGTGGTTTCCCACCAGCCGAGGCCCGGTATGCCTTGCAACCAGATTTCGTCCACGTCCCCCACGTCAACGCGGCGCACCAGGTCGAACTGCCGGATGATGGCGTTGTAGTCTCCGCCAACCTTCGTCCAGTTCCCCGCGCGGGTTTCCGCCAGGTACTGGGCGTCGGTGTAGCGCGTTCCATCGAGGTGCAGAGGCCATTCGTCCAGGATGAACTGTGGCAACATGTAAATCCGCAGATAACCGTTGCTGGCGAGTTCCATATCCTTGCGGTGGTTCTCATTATTCGTGATGGGGTTGTTCCACCCGAACACCAAGCGTACTTTCTTGTTGCCTTCAGACTCGATAATCGGTTCGTAGTTGATGGCCAGAACCCGCAACGCACGGTATTCCAGTGGCGTGTCCCTGGCAAGGCGCACGGCCGTGGCGACATCGATGTTCTTCGATTCCCGATAGGATGCCCAACGGGTTTGAATATCGATGTCTGTCGGAGCGCGCATCAATCCCGCGGCAACCATCAAGGCCGCCGCCGCGTCTTCCAGCGATGATTCCGGCTTGCGGACTTCGATTTCATATATCGATACCGGATTGCTGTCGGCCACGCCGGTGATAACGATGGACAGCATGCTCACGCCGGTCACGCGCGCGGTCTTCATTGGTACGACGGTGCGGTCTGAAGAACCGGGCGGTGTATATCCACCGCGCTCGATCGGTCCGTTCTCACCCGCGTTGTAGTACGTACGGGTATCGTTGTAAGGATTTCGTCCGCTGGAATTCGTCACCTGGTTGGTCAGTTCGATATGCCAGGCTGTCGGATGGTTCTTCCAGTGGACGACCACTTCGGTGATCGTGGCATTTGTCAGCGGGAATGAGATGCGAATCGGCGTTGTGGGCGATACCCCGGCCACCGAACCGCTCTCCCAGTACGTGCTGTACATGCCGTCAGTCAGGTTGCCGGTTCCTGTTCCTCCCGGCACCGGATTGGGTGTCATACCCGCGATGATATTGGTAATCGCCGGGAAACTCGTCATGTGCTGGGTCACCGTGCCGCGAGCCGTGTTCACCCACTTCGGACCGGCCATCAGGCGCCCATCCTTGTGTGCGCCAAGGACGGCTGTTCCGATGGGAACCGGTATAACGTAAACGCCGTTGGCTCCGGTGTAAACGTACGGACCGCCGTCCAGCATGAATCCGACCGCCGCTCCCGAAATGGGCCGTCCCAGCGGGTCGCTGATGATTCCCGTGACGAAGTTTGGATACGTTATACCCAGGTCGATCTGGTATTCCACGCTTTCCGTCACGTTCTGCTGGACACTGCCTGTGGCCTCACCCTTCACGGCGGATATCGTGAAGATTTGCGGTGTGGCTGTCGCCGTAACCAGTGCCTCGTATTTTCCGTTTACATCCGTGGTAAGGGTGGCAACGGTGTTGTTGCTCTGGTCCTTGATGGTAACGGTGGCGTCCGCAATTGTGAACACCGGTCCGCCGGTTGAATCGTACACAATCCCGCGGATCACAGCCGCGCCCGGCGGCAATCCGGGGGCGGATTCCACGCTTCCCGTGGTTGTCGTTACGTCGTCCGACCAACCGCCGGGTACGAGGCACATCCACTTCACGTAGACCGGGGTGTAGTACTGCATCAGCGCCAATTTGCCTTCCGGCATTGGTTGAACGCCGATCTTGGACGCCGTGTTGACGCTCAACCGGTATCCCCCGGCAACAGGATCGCTGTTTCCGAACCTGTTCTGCGCCTGCCACCAGTCCGCGGCGAACCAGGTGGTTCCGGATTTCAACCGCGTCGCAACGGTCGCGTATTGCACGTTTGGCGAGTTAACGGTGTACGGGTATCCCTCGATGATTATCTCCGGGCCCGGATGCCGCCGGGCCGGCGTCCCCTCTTCCGCGCCCAGGGTAGTCATGATTCCCATGGCATAGGAACCGTACGAGTCCAATGCAATACCAACACCCGGGATATCAGCGCCGGTTACGTACTGTGCGCCTTCCGAGTCCATCAGGACCTGGGTATTGAATCGTTGAATCGGCGCAACTTCCTTCTGCCCCTCGTAAGCTCGGCCGGCGAAGTACATCGTCGCGTCGCCCACGGGAGTCATCTCGTCCGCATAGGCCATCGGGTGATGGTACTTGGTTGCCTGCAACAGCATCGAGGTTTCGCCGTCCTGCGGATCCGGGGCGATTACCACATCGGAGCCCGACTGGCCCGTATTGGCGGGATCCTGAAGGCTCTTCCAACCGTGCAGATTGCCATCGCGGAAATCATAGGAGACGATTCCGGCCGGTACGGCCGGAGGGGTGAAACCCGTGTAGCCATTGAAATAAAGGGTGTACCCCGACTGGGAAGTACCCGTGGCCAGCGCTGACTGCAGGGGAAACACAACCTTCACACAGCCGCCCATCGGCATGGCCTTGGTTGGCAGGGGAGTCTGGTCGTAATATACGGCAATGTCCGAACCGTCGGGCCGAACGAGGTCCCCGGTCAGCGATGCCGGAATAGTTGCGGTTGCCAGTTCGGACGCGGCGAAGGCCCGTCCGGATGTGTTGTTGATTGTGAAAGGCAGACGGTTCCTGTAATAGAGGTCGGCCCATGTCTGAGCGCGGGCGGATTGTCCCATCAGCATCATGCCCAGAGCGGACAAAAGCGCCAGGCGCCAGGTGAACGTAACGGTGCGTCGCATGTGAACTTGCCTCCATGCCGTGTGACGGTGCGCCAGTATGCTCCTTACAAAGCCTCCGGGCGCATGGAATCATCTTCATGATAAGGCATGTCGAAAGCCGCGCGAACAAACGGCGTCGGGAGGCGCAGGCTTGTTGGGGAAGGATCAGCCGTTCGTCAGGCCGTCAAGACCGGCGAATGCGCGCAACAGCAGAACCGCATCGGTGATCGTCACGGATCCGCTGTGGTCGGCGTCCGCCGGGTTGAACGCGTGGTCCGGCGCGGTGATGGTGAACTCCGCGCTGTCGTGCTCTGTCAGCGTTCCCACACTGGCGGTCAGCTTATACGTTCCCGGTGTGTCCACCCGCACATCATCAAGCACGGCGACACCGTTTATCACCGGAAACTTCGTTGTTCCGAGCAGTTTGGCGCACGAAGGTCCAACACCTGAGGCAAGTTTCACACGGACGAATCCGTTGAAGTCCGAGGCGATGGTTCCGTCTGCTTTCCTTACAACGACCAATGGTGATTCCGAAAGGGATTCCCCTGCCTTGGCCGTTCCGGGTTGGCCCGTGAACTCAAACGATCTTGGCACATTCACACCCACCTTGGGGTACCGGACCACCCGGGCGCGGTAAGTTTCCACAACGTAGACGGCGAATTCGTCCACCGCAATTGCGCGGGCATCGGAGAGGATACCGTCTCCCGGCGCTGACGAGTTAACCACCGTGTTCAGGCTCGGTTGTCCGTATACGATGGTAGCCGTGGTGCTGGTTCCGGGGTAGAACAGCACGCGCTTGTTGTATGTGTCGCTGATGTACACACCGTCCTTGTCGAGGGCAACATCCGTCGGGTAGTACAGCGAGTTGGCGCTGATTCCGCCGTTGTTCACGACGTGCGCGGTGAAGTTCGGTTGCCCGTAGACGCGTGTGGCCGACTGGCTTCCGTGAGGATAAAACAGCACCCGGTGGTTTGCGCGGTCGGCAATGTATACCCCATCGGCCGAAACGGCAGTTCCTGCCGCGCTGTTCATCCACTTCTCATTCGATCCCGTGAACATGCTGTAAAGGGTTTCGGCGCCGTACACACGAGTGGCCCACGAACTGCCCGGCGGGTAATACAGCACCCGGCAGATGAACGAGTCAGTTACGTAGGCCCCTCCGTTGGCGTCCAGCGATACGTTTTCAGGATACGTGAGGCTGTTGGGAGAAATGCCATCCCACTGGGGACATGAGGAACCAAAGCCCGGTTGGCCGAATACCCGGCTGGCTGTGGTTTCACCGGGACGGTAAAAAAGAGCGCGCGAGTTTCGCCAGTCCGCGATGATAACGCCGGAATCGTTGGCTTCCACCTCTGCCGGACGGGACAGGCTGGACGCATTGAGCCCGTAGTGGTTGTAAAACGTGCTTGAGTAATCCGGCTGTCCGTACACCCGCGAGGCGAGGATAGAGCCACCCGGCATAAACAGCACGCGATTCAGCATCTCATCGCTGATGTAAACACCCTCTTCGGTTACCGCGACACCCCTGGGAGACACCATCCGGCCATTGGGTGGAAGGTCCGGGTTGTTGGAAATCACCACGTTCAGGTTCGGTTGTCCGTAAACGCGGTCGGGCATCACCAGGGCTTGCCCCGGTGCGGCGAAGATAAGCACGGCAAGAGCGGTAGATGCTGTTCGGAAGTTCATGGTGTTGACAACCCCGCGGCGATTTTCAGAGTGGCGGCTACATCGGCGACATTGAAGAAACCGTCTCCGTTCACATCACCTGCCAGCGATTCTCCCGGCGCCGCGCCAATTGTGACAGACACCGTTTCCGGAATGGGAAGGGTGGCCGTGGTGACCATCAATTCGTATGTTCCGGGCTTGTCGATGGCGAGGTTGGTAAACGTCGCGATTCCGGCAACCGCCGACACGGTGGTCGTTCCGAGCAACGTTCCGCACGACGGACCGGAACCCGGCTTGATGCGTATGCGCACATTACCTGTGTAGTTTGTCGCTTGCGCGCCGTTGGAATAACGTACAACAGCCGAAGGCTGGACCTCAAATGGTTGCCCCGCGCGCGCGCCAACTGGAGCCGTCAAGAACGAAACACTCGCCGCCATCGGGGTTGTGGTTTTCGGAAACCTCAGCACCCGTCCGCCAAAATCGCAAACATAAACGCCGGTGGCATCCGTTGTGACCGAGCGCGGCGCGTAGAACCCGTACGGCGTGACTCCATTCCAGTTAAGGCGCACCGTGGTGAAATCCGTCTGACCGTAAACCACCGAGGCGACATTACTGCCGTGCGGCCAGAACAGCGCCCGGCTGTTCAGATAGTCGTCCACATAAAATCCCGTCTCGTCCACGGCGCATCCCAGCGGTTGTTGCAGGGTGTTGGGTCCGCATCCTCCATCGTTCGGGAAAAACGATGTGAAATCCGGCTGTCCGTAGACGCGTGTGGCGGTTGTCGAACCGTGCGGGAAGAACAACGCCCGGTGGTTATTGTAATCCACCACATAAAGGCCTTCCGAGTCGACCGCAATCCCGCGCGGGGAAGATACCGCGGTATCGCTGGCGCCCTGGTAGTTCGTCGTGAACTTCGGCTGGCCCCAGACCTTCGTCGCCGTGGTGCTGTTCGGCGGAAAAAAGAGAACGCGGTTGTTGCCGGTATCCGCCACGTACAGGCCGCCTGTCCCGTCCGTAGCCAGGAAGGACGGGCCGAACAGCGAGTTCTCGTTCAAACCGTAGTAGTTGGCCTTGTTTGAGGTGAACGAAGGTTGGCCGTAAACACGCGTGGCGGTGGTGGAACCGTGCGGGTAGAAGAGCACTCGGTTGTTGTTGCCGTCCGCAATGTAGACACCGAAACTGTCGCGCGCCACACCCCAGGGGTAGTTCAGGCTGTTGGCGCTTACGCCGCCGTTGTTGGGGCTGAGGCTTTCGAAGTTCGGCTGGCCGTAAACAGCCGTGGCTTCCACGGCCTCGCCCGGAAAGAAAAGGACTCGGTGGTAATAGTTGTCCGAAATGTACACACCTTCAGGCCCGGCCGCCACGTCATACGGCAGGTTGATGCGCGCATTGGGCGGAACGGCGGAGTTGCCCGGCAGGGCGGTGGCAAAGTCCGGTTGACCGTACACGCGGTCTGCGATGATCTGGGCGCGGACACACGCGGTTGAAAAGACCACGAGGGACACGGCCAGAGTGAGGCCGCCAAACAGATTTCGGTTCATCATTGAGCGTAGGTCGGCCGCCGTGCTGGCAATGGCAACTTATGAAAGGCGGCTTTTCTATAACTATAGCGTCTTTGACGACACGCCGCGCACAACCGGTCAGGCCAGCGTTTTTCGGTACCACTCCATCGTCGTTCGAAGACCGTCGATGAAGCCGACCGCCGGTTCGTAACCGATCAGTTCCCGCGCCTTGTTGATGTCCGCCTGGCTGTCGCGCACGTCCCCTTCACGTTCGGGGCCGTATTCCGGCTGAACGCCGGTGCCCAGAATCTCCTGTATGCTGTCCAGCAGTTGCCTGAGCGTGATTCGGTCGCCGCACGCGACGTTCATCGTCTGCCCGGCGGCCGAGGCGGGCGCGGTGCAAGCCAGCAGATTGGCGCGCACGTTGTTGCTGACGAAGGTGAAGTCCCTGCTGTGGAAACCGTCTCCGAAGATGGTGGGCGTCTGCCCTGTCAGCAGTGCCGTGGCGAACTTGGCGATGACGCCGGTGTAGTAACTCTTCGGATCCTGCCTCGGACCGAAGACATTGAAATAGCGCAGGCTCACTGTCTCAAGCCCGTACACATCGAAGAAAATGCGGCAGTACTCCTCGGCGGTCAGTTTCTGCAAAGCGTACGGCGACTTCGGGCGCGGGGGCATCGTTTCGACCTTCGGCAATGTCGGCGTGTCTCCGTAGACACTGGAGGACGATGCGTAAACAAGACGGCGGACTTTCGCGTCGCGCGCGGCAAGGAGAAGATTCAGCGTGCCGTCAACGTTAGCGTTGTGCGAAGCCAGAGGGTCTTTCACACTGCGCGGCACACTGGGAATAGCCGCCTGGTGGAGTATGTAATCGATGCCGTCCACGGCGGAGCGCACGACTTCCAAATCCGTGATACTGCCCTCGATCACATCGCACCCGGGCGGGATGTTGGACATGTGTCCGGTGCTGAAGTCATCCAGCACGCGCACGGTATGCCCCATGCCGACCAGCGTTTCGGCTATGTGCGAGCCGATGAAACCGCCGCCGCCGGTGACCAGGAACGTCGGGTTTCCCGCAAATTGGATTTCCCGCATCGTGCGAACCTCCAAAACATAAAAGACCCCGCCCTTCCGGGCGGGGTCGATACAGTCCGGTGGTGGACCTGAAGGGATTCGAACCCTTGGCCTCCTCAATGCCATTGAGGCGCGCTCCCAACTGCGCCACAGGCCCAGCACACAGATTTTACAACAGGAAGGGGGCAGAGGTCAAATGCCCCCTTCCTTCCGTGTTATCACGGGTAAACCGGCTCCTTGCCGTTCAGATGGCGTATCAACCGCGCCACGTCCGCCATAGTCAGCTTTCCATCGCCGAATCCGCGTGGATCGGCGGAGGGCTTCGGTGCGGTGTCAACGGCGGCGATGCTGATATCGGCCGTTCCGTTCATCGGCTTCGTGCGCGCCAGACCGCCAATCGCCTTCAACAGCGCTTTCACGTCGTCCGCATTGACCAGTCCGTCTCCGTTTGCGTCGCCGTAGATGAACGTTCCGGAGCAGGTTCCGCCGCCGTCCGAACAAGTTCTCTCCCGAATGGTCACAGAGGCGCATTCGATCGTTCCCGCGTCCGTCGATACGACATCAACCACGTGCAATTTCCACGTGCCGTTCACCGCCGCGCCCGCCTTGCCGGAAAACGCGGAGAGCGGTTGTTCCGGACGGAAGGATCCGGAAAACGGGGCCGTTCCGGTTGCGATGGAGTTCGCCGCCGTGTCGTCGAAGATGGTATCGTTCGAACCGGCCGGGCAGTCCGCCCCGAACTTGTCTCCGGAACCTCCCCTGCCCGACGCCAGCGCCACCTTCGTGCCGTCCGGCCCGATCAGGCTGATGTCCAGGTCGGAATCCCACGTGTGGCTGATGTACAGCGCTACCGTAACATCCGCCAGAGTACCGCTGAGTCCGGAAACGCTGATTGGTAGGTCAACGCCTGCCAGGTCGCCGTCCGGTATGGCAACCGGTCCCGTTGCCGTGTATGTGATCGGCGACGAAACCGTGCCGGTGGCGACGGCAAATGGGACGTTGTACACGCCCTGCCCGCACGTCACCTGAATCGTACCGGTGATTGGTGTTCCGCATACGAATAACGGCGAGACGCCGATCTTGTACGGAGTGGTGTTGGCTCGCGTACCCCCGGCCGGGATATCCGGCACCGGAGCCGAGGCGTCGACAACCGTCACTCCCGATGTCGTCACGCTCATCCCCGTCGTCACGCCGGTTGCGTCCGTCGCCCCGGTGTTGCCGAAGGTGACCGTGAGTTTCACGCACTCGTTGTAGTCGATGACGCCGTTGTTGTTACCAAGCGAATCATCGACGGCCACATTGGTCACAGCCAGAACGGGCTTGAAGTCCACCAGATTCACCCCGGCTGAAAACTCCGAGGTGTCGCCCGTGGGAGAAGTCGCCGTGGCGGTGATGACACTGCCTGCCGGCAGGGCGCACGGAACCGTGGCGCTGACGGGTATCGAACCGGCGGCATCCGTGGTCACGCTTGTCGAACCAAGGTACACAGCGCCCTGTTGAGTGCACGGCGCGGTGCAGGCGGGTCCCGAGAAGAAGTCGACGGCGTAAACAGTGTTCGCCTTGCTGTTCATCGTGCCGGTGACGGTCGCCTGACCGCCTGACAGCGTGGCTTTCGTAAGCACCGGGAAGTTTTGCAATCCGTTCGACCCGGTGTCGGCGTCCAGGTTATCGTTGGGCGTAACACCCTCCGGCCCGATATCGATACCGAGGAGGGTGTTGCTGTGAATTGAGTTGCCGCGCACGGCGATTCCTGTGCAGGAGCCGTTGTAGCCGTCGCGTATCCACACGCCCCGCTCGCCGTTGAACGCGACGGTGTTTCCGGCGCCCGCGGCCGTTCCGCCGATTGTGACGCCGGTGACGCCACTGAAGCACTCGATACCGTTCTGACGGTTCGGCAGAGGCAATACGCCGTCGGCCTGAACGCCGATGCGGTTGCCGAGGATTTGAACGTTGGAGATGCTGAGTTCACTGGCCTGGACGCCGTTTCCGAAGTTGCCGGACACCAGGTTTCCCTGGCCGGGGAGACTGCCGCCGATGACGTGGTTGCTGTTGGCCCAGAACAGGCCGATGCCTTGCCAGTAATTGCCGACGGCGGCCGTTCCCGCCGCATTCGTCCCCACGTGATTTCCCTGCACCACACCGCCGCTGGAGTTCTGCAGGACGATACCTCCTCCCATGTTGCCGGACACCACGTTGTTGAGTACCATCGGGTTAGTGGAGTTCAGGTATGCGCCTTGGTAAGCGTTGCCAACGGCGGTGGCGCCTGTTACGTCGGTTCCGATATAGTTACCCTGAATACGGGTGTTTGTCGCCCAATCGCCGACGCCGGCGCCGTAATTGCCGGAGATGACGTTGCGAGCGCTCGCCACCGTACCTCCGATGGTGTTGTTTGAAGCCCCGCAACACAGACTGATGCCTTCACGGGCATTGCCCAGCGGCTTCGTGCCGGTGATGTCCAACCCGATGATGTTGCCCTGCACCAGGTTGTCCCGGTTTCCTTCGGTGTAGAACTGAATACCGCTGGAACCGCTGGCAGAGACGATATTGCCGTCGCCCGGAGCCAGTCCGCCGATGACGTTGTCGTGGCTTGCTCCAAGAAGGACAATACCGTGAGCCATGTTGCCCAGAGGCAAACTACCCGTAACGTCCGTGCCGACCAGATTTCCATAAACCCGGTTGGCCGAAGTCTCACTCAGTTCAATACCGCTGTTAATGTTGCCCGAGATGGTGTTTCCGCCAACCACAGCGTCCTTGCCGTACCGAACCACAACACCCGCATTGTTCGGAATTGCCGCATCACCCATCACGCACAATCCGATGACGTTCTGCAGGACGGAGTTACCGTCGGAACCGGTATCGGCAATCTCGACGCCGTTGTGCCAGTTGCCCGATATCACGTTCTTCGACACCGTGTTATGATGGGCTCCCGAACACAGGCGGACGCCCAGCCAGTGGTTGGCCAGCGGCTCCACCCCGGTCACGTCGACGCCGATGTAATTGCCCTGGATGGTGTTGAGTGTCACATCCGGGCCGCGCAGTTCGACACCCGCCGCGTAGTTGCCGGATATCAGGTTCGCCTGCCCGGCACCCAGGCCGCCGATAACGTTGTTGTTGGCGCCGTTGAGGAACTGCACAGCCGAGTCCAGGTTGGCGATCTCGAGCATACCGCTCGGGTCAGGGCCGATGAAGTTGCCGGTGACCATCGTGCCGGCGGCGCCGTCCAGGAGAATTCCGGCACTGTTGTTGCCCGAGATAACGTTCCGCTCCGCCGCCGTGGAGCCGCCGATGATGTTGTTATCACCCTGCACCAGAATACCCGGCGTGCACGGTGACCGGTATATCCCGGTCGGGTCGATACCGATTTGGCATCCGGTTACGGTGTTTCCGCCGCTCTCCAGAACGATGCCGGCCCGCGCGTATCCCTCGATATTCAACGCCTTGATGACGCACGAGTCCGCCTGGATGACCAGGCCGTCGCAGTTTCCGCTGGACCATCCGCCGAGGACGATCAACGGCGTTCCGGTGAAGCCAGGTTGTGTTGTGCCGTCAATGACCACCGATTCGGTGACTGGTGGCAGTGGTGAAACGGGTGCTATCTGCTGGAGGCCGCCGGGGATGTTGAAGGTGATGGTGTCCAGGCCGGCCCTGGCGTTGGCATCCAGTATCGCCTGCCGCAGTGAGCCTTCGCCGGAATCGTACACGTTGGTCACCACGAGACTGCTCTCGACGGGCAGGTCGGCGACCTTTACGGACAGGCTGAACTCCGACGTGTTACCGGCGGAATCCGTGGCCGTCGCGGTGACCCCGGCGCCCGGCCTGGAAGGCGCGGGCAATGACACGTTGAACGCCGCGTTACCGAAGGCGTCGGTGGTCACATTCTGCGAGCCGAGATACACCTCACCCTGCCCATAGGCTCCCGCAACGTAAAGGGCGTTGTTGAAGAATTCCAGCCGGAATGTGGTGGACGGAACACTGTTCAGCGTGCCTGTGATGTCTATATTGCCTGCGCTGTAGGCGGCCGACGTCAGTACCGGATAGTTCTGCAACATGTTGGGTCCGGTGTCGCTATCACGGGCGTCATTTCGCGTCACGCCGGCAGGTTCCAGGTCGATTCCCAGCAGATTGTGGTTTCGGATGGAGTTGCGGAGTATGCGGTTCCGCACCGGGCTCACGTTACCTGCCAGCACGACACCGTTGCCTCCGTAGCCAGCGATGATGTTGCCGTCGCCGGTTCCCGGTCCCCCGATGTCGTTTTCGTGGGCGCCTTCGCGTATGTTCACGGCATGGTCACCGCCGCCCAGGATGATATTCCCGGTGATGTCCACGCCAATGTGGTTTCCGCGAACGACGTTGTGCGCCGTGCCGGAATCAACGAGGGCCACGCCCGACCAGCCGCCCACGATGATGTTGCGCTCACCGGCCCCGGCGCCTCCGATGATGTTCCTCTGCGAGCCCTGGGCGATGTTCACGCCGGCCCAGCCCGCGCCGAGGTTCTGGCGGCCGGTCGGGTCGGTTCCGATGAGATTCCCCTGAACCACGTTGTCGTGCGCATCCTCGACGTGGATGCCGGAACTGTTGCCGGTCACCAGGTTGCCTGCGCCGGGCGCTGTTCCACCGATGAGGTTGAACCTCGTCTCCCAACTGACCATGATTCCGTTACCGTTGTTGCCGACGGTGACGTTGCGCGGTACATTCAAGCCGATGGTGTTTCCCTGAACGATGGTGCGCGCGGTGTCGCGGCCGGAAACCTCGATACCGTGGGAATTGTTGCCGGAGATGATGTTTCCTGCGCCCGCCGCGGTTCCACCCACCAGCGTATCCACCGCGCCGTTCGCAACAACCACACCCTGGTTTTCATTAGGCACGGCGCTGAGTCCCGTCTTTTCCAGGCCGATGACATTGCCCTGAACGACATTTGACGTGGTGCCGATACCGTCGATGAAGATTCCACAGCCCTTGTTGCCCGAAATGTAGTTCCGCGTTCCAGAAGCAGTTCCGCCGAACGTATTTCGAGAAGCCTGGTCCGTAACGCTGATGCCGGTTCCCTCGTTGGACACAGCGAATGAACCCGTGGCGTCGAGGCCGATGTAGTTTCCGGATACAACGTTGGCCGTCGTTCCCGGGTTTTCCAGGCGCACACCGTCCGATTGGTTTCCGGAAATAACGTTGCGCGCCTCGGATTGTGTGCCTCCGATGGTGTTTCCGGACGCCCTGTCCTGGATAGCCACGCCGTATTCGCCGTTCCTGACAGCGTTTTCACCGACCGGATCCAGGCCGATGTAGTTGCCGCAGACAACGTTGCCGGTGACGCCCGGCCCGTTGAGGCGGACACCGACCTGGGAGTTTCCGGAGATGATGTTCCGGGTGCTCTCGGAGGTTCCCCCGATGGTGTTGTCGTGGGCGTTGTTATCAACCTTGATGCCGTCGCCGTTCGGCAGAGGCTCGGTACCGTTCGACTTGACGCCAATCCAGTTGCCGATGATTCTGTTGTTCACGGAATACACACCACCGATGCGGATGCCGGCTTCCGTGTGACCAGCGATGACGTTACCCGGCCCGATTATCTGCCCGACACTGTTCCAGAGTTCAACCCCTTTCGTCATACCGGCGTCGATCGGCACCTCCAGGCCGTCGACCGTGGTGCCGATGTAATTGCCGCTGATGACGTTGCCGCCCAGTCGGTCGTCGAACTGGATATTGGCCTCATAGTTGCCGGAAATGATGTTCCGTCCCCCGACCGCGGTGGAGCCGATGACATTGTCTGATGCGTCACAGCAAACGGCGACTCCCAACCGGTTGGGAACGGCCTTCGTTCCGGCGGCGTTCAGACCGATGATGTTACCCAGCACCTTGTTGCGTGACGTGCTCCAGTCGGTGATGTGGATCCCGGTTTCCGTGTTGCCGGAAATGACGTTCCGGTCGCCGCCGGACAATCCGCCGATGGTGTTGTCGGTTGTTCCCCATTGAAGAATAATGCCGCGGTTGTTGGGCACGGCGTTCTCGCCCGATGCGTCCAGACCGAGCCAGCAACCCGTAACTGAATTCTCCGCGCCCCAGCGGATGGTGATTGCGGCGCCGGTGAAGTTCCGGATGTTCAGGCATCTGACCTGACAGCCACCGGTTTCGATGACAAGCCCTTCGGAGGCGCCCGCTCCGACTAGGGAAACAAGCGGCGGTCCGGTGAAACCGGCCTGTGTCGAGCCGTCGATGGTAACCGGCTGGGACATCGCCGGGAGGTTTGTAGAAACGCTGATTTCGTATGGCGGCGGCAGGCTGAAGGCGATGACGTCGGCTTCCGAGTCGCCGTTGGCGTCGGTAATGGCCTGCCTCAGCGTGCCGGGGCCGTCTTCGTCCGCCGATGTTACGGTGTATGTTGCGGCGAGGCACGCAGACGCCGGGATCAGGAAGAGCAAAAGAGTCAGAAGATAACGCTTGTGGTATACCATGGAATCCCCCTTCCACCGTCTCCTCCGATAGCAACAGACAGCCCGGCGAAGGACCCGGCGAAAGACCAGCAAAAAAAGGGGCTTCCGGTGATTCGGAAACCCCCTGTCACCGACGCCTTAATTGTACGTCCGGATTCGCGACGCGGCCACATCGGCGCGGCTATTTTTGCTGTTTATTTTCAGCGTTCAGTCAGCGGCTTCCCAAAAAGCGGCGGCTCCAGTTTGGCGATATCGATACCCAGGCGCTTAAGGACGGTGGGACCGATGTCCGCCCGATCGCCCGGACGCCGGACCTCGGTGTCGTTGGTCGCCATAAACACGTAGGGCGCGTTGCGGTGGGTGGTCTTTCCGACGTCAAAACCGTGGTCCACCACTACATACACGGTGGTGTCCTTGTAGAGGTTCATCTCCTTGAGGCGCTTGATGATCTTGCCGGTCCACTCGTCGTCTTCCTTCAAGCCGGCGCTGTATTCCTTCGAACCCTCGCCGAACTGGTGTCCGTCGTGGTCCGGCCGGGCGAAATGCGCGAAAATGAGGAACCGCTTGTCCTTGTTCTTCTCGATTTCGGACAGCGTCCTCGTTGAAACGGCCTCGTCCGTTTTCAGTCCGTTCACAAAAAGGTCCATTCCATCCTTCGCGTTGAAGTACGGCTTGCCCGGCGCCACGACGAAACGCCGAGCGCCTTCCTGGATGACCTTCATGCCGTTGCGCCGCAGTCGCGCCTGTTCCGGCAGGTTCTTCAGCGGACCCTTCTCGCTTCGCGTCTTCCAGCGCTGATACGGGACTTTCACCGGGCCCGCGGCGTCCACGTGGCCGGACTTGGCCACGATCATCGCCGTGTACACCTTGTCGTCTCCAAACGCTTTTTCAGCGCGCTCGAAAATGGTATATCCCTTCGGGATTGGCTGGTACTTCCCGTTTGAGTGGACACCCGTGGTGTTTGGGTGATACCCGGTCAAAATCTGGCTCCACCCTGCTTTCGTGTCGGTGGCGCCGGTGGTGACGTTGATGTTCACCATCTTCCCTTCGGCTTTCAACGCGGCCAGCGTCGGCAGTTCGTTCCTTTCCAGCATTTTCTCCACGTGACCGCGGCGCGCGCCGTCCCACCCGATCAGCAAAACGTTTTTCGATGTCTCCGCCACGCTCAAGGCCTGAACGGCAAACAACGCGACTGCCGCCATCATCCAGCGATTCCGTGTCATGTTCTTTCAACCCCCTGTGTTTTGACGGAAAATAAGAGCAAAGAACATCCGCCCATCATACTTGGACGCCCGCGGACGCCTCCGGTTGCGCCGGTCCGCAACGCTCGACTGCGCTGGCCGCTGTGAACTAACTTGATGACGTACACGAAAGGGGAAATGACCATGGATGCGCCGCGAGAATTAACCACCGACATTGCTCCGCCGGACTGGACCGCCTACTGGATCTGGGACGAGGGCATACCGAGAACGGTACCGGGCGAGCACGAAGTCCGATACTTCCGCCGTACCTTCCAGGCGGAACCGGGCGCACGGCTGACGGTTCGCGTGTCCGCCGACAGCCGCTACGAACTCTTTCTCAACGGGGAACGCGTTTCGGTCGGACCGTGCAAGGGCGACTACTGGCGACAGCACTACGAAACCGTCGATGTTTCCCCGTATCTCCACGCCGGCCAGAACATCCTGGCCGCCCGTGTGCTTCATTTTCACACCGCCGAGCCTTACCGCATGGATTCCGTCGGCATTTCATCCGTCTACCGCGCCGCTTACGGGGGCTTCTTCCTGCAGGGCGAATGGACCGGAGAGGGCGAGTGCGTGGACACCAACGGTCAGTGGCTCGTCCTGCGCGGCGAGGGAATCCGGTTTCACGCCACACGGGGCACCGAACTGTTTGGCCAGACCGAAGACGTGGAAGGCGGCCTGCTTCCGCACGGATGGACCGATCAGACCTACGACGACTCGCGTTGGATTCCAGCCGTGCCGTTTTATCCCGGCCTCAGCCCGGACCGCAAAATGTGCACCGACTTCAGTTGCTGGAACCTGACGCCCCGCCCGATCCCGCCGCTGTACGAAACCAGGCGCGGGCTGGCTTGCGGCAAAGTCGCGTTGGGCATCCACACCGGTTCCGTCAAGCCAAAGGTCGTTTCGGCCGCTTTGTGCGGTCTCGCCAACGACGCGGAACTGCCTCCCGATTCCGAATGGACCATCGACCTTGACGCAGGCGAATTGACCACCGGCTACATCCGCCTTTCCGTTTCGGGCGGCAAGGGCAGTGAAATTCGCCTGACGTATGCCGAAGCCTACGGACAGGGCGAGGAAGGCCAGGCATGGGTTAAAAAGGGCATTCGCGACGATCCCGCGGAAGGCGGCATTTTCGGCCTGAACGACCGCTACCGGCCCGGAGGGGCCGATGAAACCTACCAGCCCTTCTGGTTCCGGACATTCCGTTTCGTGCGCGTGCACATCAAGGTCGGCGCGGAACCACTGGTTGTACGACCGCTCACCTATATCGAAACCGGATATCCCCTGGAGGTCAGAAGCCGGTTCGAAAGCGCCGACCCCAGGCACGCGGAACTCTGGGACATCAGCGTTCGCACCGTCCAGCGCTGTCTGCACGAAACATTTATAGACTGCCCGTATTACGAGCAATTGCAGTACACGATGGACACCCGCCTGGAAGCGCTGTTCGCCGCGTGCATGACGGGGGACACACGCCCCATGCTGAAAGCCATCCACGATTACCATTGCTCCTGGCACCCCAGCGGACTGGTGCAGAGCAGAACGCCTACCGTGGTGCCGCAGATCATCCCCGGTTTCGCCCTGCATTGGATATTCATGCTTTACGACCACTGGTCACTAACAGGCGACCGTGAAGTACCACGCCGTTACCGTAGCGCCGTGGATTCCGTGCTGGACTGGTTTGACCGGCGCCTCACCCCTGACGGTCTGGTCGGCGGCTTCTACTACTGGCCGTATTTTGACTGGGTGAAGGGTTGGGACGCGGGTATGCCGCCCGGTTCGCCGGACAAGCCCGCGACGGTGTTCAGCCAGTTGTACGCATCAGCGCTGAAGACCGCCGCCGAACTGGCGGAACCGGCCGGATACGCGCATCGCGCCGGCGAGTACCGCGAACGTGCCGCCGAGGTGAACGCCGCCGTTCGCCGTTACTGCTGGGACGGAAAGAGCGGCCTTTTCCGCGACAGCCCCGGATTGCCGGCTACCAGCGTACATCCGCAAGTATGGGCGATCCTGAGCGGCGCCGCATCGGAGGAACTGCGGTCCGACCTGGCACTGGCCTGCCTGGAAGATAAGTTGCTTTCACAGATGAACTGGGCCATGCAGTTCTACCTCTTCCGCGCGTTGAAGAAGGCCGGCCTGTACCACCGCGCCTATGAGTTGTTCGACCAGTGGATCGGCCTTGCCGACCTGCACGTCACAACCTGGCCGGAGGATCCCATCCACGGACGCTCCGACTGCCACGGATGGGGAAGCGTGCCCATTTACGAGTTCGTTGCGGAGACGCTGGGAGTTCAACCCGCGAAGCCGGGATTCGAAGCCGTTCGCATCGCGCCGCAACCCGGACCTCTGGCCTGGGCGAACGGAACCGTCGCCACGCGGCGGGGCGACGTGCGGGTGTCCTGGGAAATCGAGGATGGCGCCTGCAAGGTTCACGCGTCCGGCCCGCCAGACACGCGGATGATCGTCGTTTTGCCGGGCGGACGAACGGTGGAAGGCGTCGGGGAGATCACAGCCGCATGAAAGCCCCGTTGCCGTGAGCACCCTTGAATTACTGGCGGTCGCTTTTGGCCTGGCGATGGACGCCTTCGCGGTGTCCATCGCCTGTTCAGTTGCCCTTGGCAGTGTTTCGGCGCGCCAGGTGTTTCGTCTTTCGTTCCACTTCGGGCTGTTCCAGGCGCTGATGCCGCTGATCGGCTGGCTGGCCGGCACACGCCTGGCGCAATCGTTCTCGACCTGGGACCACTGGATCGCTTTCGCGCTGTTGTTGCTCGTGGGCGGAAAGGCGGTTCTGGGTGCGCTCGGCGGTGACGATGAACAGGACCGTTCCGACCCGACCCGGGGGCTCACCATGGTCAGCCTCTCCATCGCGGTCAGCATCGACGCCTTGGCGGTGGGCCTGTCGTTCGCCATGCTGAATGTCACCATCTGGTCGGCGGTCATCGTAATCGGCATCGTCGCCGGGGTGATGACCATCATCGGCATGCGTTTGGGATCGCGGCTCGGACAACGGTTCGGCCGCCAGATGGAACTGACAGGAGGGCTGGTACTGGTGGGTATTGGTGTTAAAATCCTGGCGGACCACATATTGCGCGGACCGGGTCCGATGGCTTGATTTGAAGGTTTTCGCGGCGCCGGGAGTCTGAGTAATCGGATACATCGGAGCCGCGCGGAATCACAACAGTGTTCACACGCGGCAGACAAATCGCGCAGGACCCGGATGCCCAGGCAGTCGCCCGATGTCGGGGGGGAGACACGGACGCATTCGGGGCGATTGTGGAACGCTACCAGCCGATGGTCGGCCGGGTGGTGGCCCGGGCTTTGCGGTATCCTGAAGACGCCGAGGACGTAACACAGGAAGTTTTCATACGGGCGTTCCGGTCGCTGAATACGTTCCGGGGCGACGCCCGGTTCAGCACGTGGCTGTACCGTATCGCGCTCAACACGGCAATGAGGCACGCGTCGAAAATCGCCCGGTACGAGTCACAACGGGCCGACCCGCAAGCGGATGATACTGACTGGTCCGAACGATTGCCGTCGGACGTGGCGGAATCGCCGGAATCCGTGCTTTGGAAGAGGTTTTCGGAATCGGCCGTCCGCGACGCGGTGCACGCGTTGCCGGAGAAGCACCGGGCGGTGATCATCCTGCACTTTTTTGAGAACAAGTCCGGCGAGGAAATCGCCGAGATAACCGGAACACGCATCGGCACGGTGTGGAGCAGGATTCACTACGCGGTGCGGAAATTAAGGGAAAGCCTCAGCGAGGCATTGTAGGCAACGAGGATGGCCTGGGGACACGTGACAAATCGGTTGGCCGGATACCTCGAGGGAGCCCTGTCTCCCGCCGAGTCCCGCCGCGTCGAGCGCCATCTGGAGACCTGTGACGTCTGCCGGTCGGAGTTGGAGAATCTCCGCGCGGCCTCGTATGTCCTGAAAGCCGCCGCGCCGCGCGTTCCGGCCGCAGATGATCCGGGCTTGTGGAGCCGGGTTCGTCGGGAACTGACGGCGCAACCGACCCCCCGCCGCTCCGTATGGCGACCGGCACTCGCGCCGGTGGCGGTGGTCGCCACGGCCGTTTTCATCTTCTACGCCAATCCGTTCCGCACGCCGGTTCAGGAAACTCGGGTGGAGCATAAACCTGCGTCTGCGGTACCCGATACCGCCGAGCCGCAAGGACTGCGCGATCATACGAAGCCCAAAGGCGCGGCTCCTCCCGCCGGCAATCTCACACTTTCATCTCCCAAGGCCGAGGCAGACAAGAAGCCAGCAGTCCAACCAAAAACGGAAATCCAACGCGGGGATAAGTTGAATGTAGTTGCGGAGAAGCCGTCCGTACCCGCGATAACCGTTCCTGCTCCGGCAGTCGGAGCCCCGATCTCTGGAGAGAAGGTGACACCGCCGACTGCGGCACGGCTTACCCGAGCGACTGCGCCCGCACCTGCTCCCGCCGCCGCGCCGGCCCCGACCGGATCGTTCAAGGCGGCGGAGCCCTCTACGGAGTCGAAGCCCCTGGTCGGCGCGGCAGGAACCTCCGGCGGCAAGGTTGGCTTGGACCGAATAACAGACCTGGCTCCGAACCAGTCGCCCGGCGGGGCTTTGGGATTCCAGGCCGGAATCGGGCGGGAAACCAACCGTGAGGATCTGAGAGACCTGGAAGCCGTTGCGTCCTATTACAATTTCGACAGTGATGCCGACCGCCAGCGAGCGGTCAGACCAATGGCGAAGGTATCCCCGACGCTGGGCGTGGAACACACGCTGTTCGCATCGCCGTCTCAGCCGCTATCGCCGACAGAGAAGAAACGCGCCAGGCACATCCTCGCCGGCGACGAACGCTTTGAAGCGGGCGACAACGACGGCGCCTTGAAGGAGTACCGCTCCGCGCTGGCCATCCGGCCGGATGCCGACGTTTGGTTCAAACTGGGCTCCGTGTACGAACGCGCAAACGCCGTTTCCCAGGCCGTCGACGCGTATCAGAATTCACTGAAACTTGCTCCCAGGGACAAGGAAACGGCCACCGTCCTCGAACGCCTATCGAACCAGGGCAAGTGAGTCGCATCTCCCCGTGTTTGGCCTGCCGGTTCCGTAATGTGACATAATTCCTTGGCGGATCGCGTGTGTCAGCCCGCTCCGTTTTCGCATTCCCACCCAAATATCAAAGAAGAGGTTTTGCCTTGAAAGTAGCCATCATCGGCGCCGGCGGTATCGCCGGACTCCACCGCAACTCGTACATTGCCCAACCCGGCGTTGAGATCAGCGCTGTAGTCGATCCGTCTCCGGCCGCCCGCGAGCGCGCCGAAAAAGAATGGGGAACAGCATCCTTCGCGACTCCGCAGGAACTGCTGGCCAACGCCAAACCGGACGCCGTAAGCGTCTGCAGTCCGCCGAAGTTTCACGGCGACGGCGTGATTCCCTGCCTGGAAGCCGGCGTACCCGTGCTGTGCGAGAAGCCCATGGCGCGCACGGTTGCCGAAGCACAGGCGATGGTGGACGCCGCCGAGCGCACGAAGACCATCCTGATGCTCGCGTTCTGCCACCGCTACGAGTCGCCCCTCGAGCAGATCAAAACCGCCATCAACGACGGCAAACTCGGACGCGTGCTGATGGTCCGCAACCGCTTCGGCGGACGGCAGGATATGACCGGCAAGTGGTTCGGAGACCCCGATATCGCGGGCGGCGGCGCGGCGCTGGACACCTCCATCCACTCCATCGACATTTTCCGATTCCTGGCCGGCGACGTTGCCTGGGTGGACGGATTCACCGCCGCCTATGCGCCCAACTACCGGGTGGAAGACTCCTGCGTGATGATGCTGGGCGCGAAAAGCGGCGCCGTGGGAGTCATTGAAGGAAGCTGGTCCACCCCCGGTAGCGCCAACATCGTGGAAGTTTACGGCAGTGAGGGCGCGGCCGTGGTGGACTACAACACCGGCAAATCCCAGATTCTGGAAAAAGGCTCCAGCGACTGGAAGGAACTGACGCCGGAAGGTCCGTGGCGCTTCGAGAAGGAAGTCATCGAGTTCCTGTCGGCCATCCGCGAAAACCGCCAACCGGCCATCACCGCCAACGACGGTCTGCAAGCCGTGCGCATTGCGCAGGCTGTTTACCAGAGCCAGAAAGAAGGAAAGCGGATCACGCTGTAACGTGCAGGGGCGGGTTGGTAACCTGCCCCTACCGCGTCGCCATGACCGACATCCTCCAACGCATATACGACGCCGATTTCGCGATGAAGGACTCCGTCGCCGACGTCATGGAAGATTGGGACGGCGCCCGTCTCGTGGCGGACGGGCGCGCCCCTTCGTTGTGGGAATGGAATCACGCCGCCCTTCTGCGCTCCGATCCCGATAACGCCGATGCCTTGATCGAGCGCATCAAAGCCTTCTACCACAAGCGCAAGCGCACAGCGTCCGTCCTCATCGATCCTTTGGCGCAACCGCCCGGCCTGTACGACCGCCTGGCGCGATCCGGTTGGTCGCGTTATCCCGGACCCACGCTGGACACGATGCTCTGGGATCCGGCATCGCCCTCCATCTTCACGAAGCCCCAGGTTTACATGACGATGGTGACGAACGCGACGCTCGAAACCTGGCTCAACATCATCACATCCGATTTGACCGAGCCCGCCCGTTCCGAAACCCGCGCCATGGAAACCGTTCGCTTCCGTGCTCCGCAAACGTGGTACTGGTTCGGACTCTACGACGGCGTACCGTCCGGGGCCTGCTCGTTCTCCCTGCGAAACGGCGTCGCCAACGTCGGACGGATTAGCGTGAAGCCGGAAATGCAGGGTAAAGGCATCGGACTGGCACTGCTGAATTTCGTAACGCGGCAATCGAGGAAAGACGGAGCCGACATCACTTTTCTCTACAATACAGCAGGGGGATCCGCGACCGGTATCGCCGTACGCGCGGGATACTCGGTGATTGCCGCCAATTCGCCCGATGTGATGACCTTCGCACCCCCGGAATAACCCGCGCACGAGGAATTGACATGTCCGCCAAGAAAACCTACGACGGCCCGATCGCCGCGGCCGGAGCCCCTTACTCGCCGGTTGTGGAAGCCAACGGACTGGTGTTCATCTCAGGCCAGATTCCGCTGGACCCCAAATCCCGCACGGTCGTGATGGGCGACATCCACGAACAGACGAAGCAGACTCTGGACAACCTGCTGGGCGCTTTGAAGGCCGCCGGTTGCGGTCCCGAGGATGTGCTGAAAACGACCATCTTCCTGACCGACATCGGCCACTACGGAATCGTCAATACGATCTACGGCGAGGTTTTTCACACGAATCCGCCCGCCCGGAGCGCAGTGCAGGTGGCCGCGCTACCGTTCAACGTGCTGATCGAGATCGAGGCTGTCGCCGTCAAGCCGTCCTGACAGGCGTTCGGCGGCGGACAGAATCAGGCTCCGGAGGGGATGACCGGGCGAGAGTCGGCACACCTCCGTCAACACGCCTTCATCGCCCGATTCCGCGCGGACGGCCTGAAGTCTGACGGCCGAGGGATCATTCGGATCGTCGAACCGCAAGGCCGCGGCACACGCCAGCGCGAGGTTCGACGGTTCCACGCCCTGCTCAAGACACATCCGGGCGGCGCCGATCAGTCGGTCCTCGGGTCCCAGTTTTCGCATCGGATCCTTCGCCACCCGCGCCACCTGGTCGCCGAGCGCCTTGTTGTGGAATCGGCGGAGCAAGTCCTCCGCGTGGGCCTGCAGTTCGGCCAGGGGCACGCCGTGCTTGCGGCTGAGGCCAAGGCACGATTCCGACATAGCGCCCCTGGTGACGCGCCGGATGAACGGATCCTCGACCGCCTGCCATACAAACTCGCAACGTCTTAGGTACCCGAGGTAGGCCGCTGACGCGTGCCCGGCATTGTGAACGTACAGTTTGCGCTCCACAATCGCGCCGAAATTGGGTAACGGAAGCAGATGGGCGATGTCGGGTACGGGACCGCGGAAACCGTCGGCGTCGACCGGCAGTTCGCAGTACGCCTCGACTTCGATCAACAGGGGATCTTCCGCCCTGACTTCCGGCGTCATCACCGGGACCATCCGCCCGATGCTGGCTTCAACGAATCCGACGCGTTCTTCCAGCAAACCGTGGAGCGACGGGTCAAGATACCGCTGAACCAGTGCGCGCAGATGCGGTCCGGCGTGGATCAGGTTTTCGCAGACGATGATGTTTAGCGGCAACGCCCGGGGGTTCACGAACCGTCTGGCGATCCCCGAAGCCAAAGCGGGTGCAATATGGGGGAGGACCGGACCGCCGACCGCCGTCGCCGCGATATCTGCCGCCGCCAATTCTGTCGCCACGGCATCGAGGTCGTTCGAGTGCAGGGCTCTGACATTGCGAACCGTGAGGGTTTTCGTCTGGCGGTCAACGATGCGAACGGGGTATTCGCCGCGTGCGTTCAGGGCTTCGACCAGCGGTTCCAGAACATCCACGAAAACGGTGACGTAGCCGGATTCGTGGAACAACTGGCCCAGAAATCCCCGGCCGATGTTTCCCGCACCGAACACAACCGCGCGTTTCATCAGTCCGCCACCCGTAACAACTCCTCTTCCGCCGCGCGGGTCCAGCGCCCGTCGACCATCCGGGACGCAACCGTGGGAAACCGCTCCCCGATCGAGAAAAGCGGCGTCAGCGGCAAGTCGTGCAACATCGGATACACGAGGATCTTCCCGGCGAGGGTCCGGCTTTCGACCGCCGCCAGTCCGTCCACCGCGCCCGCCATGCCGGACACGGCGTCCACCGAGGCCAGTGTGTCGAGTCTGCCGTCCACAACCTTTTTCAGAACGATGCGCATGTGTTCCGTTTCGGAGCCGCTGGTTCCGAACACGAAGAGACGCTTTTCGAGAAGGGCATCCAGGTCGATCCCGTGACGGACCGGCGCGGGGATACCGGCGAACACATTGATGACCGCCCCGGGCGCGGCGTTGTTGATCGCGTTTTCCAGCAACGCCGGTATCGGAGCCATCAGAGCGTAATATGTGAAGGGTTCTTCGACGGACGTCGTTTTCGAGTTGACAGCCCGGAACTCCGCGCCGTTCGCGCGCGCCAGGGTTTCCGCCTTGGCTGAAATCGACTTCAAGCGGGCGTCGTCCACGTCCATCGCCCACACCGAAAGGCCCGGGATGCCGGAACATACCGCGCGTATCACGTGCATCTGGCCCATCGGCCCGCCGGCGCCGATCACGGCCACTTTGTCGCCCCGGCGCAACTCCCCGTTCGCGGGTATCACCGCATACCCTTCGGCGGGATCCGACCCGGTCGTTCCAACCCACCGCGTCGGCCCGTAGTGGATGCGCCCGACGCCGACCGACACCGGTTCGCCGATGCGTTTCCCGCCCAGCACGATGTTGATGATTCCACCGGCGGCGATCTTGTCATTAAGGGCTTCGATTGTCTCCCGCCGGGAGCCGAAGTAGATGACATCGTCGAACGAACCATCCGGGAGAGTGTCCACATCACAGGCGCCGATGCGCGTGATTTCAGCGGGTGGTCCGTCGGGCGAAAAACACGTCTGAACGGCCAGTTCATTCGCGCCTTCATCGGTTATCACAAGCACTCGGCCGCCGGCTTTGACGCAGTTCCGCTCGGTGGTGGCATAGGAACATTCCACGCACCCCCACGGTTCCACCAGCGCCACCGCCGCCGCGCTGACAGCCTCATCGACCGAAATCATGTACGATTCCCCGGTTTCCGGATCGTTGAGTATCCTCTCATCGAGAAGCACGTATTCCTGCAGGCCGCCCTCGAAGTTGTAGCCGATCGCGCCGTTCGATCCGGCCGTCTTGAAGCCCCGGAAGTCGGGTTGCGGCAACCAGCGTTCGCCCACGCGGAATCCGGCGACGCCCACGCCGACCGCGACGATGCGGAGCGACAGTTCATGACCTGGCACCGTGGGCCTGTCGTCCGGCACATACGAGGACAGCGCTTCCAGAACAGCCGGATCGATCCCCGAAATGACCGGTCCCTTGCGCGGGTGGTTGCTGAACTGGTGCAGGAGTTTCAAGTCGGAGAAGCACAGCCCCACGGCTTCCACGCGCGCCAGAATCTGATGCGGTCCCGGCGCGGGGACGGTTTTCGCGGTTTCAAGCCGTACCTGGTCCGGCCCGGTCAGTAACACGGCGTGCTGGGTTGTCGGTATATCCTGGCTCATCTCAGTGCAACATCACCTGTCCGCCCGTCACGGGCAACGCCTGGCCGGTTTCGTACTCCTGCTCAACCAGGTAGTACACGGCTCTCATAATGTCAGCCACGGTCACTCCGCGTCCCATCGGTACCTTGGCCTCGTAGAACCTGCGCACGTCGTCCACGGTCTTTGCTCCCGGCGCTTTTCCTTCCCGCAGGTACTGGGCGAACAGGCCGTTCTCGGGGTCGGACCACAGCGGTCCCTCAAAGAAGTTTCCGGGGCAAATAGCGTTGACCTTGATGCCCAGGCTTACCAGTTCCAGCGCGAACGACTGCGTCAGGCCGATACCGCCGAACTTGCTTCCGGCATAAGCGAAGTTCCGGTTGGATCCGACGAGCCCCGACTTCGAATTGATCTGGATGATGTCTCCCCACCATTCCGGATTGGCCCGCCGCTGAATTGCCATTACAGGCGCGACCGCGCGCACGACGTGGAAGTAGCCCAGGTAGTTCACCTTCGTCACCCGTTCGAATTCCTCCGGCGATTGCTCCGTAACGCTACCGGCTCGCAGGATACCCGCGTTGGATATGACCAGGTCGAGTCCGCCGAACTCCCTGACCACCAGGGCGACGGCGGATTCCACCGATGCTGCATCCGTCACGTCGATGGGGATTCCCATCGCCCGGCCGGAGCCGTGCTCGTCGCAGAGCAAACCGGCTTCGGTTTGACAGAGGTACTCGTTGATGTCCGCCATCACCACGTGTGCGCCTTGCTCCACCAGGTCCCGGGCGATGCCCAGTCCGATACCTTGCGCTGACCCGGTGACCAGGGCCACCTTTCCCGCCGCGCGCCCACGTGCCGACTGTCCTTTTGCCACATTCTTCCGGTACGCCTCGGCCTCCCAGCGCTCGATGAACTCGCGGTTCCGTCCTTCAAGATGCGAGATTCCGCCCAGAGCGGTCGCCCGCGCCATCACCTGCACGGCGTCCTCGAAGACGGCCCGCGTGGTATCAGCCGCCGACCATGTATCACCCAACGTAAAGATGCCGAGACCTTTCACAATGACGACCTTCGGTACAGAACCCGTCTTCTCCCGGTGCGCTGAAACGCCTTTCTGCAAGTCCGTCACCACGTCCGCTCCTTCACGCGGAGCAAACACCATCGGGAACGAATCGCAGTAGACAATTTGGTCGGGGGTCAGCGGGCCACGCGCACAGAGAATCTCCAAAGATTGAGATTGAGGCACACTGAGCGGAGCCCGAAAGGCACCCATACGGGCGTCCGTATGGACGAAGCGCGCCGGTGTGCTTCGACTGCGTTTCGGTCGCAAGCTCCCTTCACTCCGCTCAGCATGCCTCGGATTTGCCTCTGTGTTATCGCTGAACACCACAATCGGGGCCATTCCCCGCAATGCGGGCGCGATGCTGTTCACCAGGACCTGTTTGTTCTCTTCGGTGACAAGACCGACGGGCCCGAATGGCTCCGTCGCCTTGGGAGTGTTGGACTCGATGGTCGCAATGACATCGGACAAACGTTGGCGAACTTCGTCCAATGTGTCGCCGCCCACAATCATCCCGTGGTTGGCCATCAACACCACGCGCGGACACACACCGCGCTCCTGAATGGCCTTGTAAAAAGCGGTTGCAAGTGTCACGCCGGGATCGCAGTAGGGCAACCACAACACCGCATCGCCAAACAATTCACGCGCCAGTTCCTCGCCCCGCGTACAGCACGTCAGGCCGTTCACGATCGTCGGGTGTGTATGGACCACGAACCGCGCGTCCATCAGGTGGTGCAACAGCGCTTCCACCGACGGGCGCTGGCCCTTTTCCGGCTCCAATCGCGCCGAAAGGATAGCCTCCTTGAACGCGGCCTCACGCTGTGAAGGCTCTTCCGGAAACCGGCCTTCCGCCGCCGACCTGGCGATATCCGACAACCGAACGCGGTCCAGCAAAGCGAAACCGTCTTCGGTGATCGTCTTCAAGCCGGCGCCGCTGGCCTTGACCCACAACCGGTCGCCTTCCTTGACCGACGTGTTCCCGCCTCCGGCAAGCACCAGCGATGGATCCGCGCCGACCTCGCGCGATATTTCGACCAGTTCGGACAAAAGACTCATTGTTCCGTTCCCTTCTGGTGAGTCACCAGCGCCTCCGTACCCTCGCGGAACAGATCGGCGACGTCTTCCGGAATTGGCACGCCGCCCTTGCACGCGGGCACGATCGGGATCAGGTCCGGCGTGTTGTGCTCGGTCCCCGCCGTTACCAGAATGTCGGCCTCGCGCAAACCGAATGCATAGCGCCTCAGGACTTCCGGTTCGTTGCGGTTGGGGATGAACTCGGCGTGCCGGATTCCCCACCGGGCGATGTTCTCAGCCAGAGCCTCCGGCGTTTCCTCGAAGCGTGATATCGGCGTCGCTCCGTCGGCGAGAACCGGGTAACACGGCAGTCCACCGAGTTCGCGCACGAGGAGGACCGCCTCTTCCACGGACACATAAGATTCCTCGACGAAGGCGGGCCTGCCTGCCTTCATGAACCGCGACCTGATATCGTTCTGCACGGTCTGAGCCCGCCGTGGCGGAACGGGTTCACCGAGGAGCGCTTTGACCGCGTCCCAACGGTCCTCCGCGGCACTTTCGAACAGCGCTTCCTGAAACGCGCGGGCAACGTGGCGTTCCTGCAACACGACGTGGTCGACCGGGCAACCGGCGTTGTCAGCGACACGGGTAATGATGTCCGCGTCGGCCAATCCCGTCGGGATTCCCGCGTCCTCGAACAGGGCTGACATCCGCCGGACCATCTCCGCCATCCGTTTGGCGTCACCAGCCCGTATTCGCGTGAGCAGTGCTTTCGCGGTTGGTGACGGCTCTACGAACCGTGTGATACCCTTGCCGCACAGGTACACCTTGCCGGGATTGCCGGGATCGTTGACGAGGACACCCTCGCCCGCCAATTCCTCGTCGCGTGCCACAATCTCCAGGCCGAACAGCGGAAAGATACCGCGTTCCCCGGCGTACCGCGCGAACTCCCTGTATACGCGGAAGTCGTAGTAATTCGACGCGCCCAGCACGCTCAAGCCCGCGTCGACTGCCAGGTCCACTGCCTGCCGGACGCTCGAAAACGCAGAGAAGTTGGGCGGCAGATGCACGTGCGTGTTCGCCGGAAAACCGCCGCCTTGCTTTTCGTCAGCCACTTTCAGCCGTTTCCTCTCGAAAGGATGACATTCTGTTTGCAATCATCATGCGCCAAACCTTTACATTGTATGCAATCTTTTGCACATGATAGCGTATACAAGGCCGTCCACACCACACCTGCAAGGCGATTCGTTTCTGATGCAACAAACGGGAGATCAACGGCGCGAGGAGATATTGAACCGCATCGTGGCGCACGGACACGCCGCCATACGAGACACGGCGGTTGACTTCGGCGTCTCCGAGGCCACCATCCGCCGCGACCTCCGCTCGCTGGCCGACGCCGGCCGTGTGGAACTCGTGTACGGAGGCGCTACGCTTCCCCGGACGCTGGACTTTTCCATCGAATCCCGCGCGTTGCGAAACGTCGAGGCCAAACGGATATGCGGCAAACTGGCCGCCGATCTCGTCACCGACGGCGAGATGCTGTACGTCGATTCCGGCACGACGTGCTTCGAGATGAGGCACCACCTGTCGCGCCGGAAGAACCTGTCCGTCATCGTCAATTCCACGCGCCTGGCCGTGGAACTCGGCAACCAGCCCGGCATCAGCATCATTCAGATCGGCGGGCACTACCGGCCGGAACGCATGGACACATACGGGCCGCTCGCCACGCACGCCATCGACCAACTGCGCGGTTACCTGGCCTTCATCGGCGCCGACGGATTGGATATGGACTTCGGCCCGACCGCCAGCGATATCCACACCGCCGACCTGTACCGCCACGTGATGCGAAACGCCCGCGAAACGATCCTGTTGGTCGACCACACCAAGTTCCTGGTCCCGTCGCTGTACCGGTTGTGCGCCTGGTCGGACATCTCGCGCGTCATCACCGACTCGCCGCCGCCGCCCGAATGGCGTGAATTCCTGCACGATGCCGGAATCGGCGTCCTGACACCGCAACTTCCCGCTGTTTCCGAAACCTGAAAGGCCGTTCTCCGATGCCAAAATCAATACCCATCCACCCCGAAGACGCCCGAAAGCCCGGCTTCATCGAGTTCGATCCGATTCCGGTATGCCGGTACGACCGGACAATCGAGCAGGAACGCGAGTTGTGGGGGACGGACGCCCTGGTGCGCATCTACCACGACATGGCGGTGATCCGCGCGTTCGAGAGCATGCTGAACGAGGTCAAACTGCGCGGCGAGTACCAGGGGATTGCCTACACGCACAAGGGACCGGCTCACCTGAGCATCGGACAGGAGGCATCGGCGGTCGGCCAGGCGTTCCTGCTGGACGTGGATGACCACATCTTCGGAAGCCACCGCAGTCACGGAGAGATCCTCGCGAAGGGCCTCAGCGCCATCGAGAAACTCGATGACGTCACTTTGATGGGGATCATGGAGTCGTACTTCGAGGGCGCCACCTTGCGCGTGGTCGAGAAGGGCGCGACCGGCAATGTGAAGGACCTGGCGATCGATTACCTGCTTTACGGAACGCTGGCCGAGATATTCGGGCGCGAGGCCGGTTTCAACAAGGGCATGGGCGGTTCGATGCACGCCTTCTTCACTCCGTTCGGCGTGTATCCGAACAACGCCATTGTGGGCGGTTCGGGCGACATCTCCGTCGGCGCGGCTCTGTACAAGCGCATCAACCTGAAGCCCGGCATCGTGATCTGCAACATCGGCGACGCTTCAGCCGGATGCGGCCCCGTGTGGGAAGGCTTGTGCCTCGCGACGATGGACCAGTTCAAGACGCTGTGGGACGAGGCCCACCAGGGCGGCCTTCCCCTGATTGTCAACTTCGTCAACAACTTCTACGGGATGGGCGGGCAACCGGTCGGCGAAACGATGGGTTTCGGCATCCTCGCGCGACTGGGCGCCGGGCTGACGCCGGACCAACTGCACACCGAGCGCATCGACGGTTACAATCCTCTGGCCGTGGTGGACGCCGTCGCCCGCAAGCGCGCCATTCTGGAAGTCGGCGACGGTCCGGTTCTGCTCGACACCGTCACCTACCGCTACAGCGGTCACTCGCCCTCGGACGCGTCGTCCTACCGCGACCGCTCCGAAGTGGAAGCGTGGCAGAAGGTTGATTCCCTGCTGACGTACGCGGATACATTACGCGACGCGGGGATCATGAACGACGCCGGTCTGACCGGCATCCAAAGCCGTATCGACGAGAGCATCCTGCGCGTCTACAAACTGGCGATTGACCTGGATATCTCGCCGCGCGCCGACCTGTATTCCGTCGGTTCCCTGCTGGAACGCACGATGTTTTCCAACGGCAGAGCCGAATCGCTGGACGAATCGCGCACACCCGAAGTCCTGATTCCGGTCGAGGAGAATCCGCGCGTTCTGCAACTGAAGGAGCGCTCGCGAACGGGCCTGGACGGGCAGGGCAATCCCCTGCCGAAAGGCAAGTGCGTCGGCATCCGCGACGCCATCTTCGAGGCAGTTCTGCACGGTTTCCACACCGATCCCACGCTGGTAGCGTACGGCGAGGAAAACCGCGACTGGGGCGGGGCGTTTGCCGTGTACCGCGGCCTCACGGAAGCGCTACCCTACCACCGGTTGTTCAACACGCCGATCTCCGAGGGCGCGATCGTCGGTTCAGCGGTCGGTTACGCGCTGGAAGGCGGCCGGGCGCTGGTGGAGATGATGTACTGCGACTTCCTGGGCCGGGCGGGCGACGAGGTGTTCAACCAGTTGTCAAAATGGCAGGCGATGTCCGGCGGTTCGTTGCGGATGCCGGTTGTGTTGCGCGTTTCCGTCGGCTCAAAATACGGCGCCCAGCACAGCCAGGATTGGACCTCCATGGTCGCCCACATCCCGGGTTTGAAGGTCGTTTTCCCGGCGACGCCGTACGACGCCAAGGGATTGATGGCCGAAGCCCTGATGGGTACCGATCCCGTGGTATACTTCGAAAGCCAGCGCATTTACGACCAGCCGGAACTGTTCCGGAGCGAAGGCGTTCCGGAAGGGCATTACTCGATACCGATCGGGGAACCGGACGTGAAAAAGACCGGAACCGACCTGACGATTCTCACAATCGGCGCGACTCTTTACCGCGCGCTGTCTGCGGCTACGGAACTCGAAAACCGGTACGGCATTTCCTGTGAGGTCATCGATGCGCGAAGCATCGTGCCCTTCAACTACGACAAGGTGCTGACATCGGTGGCGAAGACGCACCGGATCCTGCTCGCCTCCGATGCGTGCGAGCGCGGCAGTTTCCTGCACACGATGGCTTCGAAGGTTACCCAACTTGCGTTCGACGATCTGGATGCCCCGCCGGTGGTGGTGGGCGCGCGGAACTGGATCACGCCAGCCGACGAGGTCGAGGATTCCTTCTTCCCGTTCCCGTCCGACATCCTCGACGCCGTTCACGAATGCATCCGTCCGTTGCCCGGTTATACCGCCAAAAGGAAGTGCGACTCCGCGGAAATGTTGAGAAGAAGTGACGCCGGTTTATAGCGCGTGCTTACAATATGGTGGAGGTAGACAGGACCATGGTCACCATTTCACTGAAATACGACGGCGAACTCCGGTGCAAAGCCACACACAAGCCTTCCGGAAAGACCCTCGGCACGGACGCCCCGGCGGACAACCACGGGCGCGGCGAAACGTTCTCGCCGACCGACCTGGTCGCCACCGCCCTGATTTCGTGCATGATGACGATCATAGCCATCCAGGCCGAACAAGACGGGTACAGCCTGAAGGGCTCCACGGCGACCGTGAACAAATTCATGACCACCGTGGGACCGCGCAGGATCGGCAAACTGGATGTCAAACTCCGCCTGCCTTCCGCCATCCCGCCGGAGCGCCGCGGCGAGTTCGAAACCGCCGCCCGTGCCTGTCCGGTGATGAGAAGCCTCAACTCGCTGATCGAGATTCCAATCGACTTCGACTGGACGGCCTGAGCCCGTTCAGCACCCGGGATTGCCCTGCATCATGCCGAAGACGTTGCCCTCGGGATCGGCGGCGTAGGCAAACCAGCCGACTCCCGGAATCTCCATCTTCGGTACAACCACGCGGCCTCCCGATGTGGTTACTTTCTCGATGTAGGCATCCAGGTCCGGCACATCCAGCGTGTTGATGACATGCTGGCTGACTTCGTCGCGCCGCATGATGGCGCCGTCGATGCCGGGCGCGGGCGCTTCGCCGGTTGTGATGAGCCAGTATTCCTGCGGCCCGTCCCACTTCTGGACCTTCCATCCGAACACGTTTTCATAAAAACGGACAGCCCGCTCCGGATCGTCGGCGGGCAGTTCAAAGTGAATCGGTCGCGGCATGAGTCAGCCTCCCTGCTGTTGATGGGCATCCCTGATGATGCGATAGATAATACTTATACACAACAGGCGGCGGTGTTGGGTTCCATGCCTGTTTGAGGGACGGTCTTATCTATACACTTCGTCCCGCTTGGCGATTCGCGTGATGGAGACGATCCGCGCGTTGTCGTCGATACCATACACGATGCGATATTCGCCGACTCGAACGCGCCATGCGTCAGAGCCGGTGAGTTTTTCGCAACCGGACGGCCGGGGGTCCTCAGCAAGGGCGAGGGCTACCGGCACAATCCGAGATTGGATGCTTTTCGGAAGTTTGCGTAACTCCCGCCGCGCGGCCGGATAGATGATCAGTTCATACGCCACGGCTTACAGGTCCAGTTCCGCGACGACATCTGCGAACGGCACCGCCCCGCCTTCCTTAATTGCCGCGCGGTGGGCCGCGATGTCTTCCGCGTTTTCGCGCGCCGTGATGGCCTCCAGCACTTCGAGATCCTCGATGGGCACGATGGCGACCAGGGGCTTCCCGTGCCTCTGCACCATCACCCGTGCGCGCCCGTAGGCGACCTTGTTCATCGTCTCCGAAAACCCGTCCCTTGCTTCCTGCGCAGTCATCTGAATCGGCATTTTGGTTTCCTTACGTTTCTTACAATTCTATCAAACATGCACATTTTACCAAGGACGACGGGGCCTGTCAACAGGCATCTGGCCCAGCTATTGGCAGGTGACTGAGCATAAAACGTGTCATTCCGAACGAATGTGAGGAATCCGCCCCTACGGGCCCGTATGGGCGGTTGCTTGTCTCCCCGCGAGCGGGGAGCGGGAGTCTACCCGCAGATCCCTCGCTGACGCTCGGGATGACACGCTGTGGTAGTCGTCTATTTGGTCCTTCTGTTGAGGGCTCGATGTTTGAACAACCGACATCAGTGTTACCTGGAGTCAACAGACGGTCACAACGGTCCCTGCTTTCACCCGCCCGGCGCTCCATATAATACAGCACTATGACCAACGATCAAACCTTTGCCCCGTTCCTGGAATCGCATCTCCGTACCGTCGTTCCGCTCAACAAGGAATCGGCCCTGGCAGGCTGGGAGGCCGCCACCACGGGCTCACCCGAGGCCGAAGCCCGCGTTGAGGCGCTGGACATCAGGATGGGCGAGATCTTCGCCAATCCCGAATCCTACGCCCTCCTGAAAAGCCTTGAGGGCGGTGAGTGGGACGACCCGCATCTCCAGCGCCAGCACCATTTTCTGCTGAACGCCTTCACCGGCTCGCAGGTCGACCACGAAACCATTGTTGAAGCGGCACGGCTAGACACCCTCCTCCGCACGGCTTTCAATACGCACCGGGGCGTGGTCGGCGGGAAGGAAGTATCCGACGGCGACTTGAAAGATATCCTGCGCAACAGCGACGATCAGGCGTTGCGCAAGACAGCCTGGGAAGCCGGCAAGGCCATCGGTCCCAAGGTCCGCGATACAGTGATGGAGTTCGTGGCTCTCCGCAACCGAACCGCCGCGAAGCTCGGCTTCAGTGACTACTACACGATGTCGCTGACCTTGCAGGACCTGGATGTGGACCGCGTATTCCGGTTCCTGGACGAACTGGAAGCGGCGTCCGACGGCCCATGGTCGCGCGTGAAGGCCGGCCTTGACGCGAAACTGGCCGAGCGGTTCGGAATTGCGGTCGAAGACCTGCGGCCGTGGCATTACCAGGACCCGTTCTTCCAGGAAGCCCCGCCGTCCGAGGCCGACCTCGACCGCTTCTACGACGGCAAGGATTTGGAGCAGATCGCCAAGGCCTTCTTCGGCGAGATGGATCTGCCGGCGGACGAGATTCTGGCGAAGAGCGACCTTTACGAGCGCCCGGGCAAGAACCAGCACGCGTTCTGCACGGATATCGACCACGAAGGCGACGTCCGCACGATGTGCAACCTCCGCCCGAAGGCCGCCAGCATGGGCACCCTGTGCCACGAACTGGGACACGGAGTGTACGCCAAGGGCTACGACTTCAGCCTTCCCTGGATGCTCCGCCGCGCCGCGCACGGATTGATGACCGAAGCCGTCGCCATCCTGATGGAATACTTCCCGCGCAAGGGCGCCTGGTTGGAGCGTTATGCCGGCGCGGATTCCGTCCACGCCACCGCCGCCGAGGCTTTGTCTGCGCGGGAGCAGGCCGTGGCCGATCTCACCATCGTGCGCTGGTTCCTCGTGATGTGCCATTTTGAGCGCGCCCTGTACGCCAATCCGAACCAGGATGTGGATACCCTCTGGTGGGACATGGTGGAACGCTTCCAGAAGGTGAACCGGCCGGACAACCGACACGCGCCGGACTGGTGCGCCAAGATCCACCTCGCCCTGTGGCCGGCGTACTACCACCTCTATCCGCTGGGCGGGTGCGTGGCTTCGCAGTTGCGAAACGTGATGCGAAACCGGTTCCCCAAGGCCGAACAAGGCCTCGGCGACGACTCTTTCGGTTGCTTCCTGAGCACGGAGATCTTCCGTCACGGCGCCGTTCTGCCGTGGGAGGACCTTCTGGAGAAAGCCACCGGCGAGCGCCTGACCACGAAGTACTGGGCCGAGGAATGGAACCGGTCCGTTTGATCCGCGAAACAGGAGTACCGACGATGCGATCCCTGCTGTTGATGACCGCTTTGCTGGCGGTCGCGTCCGCCGCGACAGCGGCGCCCAAAGGAACGAAGAACGTGCAGACCGGCTTTCTATTTCAGAGCCTGAAGGACAAACCGCAGTACACGTACGTCGTCTATGTGCCGCGCAACTACGACGCCAAACAGGACTGGCCGCTGATTCTGTTCCTGCACGGAATGGGCGAAAGCGGCAAGGACGGACAGAAGCAGATCGCGCAAGGCATCGGGCAGGCGATCCTGTGGGAAGCCCAGCGGTGGCCGGCAATCGTGCTGATGCCCCAGAAACCGACATACGAGTCGGCCTGGGAAGACCACGAGCCGGCCGTGATGGAAATGCTGAAACTCGTTCGCAAGGAATACAACATCGACTCGAAACGCATCTACCTGACCGGTCTGTCGCAGGGCGGGCACGGGACGTGGGTGCTCGGTTCTCGCCACACGGACCTGTTTGCCGCCCTGGCGCCCATCTGCGGATACGGCGACCCGAAGGAAATCGCGCCGAAACTGGCGAAGATGCCGATATGGACGTTCCACGGTGACGCGGACGGCGCGGTGCCGGTCGCCCAGACGCAGAACATGGTTGCGGCGGTCAAGGATGCCGGCGGCGACCCGAAGATGACCATCTACCCGGGGGTCGACCACAATTCGTGGGACAAAGCCTACCGCGAAAGCGGACTTTGGGAATGGCTGTTCAAACAGAAGAAGGACTGAAGACAAGGGCACAGCTTGCTGTGCCCCTACATTACGACCCCGGGACAATT